>Ga0209535_1000342_pt1 | contig 32656 bp, 32 predicted proteins | sample LinPmetageLP28_FD_184041 | JGI IMG/M metagenome (GOLD analysis project Ga0209535, IMG submission 184041) | Marine viral communities from the Pacific Ocean - LP-28 (SPAdes) (version 2) | ecosystem: Environmental > Aquatic > Marine > Oceanic | place: Pacific Ocean | collected 2009-08-22
CCCGTCCACGAAATCCCCATAAACCATGCTACTGCTGATGTACACAAACTTCCTCGTACCAAACTTAGACGCATGCCATAACAAGTTAGTGGTCGTACCTATCACTTTTGGTATCCCTTGTATGGGATCCTCGTCAACTATTTTTGCCCTAGGATATGTCGCTAGGTGAATCACTATGTCCGGACGGCCCTTGAACGCTTTCAGGCAGACATCCCTGTCCAATAAATCTCCTCGTATCATTGAAACATTCTTGTTGCTCCAATTACGGGTCCTCCACGCTATGAGTTTGTTCAACTCTACTGACGATATAATACCGTAGGTGTCCTTGTTATCAACACAGGTCACACTATGACCTTCCTTGGACAGTTGCTCAATTATCTTGGATCCAATGAATCCAAGTCCCCCTGTAATTAAATATTTCATCCTAGTACTTTTACTCCGTATTTGTTGGTAAACGCTTTACCATCTTCTCTGTCGTTTACGATCGGTTGTCCTTTTATGTTCAAACTGGTGTTCAAAAGTATGGGACAACCAGTCTGTTTTTTCCATTCCGTTAACAACGCATGAAACCCTGGATTATCCGTCTTACGCACCGTTTGAACCCTGGAAGTATGATCATGATGTATTATGGCAGGGAAGTCTTTACCATGCGTACACGCCGCTGTAAATTGCATATAGGGGGTGTTTTGAACTGCTGTAGGCAGGGTAAAATACTCGTTTACATCCTCCTCTAATATGGCCGGAGCAAACGGTCTGAACTTCTGTCTTTTCTTGATACTGTTTACCAAATCCTTGATGTCCTCACCCCTGGGGTCTGCCAGCAGTGATCTATTACCAAGTGCCCTAGGACCAAACTCCGCCCTACCACTTGCAACTCCCACCATCTTGTTCTCCTTTAATTCTTTTATGAGTGCGTCCACAGGATACTCGCCATCTATGTTGTGTCCCAGGAACGGGTGTTCCCATTTTAGATGTGACTTCTGGTGTGCGGCTATGCAACCCAGACTAGATCCTGCATCACCTGGGTTTGGGATTATCCATATGTTGTCAAACAAACCCATGTTTGCCAAAACTCTATTAGCGGCACAGTTCAACGCTACACCACCTGCATACACAAGGTTACGTGAACCATACTTACTTGCCCTATGCCATAACTCTGCAAGGCATTCTTCTGTGACTGCTTGTATGCTGGCGGCTATGTCCATCACATCTGCGTTTGGTTCCCAATCCCTCAGTCCTCTGTGTAAATTCTTTTTAAGTCTGAAAGGTGTTTGATACACGAAATCGTCGTATATTTTTTGTTTGTATTTTGGTTCGCCATATGCGGCCATGCCCATCAAGATGTATTCCTCTTCTGCAGGTTTCAGTCCACATCGATGTGTGAATGCACTGTAAAGTATTCCTATGCTGTGTGGATAGTTGAGTGTTTCTTTTCTCTCAATCCAAACTTTGTCCGCAGTTGATATACTGACTGTTTCCCATTCACCTATTGCGTCCACTGTAAGTACCGTTGCTCCTGCGTCCTTGAACGGCGAACTAAAGTAGCCTGCCGCGGCGTGTGAGTCATGGTGTTTCACGTACTCATCTATCTTAATGTTAAAGTGATCCAGATGCCATTGTGGCATCTCTGTATAGCTTAATGCTGTTCCCCATTGTCCTGCGTACAACTGTCTTGTTTTTTTTAGCAAAGGTTTCTCATAATAAACAACCTTGTCAAATGGTCCAAATGTGTTTGCCTCATCCACTATCTTTTGATTGAGATAATGATCGTTCTTAATCTTTGAATAACGTTCGCTGTGTGCCGCCCACAATATCTCGCCTATGCCTGAACTGTAATCCACAACAGCCATTGCGGCATCGTGATTCATGCAGTTGATTCCTAATATTTTCATCTGTGCGGTCCTAGGTTACCGTGCTTTTCTGTTATGTCTTGTTTTATTATGAATGCCCACATGTCTGCTTCCATATGTGTCACTCTAAAATCATATTTGGTTGGTGCTTCAAACATCTTGTTGGTGTCCTCAAATATGCCTTCTTTTATTGTGTCCATCCAGATGGTATAGTCCGCATCAAAGTCTGCTCTTGTTTGTTCTGTTGGACAGATGAAATCTGCAACTACGTTCCTGTTCTTTTCGATGGACTCTTCTGCATAAGTCCACATTCTCAAAGATTGCCTCTTCCTGCCCTCGTCTGAAAAATCCCAGTCATCTGATTCTTTCCTAACTTCGTCTGCGTTCAACCATACTGCGTTGAACATAGGTGCGAGAAGTTTTGCTAGAGAGGTCTTGCCTGATCCTGGCAATCCCATTATTAATATTTTCATTAGAAATCTATTCTTATTCCTATGTTGTGATTGTCCCTTATCACACTATAATTGTAAACTAAATTATAAGTGTGGAAGATGTTCCTGTATTTCAGAGGTATCATCCTGGTTGCTTGATAGTGTGCCAACCCTCTTGCAATGAAATACGTGACAACTTGTGCCTCACTTGGGTGTTTTCCAATTATCTTGTTCTTCTCATAGTAGTTGTCATTGTTCGCGATCTCTAAAGTCTGCAACATGTCTATACCCTGTAACATGTTGAAGACCACTATGGCCTTTTTGTCGGTCTCTGTTAGATCTTCTTGATAGTACTTTTTTAAGTCTATTGCGTGTACATTAGAAACAAAAAATAATAGAAATATCATTATGGTTTTTATCATTTTATGTTGAACCATCCTTTGGCCCTGTCCCTAAACTTCTCCCAGTCATCTAGTTCTATGTCGTATTCGAAGTTCTGTGTTGTTAGGTTTACTTGTACTTCCTTGGCTCCGTTCTTTAAGTGAAACTTCCTAGCCATGTCTGTTAGCGGAGATAGTGTTACTAGTCTGCTCAAGTGATTGGACTCCTTGATCATCTTGTACACTTCGTTCACCATGTGCTTTCCTCCACCTTTCTTCTTGGCCCATACGGTGTATGCTATCGCAATATTGCCCTGCACACCTGCCCTGTGTACTGCCTGCATGGCGGCGTCTTTGCTTAACTTGTCCATCTCTTCAACGCTTGTTGGAATACCATGTGTGAACGCGAAACACATCACCGCGGCGATGTCACCGTCCTCGTCCTTTATCCCGTATATCTTCCTGCCGTATGCCTGCCTGAACTCCAAGCTCAATTCGGGTCTCACTGGGTCCTCATTGACATCTATGAACGGCATCTCTACCAGTTCGAACTTGGGCGTCTTTTCAAAAACTTTTTTTATACGTTTTTTTATTTGTTCCATTTTATTTGTATATGAATGGGTCTTTTTTCTTAAGTTCTTTCAGTCTCTTACGGTAAGCAAGTTCCTGCTTGATCTTGTTGATGATCTTCTTTATCCAGGTGAACATTATTTCTCTCCTATCAGTCTGTTAAAAGTCTTTAACATTAATTGTACAGCATCTTTGTGTGCTTTGTCTAGTGGATGTGTTGTGCCGCGTGGATAACCTTCTAACATCGCCCATTGGTTAAAGCCCATCATCCTGTCGCCGAAGCTGAACCACTTGGTAAGATCTATCTCGCCGTGCAGTGCATTTATGAAAGGATCTTGGTCCTTGTGGTGTTTAAACTCATCGTAGAACAAGCTGTTGTCCGCAAGTGTGAACATGAATGGTATTTTCTTCTTCTCCAGGATGTTCTGCAACCAGATTATGCTCTTCCAACTGAGATATGTTTCGTGGTACTGGTTTGCCCCATACTTGTATATGGCCTCTGCTAGACCATGCACACCTGTTTCCCTAAACAGATCCCTTTTTGTTCGCCACTGCACCTGTTGTGTCTCTGATCCTGAAATGACCCTGAATGCTTCCTCGTTGCCTGCATTGGTGTCCCATGGCGATATTGAAGCCCATCTTGTGTCCTCGAGCACCTTGTGTCTAGGCATGGCCCAATCGTACCTCGATGGGAAACTCCACATCACAACAACACCTGCCACATCTTTATACTGTGATACTGAATTGAAGACTCTTCTGGCTATGGCAGGATTGCCTAACCCACCAAATGCAGTACATATGTACTCCGAGTCTCCTGAGATCAATTTGGCCCAACTATTACTGGATGGCGTTTTCCCGTCCACATCATCGGATAACTCATTGCCTAGTGTGAAACTGCATCCGCCTGCTATAATTCTCCTAGTAGGGGGGCGTGTGTACGGAACTTGATGTGCTATTATTGGCTTAGTCATATATCTGTAGTACCTTATTTAAAAGTGGAAAGACCTCTCCAAAATTTTCTTTCCTGTATTTGTCTGTTTGCAAAATCCTTGCTTTACGGTGTTCTCGCATCTCAGGTGTGTCCCTGTCCACAGCGTTCATGAATCTTATACTGGGCTGGTAGTCTGTAAGCATGTTGTATCTGGTTGTGACTATGTCCTTGACCTGTTTCGGTAAGGTCTGTATGTTGAACACGTCTGGGTCAAAGCAGGTGTTGACGTAGAAGAACGTGGGTTGGAACTGTGCCACCCATAGTGCCATCTTGGCCCAGTTGAACACGTTGAATATATTCACTGTTGAACATATCTGGAAGTCCATGTTTGATGTCCTACGTTCCTTGAATTTGATGAGATTGGCATTTACTTCCCTCCAATTGGCAGGATGTCGCTGATACTCAAACTGTTCTCCCACATCATCTATGCTGAATGCTATCTCCACGTGCTTAAAGTACGCCCATAGGTCAAATATCTCCTGTGGTGGTAGCTGTGTGCCGTTGGTGTTGTAGTGGATGTCTATGTTCCTGGCGTAGCCCTTCTCAACGCAGTGCATCAGAATCTTGAAGTGGTCCTTGATCATGAACGGCTCGCCTCCTGTGAACTCGAAGTACTCCACGTGTGCGAGATCTTCCTTTAGATCCTCGAAGAACTGTGGGTTACGCTTTGGCCATCCGCCTTCTTCGAGCTGTTTCCTTGCAAGAGGATTATCTCCGCCCTTGGCTGTCTCATAATCTATCTCCTCCTGAGCCCATTTCGAGGAACTCCATGATCCGCATATCCTACACTTGAGGTTACACACATTGCCTAGCTTAAAGTCAATGAATTTCAGTGTTGGCTCGCTATTAGGTGTCCAATCTGTTAGGCTTGTTTTCATTTTGTATATTGAGTTTTGTCTTTTAGATGTTTTTCCCGCATCTTCTTCTTGCCAACAGCTTTGACATCCATTTGGTCTTTCCCCATTACGAAACTGTTCTCGCAATTTAACCATGTATTCTGTATCTTGTATAGATTTTAAACTCTGCTCGTACACCTTGACTCCCGGCACACTGCCCTTGTACAGACAGCAAGGTGATGCTCCCCCGTTTACATCAACTTCCAGATGTGTCCACGGCAACGGACAAACATTTGATTTTATATACTTGTCCACCATTCTAATACCCTTTTATCTCTGCCTAATATTTTTGTTATGTCCTGTCGTCTAATCTTATCAATGCTTTCTTGTCTTTGTTTTCCTTTTTTAGTTGGCGTAAAGGTTTCTCTATTTTTTAAGTTCTTTATTACGTCGATTAATGCTCTCTGTTTTCGTGTAGCAAGAGGTTCCATGTATGCTAGTGCTTCGTCAATGATGGTGTGTAGTAATTCTTTAGGCAGTGCTAATGGACTTAGAATCTCATCATTACTAAAAGTAAACATAACTTTTGTTAATATCTCTGTGTCTAACTCTCTACTTAAATCAAACATATTTTTAAGTTCTAGTAATCCAGGCATTGTTATTGTGTAATCTAATCTCATCTCTCTAGATGTTTTTGCAACTGCCATTCCTTCTTTGAAATTACGTAACCACTGTTCATAGTGTAATCCGTCTCTGATATACTCACCAACTTCTCCTGTACCGTCCAGTGATGAACATATCTGCCAGTCTTGGAACTGTGGTAATAAATCAAACAGTTTGGTTCCTTTGAATGATGTTCTACTTAAATTAGTGTTGTATCTCACGTATACCTCTTTCGCGAATCCTAATTCTATTATCCTCTGCATGGCCTTCCAATGCATATCCCACATTAGGGGTTCTCCTCCACACCAATATATTTCTTTTATTGTTTTTGTTTCTACCGCTTCAACAAACTCTTGTACAACCTGTGTGTCTTGAAACTTTATTATCTGTTCCCTTAAAGGTGACGCCATCCATGGTTGTGATTCTTTAGTCCATGTCTTGTTCTTCCTAGATTCTGCTTCCCAACTAGAACTCAGCATGTCACCACACATCCTACACTTGAAGTTGCATAAATTGTTGAACCTATAATCAAAACTGATAGTTTGCATTGTGGTCGCCCCTGTTTCGTCTGTGCTGTCGTATGCTTCATCTACCCTGTCTTTAAACAGCTGATTCCAATATGACCTATACACATCTGTGTTTAACAGTTTGTGATCACACACTTCACACTCGGACAGTTCTTCCCCTGCCATCATACGCAGTCTAACAGATTTCATGTGATCTGAATTCCAATGTTCTTTCAGTGTCAGTGGTTTATATTCCTTAGCATCGTTGCCCGTGTCTATGTACTGCTTGAAACTCTGTGCAGGTTCTCTGGACGCACAACACAATCGTCTCTCTGTCTGTGGTGACAGATACGTGTGTGTCCACGGTGCCATGCAGAATGTATTATTGCCCTCACTTGGTTTAATCTTTTTCATACAACTCCGTCAGTTCAGGAAATGCTTCCAGGATGTTCTCGTCTCTGATGTCATCTATACGTTTCATGCTGTCCTTGAACTGTTGTAGGTCTTTAGAATTATCCCTTCTCATCATGTAGTCCAGCCCTGCCTCGAATCCTTTTGTGGCTCTGGTCAAATGATCCAAGGGACGTAACCATTCTATGTGTTTCTCATATTTCTCTTTTATCTTTTGTTTAAATGATTCCGGCAATAGGTCTATACGTTGTCCATACGGAAATTGCAATAGATTAAAATTGAAGTCCTGTGGTTTTAATAATCCTTGGTCCACCCAGCTCCTGTGGAAGTCCACTATGTGTAATGCATTGATAAGTCCCACTGTGCTTGATATGTAGAAATCAACTTTTGGACAAACTTCAAGCATACGTTTCCTATTCGCTACAACATCTTTCCACACAGTTCCCTTACGCATGAATTCTCCCCTGATTCCTTCAGCGTCTAGGCTTGCACCTATAGAGACTGAATCAAATTTGTTCCAAAGTTCTAGCACGTCCATGTCCTTGAACTTTAGCTTTGTGAAGTTTGTGTTGTATATCAATCTGACGTGATACATCTTACGTCTGTCCAATTCTTTTAATATCCTATAATGCTCTTCCATTATGAGTGGTTCGCCGCCTGCGAAATAAAACTGCTCTACATGTTCAAACTGTTCCAACATCTGTTCCCATATATCGTTACTGCTCCTGCCTACCCTCATAATCTTTGCGTGTTGGGGTGGCTTGCCTGTGAGTTTTTTGTGATCTTCGTACCAGTTACTGCTGAACCATGTACCGCAACTTCTACAAGCGAGGTTACATAGATTACTGAATCTTATATCCCAATATTTTATTACGAAGTCCGCACTTCCGTCTGCTTGTGTGTTCTCGGTCATGCCTATGTTGTGTCCAAAATGTTTGTTTGAACTCAAACGCAGTGAGAAGAATCCAGACTTCTCTTGATCGTAACATTTATTACACTGCTTACTTGGTTTGTTGTCCAGCATGTTTAGACGCATCTGCTTCATGTCTGTGCCGTTGAACACTGTTTCCATAGAATCCTTGTTGAGATCACCAACAGGGTATTTGTCTAACGAGAAACAACAGGGATATGCCCTGCCGTCTGGAAATGCATGTATGTGTTGCCATGGCAACATACAGAATGTATCACTCTTGATCAACAACTCCTCTTCCCTAGGAGTCATGTCCTTTATCTTTAGCTTCTCAGGCTCTTTGGCTCCGTACTCATATGCCACTATACCATTCTCCTATTATTGGGAAAGTCGTTTCAAAGTCTTTGCCCCTTCTTTTGTCATATTGTGTGAAATAGTTTTTGAACCAACTGACCACATTTTCTCTGTTGGGTATTTGATTGGTTTCGTTTTTCAAATATTCAATAAGCCTCTCGACTTGTTCTATCTCCATGTTGTGTAATAAATTGGAATCTCTGTTCTTTGTAAGCCAATTGAACAAGTCCAACGCAAACTTTTGCCTTAGCTCTAACGGTAGTACCAAACAGCTCTGAAAGTTAGGAAATCTTAAAATATTCAGTGTAAATGTAACTGCATCTCTAGAATTTGCTTTACGTTTTGTTTCCAAACACCAGTCAAGATATTCCACAAGTCCTTCTAACGACAAGGCACCAATCGTACACATGGAATGCATAGAACTGAAAGACCCCGACTTGGCTACCTTTTCAAAATTCTCAACCCACATATCCCACACTAATCCGTCTCTGATATACTCGGCCTTGTCCCCTATGGATTCGTTACTACTGTAGATATGCAATCCTTTAATTGTTTTTGCTTTATCTATCAACTTGTTTATCAATAATTCCTTGCTATTTAAATTCGTATTAATTGCAAAATAGGAAACGTTCGAATCACCCTCTGCCATCAGGTCCAACAACTTCCAGGTGTGTTTACTCATGAGCGGTTCGCCGCCGGTCAGTCTCAAATGTGTCAGTGTCTTTTTGAGATCAGATTCCCACCATTTAAAAAATGCCTCCACGTAAGGATTATTATCCTCATCAAATCGGCTAGCATTTTGATGACTGTGGCCGTAATGATCATCACCGTTTGTGCCAATATCTTTGTATCCACCATGTGCTTTAATATCCTTTGCCCACGTCGTTGAAAAAGCAGGATTACAGTAACTACAAGCAAAATTACAAGTACGATCAAAACTTAATTCTAGATACCGCAGATCAAAATCCTCCGAAGGGTCGGATTCATATGCTTTTTGTAAATCTTCATCTGTGTATAGAACCGATTTATACACTCTGTCACTGATCTTGTCTGCTTTCAAATTCTCAACACGCCAGCAGTAATCACAACCTTTACACTGTATACCCTTTTGCATCTCAGCACGTTCTTTTTTCTTCTGGGGAGTGTTACTTAATAATTTTGGATTTTTTAAAACTTCATTGGCATCTATCTGGTGCGGCAAAGGATGATGACATGCTGTTGTTTGTCCTGTGTTCAACCACACCGTAGCATAATACCATTTGGCGCCACAAAACGAACTGCTCTTTGTGTCAAGCACTCGTTCCTTGTATTTTGCAAAACTTTCTCCGGGCAATAGTTGTTGATCACTACTCATTGGTTAATATCACTAAAGCCTTTCTATCTGTTTGTTCAGGAAACCATGCACTTGCATGTAAATTGATACGGGGCCAGTAAATGGCCGTGCCCACTTCCCATGTTAAAATTTCTGCTATCGAGAAAGGTATGCCCTCGTCTAGGTGTGGCAACCATTTTTTTTGTATGTCTGCTTCTAACACTTTTTTTGTGTCTGGGAGCTCTTCTTGCCTATAACTTGCTATGCCCTTATCCCCTAGCCCAGTTGCCTTATTGTATGTGATTGCCTCTTCGTTGGTTTCATTGAACACCACTGTGGCGTTATCATCGTACTCTGAAACAAGGGGTATTATAAAAGTAGTTGCTAATTTTGTTTTTTCAGGAGTTGCTATCCACCCATCCGAGTGTATGCCGCCGGGAAGGTAATCACTGTACACAGTGGCATGGTTTATTGTGCCACTAAAATATGGAGACAATATTTTTGCCAGTTTATCATAGAAAAGTTTGTTAAAATCCTGATCTACCATGGTATCAGCGTTTATCCTTGCTCCATTGTCCTTCTTTGGCAATGTTTCGTATTTGTTCAAAAAATATTCAACAGTATTCTCATCTATTAAATTTTTTATTTTTCCTATTTTATTTTTCATGGATGTGTGCTATATTTAAATACAATAAACATTATGTTAAAACAAACTGACTTAATACTTTGTAACATTCCTTTCATGAGTGTTGCTTATGCTCCTGCTGGTACTAGCCTACTAAAGGCCTGTCTACAAGAAGCGGGTTTTTCATGTACAGTAAAAGATTATAACATTAAATTGTGGCACAGTCTATCTGATAAAAAGGTCATAGCGGACCTAGAGAACTATTTCACTGTAAACACGACCTTAGACACAGATACACAGATCTTGGTCGACCAATACTACGAACTGATCATCAAAGAACTGCTAGAGCTCAATCCCAAATGGATAGGATTCAGTGTGTTCACTTTCCAATGTCAGCGGGCGACTACAGAAATCCTACGAAGATTGCGTGGCAGATACAAAGGCAAAATAATGATCGGGGGTGCCGGTATAAGCACCAGGGGTATAGCAAGTTCAAATGCTGATTACGGCGAAAAATTGATAAAGGAAAATCTTATAGATGCCTACATCAAAGGTGACGGTGATATCGCGTTGATAGAGTTACTGAAGGGGAACTATGATCACGCAGGTGTGAACGGAAATCCATATAGGGGTGTTCCGGACCTAAACGTAATACCAAAGCCTGACTGGAGTGATGTTATCGATCTGCCATACAGATATCACGACAGGAAAATACTGCCAATAACTGGAAGTAGAGGTTGTGTGAGGCACTGTAGTTTCTGTGACATACACGAGTTTTGGACCAAGTTTAAATTTAGATCAGGTCAGAACATTGCCGATGAGATGATCGAAAACTACAACAAACATGGTATCACAGATTTCTATTTCATGGACAGTCTTATAAATGGAAGTATGAAAGCATTTAGAGAACTATGCTCTACACTTGTAGAATATTACAAGACAAATAATTTGCCCGAAAAGTTTTTCCGATGGGGAGGACAATTTATTGTACGTTCTGCTAAACAAATGATACCTAACGATTTTGAACTGGCCTCAAAAAGCGGATGTGATAACTTATGCTGGGGTGTTGAATCTGGCAGTGAGCCAGTCAGGAATCACATGCAGAAACAATTCACGAATGCAGACCTAGACTACTGCATGGAACAAATGAGTAAGGTAGGAATGCACTGTTACTTTTTCATGATAATAGGCTATCCCACAGAAACAGATAAAGATTTCCAAGACAGTTTAGACATGTTCACAAGATATCAGAAGTATGCCATTGAAGGCACATTGTACGGAGTGAACCTAGGGGCATTAGCAAGCCTAGACGACGGCACACCTTTATACAAAAATTCAGTCGAACTAGGACTAACCCCAATAATCCCGGCAGAACATGCCCATGGGCTTAATTGGCAAAGTTTACATAACCCTGTCAGTATTGAAAAAAGAATATTACGTAGGATAATGATACAAGAACACTGTATAAATTTGAAATACACTGTGTGGAACGCTGACATGCACCTCAAACGTATCAAGGCAAGTTACGAAAAAATAAAAAACAAAACTTATTAACTACCACTCAGTCGCATGTTGAACATTCCATTTTGCAACAGAACATTTTTCAAAGCATTCTTTTGGGCCTTCATTGAACATCAGATCTAATTGAAACTTCTTCCATAATTGATCTTCCAGGACATCAGGTAGTTTACGATTAAAATCAATATAATTAAAAAGATTTTGGTTATGCTGATATCTCAGACCTGTCCAACAGCATGGAAAAAATTTACCCTCTGCATTTACGTAAAGACCTTTGTTGCCTATCATACACAAAGGAATCACTGTTTGATTTTCTGTGTCTGTTTCAGCATGTCTTTTTGTAAACACGTACAAGGTTGAGTCTACCCAGGATCTGTTAGACAGTGGTGTGAACTGTCTTGTGAATCTACCTGTGGCAACATATTCTTCACTTGGTTGTAGTGGATCATTTTTTGGATATCCAGCGTAGTTTTTTCCAAACTTTGTACTGAGTGTTAGTTGGAAATTATCAAAGCGTAATGCTAAGGCCATCTGTTTCATGTAATCTATTTTTTGTTCGTTGAATTTAAAAGCAATGGCGGCCCAGGTTTTGTATGGATTTGTGACTTGCTTGATACCTGCGATGATTGATTCCCAATGGCAGTTGATTCTGTACAATTCGTTTGATGCTTGATCCCACCCATCTAGACTGAAGTGTATATTATCGTTCTCATCCAGTAATTCGTTAAGTTTCTTCCACCAAGATTCTGTCTTGTAACTGCCATTTGTTATTATTACTATTTGTATCCGTGGATTTTGTTTCTTCAGCCATTGTATAACTGGAAGAAGATCTTTTGCATATATAGGATCGCCATCATCCCCACAAAAAGTAATTTTCTTAACATCATTTACAAAAACAAAATTGTCCTTGAACCATTGTAGAGATAACTCCTTGTTAGTGTAACCAGGAACCTCTTGTCTGGTACATCTAGGACATTTCAGTGTACACTTTCCACTAATCTCTATGTGCCAATGTTCTAGGGGCCAGTTATTGTGATTTTTCATCTTGCTCCCTAACAATCTTTCCAAAATACTCCTTCATCTCGTACAATAGATCCATGTTGTACGATCCCATATTACTACTCACTTTTGCTCCCTTCGTATGATACTCTAACAAGAAGTCTACAATAGGTGATTGCATATCGTATTCTATGTAACCGTTATGTCCAAGATACAAATTCGATTCCCATTTGAAATCATTCTCGTTTTGCCAACTGGGTATTTCAGGCACCTGAGTAGTTTCCCATAGCATGTTTTTAAAATCAATATCATCGAAGTATATTTTTTTTACTTCTAAAAATTTTTTACTTTCTCTTTTCATGTCCTTGCCATAATGCAATATACGAAATTTGAATATCCCATTGTCAACATAAAAGTTAAAACTTTCGGAAACATTGTCTCCCAAGAAATCATGCACTACCTTGCCATTTACCAATACCTTGCATTTTGGATTTCCATACGACTCGTAGTCTATCCTACAATAAATTTTTTCTTGCATCTTTTCCTTTGAAGTAATTTTTCAGTTTGTTATATTCGTCATCTGGACAAAGCACGTCACTCTCGAACATGATGTCCTTGACCCAGTGATAGTGTGCTATTGGTGGAGGGTGTGCTTCTCCCCTAATGTAGTATTCCTTGTAGTTGTCTTCAGCAAACTCCCATAGGCCTTTCCGATCGCCATAAAATACAAATTTTGTCCAATCAATCTCATTATACAATGCTCGTTCACTCTCACTGTAAAATTTGTCACGCAGTACGTCCTTGTTGAATATCATCATAGTGTAAGGTGTTCCTTTTTTGTCTAAAAACATCTGAGTACGTAGAATATGCTCCAGTGTCCTGTAATACTGGTGCTCCTCGTTCCAGAAGTGTCTCCTGTAGTATTCATGCTTGTCTGGCAACCTGTGTCCGCCAAACCATGTACTCCATTTGAAGTCGTCATCCCATACCCTATAAGTTATCCTACCTTCTAGATTATCCACTCCCTCGTCTAATGTTATAACTTCGTATCTGTCTACTGCTGACCACATTATGTACATGTGTGCTATATCTTTGTGTTTCATTGTACTGTTGATAGTCGCACGTGATATTGTTTCATTTCCACTGGCTGACCTGCCCTTGTTTAACATTGTTATCCCATCATTAAACCAAGGCACAAATTTGGGCCAACAAGGCCACTTGTACCTAGTGAAACTACAACCGTGTGCAATAGTCTTATGCATTCTTACACTCCGTCCAGAATTCCATCATTTCAGGGAAAATGTTAAGGAAGTTTGTTTGTCTCCTTCTATCGTGTTCGTTAAAAAATGCGTAGAAGTTTTTTTTGTTTTGCGTACTTGCGTCCGCGTTTTCTCGCCAGTGTGCGAGATTGCGTTGCATCTTTTGAATCTCGAAGTCCTTGAATATGTGTAGCCCGTTCTCCTCTCCAGAATTCGCCTGCATGTACTCAATGTTCGCCTCATGTATGCTCTGGTATGACTCTGGTAGCAGTGTTATCTGTTGCCATACGGGTTGCCTCAGCAGTGGCACGTCGAACCATACCCTCTGATAGGTCTTGCTGTACTTTTTACGCAGTTCCAATATCTTCTCCAACAATTTATCCATGCTCGTTATACTGAGGTTATTGTAAGTGCATATGAATGTTATTGAGTTACGCACGGGTATACGTTCAAGGAACTCCTCCACGTTGTCCATCATGTAGTTGAAGTCCAATCCATACCGTATGTACTCCGCCTGTTTGCCCCATGCATCCACACTGACAAACTGCATCAAGTGTTCCACTTTCTCCTCCATGCATATGTGCTTGGTCATGTTGAAGTACTTCTCTTTCAATTTCTTGTCTGCAGGACACATGTTCGATGTCACGTTTAGGTGCAGGTCCTTCTTGGGATGGTCTGTTATGTACTGCAAAACTTTGTACGTATTCTTGTCCATCATGGGTTCTCCGCCCGTCATACGGAAGTGCTTTAAATTCTTGTACAGTGTGGGCCACCATTTCCAGAAAGCGGTCACGTATGGATTGTCCTCCCTATTGGGTATGGGTTTGCGTCTTCCCTGGAAGTGTTCTGGTGCGTTGTGGGGAGGAGATGTGGGATATTGGCCATACCTGTCAATCTCCTTTCCCCATGTGGTTGAGAACTGTGGAGAACAGTAACTACACTTCAGATTACAAGCGTTGTTGAAGTTTACTTCCACGTACCTGGGTGTCCACTGTTCATCGATAGGGTTTTTCCTGATGTCATCAAAGTCCTGCATGGCCCATGGTTCTCCAGACCTGTAGTGCCTGTCTGACATCTCGCCGGTATTCTCCATGTTCCAACAGTAACTACAACCGTTTGGCTTTTCCCCCGCCAGCATCTGTTGTCGTTGATTCAGTTTCTCCGCTGTGTTGTGCAGTGCCGCAGGATTCAGTTTCACCGCTTCTGCGTCCATCTCGTGCAGTGGTGGGTGATAGCATGAATTCGTCAGTCCCGTGGGCAGGTGCAATGACGTTTGGTTCCACTTGGCCAGGCACATCGAAGGTGACACTTCCGACAACTTGTCCTTGGCCTTCAGTGCGTCCTGCTTGTAATCACTGTTACTCACTATCCTGCACTCCCTTGTTTCTGTGTTGGGGTTTAACGAACCTGTAGAATCTGCTTTGCTCTGCATCTAATTCTGCTACGGGCATATCTAACTGCTGTCTGAGACTGTTACCGAACATCACTAGTTGGTCATCAACATCATCCCTGTCTACCACTCCATTGAAGTACTCTAACATCGAGTCAAGGTCACGCACCATGTATAGCTTGGTGTTGTAGTTCTCCAACACTGTGTAGAAACAACCCATCCTCGCACCCAACATAGCATACTTGCCATGTTCAGTGTCAGCACCAACCGTACACCAAGTGCTGAGTCTTTTTAAATTTTCTGGCCAGATGTTTTTAAAGTTTTCTGCTCTGAAGGGCTTGCCTTTTTCTGTACTCATTTTGACACCTTCTCTGTATCCTGCAACAAAACACTGTTCCTCACTACCATTGATTATCGTTTCCGAATAGCAGTTGTGTAGGTTCTCGTGTGGCACACCCCAACAGAAGTCTATCTGGTTCTCTTCTGAATCTGCGTTCTCATGTGTCTTCATGTTCATGCAAGTCTCTCTGTCCCATCCTACTACACCTCCATTGCCGTAAATCAAACCATTTACATTGTTCTTGGCTTTCCAACGATGCACTGCTTTCTTGTCGGTCTTTGTCCAGTCAAGTGTCTCTAATAAAAATCTCTCATCTATTATGTTGTCGCCATCTACACTTATGAAGAAATCCGTTTCCGCTATGTCCGCCGCGGCCTTGTGTGCTGAATCGAAGCCCACTACACCGTCCACCCGTTTGGCCCATGGCACCTTGTTCTTTAGGTCCACCCAGTTCTGTTCCTTGTTTGGCTCTTTGAAACTGATGTACACGAAGTCCAGGTCGCTTATTCTGACTCTATCTGCCATGTGACCCCTCCATCTTGTATGCTTTTTGGCCAGTGTATATCATCATCTTGGAACACATAACCTTTGTGTGACTCTACAAGTATGCTGTACTGTGTCTTTGGTCTTGGCTTCGGCCTCAACACTATCTCATCATCTTTGATCATTAGGTTGTCTTCTCCGTACTGTTGTGCCCATTTCTTTTTTTCTAAGGTCACTTCGTGCTCTGCACCATCAACAGTGATATAAAATTTCTTTGGCTCTTTCTTTGGCCTGTTAGCCAACGCCTCAAATAATCCTGGCATGTAACTCCTTGTCGTGGTAGTGCCAGACCCTGCTGACACGTGTCTCTCCTATGTACACAGCGTCACCTGACTTATTTGGATATAGATATTCATTTTGGTCCTTTGCCCGCATTGTGTCATTCACTCCTGGCTTGTGATGAATAAATTTAAACCAATCGTAATCTATCAATCCCTGCAATGTGGGATCCATCATCCTGTATGCTAAAGCAAACACCACGTCGGTGCTGGGATATTCGTCATGGCATGTTATTAACATCTGTGTCCTTACTTCTTTCCAGTTCTTCACTATGTGTTCTGCTGTCTCGTAAAACTTCTGTGCCTTTGCACTTTTGCGGAAATACATCAATCCATTGTAGATGTTTGGTAGATGATTCCTCGTAAACAGTTTCCTGTATGGTGTGTTTTTTACTATGTTGCTTCTGTAGTCAAAACAGTCTACACTAAAAATTAGATTATGTTGCCATAAATGGTTCCACCACCAATCAGTGTTTGTTGTCCACAACATGTCGGCTTCCAGTTTTATTGTATGAGTGAAGGGTGTGAGACGAAACGCCTTGTATTCATTGGCCCACTTAATTTTGTGTCCTGCACTATCATCATCTTTCATAATTTTAACCACGTCCACATATTCACTATTGAACTTGCTGGCTTGGTCTGTTATCACACATACTTTGTTGTGCTTGTTCCAACGTTTGATACTCTTGGCTAGGGTAATGGATAATTTAACGTAATCAGTTTTGTCATTATTCTGTGCGAACCAAAGAAAACCTTTAGACATTTGCCACCTCCTTGTTAAGGACATGCACATCTTGATTTTCCACGTAAGATATCTGATCGTTGTACTTCCAAGCAAGACCTTCGTGTGTGATCTCAACCACTTCGCAGTCCGGTGGCAGTGTTGGCAGTGCGAATGGCATCTTATCGTATCCAGTGAATCCGTTTATCTGTTGCAGTGCCATGGCGAACAGGTAGTCATTACGCAGGTTCTTGGAGTATATCCTGTACATCTCCGTGAAGTAACTGTAGTTCTTTTTTATGTATTTTACTGTGTCAAATATCTTCCTTACTCTGTCATTCTTCTTGAACAGCAGTACAGTGGCCCAAACCATGGGTATCATGCTCCACCTCCTCTGATCGAACGTGTTCCTGCCTGTGAGATCGTGTGCCTGCGTTGGCACAAGGAAATCGTAGCTGGTATCAAACAACTGCTTTAAATTATCTGTGAAACAGAAGTAGTCTATGTCCATGACCAGCGTGGTGTCATATGGAGACAGCTCATAGGCCATGTGTCTGTCTACGTTGTTCCATGCTCGGCCATTCAATTTGTTCCCCAGTTCTGGTTCTATGAACTTGTAGTTTATAAATCCCATGGGGCTCATCTGTTGATACGTGGCAAAGTCAGTGACCACTGTTATTTCCTTGCAGATGTTCCGCTTGATCAATATGACACAACGTTCCAGTATCTTGTGATACCGTGTGTGTTCGGTGTCAAAACAGAAAAGCAATACACCCCTGGACATTATGCGTCCTTTTTGGTGAATGTTCTGTAGATCTGATTGTATGCGTTCAGGCTCTCTTGGTTGCGTTCCACTAACACAGACAGGAATTCGTCGGGCTCTGTGATCTCAACTGGATTGCTGTTTGTGTCCAACACACAGAATATATCTCGTTGTTCCTTCAGTGTGCGTACCAGGCAGATTGTAACGGGATCCGCACGGAACAGGTGTTCACGGTACACCACCACTTGCCTGGAATGTGCCTTCTCCAGTGCGTTGCGTTTGGCGACAGCTATGTCGTAAGAGAGGTCAGCTGATTTTTTTAGTTTAGAAATATCCATACGATAATTATACAGTTAATTATTGGTAAAAACAACACATAAAAAAATTATCTTGCTTGTCTAATGCCGTACGCCAGTAGCACACCACGTGGAATGTCACCGGTGTACACCAAGCTGTGTACGAACCTAGAATTGTTTATGAATATAGGCTTGCTGACATCTATCAGCCCTGCATTTTTGAATTTGAATTTTATACCCATGGGGTCTCCGGACAGCACACAGTACAACTGGGTTGGTCCGTCTATGATGTGTTTACCATCATCATAAGTGAAGTCGTCCTTGTGTATGGGTAGCACTGAATTTGGTTGCAACTCCACATACTGCATCTGTAACATATCCGTGAATCCAAACTGTCGCATGGTATTCCTCAGCTTTTGATTTTTTATCTGATCCAATCTAATGGTTGGCAGTACTGGTTGGGGTTGAAGTGACCTACACTGTCCTTGACCATAGAACTTTCTGTCAACAAATGTTAGATCCTCATCTAGATCAATACTTGTGTCTATTGCCGGGCCTTCGTACTCTACGTATGGTAAACTGTAAAAATCTTCTTTATGGTACCAATGAGGCCCTTCCCCCTTGGCGAAGAATTGTCTGACGCTGGATGGTATGAAATCCCCATCCACTTTCTCGTTCCAGCTCTCTGTGATCAGGTATTTGTTTTTTAAGTTTTTAAAACGCATCAGGTCTTCATGTGCTATGCACTTTGATATCCTCGAGAAATATTCTGCCGGGTCTCCATGCAACCATATCTCGTAACCCTTGTCTGTGTTGATCCCTGCATTCAGGCAATGCCTGATCGACTCGGCACCTAACTTTATGTCCTTTATGTCTGTCCTCGGTAAAGGTATTGTTACCTTGTGCCATGCATCCGGAAGGTTAAAAATTTTGTCCTGGTCAATGACCCTGTGATCAAGATCCTGGCATTCCACGGTCGTGTCGGCGTTGGTGAATATATGTACCTGCATGAACGATATTTAATCGCACAAACAGTGGAGTAGAAAAATTAATTTATTATGATACTGAGTTACTAACTTGTGCGTTTGAAGCCGATCTTATGTCTGCGGCCAGGCCTTGTGAATCATCTGGAAATTCCTCGATAAGTGCCAAAACTATCTTTGGTGCTTCGTTGGGGTTTGTTGGTACACTGCTTAGGTTATTTGCACTAAAAGTCGTGTCATCCGCCGCGTCAGTTGCCACCATTTTGATAGTTACTACCGTTGCCGTGGCCGGTGCCGCGTTCAACTTGGCAAATATCTCAACTGTGTTTGAAGTGTAACCTGAGTTGTCCGAAGTCAATTTAATTAATGTGACGTAACTTGTTGATATGTCATAGAAGCCATTTGCAAGACCGTTTGTTGTGAGTGTCTCGCCTGAACCTGATCTTGTTGTTGCGTGTGCACCAAAGTCTAGGTTACCTATAGCTGTGGCTGTCAAGTCAGCGAATACTGTGTCTTTGGCGCCATCGATGCCTGTAACAACACTAGGATCTATCCTGATGCTACCACCACCGTTGAAGTACGCCCTCATAGTGGCGCTGTTTGCGAATGTGATCGATCTCTCTATAGTGGCCGAACCGTTCCACGTTGACGCAGATGTGCTTGAACCCGACGCCGCAGTGTCTAGTGCAGTTGCATTCACTGATCCTGCCGCTACCGCCGCCGCCAAGCTGGCCAGGTTTGCGACTAATGCCGATCTGATCGCTATGGCGTCACCTGCCGAAACTGATGATGCCGTTATTGATACGTTTGTGTGGTTGGCAACGTTGTCCATGCCTGTGAACAATGCGTTCCAGCTTGATGCCTCTACTGTGTCGCCGGCTGATACCGTTGCTATTGCTGTTTGGTTTAATCCATATACACCCGCTCCTGTTCCTGCGAAATGGTTGTACCCAAATGGATCACTGGTACTTCCTACGAATGTGTTGTATTCGTCGTCTAAAATTGCGTCACCTGCCGAATATCCCATAAACTTATTTAATCCCTATTACGCACTCTGTTAGTGCTGTTTGTTCATTATATTTATGCTTAATTAATCTTCCTAATACATTAAATGCCGTACACTCATCCAGGTTGGCCACACGTGCCTCACCGTTTTGTGCTGATACCACACGATCACCTGCTTTTCCTGTGCCTTGTAGTTTGACCATTACACGTCCTTTCAGTGCTATCATGGGGTGTGAGTCGTTGTTGCCTGCTTGTGCATTCATCAAGAACGCCGGTGATTCGGAAACTACACCAAAAACAGCGTCTGAAAGGTCGTCTTTACATTTTGTGATCTCAGCGTCTCCGCCCAGTATGACCACATCTCCCACTTCCACGGGTCCGTCGGACTCATATCTCTCTGCCAAGTCAGCGTACATTGCCGTTGTTGACGTCGCGTGTACAACGTTTGCTCTAAGATCAACCAAGGTAGGTGCTGACATTTCAGTGCCTCCGACGTCAGTTGCCTTGAAAGCAGTCCAGGCACCTCCAGCGTTTCCAAACGTGGTGGAACCATCATCAGCGAAGGTCTCGTCCCATACCCAGAACAGGTCTTGCTCTGTGGCTGTTGATGCATTTCCTCTGTTAACTTTTAGTCCTGTGAAGTTAGGCATACCGCTATTTGATGATATGTTCCTGTTCAATTCTATTATGTTGTCTTCAACGGACAGTGTTGTTGTGTTCAAAACGGTATTTGTGCCATCCACTGTTAGATCTCCAACACGTAAATGTTCAATTCTACCAGTTGACCCCTTGATCCTCAATGCTTCTGTGGTTACGCCTCCATCATTTACCGTGAAAATAATATCTTTGTTTGATGTTGTTTGTGCAATAGTGAAATCATCACTTGATAGACTCATTGTGATGTCAGATCCAGCACCGATGGTCAATCCTGTGTCATTTAGAACTCCTAACGTACCTGACGTGGTGTCGTTGGCGTTTGATCTCAAGTAATTGGCCGCCGCCACTCCACCGAGTGCGTCTGAATCTGTGGCAGTTCCCCTGAATTTCGCACTTGATACGGATGACGAAAGTTGGATACCCTGTGCGATCGATGAGAAACCCGCTGATACCAATGCGGCACCTAACGTTTCCGTTGAGCTTGGTGTGAATGCAAGATTGGATACCACACCCACCACTGTATCATTTGTTGTTAATTTTAGAATAGATCGCTTGACACCCGTGTTGTCCTCTGGTGTCTCTGTGGAAACTTGCGTAACACCTGATCCAGCCACCGTTGTTGGTCCTATCAAGGTCCATGCTGAACCTGTGTACACATAAAGTTGTGTGTTAGTTGTGTCGAACCACATGTCTCCCTGCACAGCATTTGCTGGTGCGGAAGCAGAGTTTGAAGTTGATCCTACTGGTTTGAATTTTGTGCCGGTGTAAACATTGAGCTGTTTGTTTGTCTGGTCATACCAAAGCTGACCAGTAATCTTATTTGATGGTGCTGATGTGTTGCTGAAATTTTCTAGGAGTTTTACAAGGTTTTCATTTAACTTTTCACCGAATCCTGCGTAACCTTTTCCGATCAGCGTCAGGTCGGTGGTTGCGACATCGATTGTTCCGTCTGGTAAAGTAACCAGTAAGGTTCCGAATGTGTTGTTAATCTTGTATGCCATTGCCTAGTCGTTGTTTGATCTGTTGTCCCTGACTTCTGTCAGAAAACTTACGTCACCTACTAACTTGATCAATATGGTTGCAAGTTCAGGCGTCAGCATAGCGTCTATCTTTGCTTCTTCCTCTGCGGTCCACGTTGCCTCGTAGTTTGAGTTGATGTAGTCTGCGACTTCTTGTTTTGTTGCCATTTAAATGCTCTCCTTATGCTTATTTATTACGGTTATCAATCTGCTCATCGTCGGATATCCAGGTTAAATCCTCCTTATACGATCCATCAAGGTCTCGTAGAAAGGTCTTCACATTGCTCTCCGTTAGCATCATATTGTGGTATTTGATGTATCTTTTGTGCAAGGCTTGTTCCTTTGTGGCTGTGTACACCAATTTGATATTTTTTTGCTTTGCCAACTGCATTATGCTATCTATACACATTTTGAGACACTTGTGTACATCCTTTGCGTTGGCAGACTTGTCAGTGACTATCCATTCCATAAAGGCAAACTGTGTGCCTTCTCCTATATACAGTCCGCCTGCACAAATAGGTTGATTATCTATCTCTACCATTATTCCTGCGGGTGGCAGACATTCTTTGGGCACTTGTCCAAACTCCCATTGGTTCCACCACTTGACTAGTGTGGAATAATCTTTATCTCTGTCCCACAATCTACTTTGCATTTTTCTGTATCACAATTTTGTTTATATTGAACGTTGATTCAAAGCAGTACCGTACTGCTTCAGCAACTTCTGATGATTCCAATTTTGGCCATTCCTCCCATAACCCCTTTGACATATCTGTGTCAACTGTGTCTGGGCAAACATCATACACGTTCAATGGCTTGTCCATTATCTCTTGCTGTAATTCATTGATGTATTCGATGAGTTCTTTCTTGCATTCACAGTAATTTATGTAGGTGTCGGTGTTTATGTCATCGTCCTTGCCGGCTGTTGTTCCTGACGTGCTTGTAATCACTGCGATCTTTTTCCTATCAAAGAGATGCAGTCCATAAATCCTTTTCAAAAGATTAAGTTGTCCTCTACCTGCATGTGCATTAAGAACAACGTAACCACACTCATCAATTTTATCCATAATTTTTTCTTGCTCTGTGATAAGATCATATCCATTACTTCTGCTAAGACCTATAACTTCGTATTTTTTTGATTCATACAACTTTGCAATGGCTTTGCCTATGCCTTTGGTATGACCTACGATGGCTATCTTATTTTTGTTTTCTTGATTCATATACATCTACTAGATTTTCTAGCCCCTCAAAACATTCTGAATAGTGTTGGTAATACTTTTCAAACTTCTCTTTAGTGTATAGTGATTCTTTGTAAAAGTCAATTAATAACGTGGTTCTCTCACCTGGATTGTTATTGAATCCGTTGTGTACCTGGATATCAGGCTGGAAAATAAACGCTTCGCCTGTTTTCCAAGTGTACAATTCCTGTTTCCTATTTTCTAAATTCATCACATACATACCGCTGTCTGTTCCTCCACCATCATCTAAACACATCTGATATCTCCAACCACCCTCGTTGTCTGTGTGATTGCCAATTTTTGTGCCAGGCCCTACTGTCATTATCGCAACATTGGTTTTGTATGGAAACTTTCTCAGTATCGAATACAACATTGGATAGTCATTGAATGATTGTCCTTCATGTTCGCCCGACTGCACTCCCAATGCTTTCCACTGTCCATTCACATAGTCACCCGACTTGTCATCGAAGTCATCCGGCAGTCCCCTTACGCTATCTGAGAAATCTTCTGGATCTAAGAATATCTTGTTAGGTTGTGAATCAAACTCGTATTTAATCTCTGCAAAATGTTTTTTAAGTTTTAGGAAGCATTCGCCTTGCTGTCCGTGGTAATATGAATTATCAAGCATTTAGTATATTAACATTTTTGTCATGTATCTGTCTATCATGATCCTGCCAATTACTAAAAAATTGTTCGCCGTGGTTGGTTAGTTCCTGCTGTTCACTCAATTCAAAGTAGTCTGTGAACTCTGTGTTGTTAATAATAATTCTTCTGTTTTCGTTACCAAACACATACACTATCGCTTCATCATCGCCCAGTGATACACCTATTCTACTGTCTTCCACCCTAGTCCACGCACCGTCTTCTTTGACCATGTGCGTTCCAGACACTTGGATGCCGTTGTAGTCATATAAATTTTCTATCAAGAACTTACCTGTTGCGAACACTTTGCCACCAATTGCTACTTTGTCGCCTATGTCCACTTGCTCTACTGGTTTGAACGAACCGTCGTACATCGTGATCATAGTTCCTGCTATGAAACAACCACCGCCGCCTGATCCTCCGCCTCCTGAACTTGATCCACCTGCTGAGTCACCAAATCCTGCCGCTGTTGACACGAACGTCACTCCTGCGTTGAACAAAGCCTTCCATGCACCGCCTACTTTTATGTAACCTGCTGTCAAACGTTTCCACGCACCTCCTACTTTGAAGAATCCTTCTGAGATTTCTTTCCATGTTCCGCCTACTTTAAATTTTCCTTCTACACCTATGTTGAAAACCACTACCGCTTTTCCGTCTGCTCCTGGTGAACTTGGATTACCACCTACAGCTATTCCTGTAGAATAATTTGCTTCACTTGTGCCTCCTGGTGTCACACCCGAGCCATCACTTGATGATCCACTCGATGGCACTAGATTCGATCCAGACTTTCCGCCGGTACCACCATTGTCGCCTGATCCACCATCACCCGATGTACCACCATCTGTACCACCGCCACCGGCACCGCCACCGCCACCGTCTCCGCTGTGGTCCTTGCCGTTTTCGCCCAGTGTTCCTGGTGTGTTTGATGTTGCTGTGTTTGTGTTGATACCAGCTGTACCGTTTGAGCTCTTGCCTGCACCTGCTCCTCCACCACCGCCACCTGCGACTGCGATGTCCGTTCCGTCGATCCTTACTAGAGTGGCTCCTCCGCCACCTCCACCTGAACCTGAATATGGTTGTGGTCCAGCGTTACCGCCTTCTCCACCTGAATATGCTGTTTTGCTCTTTCCGTTAGCACCACCCGGTGCACCACCTCCCGATGTACCACCTGCTCCACCGCCACCTACCGCGACTTCCATGGTTGTGTCGATCTGTGCTGATGTTATGGCTAAAGTTGTTTTTTTGACATGGTGTCCCGCGGCTCCTGTTCCTCCAGGTCCGCCAGCGTCTGAACCTCCACCGCCGCCTGCTCCGCCCCATAGGTATACGTCAATAGATACCGTTCCTGTAGGAATCGTTGCCTGTTGTAGAGTACCTGAGTAGTTAAATGTCTTTACGACTGATGGCATAAAGGATTAAGCCTCCCTTACGAACCAGAGATCCCCGTTTGCACCTTGTCCAGATGTTGGTGCTGAAGTCTCAACGTATCTGTTTCCTGCGATACTGTTACTGGAGTCATCGCTTATAACCGAACCACCCCAAAGTTTCAATGATTTAGCAAGCTGTCCTGTAGTTGGAACAGAAACGCTCGATGTACTTGTAGATGACGTGATGTCTGAACCTACTGCGGCCAAATTTACGTTTGTAACTGTAAGCAAACCTGCCGCTGTTGTTTTGAGAACTTTTTGTTTTGTTGCGTTACCATCTGCAACTGCATCTGCGTCTCTTATTACCTGTGAGAAGGAACCTGTAGTTCCTGCACTCCAGTAACTCTCTGATGTGTCCCAGAACAATCTTGCCTCACCTGACGCCTTCTCAACGATAAGTCCACCGTCAACATCTGATGCGTTGCCTTCGTTGACTCCTATGAATGCATCAACGTATGTGGAAACGTCAACACTCGATTTGTCATATGATCCTGAAATTGTTAAATTACCTGTGATTGAGACATCACCCGTAATGTCCACTCCGCCGTCTGCACCTGTCAACTGTAGAGGTGTCTTTGTTACCCCGCCATCGTTGACTGTGAATTTTAAATCTTTGTCCTGCGATGTTTGTGCAACTGTTACATTGTTACTTGCAACTGTCACTGTCAATTCCTGTGCATCACCTATTATTACTCCCGAGTCGGTGTCAACTGTAAGAGCACCTGTTGTTGTGTCTGCCGCATCTGCTCTCAGGAAGTTTCCACCTGCTATAACTGTGCTTGATGTGTTTGATGTACCTGATACATCAATGTTTGAAGCCTGCGTGTTTGTTCCATCGAACACTGCACTCAATGTCGAGTTAAGTGTAATTCCTGCCTTGATAGAAGCGAATCCTGTCTGTGTCGCACTTGGAGTGAAAGTTTCCTTTGAAAGTATAGCAACCCTTGTGTTTCCTGCATACATTGAAGACACGACCTTGTTTCCTCCCGAGCTAGCAAGTGTTTCAATTTTCCAACCTGATAGTGTCTGTCCTGCTGTGTATACTGGACCAACCAGTTGGAATGCTGATCCTGTGTAGACATAAAGTTGATCATCATCTGAATCATGCCAAAGATCACCTGCTCCTGCACCAGTTGGTTCTGCTGATTGGGATTTTGCCGCCCCTGTGGGTTTGAATGCTGATCCGTCATACACCTTCAACTGTCCCGTTGACGTGTCGAACCACAGTTCACCTTTTAAAGGTGCAGTGGGTGCCGCTGTGCCGGAAGCGTTCTCTAATAATTTTACTAGGTTCTCGTTAAGGCCTTCACCAAACCCAGAGAAACTCTTACCAAACAACTGCAACGAAGTGGTGTTATCTACCGTTCCGTCAGTTATCGTTGTTACTACTGTTCCGTCTGTTTTGTTTATTGTGTACGCCATATACCAGTATTTATAACCTTCCCACGCTTATTAAAATGACACTTTCTCCGTCCGAGGCCTTATCTTCCATTGCTTTTCCAACAATAGAGCCCAACGCTGGACTAGTTGTCGTTTTTGCACAACCTGGGTGTTCCTCACAAGTTGTCAAAAGATCGCCTTTTGATATTGTTCCGTGTACTTTACATTTAACTTTTCCCACAAGTGCAATCGCTTGTCCTTCTGATTTATTGTTCATTAAGTGTGCTGGATTTTCACTGATCACCCCTGCTACCCTTGTGTCATTTGAAATAGTTGATTGTGTGACTTCTTTTTCTCCACCAAAAATCATAACAGTCCCCACGTCGTAAGTAGAGTCAGTTTCGTAAATCTCAGCCAAGTCAGCATACTGCGCCGATGTTGCTTTGGCATGCACTGTGCTGTATCCTTTGCTTGACGTTCCTATGTCGTACGTGTCGTCCGTGTCTGGTACTATTGCTTTACTGGTCACCGTTCCTGCCATTGTAAGTGTGCCCATTGTGTTGGCACCCGAACTTGTTAGGTTACCGGCTACGTTACCCGTTAACGGTCCTGCAAATGCTGTAGATGTTGTAGTCCCAGAAACCTGTAATTTTGTTGTTGGCGTTGTTGTGCCAATCCCTATCCTCGATTCCGAACCGTCTATGGTCATCACTGTGGTTGTTACGCCACCGTCGTTTACCTTGAAGCTTATGTCTGTGTCTTGCACGGTGTTAGCTACAATGACCCCTGTGCCGTCTACAATCAATGATAAGTCACTATCCGCACCAACTGTAACCCCGGAGTCATTCACAACACCAAACGTTCCTGACGTTGTGTCATTGGCGTTTGATCTCAAGAAGTTGGCCGCCGTCACTCCACCCAGTGCATCTGCATCTGTGGCTGTTCCTTGGAACTTGACATCAGCTATAGCAGTCGTCAGTGTGATACCTTTCTTGATGCTTGAGAATCCTGATATAGTACTCTTTGGTGTGAAAGTGTCCTCAGATATGATCGCTAATAGATTGCCGTCATTGAATAGTTTTGTAATGTTCTGACTTGCATCGGTTGAATCGAATATCGTGTCGAACGTGAAACCGTTCGTTGTTCCTGTAGAACTGGGAGGACCCACTAATACGGAAGCTGTTCCGCTGTAGTAGAACATCTGGCCTGTGCCCGAGTCTATCCATAGGTCACCCTGTGACAGTCCTGGTGGTTCATTCGATTGGTATGGTGCACTGCCTCCTGCTGTTATGAATGTAGTACCGTTGTACACTTTTAATTTTGAAGTTGTACTGTCATACCAAAGTTGTCCCGATATCGGTTTGGCCGGCGCTGACGTGTTTGAAAAGTTTTCTAATAGATGTAAGAAGTTCTCAGCAATCGATTCACCGTATCCTGCATATCCCTTTCCTATAAAACTCAAGTCAGTCTGTGTGTTTACCACACTATCCTGTATCGTGTAGGAGTTTGGTGAACTAGCACTATTTGTCTTGTTTACAATGTATGACATTAGTATCCTGTGTTACCACCGGAAGTTGTTCCACTCACTGTGTTTGATGTCGACAGTGCAGTTGAACTTGTTTCAGTGAAGGTTGTTAAACTCTGTATCCTCAATGTGTAATCAATCTGTATAAGTCTGTTCAATGACTTCTGTACCGGGTGGAATATAACATGTGTCAACAATTTGTTAGTTGATCCGTTCTCCGTCCCTTCAAAGCTCTTAAGTCCCAACTCGTCAAAAACGTAATCGCCATTGAAGTCCGTAGTGTTGTCAAATGCCGACTGTCCTGTTGGCTCACCGTAGTCCAGTGTGCAAGTCACAACGATGTCAGTGTACTTGTTGCCTGCTGTGTGTCTCACTTCCATCTTGTTCCTTGTGGTGTCTTTGTTGGTTGCGGAGTTGTCATCTACTACTTTGTAATATGTTTGATTGTATAACGTGGCGTTGGTACCTGTGGAATTCGGGGTCAGGTATGTGATTATACCTGTTGGGTCAACACTTGTACCACCGTTGCCCAGTGCTATCTCGTGTACAAAGCCTGTTGTTTTGTTTGCTAATGAATTAGCCAGTGCCTGAGACATGTTCTCGTAGTGTATCGCATTCCTCTTGTCTACGATTACCTCACCGGTCTCTGGGTCTGAAATCTTGATGTGCCCCGTCATCATAACACCTGTGTTATCCTGGGGTTTTTTGTCTTCTTGTTTTGATTCTGTGGGTTTATCGTTCTGTGTCATCTAGTGTATTTATTCAGGTGAGTTTGTTGGTTCGTTAGCTATGAATTTAGCCTGAGCAGTAGTAGACGCCTGTAATCCTTTACCATCTGCTGGATTGCCGTCTAATGCTGTGTACCATACCTGTCCTCTCTTGTGTAAGATTTTAACCTGTGTTCCCGATGCTGGAACAGTGCTCAAAGTCACTGCTGTCGTGCTTCCGTCCACAGAATAGTTGATAGTTGATCCATCCTCGCTAGTGAGCAACAATCGTTGGCCACCAATGAATATGTCTAACTCACTAGCGGATGATGGTGTTTGTGATAGTGCGAATGTGGCCGTGCTACCGTCACCTGTGAAGGTGTTGGTGTAAACGGTGTCCGCGTAAGGGATGGTTTGAGTACCAGACGCATCTACCACTTCCGTGCCTGATCCATGCCCCTTAATTCCTGTACCAAGTGTCCCACGTCTAAGTTGTCCCAACGTGTTACCTGATTTTGTGAAATATTCTATTCTTTCTTTGTCTATGAACACAACTCCAGGAACGTTCGCAGATGCGTTTGGTATTGGCAGTAGTGCCGCATCCTCCACAGTAATTGTTTGTGTCCCTGCTGTCATGTCTAAAGTTAATTTTGTTGTTGCAGTCTTAGAAATACGTTTGTAGAATGTCCTGTTCATCATGTCTTTGAAGATCCTGAAGCCAGTGGCACTCACTGCTGTGTCTACCGCGAAGTACATCACATCCAATCTGTCCGTTGATACTATCGTTCTTCCGTTCACCGTTATGGTGTTGCCACTGACTGTGTAGTCACTGCTCTGTATCAGTTGTTCACCGTTAAGCCACACAAATGTGTAACCTGCGTTCAAGGTGTCGAACCTTAATTTAAATATTCCAGATCCTCTGCCTTCTAACACTTCTCTTCTCTGTTTCATTCCCAACGCATTGTTGAAAGTTGTCACAGACAAAATATCTGTTGCAGTCAAAGAGTATGGACTAGTAATCGCTGATGGCACTAATATGATGTCCGTGCCTTCATTAAAATATTGATGATCAACAAGTGTTGATATGCAGATAACATCTGTTGATGTTGGCACTGAAGCAGTAACAAATTCTATGTTATTGTTTGATGTATCAACTGTGTAGTGGGTATTCAAATCTTTCTGTACACCATTGACAAATACTTGTACCTGAGATGCTGACGAGATTGTCTTTGAAGGATCAACTGTTGAATCGTCACCCAATCCTGACACGACGCCATAAGTGTATGTGCTTCCGTCGCCAACATAATAAGTGTTGTCTGGTCCTCTAAGGACTCTTCCATTTAATTCTACTGTCGTTAGTCCAGAGAATGGACCTATGGCTCCTGGTGGATAAGTCAGTGTGTATCTGTTGGTCGAACCATCATATGTTATTGCCTCGTTTCTCACACTGGCAAAACTCCTAGTGGATGTTGCTGACTTATTGAATCCTGCTATCTGTATGAAAGTGTCTGCACCGGGTGCCGAATTGAACGTGACCGTGATTGTGTTTGCAGTTGTGGATGATGCATACGCTGTTGTAGGTACACCATCTACTGTCACATAAATGTCTGATGACGTTGAATCTAGATTGAATTCACCCCTGGTCGAGGTCAAGAACGCTGTCGTGCTTCCGTCACCTGTGAAAGTGTTCAACACCCTGTAGTTCTCTCCTGATATTGCGAACACTTTAGTAGATATCTGACTGTGGTCAGCCGGCGCTGAGTCGAACGTGATAGTTTTGTTTGCTACGTCAATTGTGTAATCAGACACTGTGGAATCCAAAGCACTGCCTTTCTTGACTGAACCGTCCACTGCAACCGTGACTGACCCTAACGATCCTGGGTAGTCACCGATGCTGAAAACTGTAGTTGTGCCATTGCCCCTGTAATTCTTTTCCGATATGAAAGGTACACCCGACTCCGGTGACGTGTAAACTTTGATGTCCACCGTGTCGAACATCTGTCCAGGAACAACCTCTTCAGGTGCGTAGCTGGTGTCTGGTGATATGAAATCATCACCCTCAAGCACTATGTCACTTGGTGCGTGTCCCAGTGCTGATGTGAACAGTCCGCCCTTGACTATTGAAGTCAATGTCCTGTCATCCGTTGGTGTAAGCACACCGTCATCATCAAAAGGTATAAACTCTACAAGTGCATTGGCTTCAGGTGTTTCGCTGATGGCAAACCTTACTGTAGATCCATCGCCCCTTATCACGTCATTAAGTTTTTTCCTCGTGCTGTCATCTTGTGTTATGTACACTTGATATACTTCTGTTTTAGCAGGAGCAGTGTCAAAAGTGAAATCATTGTTTGTTCCGTCTGCCCTGAACGACTTTATCCTGGACTCACCGTAGTTGTCCCAAGGGAAATCATACCAACCTGCCTTGTCCCATCCTGCTTCTTGTGAGAACAACAGACCCGTGACCATTGTTCCGCCATAGTCTACGCCTGTCATCACTTGGTCAAGTTCGTTGCCTGGCATTCCTGTGCCTGGTGTATAGAAACCTTTGGTCCTGTCCGCCGCTGTAAGTCCCGTTTCGTTGCCGTAAAACTTGTACACGCTTCCGATGTTGTCGTCGAAATCAGTTGTTGCCGTAAATGCGTTTGTAACCTTGTAAAGTTGGTTTTTGTGCCTCAAAAGGTCGTTGTAGGCGTAAGTTGTACTTGCTGTCCAGTCAGCCACGCTAGACGTACTAGAGACCCTGTCAAATTTTATTGTTGTGTTGAAATCTCTGACCAGATCGTTGTCTAGGTTAGCATAGGCCCTTGCAGTATCTGTTGGAGTCGAACCGTCGTCGGCGCCTCCTGTGATCACCACCCTAGGCGTGGCCGTGTAGTTTGCCCCTATACCTGTTACAGTTATTTTAGTGACTATACCATCCCGTATAGTGGCTGTTGCCGTGGCCGCTGTCACTGTAGGTGTTTCGTATAATTTGTATGCTCCTGACTTAGTCGATGTAGCAGTTATTGATGTGCTTGGGCCATAGAATGTTGTAGTGTAACCATCAAATGTATATGTGTTGGTTGTGCCTGAACCACCATTTTGGCTGTCCCATATCTTTGCCTGGGCCTGACTTGAGAACAGAGGATAGTAGTAACCATACGTACCCGAAGTTGAACCGCTTGAACTTGTTGCTTGTATTTGGAATGGACCTGTTGATGCCACTGTTCCACCAACTATTGTCACAGTTGGTGTTTTGGTATAACCTGACCCACCTGCTGTCACAGTGATTGAGGTAACGTACTTCTTGTGGTAGTCATACCACATCTGGTACGGGTATTCCGTTAATTTGTCTGTGTCTAGATCAACATTCAATGATCTGATCTTTCCTGTTGAGGCGTCATAGAAAGTGGGATTATCGAAGTCTGAGAACAAACCATCCTGCGTCTCTGACTTGTCGTAACCTAGTGTGTACTCTCTCAATTTGGTGTGGAAAGGTTTGACTTCGTTAATGTAACTCTCTATCCACGAATCTGTTCCTGTCGTGTATGTCTTCCTCTGATCTAACTGTCTCACAGAGTTCTTTGCGTTTATGAATGATGTCTTGAACATCCAATCCACGTATAACTGTTCGGCAAGCACTTTCCTAAGTCCTGTAAAGAACAACGTGTTGTATTCCACTGCTAGATCATTTATGAAGAGATCATCCCTCAGTGCTGTCAACACTTTCCTAGTCTCTATACTCGGTTCTTGGTCAAAGAAGTTGTCATCAAAGTTGTCATTACCCGCAAACCCTGTGGCATCCTGTGTGTAGTCATAGAGTTTAGTTGATAATCTTATTGTTCCGTTCTCTGTTCCCACGTTTGTGTAACCGGTGGCAGTCTTCATGAACAGTTTCCATCCACCTGTGTCTGCACTAGTGACTTTGACATGCTTACCTACTGCAAGTGAAAGTGCGTCTAGTTCGTATTCGTAAGTTACCTGTTTGTCAATTTTTGTTTTTTCGCTATGTAGCATTCCATGTACAGCAGGATCTGTTCCATACCAGTCTGTGTAACTCCAGTAAGCGGATGTATTGTAAGTTTGTATCTTTGTTCTTGTAAATTCTGTGCCATCCCATGTGTATATTGCCCAGTATCCGTTGGCTGTTT
>Ga0209535_1000343_pt1 | contig 32624 bp, 35 predicted proteins | sample LinPmetageLP28_FD_184041 | JGI IMG/M metagenome (GOLD analysis project Ga0209535, IMG submission 184041) | Marine viral communities from the Pacific Ocean - LP-28 (SPAdes) (version 2) | ecosystem: Environmental > Aquatic > Marine > Oceanic | place: Pacific Ocean | collected 2009-08-22
CAGGCATATTCTTTTCAATAGATGGGAACATTGCTGTAGGATCATCATAAACATGATTAGTACAAAGGATCGTAGTCTGTGTAGTAGCACCAAGATTAGTACAAGTCTGCATAAGAGACTTCATAGCCCGGGCTTTAGTACCCATATCAGATGAAGTACTATCTTTACCCATACGGCTATGCTCAAGTTCTGATTGTAGATTACCAAGTGAGTCAATCGCTACAATAAACTTACCTTCAAGACCTTTTTCTTTAACTGAAGTAAGGAACTTATACAACGCATTACGAGTTTGCTCGATAGTAACACATGGTACATACTTTACTTTACTAATATCCAATCCAATACGTTCTGCACCTTCAGGATCAACAGCATTCTCAGTATCAAAGATAACCGGAATCAAACCCTCTTTCTGAGCATTAGCTAGAATCTTAAGAACAAACAATGTCTTACCTGTCATAGACTCACCACCCATCATTGTTACCCTACCTTTTGGAATACCCCCGTGAATAGACCCTGATACAATAGCATTTAAAACATAACTACCGGTATCAATCCAACCACCAACACGTGACAACGTACTATCTTCTAAGTATGTTGCAAACGGGTTTATTTTATCGATTGAATCTAACGCTGCTAGCGTATCTTTATCAAAATCATTCATATACATATTGTATGAACTTAACTTTATTAATCAAGATAAAAAAACTACCGACTAGTCGGTAGTTAATTGGCTCGGGTACTTGGATTCGAACCAAGGACCTAGTGGTTAACAGCCACCCGCTCTGCCACTGAGCTATACCCGATAAAAATTATTTACCGTCTGCATCGAACAGCTTAATAACTTCCGGCTCCTCTGCTGCTGGTTGTGCTGGTGCAGGATTGTTAATAGCATGATATTGCGCAGTAATCTGCTCCGTAAGTTTAACTGTTGAAGTAACAATAGTTGACTTATGGAAAGTCCATTCGTTATCCTTTTTATCCCCTTCAATAAACTCCATAAATAGATAAGGAAAAGTCTGTACTTGAAGCTGACCATTTTGTTGATCTGGTTGTACATGTACAATAACTGGGTTATTGAGAGTCAAAGTTTCATCAGTTTGACCTGTCTCAACTCCAACAACGGTACGACCGACTTGGTCGACAATAGCAATGATTTCTTTTTGATCACTCATACAAATATATTATAACATATTACTTCTAAGTATCAACTGTGGATTTAATTTTTTTATTCTATAAATATCGATGAGTTTGACTTACTATGTCTAAAAGAACTATTTTTCTCCATTTACCGGCTTATAGAGATCCTGAATTAATACCTACTATTGAGGATGCTTTAGCTATGGCTCAATATCCAGAAAGAATTCATTTCGGTATTTTTAGACAGTATAATCCAGAAGATGGTTTTGATGACTTGACTGAGTATAAAGATGATCCTAGATTTAAAATTGAAGAGATTCACTATACTAAAGCTAAAGGTCTTCCTTATGCACGAGCGTTAATAAATGATACACTACTTACTGATGAAGATTTTGTCTGTCAATTAGATTCACATCACCGATTTACAAAAAACTGGGATAGTACTTTAATATCTTGGCATGATCAATTAGTTCAGGAAGGTTATAACCCCATTATAGGCGGCTATTCACCAATGTATAACCCATATAACGATCCAGAAGATCGAGTAACAGAACCCTGGATGTCTTTAGCTGCTTGCTTTTACCCTTTTGGAACTATCTTTATTAGACCAGGTGGTATACCTAACTGGAAAGATCTTAAATCACCAATACCGGCAAGATTTTTAAGCGGGCATTTTGCTTTCGGATCTAATAAGTGGGCTAGAGATGTAAAACATGATCCAAATATATTTTTTGCAGGGGAGGAGTTAAATCTATCTGTAAGATCCTTTACCCATGGTTATGATTTGTTTCATCCACATGAGGTGGTTATATGGCATGCTACTATGAGAGAAGAGAGAAGTGGTATGTTAGTATGGGATGACCAGCATAAACGAGGGGAAACTCAATGGAGTAAAGGTAATGATATAGCACGGTCTAGAATACGTCAGTTATTAGAAGTCGAAGATAGTGGTTATAATTTAGGAGACTACAATTTAGGAAAAGTACGTAGTTTGCATGATTATGAAAAGTACGCTGGTATAAATTTTAAACTTAAAGCATTTCAGCAATATACAATAGATAACGAAATAGCCCCTAATCCAATTCAAAATGATTACGGTCTTACAAAATGGGAGGATACATTTATCAAATCATATTATCATGTTATTAATATAACTAGAGATATGCTACCTGAAAATGACTATGAGCGTATACTGGTATCATTTGATGATAGTCTCGGTAAAGGAATACATCAAGTATATATAGATGATCAACGGTTACAGGATTTTATATCTGCTGGTACTTTGATTCATTATGAAGAAATGTTCTGTAGTAATGAAGTACCTTCTAAGCTTGTAGTTTGGGGAATATCAAAAACCCGAGGTTGGGCAGAAAGAGTTGAATTTGACATAGTATAATACTAACACGTTGTATATTTCAAATCCCAATATAAATACACATATGTTAGAAGTTACACTTACTGATTCAAACTTTCCTCATCAAACCTACTTAACTCCTTTTATGGAATCAAAAAAGTTAAGGTGGATGCGTGATGGAAAGAGACGAAATATTAATTTTTATACAGATAATTTTATTAAAAAAGAAGTTATTCAAATTCCACAAGACGGTAATTTAAATATTCTTGTTATGTTAGAGCCTTTCACTAACCCAGCGTGGACAGATATTTATGACTACATTAGAACAGATTTCGAAAAGTTTGATTTAATTATCACACATAACTTAATGAAATTAGGGGATTTAATTGTTATGAGGCCTGATAAATTTCACTACTCAACGAAATGCTGTACTACGTCTTGGCTCGAGCCTAATATGATTGGTATTCAATCAAAATCTAAAATGATATCCATGCCGTTTTCGTGGAAGAAAATTTCGGAAGGTCACTCGTTACGTCATGAAATATATAACAAATATAAAGACAGTGGGTTAATAGATTTTTTTGGTACCGGTATAGAGGGGTATGAAGGTGAATTTAGAGATTGTTTTAAGGACTATAAGTACACGGTTGTAATAGAAAACGGGTTGCAACACGGGTTTAATTCAGAAAAACTAAATGATGCATTTTTGACAGGAAGTATACCGTTGTATTGGGGATCTAATATTTGGGATAAAAATTATAATCAACAGTCTATAATTCATTTCAATCCAAAAGCAGATACTATTAATTGGAATTTTGAAGAAACATTAAACAATTTTGATATCTTGATAAAGAAAATTTATGATACAGATCCTTACGATAAGCTAACGCCAGCAATAGAAAGTAATTATAACTATACTTTAACAAAGCTGGTAACTGAGGATAACATTTACGATATTTTAGTAGAAAAAGGTATAGTATGATAAGCTGGTTAGGTCATAATATTGCTGATGCAGGTTTTCTAATTAATTTGCATAATCGTGAGGATAGGTTAAAGAGATCTTATGATGAGCTTAATAAGTTAAATATTACTGGAGTTGAGCGATTTGAAGCAGTTGTTGTCAATAAGGGACCATATATAGACATGGGATGTACTATTTCTCACATTGAAATAGCGAAAAAACAAATTAAAAATAATTGGAATTACGTTCTTTATTTAGAAGATGACATAGTAGAGGATATTTTTTACCCAGACTTTTTAGAACAGAAGATAGATTTACAATCTGTAGTTAAAGAAATGGTAGAAGAAATAGAGGAGCATAACCCAGATGTTCTATGGTTAGGAGTTAGACCAGAAGGACCGGTTAAAGCTTTCTCAAAAACTATGGTAACCCCTACTAAAACTATAATGTCGCACGCGTATTTAGGATCATTAGAATATGCTAAGTTTTTAGTTAGGACTCATTTATATGATAAGGAAGGTTATTTTAGTTATAAATGGCCTATAGATTTTTTTATATCGGAAATAACGAGACAGAAAGACTGGAAGATAGCAGAAATGGATGGTGGAGAAAATATTTTAAATAATAATATTAAAGTTAAAATACTTTTACCTAATATTTTTAATCAAGGCGCATCTTATTCAGATATAACTCGAACAGATACAGCATATGAAGGGTGGGTCCGAGGGTGTTATAAGGAACACGCTGATTTAGCAAAATTAAAAATAGAAAAAAAACTACTATAATTAACCATAAAAAACCTATATAATGAATGATATAATAATTACATTAACAACTATCCCTAGTCGATTAAAAGTAGACAGTGCGTATAGCTACAATATGAAATATTGCATAGAGTCTTTACTTGATCAAACATATACAGGGGATTATCAAATACATCTTAATATTCCTAATATATATACCAAAACTGGAGAAAAATACATTATTCCCAAATGGCTTAAATCAATAAAGGATCCTAGATTAAAGATATACAGAACAAAAGATTATGGATCGATTACAAAGTTAATACCTACATTACGACGTACTACAAAAAACAGTAATTCAACTATAATAGTTGTTGATGATGATGTTGTATATCACCCTGAACTAATAACGGAACACATTAAAAATAGAAATTTATGGCCTAATTATGCTGTAGGGTATGACGGTATTAGATCTCGTAATACTGATGGTAGTTTTGCAGATAATTTCAAAGATAATAGAGACTATTATTTTTCTGCTACTGGTTCAAATTCCTTGGTAGATATATTGCAACATTATAAATCTATATCATACTTACGATCCTTCTTTACCTCAGATTTCTATACATTTATTAAAAAGTATGGTATATGGTGTGACGATACTACCGTATCCGCATATTTAGCTAAGCGTAACATTGGTAGACTATGTACATTTTTTAGTAAGGATAAAATTTTTAAATCTTTTGAGGAATACTTGCAACATGTAGGTCTTTCGTTTCCGGTTTTAAAGCATACAGAACATGACAGAGAAGATGGATGTAATTTATCACGAGGAAATAGCAATGATGAAGACAGTAAGCGGGGTAATACTCTGTATAAAGACTTTATTGATTTAAGTTATGAAAATAACAACTGGCTAATATAATGAAAAAATTAAAACCAATAATTGAAAAATACGGTAGTGATAAATCAATTTCTGGGTATGATTATTATTATGATCGGTTATTCAGCCCGTTTATAGGTAGTGGTATAAATTATCTTGAAATAGGTTTAGGTACTCTTATACCAACCCTACCATCTACCTTTATAGGCAATATAAAGTATTATAGTCACTATAAACCTGCTGCTATATTGAAAGTTTGGAGAGAATATTTTGAAAATGCTGTAATTCACGGTATTGATATAGGTGAAGACTGTATGCTTACTGGGGAACAAAATATACAGACATCCATTATAGATTCAACTAATGCAATAGATTGTGTTAAGTTCTTAGAGCATAATATGTATGATATTATACTTGATGATGGGCTGCATACGTCAGACGGTCAATTAGCTACTATTAAAAATTTCTTTAATAGTGTGAAAGATAATGGGTTGTATATTATCGAAGATTGTGGAAGTGATGGTAAAAATATCTTTATCGATTATAAAGATGAGGTTCTTTCTATAATAGGTAATAATTCATATATGTTTGGTACTAATATACTTTTTATATATAAAGATAGTGCAAATCGTGGTGAATTATCATTTAAAGATTTATGTATAGCTATTTATAAAGATAAAAAACAATCTATTCTGCATAATATTATTAATTTTACTAATAATCAAGTAGAGCCTACTATTATTAACAGAGATCAATGCTTTAAGTTAGTGGAAGGTCTGGCCACTGTCATTGTAGATGATATAGAAGGTGATGTGGTTGAGCTTGGCTGTAATGTAGGGGAGTCATCTAAATATTTACGTAAAACCTTAGATATCTTACATTCAGATAAAAAATTATGGGTATATGATTCGTTTGAGGGATTACCTGAAAAAAGTATGTGGGAAGAAGGTACAGGGTGGAGGTCAGGTACTTTAAAGACAACTAAAGATGTACTCGTAACCAATTTTATATCAAATAATTTATTACCTCCTGATAATATTACCAAAGCGTGGTTTGCAGATATACAAGATAGTGATTTACCTGATAAAATATCATTTGCATTTTTAGATGGTGATTTTTACAACTCTATTTATGATAGTTTAGTTAAAATTTATGATAGGGTTGTTGATGGTGGTTATATATATTTACATGACTACTGTAGAAATGATCTACCAGGTGTAAAAGCTGCAATGGATCAATTTTTAGTAGATCGTGGAGTAAAAAACACTACATATGCTGTTTGTGAACAATTAGGTTTATTTATTAAAACCTCTAAATCGCTACCAGTTGAAACTACAATTAATATACCAGTAAATAATAGTATTAAAAATTTTACTATAGTTTCTGGATTATGGGATATTGGGAGAGAAGGTCGCGAATGGTCTGAATACAAAAAACATTTTGATGTATTTCTTAAAATACCGTGTAATATGGTTTTATTTATTCCGGAATCTTTAGAGTCATACGTATTAGAAAGACGATCCAGAGATAACACTTTAATAAAGATATATGAATTAGAAGATATTAAAAATTTATATTTACCGTTTTGGGATCAAACACAACAAATTAGAACTAGTAGGGATTGGGTATCTCAAGTTAGTTGGTTATGTAATTCACCACAATATAAAAATGAATATTATAACCCAATTGTAATGTCGAAAATGTTTATGTTAAATGATGCATCTTTATGGAATCCGTTTGATACTGAATATTTTTATTGGTTAGATGCCGGTATAACAAATACTGTAAATTCAAACTATTTTACGCATGAAAATGTTTTAGATAAACTAAATGAATTTAGTAACCCTTTCCTGTTTTTAAGCTACCCATACGACGCAGTAAATGAGATACATGGGTTTGATTACTCGAAAATATGTGAATACTCAGATTCTAAAGTAGACTATGTTTGTAGAGGTGGGTTATTTGGTGGTCATAAGCAGCAGTTACATAAAGCTAATGCTGCTTATTATAGCTTACTTGATCAATCGTTAAATGAGGGATTAATGGGTACAGAGGAAAGCTTGTTTACTATAATGTCATACTTAGAACCAGACGTTTATAGAAGATATGAATTAGATAGTAACGGTCTAATTGTAAAGTTTGCGCAAGCATTACATGAGGACAACGTTACTCTCGCAGAACCTTCGTTTAAGCGTCTATCTAATACTAGAGAATATACAGATCGAGATGTTATTAATGTAAAAACAAATTTATATATGCTTACATTTAACTTTCCAGAGCAAGTTCTTCATACTATTGAGTCTATGAAAAAAACTCCAGAGTGGTTAAATAAGCCCAGTTTATTTTTATTAGATAATTCTACAAATGAGGATGCTAAAATTCGTAATCAGGAAATAGCGAAAGAATATAATTTTGAATATATTGATTTAGGTAGTAATACCGGTATATGTGGTGGCCGTCAAGCCGCGGCTGTACACTTTGATAAATCAAATGCAGATTTTATGTTCTTTTTTGAAGATGATATGACATCTAACCCACCTGAATTACAAGGTGAATTTTGTAGAAATGGATTACGTAAGTATATACCTAATTTATATAATATAGTGCACAAAGCAATGCTTAAAAATGAGTTTGATTTTCTTAAGCTATCATTTACCGAAGTATACTTCGATAACGATAAGCAATGTTCATGGTATAATGTACCACAAGAGATAAGAACAAGAGATTGGCCAGACTACGATAAACTACCTACTACAGGTTTAGATCCTAATTGCCCTAGAACCAATTTCGATAAAATTTTAACTACTGATGATGTCGCATATATAACCGGTGAAATTTATTACGCTAACTGGCCTATGATTGTAAGTAAAGAAGGTAATAAGAAAATGTTTATTGATACTAAATGGTCTTACCCGTTCGAGCAAACCTGGATGTCCCATATGTATCAATTAACTAAAGAAGATAAATTAAAGCCTGCTGTATTATTAGCCTCACCTATTTGGCATGACCGTATTATGTATTACGAGCCTGATGAAAGAAGAGAAAATTAAAGAGTTTCAGTACCGCAACGACCTGGTAATTTACTATAATCTTAATAAGTATATGTATGAAAAATGCCTATATTAATGGTTCTATTTTTGTGCAAATAGCTGCCTATAGGGATAAAGAGTTACTACCAACGTTAAGAGATCTACTATCTAAAGCTGATAAGCCAAAATTATTACATATTTGTATTTGCTGGCAACATTCGGAAGATGATAGTTGGGATAATTTAGATGAATATATTAATGATGATAGATTTACTATTATTGATATAAACTATAAAGATTCAAAAGGGGCTTGTTGGGCTAGACACCTTATTCAACAACAATATACTAAAGAAAAGTTTACCTTTCAATTGGATTCCCATCACCGGTTCGTCGAGAGTTGGGATACAAAGCTTAAAAATATGTATGCTGGGCTACAACTTAACGGTTCTCCAAAACCGTTAATTACTAGTTACCTACCAGCATATGATATTGAAACTAGTAAGCCTATAAATTTAGATCCGTGGATGCTTTCATATAACTATTTCGCAAATGATGGGCCGTTACATACAATCCCGGAAGCTATACCTAATTGGAATGGACTAGGTGGTCCTGTTAAGGGTAGATTCTACTCAGCCCATTTCGCATTTACAGATGGTAAGTTTAGTGAAACTGTTCAACATGATCCAGAAATGTATTTTCATGGTGAGGAAATAAGTATAGCTGTACGAGCATTTACACACGGGTATGATATATATCACCCTCATCAATTAATAGCATGGCATCATTATGGCAGAAAAGCCGCTACTAAACACTGGGATGATAGTAAAACGTGGGAGCAGTATAATCACAAATCTTATAAACGAGTACGTAAATTATTCGGCATTAACAATGAAAAGTTTAAACCAAAAGAAAATAAATACGGTTTTGGTAAAGTAAGAAGTTTATATGAGTATGAACGATATGCAGGTGTTAGATTTAGAGATCAGAAAATTCAACAATTTACTCTAGATAGATCACACCCTCCTAATCCTGAATATACTAATAAGCTAGAATATGATAATTCCTTCATTAAGCAATTTAAACATTGCATAGATTTAGCATACGATCAAGTACCTCACGATGATTATATATTCTGGGCTGTATCCTTCTTCAATGATAAAGACGAAGAAGTATATAGACAGGATGCAGATCCAGAAGAAATTGAAAGACTAAAATCAGATATAGATGGATATTGTAAACTTTGGAGATGGTTTGCTACCGACGAAAAAATTACTAAATGGCGTGTTTGGCCTCAGAGTAAAGAGAACGGCTTTGCCGACCCAATAGAAGGTAATATTTAAACGTTAATTTTCTCAAGCTCTTCTTGAGCTTTCTCTAAAGCTTCTTTTGCTTGACTTGATAAGTATGTAGATTTACCACTAGCATGTTTTAGTGCACTAGACAGGTGTAGAATAGCGCGCCGCGCAGCTTCAATTTGCGGTGAAGCTATTTGACCTTCTCCAACATCTGTACCTGAAACGGTACCTTTAATTAATTTAAGGAAATAAACGGTACTATTAAGTTTACCACGATTGTATGCTGGGTGGGCTTTAGGGGTATTATCGTCTTCTGGTTTATCTAGATAGCTTTCACTCATACCCTTATTTAATACCTTATGTGAATAAATCAAATAGTTCGGTTTGAACATTTTCGGAAGGTTTCCGTATCGACCACCCTACACTATCATAAAAGCGAGCAATCGACTGAAAGAGGATCTTATCAAACATCTTTTCATAGTCAATCTTGAACAGTTCATTAAACTCTTCCGGCCAATCATACTTGAATCCCATGGACTGAAGGCCATACTTATTAGGAGTTTCAATATACATAAACCTAACTTTATCACCAGAACCAATACTCTCATATTTGTTACCTGTTCCAAGCTTTTCAAGTATTTGATTATAGTAATAAGCTGACTTGGCATGCACCGGCATACCTTTTACTGTTTGCCATTCACGGCACTGTACTGCATGCTTTTCATAACCCTTAATACCCATAACAAACGATATCTCTTCCGGGGATAACGTTTTAAAAGTCTCATAAGCTTCGTTGAAGATCTTATTAGTCTTACCCAAGTCTTGTGTAGTAAGCATAGTCTCAATAATACCCTTCGCGTAAGGCTTAATAGCATTAGGCATGGTAGTACGAACAACTTCTACACCAGTATACTTGAACTTATTCTCTTTAATACCCTCATCATCAAGGATATGCATAACATAACGCTTCTTCTGAAGAAAAGTAGCAACATCAGCAATCATCTCACGCTTAAATACAAATCGCGGATCATTAGTTAAGAGAGCTTTCTTAGCCCAACTAGTAATACCATCATTAAGATAGTCTTCAATTTCTTGAATCTTATCGTAAGTCTCTTGATGAACCAACATATCTTCTTTCGACTCCCAAAACTTAACACCATTCTCAATCAACGGTGAAATGGATATATATGATGAGTCTGTATCGTTGTATACAATACACTCTTCAAGATTATGATCTGATATATTATCTGAACCTACTTCATTACGAATAAAGTTCTTAAGTAACTCGTTCGAATATTTAATAACAGCTTGACCTGTTAGAGTAACACTCGCAGCAATATCATCATCCCCGATAGGAGCATTTTTGTTACCCATATAACCATAACAAGAGTTAATTAGAATCTTAATAACCATTTGCTGGGTATTAAGACGTTCAACTTCATACTTAAGATCAATGTTATTCGGATCTTTCTTAAGCTTCTTCTGGTTAGTAAACAGCCCTTTCTTAATCTCAACCCGCTGGTTGTAATAGTACTCAAGGAACTCAGGAATAATGCCTTGCTTCTTCTGACTGAATAAGAACCCAGCCTTAGATAGAGCGCACTCTTCATCTTTCAAGAACTTAACAAAGTCCCTCTTACTAAGCTTAAACAGTCTGCCTGAGGTATGTTGAATAGTAATCTCTTTACCATCATTCTTCTCAATCTTACCTACTTTAGTTTCAGGTGAAGTATTAAGTGAAATCATCACGTTAGGATATAGAGAGTTAGCATCGAAAGATATAACATTCTCTTTGAAACCGCGCTTAGGTTCAGCAACATAAGCGCCTGGGTTCTTATGATCTTTGTTACCGTTACGAACAAACGTTGAGATAACCTCACCACGCTTACGAGCTCTGACAGTTAGCGCACCATTAATAACACCAATCGTACCCATAGCACCTTCTAGTGTAGTAAGACCTACATATGATAACATACGTAGTAGGGGAATATACTGAAGTTTCTCTTCTAGCTTAACTAGAAGGTTAACATCCTGAACGTTATAGTCAATAAACTTATTCCAATCCTGATCAGCAAGTTCATGAAGAGCTAAGCCTTCATAATCAATCTTTTTCTGACCTAGCTCAAGTTCTCCTATGGCATCCAATTTATATGACTCCCGTAACTTAAGACAGAACCGTTTATATACATCGAGATAGTCAAGATTAGCAACACCATCAAAGTAGTAACGCTTCTGTTCACGACCGAATGTACCCATACGCATTCTAAAGTATACATTCCTCAAGGGGGAAAGTCGATCTACATACTCTTGACCAAGTATACGCTCCATTCGATTGACAATATACGGAATATCAAACCCTTCAGAGTTCCAACCACTAATGATATCCGGATGCTGCATTTCAATATATTTAAGAAAAGCCAGGAACATCTCACGCTCACTCTTACAGTAATGGTATACCATATCTTCGCGGCCTTCACCGGTATACTCGTGAATACCAAACGTATTGAACTTTTTACTAAAATTATCCCAACATGTTATGACATTACAAACATGGGTAGGATCATCTATATCTGGAAAGCTATCTACAGAATAAGTCTCAATATCAATAAAGCAATACTTAATAGGATTATTATTAAACTCAGGCTTTTCATTCTCTTCCCAATACATATCTAAGAGAAACTGCTGAGCTGGAGGCGAGTTCTCAAATACCCTCTTTACTCCGGAATCTTGAAGAAACTTATACCGGTTATATCCCGTGTTAAATGAACGTTTCTTTACCTTAGTTCCAAAGATAGACGTCTTATCACCTCTTGGATCCTCTGTATATAGATACGGTTCGAAAGAACACTCACGCCGGATCCGGTCACCATGCTCATTCCAACCAAATAGAGTTACTGTACCTTCTCGACCATTATAGACAACATTTCTATACATCGAGTTAATTATAACATAGTTCCTTTACGGGTTCCACTGTTTAAGGTATTTTCGTTCCGGTGAACCATACGGTGTGGTGAGAGCTTCCATATGTGATCCTATATTTTCTGGATTCTCTAAAAACCTCTTAACCCCTATTTCACGAAGCATACTAATGTTTTGGAAGTACCTCTTTCGATTTTTCCAATTTAAAATCCATTCAATCTTTTCTTCAAATTCTTCCGGTGTATTAAACTTAAGATCATCTGGTGCATTAGAGTATGTATGCATATCTTGACATAAACATGGTATACCTAATGTGCAGGCCTCAATAAATTTAATATCAGATTTTGAATTGTTAAAGTTATTTTGTGTTAATGGTGCTACCATTAACTGCGGATCTAAATTAGCAATAAATTGCGGATATTCTAGCAACGATCTCCACGGGTAGAACTCTAGCTTACCCGACTTAACTAAATCTTGCAATGGTGGTGGGTAAGCACCTACAAAAATCCACTTATACTTATCTGCTGTCTTACGAATAATATGATTAACAGCAGACATATCATCTTTACCTCCTGTCTTGTTGTCTACATCATAATGAGCTCCTGAACCTGTATACAAAATACGTGGTTTACCTTTATTCTTCTCAAATGCAGTTTGTACCCTACCTCGATTAAACAAATACCCCATCCAACTGTATGGTACAAAGTTTGGTATTACTGTGACTTTCTGATTTGTAAGTTTAGATTGAAACAACTTACGCATGAAGTCGCATGTTAGTGTAATTTCATCACACAAATCCATAATACTAACAACACTCTCTCTTACTTCCTTAGTATCGAATGCAAATTTAAATTTATTATAGTCTGGAATTTCTTCTCTGAACACTACGTCATCGACTTCGTAAATAATTTTAAAGTCGTAATCTTGTTGTATCTTTTTAAGATGCTTTACAAACTCAAATTGAGCTTTAGAAGCTTGACGTTGTAATTTTACAGCCTTTACTCCTTGATACCATCTTGGTTCAGCAACCATAGCAGTAATCGATTGACTTAACCCACGCTGTGTCATATTAATAATCTGCTCCGGCCATAAGACCCGCCAGTGACCACAACCTGAATAATCTGCTAAATAATTAACAAATCTTGGCATTGATTCTTCACGTGGCTTTTGTGGCTTAGGGGTCTGTATTGGAGTAGTTCCAAACGGTTGTGATAAAGGTGAAGAAAAAGGTTTTGGAAATGGTGATGATATTATCATTATATTTAATTATTCTATAGTTCAGTATAAGCCACTCTACGTGAAATGCCATTCTCCTTTTCAATGTAAATTACTTCACCAGTGACTGCTTTGATAGACTCTTTACGATGTGATATAACTATGGAGCATTCATCTAACTCTTCTGTACGTTCTTGTAGTATCTGTGTAACTAATTCAATACCTTTTTCATCGAATGATGAATCGAACAATTCGTCATAAATAGCTAGATTATACTTAACACCTCCTTGCATACGCCTCATATCAGAGAAGGTAAATAAACAAGCCAAGTCGATAGACTTACGTTCTGCTCCGGAGAAATTAAAATATGAACAAATTTTATTTTTTTCATTTGTAATTTCTTCTTCAAAGTATTCATTAAATAGACATATAGAGTTAGAATCAAGCTTACGTAAATATGTTAACAATTTATTGTTAAGTAATTCTAGAAGTTTATTAACAATGAACGATTTAACACCTTCTTCAGAAACTACATATTTAACAATATCCAACTTAGAAAGATCTTTTCGGAAGCTCTCTACTTTATATTCAGTATCTTTTAACCGGGTTTCAGACTCAATAATAAGATTGTCAAAATCCGTCTCAGTACTTCCAACTGATTTCAAATCTACTTCTAGTTCCTCTAACCAATCATCTAGCTGATTAATACGCTGCTGTATACTTTCGCGTTTCTGATTAGCTAACTTAGCTTCAGATAGTTTATTATTGTTATTCTGAATAATTTGCATGCACTTAGATTTAGCTTCTTTAGCTTTATCTAAACCTTCACTAAGTAATTTAATATCATCTCCAAATTTAATAAGTTTACTTCTAAGAATAGACTTTTCATTTTCCATATATTCTACATCATGGTCAGCCATAGGACGTAAACATACAGGACACTCAGCTTCATCTGTACCAATTTTACTGTATGCAGATTTGCTATGTGATAATTCAGCTTTTTTAGTACTTACCTCAACAGTCTTTTCATTAATTTTTTCTTCAACAGTAACTAATGTATTAGTATAGTGCTCAATACGTTCTTCTATCTTTGATGTATCTTCATCTTCAAACTCTTTAAGCCTAGTATTAAGTCTCTCTTTCTCAATAATGTTATTATCTTTACGTTCAGCATATACTAGCTTTTTCTCATCCCTCCTAGTCAATGCTGCCTCTTTTTGTTTAACATAATTATTGTTTTGATTTTTAACTTCTATCAATGTAGCTTGCACAATATCATGATCACGTTTTAGATCATTATATTCAACTCGAAGTTGAGCTAACATCTGACTAAATACTTCCATACCAAATATGTCCTCGATAAACTTACGTTTTTCGATTTTACTCTTTGCCATAAACGGTACAGCATTATTAACTGTCATAATAACACAATTTTGGAATATAGACGGAGTGGCACTTGTTACATCACATATAAACTTATTGGTATTAGCAATACTATCCCGTGTAATATCTATACCATCTTTAAAAATTAAAACTTTTGACGGGTTAAGGTGACGTATAACTGTATACTTATTTGTTTCTTTTGCAGTAACTACTTCGAAGTCTAACTCAACATGTGTCTTACCCCCAGTGATATTATTAGGTATGAGATCTTTTTTAAGCTCACGTAATGTATCTCCAAATATAGCAAAGTAAATAGAATCCGCAATGGTACTTTTACCAATAGCATTACGTCTATCTGGTTTATCTTTGTTTATACCAGTAATTACATGTAGACCTTTATTAAAGTCTACCACAACAGGCTCTTCCCCTACTGATAAAAAATGCTGTACAGCAACTCTTTTAAAATTTACCTGTTTCATCGTTTGCAACGTTCATATAAACCTAACGTGTATTCAATTATAGCCTTTGAATCACTTAAATCCATAGTACCAATAAATTCTTCGATAGCTTGTTCGACATCTACTCCAGATAGGTCTTCAATATCTTCACGATTATCAAGTATTCGATTAAAGTTAATATCATAATCAACAAGAAATTGCTCAGGTTGTAATTTATTAAAAACTAAAGTAAGTATATCCATATCTTCTTGAGATATATTCTTATCAACCTTTAATTTAACTATATTATTATTTATTTTATTTTTAACTATCGGTGTAATATCACCTTCCTCAACCAATTCACTTAATGTTATTTTCTCATAACATGGTGATACATTATTTTCAAAAAACTCATACTCTAACGTATCTATATCTAAAATATGATAACCTTTTCGATTACCCGCATCACCAAAATCCATCTGAAATGGATTACCAACATATAAAATAGTGCCAGCACCAAACTGCTTTTCATGTCTAGTATGAAAATGACCTGATATTACTAAAGAAGATTTATGTAGAAGATCCTTAACCTTTACCCCTTCTTCACAGACCTTAAATGCATTCATTTTAAATGATTGAATTTCAAAGTGACCGAATATAACATCACTTTTTTCAATTACTGATGTAGGAGTATTCCATGGGCAAAATGAAAGTTTTCTATCAAATGCTTCCAACGTTTGATACTGCTCCAGAATAGTAACGTTTTTTCTATTTTTAAAAATAGATAACGAATTTACATCTGTTCTATGTTTGTAGTAAATATCATGATTACCGGTTATAGCAATCAGATTAAACTCTTCAAACATATCTAGAATATCAGCAGATACCTGTAATGTGTTAACTGATATTTCTGATCGGTTATGATGCCAATCGCCACAGAATATAATATCCTTAATTCCTTTATCTCGACATTCTTCACGGAACCAATTAGCCCATTCAATAGCATACTTATGCCATTCTGAACTATTAGAATGAACTCCTAAGTGTAGATCACTAAATATAGCAACCTTACTCTTTTTAATAGTTGGAATCATCATCAAGCGGCTTCACATAAACAGTCCCATGTGTATTTCTGGGATCTGTCATATACTCTTCGTATACCTTTTCTTTATATGAAGTAATTGTCTGATGATGCTTTTTTTCTTTCTTAATACGATTAATAAATGCATGATAAGCAATAGTAGTAAAGTAAGAAAAGGGGTTTGATTTAGTTTCAAACTTATATTTTTTATACTTAAGTGCAGCATACATTTTAATCAACGCGTCTCCAATCATATCGTCTTTATAACTATAATTAATAAAAGATCCATTATAGCTCAAGCCATAAGCAATCTTTTTAATATTCTCAGCAAGATCATCAGTCAAAATATCAGAAGCATAATACTTACGTAAACTCTCTCTAAACTCTGCTGGCTTAATATAATATTCCTCTTTAGCTGTTTTAGACATTCTACCTTATTATAGCCTATGCTCAAGAAATATCAACTAAAGATGTTCCTTATATTTAGTTTATCTCTGTTTCCTTATATTGAATCTTCTCTTTATCGTATATTGTTTTGCGCTTATTACAATGCGCCACTCCGTAATTGAGCTGATCACATATATCAAAAATAATAAGTTTGTCTTTTGAGTCATGCTTACGAAGACCTCTACCAATTGATTGTACTGTACGTATAAAACTCTTACCACCAGATGCAAAAATAATATTGTGAAGATTTTTAACGTTAACACCAGTCGCAAAAATTGCACTAATTGCAACAACCACTACATTAGTTTCTTTCTCCATTATAGCTTTAATTTTTTCGCGCTCTTCAACATCAACTGATCCTTGAATAAAGTATACCCGTTTACCGTCAATTTGCTGAAGATATTCCATAATAACCTCCCCATGGGCGATATGATTGACCATTATAAGAGTATTATCAAACAACTTTGCAACAAGCGATTTAAGAATATTATTACGCCTATCATTATTATATATAAATTCGAGTTCATCTCTATATCCAGTCTGTCCACTAAAGTGTGGTCTTGGACTATATTTAATTTTTAATATTTTAATATTAACATTTGCAAGATAATCTTCCAGACGTAATTCAAATGAGGACTTCTCATATATTACTGGTCCAAGTTTTCCAATTATAGACCATTTGTTAAGATTATCTTCTGGCAATGTACCTGTAAATCCAAATTTATTTGGAGTTTTAATTTGTTGTACTATTTTAGATATTTTGTTACCTGCTGTTATTTTATGACACTCATCAACAATTAATAAGTCAATATATTTTAACCAATCACTCTCATCAAATCTACTTTGAATAATTCCAATATTAGCAACAATTACATTAGCTGTTAGGTCCGGTTTAGTTTTACCCGTCCACTTTGTAAGTTTATATGTAGTACCACAATTTAAAAATTCTTCATATGTTTGAGTTACTAGACCTAAATCAGGTACAAGCATTAAACACTTAAAAGTATCTTTATCCTTTGATACTCTAAAGAAGTTTTCAATTAAGGCTGCTGTGGTAAAAGTCTTTCCTGCCCCTGTACCAAGTACACAAGTACCTGTACCAAGTCTCATTGCCTTGCGTATTACTTCTTCTTGATATTCCCGTAATGTAAATTTAAAATCATCAAATAAATCCGCGTCAATTCCCACCTTCAAAGATTTTTCTAACTTGTCTGTTACTTCTATAGGCTCGTTAATTTGCCTTTTAATTAGATACTGACGAACTTCCCAGTATAGCCCTAGTTCACACGTACCCGTTGGTGTTATAACATATTTACGCCTAGGAACAAATCGGGCATATCTTCTAGCGAAGTGAGCGCCTGTATTTTCTACAGAAAAATGTTCTCGAATACTATCAAATAACTCTGTATCAGAGCATTTTATAATTAATTTACCTGGTTGTCTTGCTGTAGGTGTTTTATAATCAAACTGTATCATTACATTTGTTCCATTTTCATTATTTCAACAGCATTTTTAATATCAAATCCCATTTGAGACATAGTTTTTTCAACTTTTTCTAAGTACTCAATAATAATATCCAGCTCCTTAATCTTAGATGTTAACGTGTATAGTGATTCATGCCTTTCAGCCGCTTGCTCTGCTGCTGATTGAGATAACTTCACTGGTGAAGTAGCTATTACTTCCTTAGTAATGTTTTTCTTTAACTGCTTTTTCTTTTCAAACGTATGATTACGTTCTATTTTAGTTTTAATAAGTTGAGCTACCCAATAATGTTTTCGTGCAGGCAATCTTAACGACTGCTCTTTAATATTGAAATCATCAAGTACTAGATCCTTACCTACCTCTTCGATGTATTTTTTTAGTAGCTCCATCCACTTATTAGAATAAATAATAATATGGAAAAATCAACTGGTATGTTTGCTTTATATTTTAAAAAGCTTATCATGGAGGATATTACTGCTGGAGATGCTGGTGTAGGGAGTAGTGATAGTGGATTTTCCTCTACAAGTATTAAATCTGGGGATTTTTACGCTCCTGGTGATGCAAGGGTTCCTAAAGCACTTGGTAAAGTACAACAACGTAGTACGGGTCCTAAAAAGAAAAGGAAGAAAAAGAAGAAGATCAAGAAGATTCGGCTTTCGGATGAGAGTGAGGAGTCTAAAGTAACAATGGTTAAGGATATCTCTAACTATATGTAGGAAATGAATTTAGGTCACTGGACATGTGTGGAACAATGGAGTGAATTGCCATTTGGGTTTGTTTATATAATTACAAACCTTTCAAATGGTATGAAGTATATTGGTAAAAAACAAATAGTAAAGAAATCTAAAAGACCTCCCCTTAAAGGTAAAAAACGTAAAAGAATTATAGTCGGGGAGTCTGACTGGAAAACTTATACAGGTTCTTCGGATAGACTGAATCAAGATATTGAAGCTTTAGGTAAAAATAAGTTTACGTTTAAGATTATTAGGAGTTGTGGTAATAAAAGTGAACTAGCTTATATGGAGACATTTTATCAATTTCAATCAGAAGCTCTTATACGTGAGGATTACTATAACGGTATTCTAAATATACGTATAGGCAAGGTAAATTTTACACAATCTCCCCCAAAACTCTTGCTAACTTAACTTATGTTCCTATAATTCGATGAAATAAATAAGAATGTAGGGTAATGCCAGTAAATACGAGTAAGACTGAATTGAGAAGTTATTTTGATATAGATAATAATGTTGAATATATCAATCTCAAACCATATTTAGAGCACTCACATCAAAAATATAACTATTTTATTGTTGATAATGAATTAATTAAACTCAAGCAACGTGAAAAGCAAAAACTAGGCATACATTTTATATTAAATGAAATTTTACTTATTTGTAAAATGTCAAAACGTAAAAAATGCTTTTATTATCAAGTAGGCTCGCAGTTTGTTGAAGAACAAAAATTAGTTAAGTGTATTTTTAATGTACTTCCTTCACAAATTATTTATAATCACTTAGAGTTTGATGATTTTTTACTAGCACAACGTGAATATGAGAGCTTTACACCGGTTGACACTAGTAAGATATCTTGGAAACGATTTAAATCATTTCTTGTAAAAAATGATCTTACGGTAATCGAAAAAAAATTTACTAAAGATATTAACGTTAAATTGTCGCTTATACATTAAATAAATGTATGAACAGGTTTCTTGAGCTAGTTGAAGAAAATACACCAGATTTAAATTTAGATGAAAGGATAGCTGCAAAGAGAGCTGTGCAGCGCTGCTTAATGGACAAAGACATTAAGTGTGATGCTGATCAGAAATCCGATAATGTCATTATACATTTACCAGACGGCCGAGCTGTTAATCTTGAAGTTATTGATTTCATTGATACAGAAGATGATGAAATGGATGATATGGCGGCTGCGGAACTCGCCATGGGCGCTGCTGAGAAATTTAAAGCTGTAGCCAATCCTGAATCAAGGGGTGCAAAAAAAATGGATAAAAGTATAAGTAACTTAGTTACTGTTGTATCTAACAAAATTAATAAAATTGCCAAAAGTATAAAATAATATGAAGACTTTAAATATATTTAAAAAATACGAATCTTTATATAATGAAGATATAGATAGTCCGGATGCAGCAGATATCGCAGAAATACCTGCTGATGATCTCGAACCGCAAGTGGATATGATGACCTCAGAAGGTGAAAAGTATCTTGTTGAGCTTCTTGTTAAAGCTTTTTTACATGCGCCAGATGAATCAGGAGCTGCTACAGCCAAAGAACTTCAAGGAATGGTTAATGAGGATCCTAAGGGGGTTGCTTCAGCAATTAGTAACTTAGTTGAAATGGGTGATGGTGAAATGAAGGAAACACTTGCAAAGGTATAAGGAACATCTATATAGTTAGATTATGCAATTAGACGACATCTATTCCAAAAAGGTTCTCAATAAAGATGAGGAGTACGTTCCACATAAAAAACTTGAGCATCTTTATGAAGATGTAACTCTATATGTAAAGAGTGGTGAGGGTTACGAACCGGTAGGTGATGTTCCGGAAGATATTTATCGTAAGGTTCAAAGAATTGCATCTGGTAAAAATACCTCTGGTATAATTACTACTTATCTTAACGATAAATTATATAACCAGGACTCATTTAAGGGAGAGGATGATTTCGAAACCCTTGTAGGTCTACTTGATGATGGTGAGTTTGAAACCTACATTGAATCGGGTGATAAACCAGCATTAGCTGATAATAGAGTTAACAACATTATTAATCTTGCTTCTAAAAATGGTATGAGTAGTAAGCTTGCAATGAAGGTTGCTCGATTTACCCCAGTTGATAAAGGTGGTAGTAATGTTGGACCAGGTGAGATTCTTCTTGCTCTTACTTTTGCAGATGTCACTAACGCTGTAGGTGGAGGTGACTTATCTATTAGTGGCGAAGCACTTGAGGTAAAGGGTCAAGGCGGTCGATTAGGACAACAAGCTGGGAGAGGTGGTATTAAATTTAACACTGAAGCTCTTACATCTAATTTGAGTAACCCACCGGCGATTCAAACAGTTTCATTAGAGGGTATTATTCATCTATTATACAAAGCTTATCAAGCAGAAAATAAAGAGAGTTCTTTTGTTAATGACCTTAAACAAGGACTAAAATCTGCTTATCCATATAGTAATATGGAGTTTTTAGAGGGTGTTGATTACAATAGTGTAAGCACAAGACAAGGTATTAAGGTTGTTCGAGGTGATATTCGTAAAGCACTTGCGAAGGTTAATCTAGATAACTATGCGCGTAAGTATAACTATGAGGATTTTATATTTATTGATAAAAATAAGCTAAACTACGTTATGTTTAAACGTGAAGAGGCACTTAGTAGTGGGGGATTAATTGATAATGAAAAACTTGTCACTTCAAACTACTCAATTAATGATTTCTACCCTAATTTCAAGTTTAATTTTTAAAGGAACCCCGATATAATAAGTAAAATGCGCAGTTTTAAACAATTTCACCGAGATTCACAGCTTCTTACCGAGGCTAAAGCTAATACACACCTTACTCACCTTGAAGAACTGGTTTTGACCAAGGGGGAGCAGGGATATGACGTGGCGCGTAACATGATTAGCAATTTACTTTCTAAATTACAAGGTAAATCAAAGAGGAGTGTTAATACCTCTGTAAAATGGGATGGTGCTCCTGCTATCTTTGCTGGAAAACATCCAGAAACGGGTAAATTCTTTGTTGGTACTAAGTCAATATTTAATAATGAGCCTAAAATTAACTATACTGATGCAGATGTTGAAATGAATCATGGGCATGCACCAGGTCTTGCCGATAAACTTAAAAAAGCTCTTAAATATCTACCAAAATTAGGCATTAAAGGTATTTTACAAGGTGATTTTATGTTTGATTCTTCTATGCTTGAGACGGTTGTACAAGATGGAGTTAAACATGTCGCATTTAAACCCAATACTATCAAATATGCTGTTGAATCTGACTCCAATTTAGGTAAAGAAATTGCTAATTCAGTATTTGGTATTGTTTTTCATACAGGTTATAATGATTTAAATTCACCCCCACAGTATGGTATTAATGTTAAGGGTCTTAAAAAGGTACCTGGTGTATGGGTTGACGATGCCGTTTTTACAGATGCAACAGGTACAGTAACTCTTACGAAAGATGAAGCTAAACAGGTTAGGGATTTGGCCAAAACTGCTGACAGTATTAAAGTTAAATATAAAGATCTTCCATTGGATTTACTTAACATTTATGCTAACTCAGAAATTCGCGAAGGTAAATTTCTAGAAGATGCAGAAGGTTCATATAAAGGATTTATGAATTGGATGAAAAGTAGAATGGAAAAGGAAATTATCAAACGTAAATCTAAAACTGGTAAAGAGCGTATTACAGAAGCATTCAAAAAGAAACTTGCGGATATTAAATCACGTGAACCTGATATTGTAAATTTATTTAAAATTAGTAAACTTTTATCACAAGCTAAACAAATTTTTATAAACAAATATAATAATGCAGTTTATAATACAAAACATTTTTTAGATAATGGTGATGGTACTCTTACTGCTTCAAATCCAGAGGGGTATGTTGCTGTAGGTAGAGAGGGAGATGCAGTGAAGCTAGTCGATCGCTTAGAGTTTAGTCGTGCAAACTTTAGTGGTGGTCAAACATCTACTCCAATTACCAAATGAAAACATTTAGAGAATATTTTGAAGAAAATAAAGCTGTAGAATCGCTCGAGGGTTGGGAATATGATGATGCTAAAGAATATGCTGTGAAGCTTTTAAAAAACTTTGGTGAACCTGATGAAGTAACAGAAAATATGTTACTTTGGAACAATATAGAACCTCCCTTTAAGTCTGTTTACATTAAAGATGAAAGTATACCTCATGAGTTTCCTGCATCACATAGGGATTATGTATATTCTACTATGGAAATAGATGTACCTGCTGATATGTTAGATACTTTAGGACATGTTACCGGTAGTATTATATATGATGGTCTTAAAAAGGAAGTAACTGCAAGATGCGGTGATTTGTATGCTAATGCAGCTACATTAGGATTTGTTAAAGATATGGTAGATGGTAAAATATCTACAGATTTTGAAGAGGCTAAGAAGGAATATGCTAATAGAATACAAAAAGCACCTTTACCTGATTGGTATCCTAATAGTATGAAGGAGGGTGAGGAATGAAAACATTTAGAGAATATTACGAAGACGGAGAGCACCTAAGAGACAAAGAGAGAGTAACACTTATGCCTGGTGGCTACAAACCTCCCACAAAGGGCCATTTTAGTGCTTTTAAGTATCTTCTAGAAGATGCAGATAGAGGTATTGTCGTAATTGGTAATAAGGATCGAGACGGTATTACAGCTGATCAGTCAAAGGCAATTTGGGATATATATGCCAAGTACGCAGGTAAGCCGGTTGATATTATATTAGCACCCGTTTCTCCAGTAAAGTCAGTTTATGATTATGCTGATGAGAATAAAGATGTTGAGATTACAGTCGGTGCTGGTGATAAGGATGAAGATGTAAAGAGATATGCTTACTTTGAGAAGAATTCTGACAAATATCCTCTTGTAAGTGTTACAAAAATACCACTTCAAGAGGATGGTATTTCAGGTACTAAAACAAGAGCTCTTATTGCCAATAATATTAATGAAGCTATTAATTATTTTGTACCAGAAGAGTTATCTGAAACTGATAAAGCTGCTATAAAAGCAGTGCTTGAAGCATAAATATATGCATGAAGTCTAAACTTAATGATGCGGGTTTAATTGCTGAAGCTTATTCACAAATTTCACCGAAACTATCAGCAGAAGAGATTAAGGCAAATCAACTTAAGAAGATTGATACTATTATAGATAGTGCAGTTAATAGTGACGGGGAAATACAAGAAGAGATGCTCGGTGCTCTTGCTGGTGGCATCGGTGCTGCAGCTCGAGGTGCTGGTACAGCAGCTAGAGCAGTCGGTAAAGCTGCAACGAGTGAGGTTGCAAAGAAAGTTTATAGAGCAGCTGGTAAAGGTGTTAAGAAAGCTGCTGAGACAGTAGGAGGTGCTGCTATTGGTGCAGCAAGTGGTGCTGCAGGTGGTGTTGGTAAGGCTGTTTCAGGTATTGCACAAGGTGCAATTGAAGGTACAGTAGGTGCTGTTCAAGGTGCTGTTGATGGTGCAACTGGGGGTATTGGTAAAGCTGCTCGAGGTGCTGGTGAGAACATAGCGGGTTCTTTTGCTGGTGATGAAGAACTAGAAGATAATGAAAATATGCCTCGTATTAATTACGCTGATGATTCTGAAATGAAAATGGCTCTTGCTGAACTTTACAAGATTGAAAAATATGCATTTGCCCTTAGCCTTATGATGAAAGAGCTTCCAGCACTAGAAGGTTGGACAGCTGCTAAAATTACAAAAGCTGCTGACTATCTCGGTTCAGTTTTTCACAAATTAGATTATGATTTTGCTAGCGGTGAACATTCTTCAATGTTTAATATCGGTCATGAAGATGTTAAAGAATGTGGTTGTGGAGTAGAAGATAGTGAGTGCACACATAGTTAATTATTAATGAAGACTTTCTTACAATATATAGAAGAAAAATCTGTTTTAGGTTTAATTGAATTTTTTAATATTGATGGTATTGGTAAAATACCCGCAAAATTAGATTCCGGTAATGGTGCCTTTAATGTTATCCATGGTGAAGATATTCAAGAACAGGGTGATAAAGTATTTTTTCGTACTGTAAATGGTAAGACATTGTTGCTTCCACGTAAAGGGGAAATAACTATTAATGTGGGTGCTGGTAATATGGAGCACAGACCAGTAGTAGAATTAAATTTTAAAATAGGAGAAAAAGAATTTAATAATATTCCATTTTCAATCGGTAATAGAGCTTCTAACCTATATAAAATATTGGTAGGTAAGGACTTTATTGAACAAGATCTTGATGCTTTAATTGATGTTAGTCAAGAAAATATTGCAGATAAAAACATAGAAGTAAGTATAGATGATTAATTTTAGAAAATTTTTTGAAAGTAGATTTTATAATGATACTCTCAATCAACGGTTTTGGAGTGATTCGAAGGAGTTTGATACAGAAGTAAGAGACAAGCTCCTCACTATAGCGATGGATGTGGCCAGTGCTGCAGGGGTTGAAAATTTAGTAGAAGATGTCCAACTTACCGGTTCATTATCTAATTTTAACTATACAGATTTTTCTGATCTAGATACTCATATACTTCTAGATTTTAAAAATATTAACGCTGATGAAGATCTTGTTAAAAAAGCTTTGGATGGTAAACGGTTTATTTGGAATCTACGACACGATATTAATATAGGTGGTCATACTGTAGAGATTTATTTTCAAGATATTCATGAACCTCATAAAGCTTCTGGTCTTTATTCACTACTTAAAGATGAGTGGATTACTGAACCTAATTATAAAGAGCCAGTTGTTGAAGAGAGAGATGTGACCGCTAAAGCAGATAAAATAAAGGGGGAAATATCTGATCTGGAAATGGCTCATCAGACAGCATCTATTGAAGATCTTATATTTTTGCAAAAATCCGCAAATGCTCTTAGACGTAAAATAAGTAAAATGCGTAAAGACTCTCTAGACGCTGATGGAGAGTTTGGTATTGGTAATCTTGCTTTTAAAGAATTACGTAACTCTGATTTTATTGAACGATTAATAGATATAACAAATAAGTTATATGATGATCAATTTAGTTCTCAATAATGGAGCCACCTGTCGGATTTGAACCAACGACCGGCTGATTACAAATCAGCTGCTCTACCACTGAGCTAAGATGGCATTATATTGGAGCGGGTGATGAGATTCGAACTCACGACATCAACCTTGGCAAGGTTGCGCTCTACCACTGAGCTACACCCGCTAGCAATTAACCCCATGTAGTACCATCAAACCAACCACCTTTAGTTTTAGTACCTGTGTTACCTATTGGTGCAGCTCTAGGATCAGCTACCGGTGCAACCGGTTCACTAGTCGCAATAGGACCATGAACATCTTCTAACTGCAAAGGTTCTGTACTAGATTGTGTATCTGTAAATGAGACCGATACATTACTATCATCTCTATAACAAGTAGCAAAGTTACTACCATGCTCATTAATTTGTACAGATTTTACACGGACTCTACCACCAGTCGACTCATCAACAAATGTGTCTGAGGTTTTAAGTACAAACTCTGCAAAACGTTCACATCCTACTCCACCTGGTAATACAACTACTTCAGCTATACCTGCTTCCTCTAATTGCTTGAGCAATTCTAAGTTAGGATCATCAGAAGCTACAACCAGTTTATGATCGAATGTATGCTCTAGAGTCTTTTTAAGATCTTTTAATCCACCAAAATCCATAACCCAGTTACGCTCATCTAATTCATTAGCTTCAAATGTAATGTCTGCAGTTAAATTATATCCGTGAATATATTGACAGTGACTATGAGTTGATCTCCATTGTCTAAAGGCAGCTGAACCTAGATTAATTATTTTGTTACTAGTAAATTTCATATATATATAATAACCTACATTAACCCATAAATCAACTATTGTTTGGTATTTATGTTAAAAATAATACTATATACTGATCTCTAGATATCTGAACATTAGTGGTTACCGTCTCTCTACAATCCATTTATTCATCTGAGACCCTGATTGCAAGTATTTCTGAAAAATAAATTAAAAAAGTTTAAAATGAATGAGATTAGTTGATTAATACATTCGATATGTTATAATTATATTTGACTATGAGTAAGACAGAAAATAACTCCAACTATGAATGGCTAGGTGATGACGATGAGCTCACCGGTGAAAAAGATACTATTGCAAAAGATATTATGGGTAGTGAATGTGCCAACGGGTACGTACCACCAGTTCGTGAGTATGACGATACTGTAGATGCAAGTAAAGAGTATATTGCATCACTACCAGATTTGCAGAATGGTCCCTCTAGTCTTATTCAAGGTGCACCTGTAGCTATTCAGCAAGTTGGTATTCATAACTTTAAGTTACCTCTTAATTATGAAACTCGTAATGGTAAAACTATTGAGCTTGAGACTAGTGTTACCGGCAGCGTAAGTCTAGAAGCACATAAAAAAGGTATTAATATGTCTCGTATTATGCGTAGCTTCTATGATCATAAGGATGAGACTTTTAGTATTAGTAAAATTAAAGATGTTCTTACAACATATAAAGAGAATCTTAAGAGTTTTGATTCACGTATTATGCTTAAGATATCTTATCCTATTAAGCAGACTAGTTTACGTAGTGGTCTAGAAGGTTATCAGTATTATGATGTTGTACTTGAAGGGGATCTTACTAAAGATGGTGAGTTTAAAAAATATCTTCATTTTGATTTTGTATATTCATCAGCTTGTCCCTGTAGTTTTGAGCTAAGTGAGCATGCGGAAAAGTATCGTAACCGTGCTACCGTGCCTCATAGTCAGCGTAGTGTTGCTCGTGTTAGTGTTAGGTTTGAAGATAAACTTTGGATTGAAGATCTTCAAGAAATTTGCTTAGATGCCCTGCAAACTGAAACTCAAGTAATGGTTAAGCGTGAAGATGAACAAGCATTTGCTGAAAAAAACGGTGCTTTTCTTAAGTTTGTAGAAGATGCTGTAAGGCTTCTCTATTCACGTCTAGATAAAGATGACCGTATTAAAGATTTTAAGATTGTAGCTTCTCATAACGAATCGCTTCATAGTCACAATGCTATTTCTGTAATAGTCAAAGGTATTGAAAATGGCTTCTCCGCTGGAGTTGCACGTGATGTCTTTGAGTCAACAGGCTTGCGTTAGAAAGTAGTACAATCTATAAAGAGTACCAGTTAACTGGTACTCTTTTTTTATTTACGTTGCAAAAAACATAAATTAAAGTATAATTAAATTATGAAACAAGAATCTGTTATTAAATTAGCAACAGCTCAATGGTGTGGACCGTGTCAATCAGTTAAAGCCATGTTGGAGGCAAGAGGATTTAATATAGATATTGTTGATATTGATGATAAACCAGAGTTTGCAGAAAAATATGGTATAAGATCAATTCCAACACTGGTAGTATTACAGGATAATGAAGTAACGGAAAAAGTTACGGGAGATCCTGATAAAATATTAGAAGTAGTCAGGAAAAATCAATAGGAACTCTGATATAATTAAGTGTAACAAACAATATTATGGGATTTATCAATACAATTAGTTCGCTTAACGAAGTACCTCAGTTTGAAGTAGAAAAAGTTCCTGTTTTTGGAAGAGATCAAGTACCTATTCCAGACACATTCTCACTTCAACGTACAGATACACGTCATCACCTAGGAATAGTAGGTAAGAAATATCGTCCTATTCAAATGGAAGAGATGGTTGATGTGTTAGATAAAGCATCACGTCAAGTAGGAGATATTGATCATGTTGGATATACTTCATCTAGAAATGGTCGAAAAGTTCTTATTCAATCTAAATTAGCAGCTAATATTGATGTTGATGGTGATAAAATTGAGCCATATTTTTATACTGTAATAGATAATACAGGAATGGGCTCTAATAAGACCATTCCATCAACTACAAGAATAGCTTGCGATAATGCATTGCACCTTATTAGTGGAGACACTAATAGTACAAGTAGACATTCCTTTTCTTTCGATAAGAAAGTGGAAAAAATGTTGCAGAGTATTATTAGCTCTATAAAAGCAGCTAAGAATTTTAACTCTACAATGATAGAATTGAAGAATTCTGCATTTACTCGTGATCAAATGGTTAAATTTACAAGAAAATTAGTACCTATTTTAGAAGATGAATCTTCACGACGTATATCAAAGCGAGAAAAGCTGGTTGAACTATTTGAAAAAGGTAGAGGTAATGTTGGTGAAACTAAATGGGATGCATTAAATGCTATTACAGAGTATGAAACTCATACTGGTAAGAAATCTCCAGAAAAACTTATGAGAAATCTTGTAAATACTTCAATGTCAGGTAGGGCATTAGCACTTCTTGAATAAGAACTTTAATATAATATACTTAATGAATATATTTACTACCAACGAGTGTCCTATTATTTCCGCTCAAGAAATGTGCGATAAGCATGTTGTTAAAATGATTGTAGAGTATGCTCAGCTAATGTCGACAGCTCACCGTGTACTTGATGGTAGAGAGTATGAAGGTAGAACACTACTTAATAGACGTATCAAACGCTGGTTGCATCCAGATAAGAATATGGAGCAGGTACTCTATAAGGCTTCTCATATTAAGCATCCATCTGGCTTATGGTGTAGAACTACTACAGCAAACTATAGGTGGTTGTATCGTCATTTTATTGCTGCATGTAATGAATATACTCATCGTTATGGTAAAGTTCATTTGACTGAAATAAAGTTAGCTAAAGTATTTAAAAATCCGCCTAAAAATCTTCCTAAAGGTAAGCAGACCGAGTTTGCTGTTGCAATAGCTGTAGATCAAACATGTAGGCAGGTTCCAGGTTTCAATAGTTTAACTCCGGTAGATAAATATAAGCAGTATATAATTAATGATAAACCGTTCGCTGTTTGGACAAACAGACAGCAACCGATATGGTATTAAGTTGCTAATTTATCACAAATAAATCGAAGTATTTTACTACGAACAATCTCTTCTACACCAAATAAATGAGTGTAAATTCCTTTGTCAGCACAATCTTCTGATGCAAATTTTTCAAAAACACTAGCAAAACCAGATTGCCTAACATCAGATTGCTTTGTATCTCCGCAAACTATATATTGACTATTACGACCAAACCTAGTAAGAATGGTTGTTAGTTCCCCCTTTGTTAAATTTTGAGCCTCATCAACAATAACACAAATTTTGTTAAAAGTTAATCCGCGTACAAAATTTACGGGTATAGCATCTATTAAGCCTTTGGATTTTAGCATGCTACATGTACCAGGACCGCAAATTTCAGTTACCTTTTCAATTAGAGGCATCATATATGGTGAAAATTTATCATCAATTTCCCCCGGTAATGATCCTAAACTTTTATCAGCTGATTCAACAACTGATCGAATATATACAATTTTTTCAAATAAACCATCCTTTAACATTTCTAACGCTGCATAAACGGCAATATATGTCTTAGCTGTACCAGCCAATCCATCAACAAATGACATCTGTGTAGAGGATTCATGAAGTATATTATAAAAATCACGATGTTTAGGTTTAAAATAGAAAGGCTTACGTAGTTTAAAATCCATAAGCCAGTTACTATCAAAAATATCTTCACCTATTTCATCATGAGAGTTTATTTTTTTGGTTTGTCTACTCATATAATAATATTTAGTATGGGTAATAACTAATGTATAACTAAATAGTTGACTATAGTTTTGGTAATTTAGTTGAATAATTCAATATCAGTATTATAATACATATGATGGACCTCGATAAAGAAACTTTAATACTTTCTGATGATAAGATCTTCTATACTATTGAAGGGGAAGGTGAGTATGTTGGTCAACGTTCTCTATTTATGAGAATGGCAATGTGCAACCTAACTTGTATTGGGTTTGCATCTGAAGACTCTCCTCATGGTTGCGACTCATTTATCTCATGGAGTATTAAGAATAAGATGACATTTAACGAGATCTTCAAGATGATGGAAGATAATAACTGGATTGAAAAGCTTGAAAAGGGTACAATCTGGAAACTTACAGGAGGTGAACCTCTTATTCAACAAAAGCAATTGCTTAAGCTTGTAGATGAGTTTATTTATCGATATGAATTTACACCTAAGATTGACTTTGAGACTAATGCTACTCTTATGCCTAATGAACGTTGGAACGATGAGTTTAATGCTACTTTTACTACCTCACCTAAGCTAACTACAAACGGTGATCCAGAGAAAAAGACTTATAAGCCGGAAGTACTGAAATATCATAAAGAGATTGGCTCAGGCTTTAAGTTTGTTATAAGTGATCCCGCTGAAGATATTAAAGAGATTTGGCGTAAGTATGTTGAAGATGAACATGGCATTAATATTACTCGGGATCGTATTTGGTTTATGCCAGTAGCTGGTTCACGAAAAGAGCATATTGAGAATGCTGCTGCTGTTGTGGAATATGCAAAGTCAATGCATGTTAATTTTTCATCTCGACTTCATCTACTTGTATGGGATATGGCTTTAAAAGTTTAATCAAATAATATTTGTTGATAATAAGTAGGTAAATTGTAAATAATAATAATATGAGAATAGCTTTTAGCGGTACGGCAAATAGTGGTAAATCTACTATGATAGAAAGTTTTCTACACACCTGGTCTAATTATAACACACCAACAGAAACTTATCGAGATAAATTAAATGAAAAAAAATTAGAACATTCTTCTAATACAACTCCAGAAACTCAAACTCTTATATTAGATTTTTTAATTGATCAGATTCAAGGTAAAGATCTTAACGAAAAAATTGTTTATGATAGATGTCCGCTTGATGCTGTTGCATATACAATGTGGGCTAACGGTAAAGATATGGAGGGGTTTACAGATGAGTTTGTTAAGAAACAAATAACAATGTCACGGGAAGCATTACGTTCATTGGATATTATTTTTATGACCCGGTTTAATGAAAAGTTTGGAGTTGTTGATGATGGTACAAGAGACATAAATGTAAAATTTATCAATGAGATGGATAACATTTTTTATACATTATATATGCAATATATGACACAAGCGGATGCCGATGTATTTTATCCAAAAGGAGACTCACCATGCGTTATTTTACTGCCAGATGATTCACAAGCACGTATTGATATGGTTGCTGAATATGTTACACCAGATGGTAACATGTATGGGGATGAAGAATCTATATTAAATCCTAATAATATAGATGATTTAGAAAGTTTAGTTAGAATGCAGAAAGCAGAATTAGAGAGAGAAGAAAAAGAAAAGGAACTTTACAAGCAGTTTGGTTTAGATAATGAAACACAGCGCCGGCCTAGTGAAGCAGATCGTTTTAATTTTTAGAACGTTTGAATTTGGAATCCTAAAGTAATAGCATTGGCGGCTAACCCTCCATCAAGTATATTAATAGCGCTCAAATCAACATAATTAGTATTTTTATCAGCTTCTATAAACTGAACTAATTCATTTGTACTATTATATATTGCAGCAGTTGGTACAACTAAATAATCAGTATTAGGTAAGTTAGTATCAAAGTTAAATCTTACAACATGTGTAGCATCTATATATTCAACTGATGTAATATTAGTACT
>Ga0209535_1000344_pt1 | contig 32557 bp, 32 predicted proteins | sample LinPmetageLP28_FD_184041 | JGI IMG/M metagenome (GOLD analysis project Ga0209535, IMG submission 184041) | Marine viral communities from the Pacific Ocean - LP-28 (SPAdes) (version 2) | ecosystem: Environmental > Aquatic > Marine > Oceanic | place: Pacific Ocean | collected 2009-08-22
AAGGGTGAGACTGCGAGGATTTTGGCGGAGGATAAGGAGTGTTAGTTGGTCTTCAGTCATGTGAGAAGTTTAGTTGAATTGTGGGTTGGGTGCAAGCACTAATCGCATCTTTTTTATTTTATTTCTTTGATGCCGACATAGTGAAAAGTCTTCCAAACCTGTTTGTTTCCAGTCTTGCTGCCGTCACTCTTATCGACAACCTTACCCGTTGCGAACCAGCTACCAGTGCGAACAATCTTTTTGATTATATACTTCATCTCATGACCGCTCTTGGCAGTGCGGTAAGTTATTTGTTTTCCGATCAGCTCATTGATGTTGTGTTCGTTTGTCATGGGGATATTTTACTGCAAGGATCGACTAAACACAAGATCTTTTTTGCATTTTTGTGCGTTATTTTTGCCTAATAGGCCCACCCCATTAATTAGAAAAAAAAGTACTTGACAACCGACAGACTGGCGGGGGGAGTGAATTCTCATTATATAAACGGCCCCCACCCCATTTAATAAAACGTGGCCGCCGCCAACCAAAGTAAATATATAAAAACCCAAAAAAAAGTGTAACATACTGTATGACATACCGAAATATGCCCGTGGCTGTTGGCGGGAGTGATTATTTACCAGCCCAGAGCGTATCTGTAGATTACTCTACGAGTTTCGAGTCCAACCGGAAGTTGGGGTCTTCTATTGACCAAAATGATCAGTTGAGGTTTGTGGGCGATGCCCCATGTAGTATAAGTCTATCTTTTGTTTTACATGAAGGTTATCAGGAGAACGCCTACGAATTCTTGAGTGATGCGGATAATCAGACTGGGTCGTTTGGTTTTGATGTGATGATCGGGGGGAATTCTTTCTCTGGTTGTTTTTTAGATGATTATAGTGTTTCAGTGAGGCCATTTGAGCCTGTAACAGTGAGTGCCAAGTTTACGAGCTATGATCCAAGCACAGCCGCCATTACTTCTGCTAACGAGCAAACATCTTTGAATACGGCATTGGATAGCAATCAAATAGTATATGGACACACATGTTCTGTGTTGGGGAACGGAGGCTCTGTTTTGAATACGGATGTCTTGAGTGACATAAGCTATAAAAAAAATTATAATAGAAGCCCCGTTTATACCTTGGGCGCTTCTGCTGCATCAAGTCATTTGGTGGATGGGGCCGAAGCTGTTATGACTATCGAGTCCACAGGTCTGAACTCTTTGATTAATTATGATGGAACTAAGCTAACATCCTTCTTCACGATAGATCTCTCTGATTCGGCTGGCCAATCTATAACTAATTTTGGTAATATCACCATGCCGAGCGGCAGTTCTGTGACCGCCCAGAGCTATAATGTGGCTGGTGGAGACACTTTGGCTGCGAATGCGACGATTACACATGTAATTCTCTAAAAAACAGTGTAATATAAGTACATATGGCTCGCAAAAAGTCGGAAGAGAAGAAGGTGTCATTTGACATGATGGCAGAGTTTGAGAAATCAATCAAATTCAATAGAAGGAGATTTAGATTCAGTGCCAAACAAAAAAAATTCCTAGAAATAATACTAGACCCCGAATCAAAGATTATATTCGTTTCAGGCCCAGCTGGTAGCTCGAAAACGTATATGTCGCTGTACGGCATGCTGAAGTTGATGGAGGACAACTTCGATAGGGATATTTTGTATGTCCGAAGTATTGTTGAGAGCGCAGACCGTGGTTTGGGCAGTTTACCCGGTGATATTACAGAAAAGTTCGATCCGTTCCTAGGACCGCTCCATGATAAGATGGAGGAGATCATTGCGCCCGGAGATGCGACATTTCTCAAGCAAAAAGAGAAAATATCGGCAGTCCCAATAAATTTCCTGCGTGGGGCTAGCTGGCAGAACAAATTAATCTTCGCAGACGAGGCTCAGAACTTCACATTGAAGGAATTGACGACTTTGATCACCAGAATAGGGGAAGACAGTAAAATTATCATTGGAGGAGACTTTTTTCAAAGCGACATCAACGGAAAGAGCGGGTTTAAGCCCATGTTCGACAAATTCGATGATGATGGTGCCAAAGAAATGGGGATTCATACATTTAGTTTCAATGAAAATGATATTGTGCGTAGCAAGATACTGAAATTCATCATTAAGAGGTTGGAAGAGACCAAATAGGTGTAAGTAGAATTTACTACTTAACTTATTATAATAAAAATAATGAATCACATATTTTGTTTTAACTGTGGGAACAAGATTCAATACAATCTATCCAAGCCCAATTTCTGCACAAGTTGTGGAACTTCTCTGAAGACGGGCGAATCCTCTGCTTCAGTGGCTGCCCCCACTAAGCAAATTAAAAATAATAAAATCCAACCACTCTCCGAAGATGAGACAGATGCAGAGTTCGTGCCTAACATTAATAGGATAGAAGTGGAAACTGAACAATTTGGTGGTTCATTCACCATAGGTTCTCTGGCAGGAGAGAAAACTCAGCCAGACTTCAAAGAAAAAACAACCTACGATATCGATGAGTTCACCAAATAATGTCAGACAAGAAAATATACGAAGACTTTTCGGATCTGATAAACATAGCCATCAAAAGACAAAGGTCTAGGTGGCGATTGGACGCAGTTAAATGGTTTGACTTCGAAGATGTAGAACAGGTAATCAAATCTCACATATATGTCAAATGGCACATGTGGGATCAAGAACGTCCAATCGAGCCGTGGTTAAATAGAGTTATAACAAACAAAATGTGGAACCTCATAAGAAACCATTACGGCTCTTATGTTAAGCCCTGCGTTTACTGTCAATACGCTAGAGATATGAACTGTTTGTTCACGCCATCCGGGTCTCAAGACACAACATGTGCAGAATACGCAAAATGGGCAAAGAAAAAGAAATATGGCTTAGAACTTAAGACCGCAACCTCTATTGAAGAAGCTCAGATCCAAGTCGGGAGTAAAATGGATGATTACATCGACTATGAACATTATTTTAAAAAATTAGACGTATTTATGAAGAAAAAGTTGTCTGAGCAACATTATACGGCTTACAAGATGATTTTTTTTGAAAAATACACAGAAGAGGAGGTCGCCCTATTTATGGGTTACAAAATAAGTGCTTCGAATGCAAAATTGGGATACCGACAGGTGAAAAACCTGAAACGCAAGTTTTACGAGGTAGCAGCTGGGATAATCAAAGAACAAGATATTTTTGGACATGAAACTGACAAATGAACAAGAAGGGTTCCTAAGGGAGAATTCAAGTAAAATACTGGACCTGATCGAGCTAACTAGAAAATGTTTCGACGATGACAGCTTAGACGGGAGATCTAAGGAGGGCCGTTCCGTCCGGAAGTTTTTGTCTGAGAACGGAATTACTTACAAGACTACTAGGCGCAAACCAGCTAAAAAAATTGAATTCACAGAGCAACAAAAGGAATTCATCATGGATCAGGCTGAAGATGGCCTCTCATCACTTGAAATTGCTAAATTGATCTTTCCAGAAAAGGATGTAAGACCGCTAAGTAACGAACAGCGTCAAGTTTTAACACATATTCAGGAAACCAACCCTGATTTTTTGCCATCTCAGGACGGAGGTGCCGTAAATGACTATTCTGCTCCTAAAAGTTCTAGCCGAATTGTAAAAAAGATAAACGATTCGACAGGAATAGGGTTAGATGACTCAAAATTAAACCGACAGAAGCAAATTTGCGTCAACAAACTGGGAATCAACCTGAGCAACAGCCGATTCTTAAAAATAATAAATAACTATTTAAACAAACAGGACCGTGAACTGTTTGAGCAGGAGTTCGTTCGTCTTACTTGGGATAAGCCTGATTTGACCGCTGACGAGCTTAACCTCTATTTGAATGTCTGTAAAGAGGTTATCAACCTAGAGGTCGTCTCAGCGCATCTGAACAAGCTTAACGAGATGTTTGACGTTGCTGATGACCAGACTGAGATGACTGTCCGGCTAGCAGAGATCATCAAAGCAAAATCACAAGAATATCATCAATGTGAGACCCGAATTGAGAATTTAACGAAAAAGCTCCAAGGGGACCGTGCGGAGCGAATGAAGAAGAATCAAAAAGACCATGCCTCATTTCTCGCCATCGTTCAGATGTTCCAAGAGGAGGAAGAGCGTCAAACCATGATAAAAATGGCCGAGATGCAAAAAAAGATAATCAAAGAAGAGGCTGAGCGTTTAGAAGGTATGGCGGAGTGGAAAGCCCGTGTATTAGGAATTAGCAAAGACGATGCAATTTGAATGTAAAGAATGTGGCAAAGAGTTTAGTAGTCAACGCAGCCTACACACTCACCTTAAGGCTCATGATATGTTCATGGGTGAATACTACGTCAAGAACTACCCACGCCATGATAAGTTGACGGGCAAGCCTATAGAATTCAAGAGTGTAAAGCAGTATTTTTCATCCAATTTTAATCGCCCTGCAAACATGTTAAAGTGGTGCAATACAGCACCAAAACATGAGGCAAAGGAGTTTGTATTGGAAGAGCTTAAAAAAAGACTTGAGGAAAAGGAACTTAGCCTAGCTCCATCTAGTCTATATCTAAAAACTGCTAAACTCCCTACCCTTGATATCATCAAGGATCTATTTGGCAGTTATGGTCTTTTGTGTAAAGAGCTAGGGGTGGAGCCAGCGTATAAGGAGAAATTGTGCGATGAATTTTTTGAGGATTATAATGATGCAGATATCTGTATTGACACTAGGGAGAACAAACCCTTGAAGTTCAGCAAATCTCAGAGCATGAAGTTAGATTTTGGGGATTACACATTAACCCCCAATACATATACTTTCACACATGTAGAGAGAAAATCCTTTAATGACTTCGCTACCACTGTCACCAATGGACATGATAGGTTTCTCAGGGAGCTTGATCGGTGCAAAAGTGTTGGATGTTATATGTTTATTGTAGTCGAAACCAACTTCAGTAAACTTGGGAAGACTAACAATTTCGCATACAAAAGGTTCAATCTTGATTATGTGTTTAATAAGATGAGGAGTATCGAAGCCCAATACGCTGACTGCTGCCAGTTTGTATTTAGCGGGTCTAGGAAAGATAGTCAGGAACTTATACCAAAAATTCTTTGTTTAGGCAAGAAGTTATGGAGAGTTGACCTGCAGTACTTTTGGAATAAAATTTTAGAAAAAAATGAGTTGGACAGAGGGGAACCAGAAACTATACAAGAAGTTTCAGAACATAAACCAAGAAATACTTTCAAAAGAAGGTTATATCGAAGAAGGCGAGGCTAAGCTTCTTTTATATAAGTTTCTCAGGGAGAATCCGTCTTTTACATCCGAATTATTCACAGGTGTAAAATTATTTCCGTTTCAGCATATGGCTATTAAGTCCATGATGGAAACTGACTACTTCTTAGGGATATGGAGTCGGGGTATGAGTAAATCATTCTCTACTGCTGTATTTGCCATACTCGATGCTATAATGAACCAAGGTGTTCAAATAGGTATTATCTCCAAGTCTTTTCGGCAATCTAAGATGATCTTCAAGAAGATAGAGGATATCGCAAAAAGCCCAAAGGCTGAATTTTTATCTCAGTGTATCACAAGGACATCGAAGATGAATGATGAATGGGTTATGGAGATAGGCACTAGCAGTATCAGAGCCTTGCCGTTAGGCGATGGCGAAAAGCTTCGTGGTTTCCGTTTTCAAAGGATGATTATCGACGAGCTTCTCCTCATGCCTGAGAAAATATACAATGAGGTTATTATGCCATTCCTATCTGTTGTCGAAAACCCCACAGAAAGGCAGGAGGTATACGACCTTGAAACAAAGATGATAGAGGAAGGGGAGATGGTTGAAGACGAAAGGACCCGTTGGCCAAACAACAAAATTATAGGTTTGTCCTCCGCATCTTACAAGTTTGAGTATTTGTTTAAGCTTTATCAGCAGTATGAAAATTTAATTCTGAATGAAAATAAACAAGATGGCGCTCACAGAGTGATTATGCATTTTAGTTACGATTGTGCGCCTGCTCAGTTGTACGACCAAAACTTAATCAATCAATCCAAATCAACAATGAGCCAAGCTCAGTTCGACCGGGAGTTTGGAGCTTTGTTCACTGATGACAGTTCAGGGTATTTCAAAGTGAGTAAAATGGCGGGTTGTACTTTACCAGATGGAGAAGGTCAGTGCGTTGAGGTTGTAGGCGACCCTAAGTCCAAATACATACTGGCATTTGACCCTTCTTGGTCCGAGAGTGAAAGCTCAGACGATTTTGCGATGCTTTTGGTAAAGGTTCACCCAGAGACCCGCAAAGGGACTGTAGTGCATAGCTACGCCCTTTCTGGGACTAGTCTGCAAAACCACATAAAATACATGGCTTACTTACTGATGAACTTTAACATAGAAATGGTTGTGGGTGACTACAATGGAGGTCTGCAGTTTCTTAATGCATGCAATGAAAGTGGCACATTCAAAAGGTTGAACCTAAATATGGGCCAAGTTGATGCTGAGTTAGACAATCAAAAGGAGTATGTTAAAAACTTACGTAAATTAAAAAATAATATAAATAAAAAAGAAAGGAAGTTCGTATTTCTCAGAAAACCTAGTTCTGTTTGGATTAGATTTGCTAACGAGAATCTACAAGCCGCATTCGATCATAAGCGCTTGTACTTTTCTGGTGCCGCCATGGATGACAACTACAACATGCAGAGGAAGGCTAATATCCCCATAGATAAACTGAAGTTTTTAAGGAATCAAGATATGGAAGAAAAAAACAAAGGGGCTAGGATGATTGATTTCGTAGAACACCAAAGAGATATGATGGACCTCATAAAAGTTCAATGCGCCTTGGTGCAAGTCACAACTTCCCCACAAGGGACCCAAAGTTTTGATCTCCCTCCAAACCTACGGAAACAGAAAGGGGCTGACAAGGCAAGGAAGGACTCCTATTCCGCAGTGGTTCTAGGGAATTGGGGCATGAATGTTTATTTCGATATGCTTGAAGATAAAGGTGACGATGTGCAAACGACTTTCACCCCAATGTTTATTTCTTAACTTTTAAAAGTTAGAAAGTTACTTTGTGTGTAATATAATATTGTAATGGCGAGGAAATATAAAAAGAAATCAGATTACTGGCAGAAGTTTAACAAAGAACAGAGTCTTTCGGATTTGGTGCAGCCAAGTCAGCCAGAAGAGTCTTACTCACCGGATCTAGTAGGGGAGGCGTTTTACACATCTGACGCTTCTTATGGTCATGTTTCAAAAGCTAGAACAAATAGCACACCAACAAATAGAGCCACCAGAGTAAATGCCGCTGCTGTAAGAACTACGATAGATAGGTTCTCCAGTATTCGGAAAGGTTTACTGCCGTATGAGTATGCAAGTGACGGAGTGCATGTGCGTGAGGGCATAGAGCTTTGCCAGAAGGCATACGCTAATGTGGCAGTATTCAGGAATGCTATAGACATCATGTCTGAGTTCGCCAATACCGATGTCTACCTTGAAGGTGGTACGAAGAAGAGCCGGGAGTTCTTCACAGAGTTTTTCAAAAGAGTTAACTTAATAAACCTCAAGGACCAATATTTTCGTGAATATTACCGCAGTGGCAACATATTCATATACCGTTTTGACGGCGAGTTTAAAGCTGATGATTATGCTAGGCTTATGAACCAAGTAGGTGCTATAAACCCTAGCGCCAACAAAATACCTGTCAAGTATGCTGTACTAAACCCATTTGATATAGTCGCTAAAAGAGCTTCTACTTTTAACATTGGAGCCTATGAGAAAGTCCTTTCTGAGTATGAGCTTTCTAGACTTCAGAACCCTCAAACAGAAGAAGACCAGCAAATTTATGACTCATTGGACGAAGATCTAAAAAAGGTAGTAGATGATGGAGGTTACTACACAGACGGCGTTAAGATCAAGCTAGATCCGCAACGCCTGAGCTTTTCCTTCTACAAAAAACAAGATTACGAGCCATTCGCAATTCCATTCGGGTATCCAGTCCTAGAGGATATCAATGCTAAGCTTGAGCTTAAGAAGATGGACCAAGCCATCACTCGTACTGTTGAAAATGTAATTCTCCTCATCACCATGGGGGCTGAACCAGAAAAGGGCGGTATTAATGGGAACAACATCAACGCTATTCAAAACTTATTTAAGAACGAATCAGTAGGTCGTGTTTTGGTATCTGACTATACAACCAAAGCAGACTTCGTGATTCCAGACCTTAATAAGGTGCTTGGACCTGCTAAGTATGAAATACTTAATCAAGATATTAAGCAAGGTTTACAGAATATTGTCTTAGGTGAAGAGAAGTATAATTCAACACAAGTAAAGGCCCAGATATTTATAGACAGGCTCCAAGAGGCACGGCAATCATTCATGAACGACTTTTTGCAGAAAGAGGTTAAGAGAATCGCCAAGAGTCTTGGTTTCAAATCTTACCCTACCGTTTGCATGAAAGATGTTGACATGCGTGACGAGGTACAGCTTATGCGTGTAGCTACTAGACTTATGGAAGTTGGAGTACTTACTCCTCAACAAGGCATGGATATGTTCCACACAGGGAGGTTCCCCAACTCTGAAGACATCGCCCCTGCACAAAAAGACTTTGTAGAAAAAAGAAAGGAGGGTTACTACAATCCTATTGTAGGAGGTGTGCCTATGATTGAAGACGAGGTCTCTGTAGACCCAAAAACTAATAGCACTCCCAAGGCTGCTGGTAGGCCCAATGATACCACAACGACAGAAGCTAACTATTCCCGTTCAAACATCCAAACTACCATATATGAAGTAGAGGCGCTTATTTCACAAGCCAAGGGTCAAATGAAAGAAAAGCTTGATTCAGAGGAGCTTGACAAGCAGCAGAGCGATATGGTTACAAAACTTTGTGAGTCTATCGTGTGTGCTTCTGACAAGAAGAATTGGGGACAAACTTTATCAGCTTGCATACAAGACTTTAACGCCATCGAAGATTTAAATACATTAGACAGCATTTTAAGTGTAAGCACTAAGCATAACTTGGATGTTTATGCATCCGCAATTTTATATCATAGCAATGAAAATTAATCCTGAAGATATTGAAGTACCTCTCGAAAGTGAGATGACCGTCAAAGACGGTGAAGTTGAGTTGTCAATTGCCAAGAAATATGGCGATTCTGAAGCCGGAGTTTATAAATCGTATATGAGTGTCTGTGCTGCAGATGACAAGTGCATGGTTGACACTAAAGGCATGGACAAAGATGAAACTATGAAGTGTTGCTCCGCTCAGTATGGGAAGATGAGAGCTATGATGATGGATGATAGCAAAGGCGAGTTGAGCGAAGATCAAAAGAAACTTCCACCTGCACTGCAAAAAGCAATCATCGAGAAGATGAAAAAAGCGGGAAAGTACAAAGACTCCGAAGAGAAAGAGGAAAAAGAAGATTAATAACTGATGCCTTATAAATATACTACATTCTTTGAATCAGAAATTTGCGCTCGTCAAATAAACGAGACTTTTGTTTCAAAGGCTTCTTTGGAAGAGCTTGCATCACTCGTCCCCAATGACATAGATTTTGAGAAGAATATTGATCTGTTGGGCGTATCATTTAACGCCGCAGTTGTAAATATGTTCAACAAGAACGGTGACGGCCTAAGCACCGAAACAGCTTTAGCCTACACAGATCAATTCATTCACAAGCCAACGAATATCGAACATAACAAAGAGAAAGTAGTTGGCCACATTGTAACAGCGGGATTTAGTGATTACGGTTCTAACCGCATATTATCCAAAGAAGAAGCTGGAAATATTGAAAAACCTTTTAATATAGCTTTGGGGGCTGTTGTTTATAAATCAGTTAATAAACAGTTTGCTGAACTAATTGATAGATCCACTGACCCAGATGATGAATCTTATTACGGTAAGATATCAACAAGCTGGGAGGTTGGATTTACTAATTATGTTTTAGCGGTTGGTAGTAGTAAGCTAGAAGAGGCTACTATCATTCGTGACCCTGATAAGATAAAAGAAATGGAACCTTATCTAAGGGCTTATGGTGGTTCTGGACAAACAGAGGAAGGGCAACCTATCTATCGTTTGATAACCGGAAACATCTATCCTCTTGGGGTGGGTTTCACTTCTAAACCAGCGGCGGATGTCTCTGGTGTATACTCTCCTAAACATTCTAAGAAATCTGTAATAGCTAACGATAGTACAGATATTATTTCACAAAATAAAGAAAAAAACGTAAACAAAGAAAAGATTATTGCTATGGATACAGAAAATGTCATCTCAGAACTTAAGGAGCTTCTCGTCGAAAAGAAATTTTCGGAAGAGGCTGTTGCTTCTATGACTAGTAATTTTGCTGACGCAATTCGTGAGAGCGATGAGAAATACCGTCAGGATATCGAAACTGCTAACTCAGAAAAAGAAGCTGTTCAGAAGGAACAGGAAGACCTAAAATCTTCTGTTGCTGAACTTCAGGAAAAACTAGAAGAGGCTAACGAGCGTTTGTCCACCTTTGAAACAGAGAAGAAGGCTGAAGAGGCTGTTGCTCGTTTCAATGCACGTATGGATGAGCTTGACTCTAAATTCTCACTTGCTGATGAAGATCGTGAGTTCCTAGCTAAAGAAATCAAGTCTCTCGACGAGGCCGAAGAAGCTTTCGCTTCTTTCTCTGAGAAACTGGAAGTACTTTGGAAGCACAAGAGCAATGCTCATAAAGAAGCTTTCGAAGCAGAAATTCAAGCTCGTATTGACGAGGAAGTTGCCAAGCGTGTCTCCAAGGCATCCACAGAAGATGTCGATGTTGAAGATGCTCTTGACAATGCAGAACAAACTGATGCTGATGTTTCTAACGTCAACGAAGCAGTTGCTTCTTCTAACGAGTCATTCGTAGATAAATTTAAAGGCGCATTCTCACGAGAGAATGTAACAATCTCAAGATAAAAAAATAACTATTATAATATTATGTCACTTCGTATTCTACCATTTAGACAATACAGTGAAGAAGATGTTGTAAACCTTTACCGTCTGAAGGATGGTGGCGAACTCGCTGCCACCACTGATAGCGGTACTGGAGACGCTGGTGTTTTTGTTAAAGTTTCCAATGGGGATTTTAACGCTGACCCAGTTGCTTACTCATCTGATTCTTACCTTGGAAAAACTGATTACCCATTCGTGGGACGGGCGCAATACCCGAAAGTCGGTCTCCAAATGGAAGCTGCAACCACTGGTTCTGCAGTTTTAGGTATCTCCCTTCTCCAAACCGCTAAAGCGGACGAGAATGGCGAAAAACTTCTTTATAACCCACAGAAGGCTGCCGAACTTCAGGCTGTTCTTCCCGGTCAAGCTGTCCCAGTTGCTACCAAAGGTGTGTTTACTGTCGCTGCTTCTGCAGTAGATGGAACTCTCACTCCCGGAACTAAATTCCAAATCTCTGCTAACGCAGGAAAGATTACTGGTGCTGCTGTAGACGGCGCACTTGCTATTGGAACTGTTATTGGAACTGGATCTCGTGCCTCTCAAAATGGAGAGACTGACTCACTTGCAGGTAACTACTACGTAATCAAACTTGGCTAATAACCCCAGAAAGGAACTAATCAAATGAAAATTACTTTAAAACGTACCCCAGAACAAATCGAGTTGGTTAAAGCTATGGCTTCTCGTAATCGCACCGTCGCTTACGAAGCTCAAGTTGCTCTTGCTGAGTTTATCGGACCTGTGCTTGCAGAGGTTATTAACAACGCTCCAACTATTTCGAATCTTTTCACCTCTCTTCAGTTTAACGCTGATGACAATCCTTCGATCCCTCTTGATCTCTACTATGACATCAACGACGAAGACTATGTGAAAGTTTACAGCCAGTCTCACGCTGGTGGTCTTCCTACAAACCAAGTCCTTCCTACAGCTTCCGAGCTTAAGGTTGCTACTTACAGTCTCGACACTGCAGTCAGTTTTGATCGCCGTTATGCTGCTAAGTCTCGCATGGACGTTGTTTCCAAGACCTTCACTCGTGTTGCCCAAGAAATCCTTGCTAAGCAGGAGACTACTTCTGCTTCTCTCGTCATGGGTTCACTTGCTGACGCCTCGACCAATAGCACTAAGCACGTTCGTGCTTCTTCTACCACTAGTGGTAAGCGTTTTTTGCTTGATGACATCAACAAGATGATGACTCTTTCGAAGCGTATCAACGGATCTTTCCTTGGTGGAACTCCTGCTGCTGGACAAGCCCGTGGAATTACTGACCTAATCGTCTCTCCTGAGGTTGTCGAAGAGCTTCGCTCGATGGCTTACAATCCTATCAATACAAAAGGTTCTCCTGCTGGTGGAACTGCTTCTGATGGTATTGCAGCCACTGATGAGCTTCGTAACGCTGTTTACAATTCTGCTGGACTTCCTGAGTTCTACGGCATCTCTATCATGGAGATTCTTGAGCTTGGAGTTGGCAAGAAGTTCACTAGCTTGTTCAGCACTGCTGCTGGAACCACCAACTATGGTGCTGCTGGTGATGGTCAGTGGGACACTACTGATGATATCGTTGTAGGACTTGACCGCTCTCGTGAATCTTTGATTCGTGCAGTTGCTGTCGATGCTGACAATGGTGGTGAGTTTAACCTCATCGCTGACGATCAGTACAGCATCCGTCAACAGAAGATTGGATACTTTGGTTCTCTTGAAGAGGGACGTATGGTTCTTGATGACCGTGCGCTCGTCGGAACTATTGTCCAAGCTTAATTGACTTAGATAATTTAAAGGGTCACCCTTCGGGGTGGCTCTTTTTTTTGTATTTTAATAAAATACGTGTATAATATAATATGGACAATAAATTCGAACAAGTTTCTTATGGTGATGGAGAGACAAATTTCTTTGGTGCTAAATCAAGTAATGAGCTATCAGATAAACTAGCTAATATTAGTAAAGCTGAAATTAAAGGCTTGGCGGCTAAGGTAGGCTTAAACCCTAATTATACCAATCCTATTTTGAAGGATATGATTTTAAAAGAGTTTAGATCTTACCAAGCTAAGAATTCTCCAATTCCCGCACCAAAACAAATGTTCGCTAACGCTTCCGAAGATGTTATCGATATGTTAAAATCTGTGGGTGATGTAGCCTCAGAGAAGCGGGACGAGAGAATGAAAGAAGATCAGAACAAAAGAACTTCTTTTGGTCAGTTAGAAGATTAAAGTGTAAGTTAATACATGAGTATTATTAGTGATTTAGCTGTTGATGTATTTCAAGATGAGTTTGATAGCGATGCTTCAGTCGCCACTTCAAGCTCTATTCAAGCTTGGATGGAGAACAACCTAGGACAATTGAACACTTTGATTCATCAAGACTTTAGTGGGACAGGCGCTGTATTAGACACAGAGGCGCAGTCCGTCCACAAAGAGCTGTATCTAAGCAATTATTACAGCAAACAATCTAGAAATGCTCTAAGGGGTATTACTAACGCATCTAACGATTCTAACATATTGTCTTTAAAGGACGGAGAATCCGCTGTGACGTTCGTTAACCGCAATGAGGTGGCCAAGGTCTACAAAGGTCTTGCAAGCGATTCTAAGGCCAAGCTAGACGACCTAGTGGCTAAATATAATATATATGAAGCTAAGCCCCAACAAGTTGGCGGCTTTGAGGGTGAGATCTATACTGGAGACCCTTCTTAATTATTAGTTTTTAAAAACATACAAACGTATATAAGAAAGGGCGGTATTTCTACCGCCCTTTCTATTATTTTTAATATTAGTTATTAACTAAATATAGCGTCTGCAAATGCTCCAGATACGAATACTCCGTTGCTAGTATCATTAACACCACCGACCTGAGTTGAGAATGTTAAATCTACTGACTTGTTAGAGCCGATACTAGAGGAGAAACTCTCACTATCTAGCCTACAACCTTTTAAAGTATACAATACTTTTGTTGCATCATTTTCGTCTTTTAGTGTTAAAGTAACCTCTTTACCCGCTGTATCATCAAGGATGTCTGCTAGATTTTTAGCTGTAACATCATTACAAATAGCACTGACACTAAGTGTAGCATTAACGGGGAAATCTACAGACCTTGAATAAGCAAAACGGGTGCCTAGGCGTTGAAGTGGACTTCTGCTCAAAGGCACAGATAGTGAGGCACTTTGGATATGAATTGCATCATCTGTATCTGGACCAGTAACGTCAGAAAGGGCTGCTCCGCTCAAGTTAGTAATGTTAACTTGGATATCTCCGGGGCGAAGAGCAGTTATGCTAGAGTCACCGGTCTCGGCTGCAGGAAGTACAGCAAGACTTTCTATTTTGTTACCATTCGTAATATCTACAGATGGAGTAGAAACCCCACTTATATCTGTAGAGCTACCACTGAGAGTAGTATCAGAATTTATATTAGCACATTCCATAGACACTGACACTGTTGGCAAAGAACCAACCGCAAGATCTAACGTGTAATCACTCAAAAAGGCGTTACCGAGACCAATGACGGACTTTCTGTCTCCTGTAGCAGCCCCAACAGCATCCTGACCTTCGTCAGCTGTCAGGATGTAAAAGTTCGCTCCAGAGCTTTGGACCATATGTCCAGAAGCAAACTGATTTGATCCACTAATATTGAACCCCAGAGCTTTTTCATTGCCTCCGTCTGTTAGGTAGTAAGAAAAGTCCAACCCTACGGTTGGTGCATCCATTACAATGGTATCAAGACGGGCTGCTTGCCCATATTGGTTAATGTCTTGTCTGTTGATTGTGAAATTATAATTAGCACTTTGAACACGCTCTAGTTGATGGTGTTTAGTTTTTGCGGTAGAACCGATGTCTTCACTAACGTAAAGTGCTTCTGACTGATAAATAACTCTGTTTCTGGCCATAATAGTTTATTTTTTAATGTTTACAATTTTTTTGGGTAAATGTGAAATTAAGAAAATCTATGCCTATGCACTTGAATGTCGAAATCTACGAATCCGACATATAATTCATTGGCTAAGTTTTTCATTGCTTTTTGAGTGAGTTTAGAGGTTTGTGTATTCTTCACAAAGAATGGATGACCATCCGTGTGTTCAGAAGATAAACCTGTGTATGTGTAATTCTCTCCACTTTTAAGATCTCCATTTTCATCTATAGGATGTCCACTCATAGGTATTTGGTTAAACACCTCATCCTGAGAATCTGCGAAGATAGAAAGCACCCCGTCTAATTGGAAAGGGTCTTCTGCTAAAATTACTGCCTTTGCCCTAACTGTTGTCTCTTGTTCTCCTCCGAAAGCAAATGGGTCATTATCAACCGCATTTACTGACAGGAAGGCAGCAGGGACAGCAAGATCGTATGGAGCGATAGCTCCAGTATCATTTACACCAAAATCATACTTTCGGTCAACAATAATATCCTCTTCTGTGTCATTTGTGAAGTATACGTTAAATTCTTTCCTAAGGTAACCTGTGGGCAAAGTTGTTACTGGGGAGGTTAGCGATATAGTGTCAGGTACCAAAGCCCTTCCATTATTAAAATCAAAGACAACACCATCACTACGGTCATATGTGTTGTTATTGGCATCCTTTACCCCTGTAGGAATATTGCCATGTCCACTCTCATAAACCCATTCTTTGAATGAACTTGTGTATACATTGTAGTCGCTGTCAACACGATAATCGGTAGTCGGGTACAATTGTCCTGAAACCTCCTGATAAGCTTGGCCTTTTGTGGTTAAAAAGTTATCAAACCAAAGTAAGAAGGAGTTCGTAAATTTATGTTGGAATTGTTCAATCATTTTAGTTTATCAAATCTTTTTTCGTACTTCTTTATTAGGGCAGATATATATTGAACGTTCTTGAACCTACCACCCCTAACTTTGTTGTTACTCTGTATAGCTACACCTGATCTGCTGTTTTGTGAGCTTTTTCTTAAAAGATAACCTAATCCAGATATGCCAGTCTCAATACCTCTGGCCCAACTTCTGCCTGTGGCCCAAGGCATGGGTGTGGCCGAGAATATATCTTTTGCAGTAGGCATGCTTATATCATACTTGCGACCCACTCCATATGTCGTCTGCTCTACATCTTTTGTTATTTTTATATCCTCTAATATATCAAGTATCGGCTGCACTGGACTATCTCCATCGTCAAAACCAATAAAGGCGTACAGGTTTGTTACCCCATTCAATGTGCCACTTATATTCACGCCGTCTGGACCTTGAAGCAATTCTTGCGTGACAGGATGCGACATGAATTCGTTAATCATGTCTTTTTTGACATCTTTGAACTTGTCATCGATGCTTTTTCTAAACCTTTTCTTTACTAGTTTAGGGACTTGCGCTCTTATTGCAGCCTGAACGTCTAGTGGTAGTTTAGCCATTATATTTCGTCCAATGGGACTAGGTAGAATATAAAAAACTGGTTGTCTGTAAACCCATATGGGTTAGCTTGACTGGCGATACTAAACTTGTTCTCATCAAAAGTTATATTTTTTGCTTCTCTAATATAAGCGTAAGCAGTCTCATCTACGATTATCTTAATGGAACCCTTTGGTAAAAAAACCTTGTCTTGGGATTCTGTGACCTCCTCTTGATCTGAATCAACATAATAGATCCTAGCTTTAAAGGTTTGGGACACAACTGTCTCCTGCTCCACCTTTCTCCCTTGATTGGTTCGACCGTAGATTGGATTATACTTTGTGTTTGTAGACACAATAACTTCCTGCTTACTGACCTTGAAAACAACTATATCTCTTGCGAAAGTTGTATGTAAAGTACTGAACTTGGACCTGATAGATGTGATAGTATCACTAGATAAAAACCCTGACATGTTGATAATTACACTTTTTTTCGTATAATTATATAGGTTTAAGGATGAATGCTAAAAAAAATTTAAATAGGAGGTCTAATGAAGAGGTGGGATCTCTCTTTAAAATGATGCTTATGATGGTTGAGGACATGAAACAAGACCACGATTTTCATTACGAGAAGTTGTATAAAGAGCTGCCAGAAGAGTACCATTCTATAGTTAGGGCCGCAGATCATTTCACACCCGAAAAAGTAGCATGGATTCGTAAAAGGATCTTAGATTACGGGAATGAAAGCCTTAGAAACATGCAAAATGAAATAGAAAATTACAGCGTTCAATTTATATTTAAATAGGGAATAAGCTATGGAATTTAAAACATTGTATCAATTTACCATCGATGAAGAGAAGATGGTGGATAAAGAGAGTAAGCGCACCAATAAAAAAACTGGTGAGGTGACTATTACCAAGAAAAAGGTAAAACAAAAAGTCCCAATTGAGATTAAAATTAAGCGTCCGTCTCGACGCCAACTAGAAGACGCAGAGCTTCAGTACTCTATCGAGATCAGCAAGTGTGTTAAACAAGGCATACTTACCAAGGCTATGTTAGCCAAGAAGTATGCCGATACTGGAGGAACCTTTTCAGAGGATGGGTTCAAGGAGTACGGGAAACTTTACACAAGAATTTTAGAGCTTCAGAATGAATATATGAAGCTTGACACTGTAGACAAACCAGATTCTAAACAAAAGAAACGTTTAGAGCAACTGAAATCAGAGATCGCCGAAGTTAAAAGGGAACTCGTCAACGTTGAGTCTGGACTACAATCACTCTTTGACCATACAGCTGATGTAAGGGCGCAGAATAAATTACTTTTATGGTATGCAGTTAACCTGACATATATTCATAAAGAAGAAGATGAAGAGCCTATTCCCTATTTTCTTGGGGACGACTTTGAAGAAAAGACTGAAGATTATTACTCGAAAGAAGAAGAGTCCTCTGATTTTTATCAAAAAGTAATCAAGAAAGTTTCTACGGTACTCGCCTTCTGGTTTTATAATCAAGCCTCATCCCCGTCCGAATTTGAGGAGTTGATTAAAAAGGTAGAATCTGGTGAACTATAGCGACGAGTTCTACATTTCTTTAATAGGAGAAGTGTTTGACGGGTATAGTACTGATTTTTTTGAAGGTCAGGAGGTATTCGTCAAGCACTTAAATATTAGGGACCAAAGGTATATTCATAATTACTACGAGAAGTACAAGAATATAGCCTTGGTTAAAGGTATAGACTCTGAGAGCGCTATGTTAGAGCGTTTAAAAAAGGATGGGATGTGGGACGAAAAGGACGACTCCAAGATTTCCTCTCTAGAACTCGAAATAGGCAATCTTAAAAAGACCAAAGATGCTGTCTTTTTACCCTCCCAAAAGGAGACTTTTCAAAAGAACATAGACGAGAAAATAAAAGAACTCTATGGTCTGAAGTCCAAAAGGGCAGAAGTGGTTGGTGTAACAGCTGAATCTTACGCTACCTCAAGATGTGGGGACGAGATGTTGAGGTTCTCCTTGTTCAAGGATAATAATTTTAATGATTATTTATTCTCAGAAGAAGATTTTGCTGAATTAGAACCTCACCAAGTCATAAAGTTAGGTGGTATCGTGAACAATAGCGCAGAAAGACTAGGGGAGGAAAATATAAAATGGGCTGTTCTTAGACCATTCTTCAGTATGTACCTTAGCAACTGCGAAAATATTAATGATTTTTATGGCCAAGCTGTAGTAACCCTCTCTGTTTACCAGCTCAAGGTTGCTATGTATGGAAAAGTGTTCCACAGCATATTCCAATACACAGATGATATTCCAGACAGTATAAAGGAAGACCCTGATAAACTGATGGCATTTTCTGAAGCCCAAAGAAACAAGGACTCGAACAAATCTAGCTCTGGTTTGAGAGACGATGCTGATGCCTCCGCTATTTTTGGAGCCACCAAAGATGATATGCAGCAGTTAGCCTCAGATGGAAAGGCTGTATCCCTTTCTGAAGAAATGGAAAAAGCTGGTGGCAAGCTTGATATGAAACAAATGATGAGATTAGCAGGTCATGATGTCTGATCTTTGTGTATATACTATATACAAAGGTAAAGGATTATGCCACTTCAATTACAAGTAAGACAAACAGGATTAGAGAAAAGCATTCAAGAAGGCATGAAAAAGGCCGGAAGGAATCTTAAGCTCAACTTAGGGAATACCCGAAACATTGATGCCCTGTCTCAACCATTAGGTAGGTTGACTGGAAAGGCTGATGAATTTACCAAATCTATGGAAGCTGCTAACGCTCGTGTGTTAGCTTTTGGTGCTTCTGTGGGTGTTATCGCTGCCGTTACTAAAGGTATGCAGGAGTTGGTCAGGACGACTATAGAAGTCGAAAAGAGTTTAGCTAATATCAACTCCATTCTCCGTCAAAGTGATGCTCAGATGAGCAGCTTCAAGGATACGCTTTTCGACGTAGCTAGGAATACAGAACAAACCTTCTCATCTGTTGCCGAAGCAGCTCTGGAATTATCTCGTCAGGGTCTTAAGGCTGAAGAGGTTACTAACAGACTAAATGATTCCCTTATTCTGTCTAGGCTCTCAGGAATGAGTGCCGCTGACTCTGTAGCAGGTTTAACAGCCGCTATCAACTCTTTTTCTAGTGCTGGTATCACCAGTGCCGAAGTTTTGAATAAGATATCCGCTGCTGCCGCCAGTGCTGCTGTTTCGGACAGGGATTTAATTGAGGGCTTGAAGCGATCTGGAGCTGTTGCTGTCTCTACCGGGGTGGAGTTCGATCAGCTAGTTGGTATAATAGGAGCTTTGCAAGAAAAGACAGCTCGTGGTGGAGCCGTTATCGGTAACTCATTAAAAACTATCTTTACGAGAATACAAGACATTGATAAACTTAACAGTTTGCAGGATCTTGGTGTAGAAGTCACGAACTTGCAAGGAGATGTTTTGTCTGCCAACAAGGTGATTGAGAACCTAGCTCCAGTATTCGCTAAATTGGACCAAGCTTCCAAGGTTAACTTAGCGGACAACCTTGTGGGTAAATTTCAAATTGCTCCATTCCTATCTCTGCTTGAACAGTACAATGAAGAGGTAGTAAGGAGCAACGAAATAGCCAAAACTTCTTTCGGAGCTACAAACGAAGCTTACCAAAGAAACATAGCCCTGAACAATACTTTATCTGCAGCTTTGAACAAAGCTGTTGTTAACCTTAAAGAACTAGGGAACACACTTGGGGAGATAGGCGTGACAGACAACTTAAAAAATGTACTTGGTTTCTTTAACAGCATAGCTGAGAGTTTACAAGGTAGTTTGGACGGAGAGGGTGCTGGAAGTACTTTTGCCAAGGGGTTAGTAAAGGGCATAGGGGCTATTTTAAGTGGACCCGGTCTAGTTTTACTAGGGGCTATTGTCACTAAATTAGCATTTGGTTTCGTCAAGTTCGGAACATCTTCCCTAAAAACATTTTTTGGTTTGAATCAAGCCGCAAAAGAACACGCTAATTTACAAGGACAAATCACAGCAGCTTTATTAAATGATTCTTCCATAAGGCAGGACATCTTGCATATAGAGAATAAAAGCATCAGTGTAGAGGAGAAGCGCAAACAACAAGCTGAAGCTCTTACTACAGCAATGAACGCTCAGCTTACGGTGATGAAGCAGATGCAGTCAATCTCCAAGGGTATAACCCCGAGTGTAGCAGCGAATACCAAAGCTGCACGTAGAGCTTCTGGGGGATTTTTACCTATCGGAGCTGAGAGTTCTGATATAGCTCGTGGCGTGGGTGGCGCACCTTCTTCTGCTAAACCTGTTGTTATACCTAACTTTGCTTTTGGTGGAGGCAAAAGAGGAACTATGGTTGCTAATAGTAGTGAATATATTGTTCCTAATTATGCTAATGGTGGGGATGCTATTTTTAATCAGAGCATGGCTTCCTCAATGGGCCTTCCTGCTAATGCTAAAAAGGTGAGAGCTGCTAGCGGGTATATACCAAATTTCGCAAAGCCCGAAAACATGAATATGTCAGCCGTGTTGAGTAAGATCGGTGGGAAGCGTTTTCAAGAGAAGTTAGCTAATGGAAAGCTCACAAAGGAAGATAAAGCTATTTTAGCCCAAAAAGACAAGTTGGAAGCTGCTGCAGTAGGTAAAAGATCTTACATGGCTAACAGCAACCCTAAATCAATACTTCTTGTACCTAATCACAAAGTTCCTTTCAATCTTGATGGAGCTGACCACCCGTTCCAATCACCTTACGCCTCCAAGTTGAATGGTGAAATAGATTTTTTCGAAGGGGCTGCGGCAGGGATTGATCCAGACTTAAAAAACTCTGAAAGTGAAGATGCTAGGAAGTTGTCAGGACTTGTGGATTTGGACGATAAGATTGCTAAAAACTTAGCCAAAGGAGTTAATGATATATTCTCAGAGTTTAAAAATGCTGTCGGTTTCAAAACCGATCCAAACGTTGTAACCAAAGACAATATAAAGGATACAATGGAATCGGGTGGCCCCGGCGCTTTTGGCGCTATCAAAGGTGCCACCTTTGAGGCTTTGATGCAAGCCATTAGTGGGGGAGTTTCTCAAAAGGCTGCAAAAGGTGGGGGGGAACTTGATGTTGTTTTTTCTAGGGACCAATCTGGTTATTTAGAAACTGTCTTTGGTATCAAAGACAAAGGGTATAAATTTGCAGATTTTAAAAACTCTTTGGGGCAAAAAGGTAAGTACGTTAGACAAGTTGTTGATAATGTTAAAGGCAATATTAATGTCAGCAAAAACGCTAAACTTTCTACAAGTGGGAAAAAAGGAAATGCAGCTTCTGGTTACATTCCAAATTTCGCAGACCCTCTTCAAGATGCTATCGGAAGGGAGCAAACTGCCGGGTTGCCTGTTAGTCAAATTAGAATAAATCAGAGTGGAAAGCTTAGAAACTCGCAAAACCCGATGGGCCTTGCTGTTACTAATACTAGAGACGAACCTACTGGAGCTATACCTGCCGCCAGAGGATTTATACCCAATTTCTTTAATTTAGAACAAGCTCGACAGAACTTAAGTGATAAACAAATAGCTGCTGGTTTTGGTGGCCAAGAAGCTAAGGACGAATTAAAAAAGTTGGGAGCTTCTGCTAAGAAAACTTCAAAATCTTTTAAAGAGGCAAAAAAAACAGTAGATATCAACAGAAAAGGTCAGACCGACTTGACAGGTGTTATATTCGGTGTCGGGGCAGGTCTAACAGCTCTAGAGGCTGCCACAGCAGGTAGCGAAAGCGCTTTGGCCAGATATACATCTATAATTTCAGGGTCTCTAGCGAGTATTTCTAATTTTGCTTTTGCTGGCAAGGCTGTCAGTGATATGGGTAACCAAATGAAGCTGTCTGGCGGCAAATTCAAAGGGGCTATAGGAGGAGCTGTTGGCAAGTTAGGTGCTTACGGAGCTGCCATAGGAGCCGGTATAGAAATTTTTAAGTTAGGGTCGAGTTTGTATGACGAGGCTTCTGGGGCTAACGAAAGGGCCACTACAGCCCTTGCTTTTTTAACAGATGCTACAAAGGATCTTTCTAACTCATTCAGCAGTCTAGACGCTGTGCTGAAAGACAAGATTAACAATCAAGTTGACGATATATTGAATGCACCAGTCAGATCTAATAGTCTTAGTGGGGATTTTAGAAATATAAAAGAGGAGTTCCTCTCAATGATTGGAATGTCCGATTATCGTGGCGAGTTAGGGATGACAAAGATGGGTTTTGAGACTGATGATTTAGAGCAAGGTGTAACTAGCGCATTGAAAGAAATGAGAGGTCTGGGCTTTTCGTCTAAATATTTAAAAGGTAGGCTTTCTGAATTCGGCGATAAGGTTGATTCAGAAGAGGCTACTTCTCTTTTCAAGGAGTTAGCTAAAGCGGCGAAAGACACTGAAGTCTACAGTAAAAAACTTGCTGAGTTAAGTGATATAGATGTGCAAATGCTTACTGAGCAGCAAAATAACAAGGATCAATTTGGAACAAACCTAACCACAGATCAAAGGTTCCAACTTGCCGAGAAGGAAGTTGAAAGGAGGAAGAAAGAGGACAAAAAGGGGAGGGTTGAAATGGGAGAAGCTATCGACCTTATAAACTTGAAGAACGCCAAGGCTGGTATATCCGCTGCAGTAGAGTTAGCCAAGCTTAAACTTCAGGCTAAAACTACAGAAGAGAGGAGCTTAGAGATGGGCGAAGCTGCTGGCACTTTAACTAGGAACCAACTCAAAGAACTAAAAGAATTTGTGGCTTTGAGAAAACTTGAAAATGAACTTTCTATAGCAAATTTGAGCGTGATAGGGGAGCAGACTACAGCCCTCAAAGGTGTCAAAGGTAAGACTAAAGAAGTTTCTGATCTAACAGAAACACTAAATAGGTCCATAGAGGATGGGAACTTTTCTGTAGAAGACAGAGAGGAAGCTTTGGGTAAAATCAGTAAAATATTGGCAGCTGGCGAGAAAGTCGCAGAAAAAGAGTTGTTGGCTCTGCAAAAGATCCTACTAAAACAGGAGGTTCTTACTAATGAAAAGAGAAAGCAGCTAGGTTTAGACATTAAACAAGCTAATATTCTCGAAGACAATGCTAACCGGGTGGCTGATGCTAGAGCTGACAGAGGGTTGGGTTCTGCTGGTGATTTTAATGAAAAAGATTTAAAGCTTCAAAAGGAGATATTGGACCTACAAAAAACACAAAGATCTCTTTCTGCTGGATCAAGTAACACAAGATTTGATGCTTTTGGGCAGGAAAGGAACTTTAGGGGTTCTATAGAATCTGTCAATAGGCAGATTGCTGAGAAGCAAGGAGAAAGGTCTAGGCTTTCAACCATAAAAAGTTTTAGGGAGATGCCTTTAAGCAATAAAATAATTTCTAGGTTGCAAGACCCTTACAATAATGGTAATTCATTAGAGAAAAGTCTATTAAAGAGCTTACCCACAGAAACAGACCCTTTGAAGATCGGATCTACCTTGAGGTTGCTTAGTGAAGCTGGAGGACTGGAAGGGGAAGAGAAGACTAATTTCGAAAAGTCTATACAGGGTTTTGAAAAATCTTTACAAGACAATACGGAGCAAACTGCCAATAGTGTGGATGCTACTAAAAATCTTACACTTACACTCGCTCAAACAGGGGCGCAAAACGTTGCCAGAGCCAGTGTGTTGGAAAAATTTTCGAAAAGTGAAGCAGCTGACCTAAAAAGACTAGGGGAAGCTCAACAAAAAACAGGTATTAGTGGACTACCTGAAGATATCGCTAGAGAAGCTAAAATGAAGAGGGGTTTTAGGCAAAGGGTTACTGAGTCTACAGACACAAGCCTTGAAGCCTCAGATAAACTAAAAGATAATTTGGTTAGCGCATCTAGGCAGTTTGTAATGAATATGGATGAAGCCTTTAGAAATGCTATTAGTAGTTCTGACAGCTTGGGGGACGCTTTGCTTGAAATAAGCAAGCAGTTTTTGAGTGACATCACTAGTGCTTATAGTAAAAAATTCTTGAATAAAGCTTTTGGCGATGTTTTCGGAGTTAAAGACAAAGCTACAGGTGGCTTTATTTCTGGAGGCTCTGGCCACAAAGATGATGTTCCTGCTATGCTGATGGGAGGTGAATTTGTTATGAGAAAGAGTGCTGTTCAAAAGTATGGCGCAGGATTCTTTAACGCTTTAAATAGTGGAGGTGTTCAAGGTTATGCTTCTGGCGGTTCTGTAAGGCAGAGGAGGGATAAAGAAGGTTTATTTAGAACCCCATCATCTTCTTCTGGTTACATAAGCGGGGTATCAGACCTTATGTCGTTTGCAACTCAGTCTCCCAATAGAATGGGTGGAGACAGCTTTGTGAGTGGCGGTGCCACAGCCGCTTTCTTAGATCCTGAGAGCGCCAGACTAAGTATGTTTGGGCGCAGAAGTAGTCAGCAATTCGGGAAGGTGCAAGATGCCAAAAAACAAGCTTTTGATTTAGCGGTATCAGAAATGGGGCAGATGGACCAAGCTAGAATAGCAGGCAAGGAGTCCAGCAGTCAGTTCTTCAAAGATATCCTGTCAGCTGGTATAAGTGCTGGTCTAGGAGGGTTGGGCGCTGACATGTTCAAAGGTAACAAATTCTTGACAGCAGCTTCAGGCTTTGGATCTAATCTACTAGGAACTGCAATCACCGGGGGAGGGGCAAGTGGTTTTGGAAACTTTGGTGCCGGGTATGTTAGCTCAATGCAGGAAAGTGGCTCTAAAGGATTATTTGATTTCTTAAAATCCCTGTTCTCTAACAAACAAGCTACAGGTGGAATGATATCAAGCTCCACGGGGGTGGATACTGTACCGACTATGCTATCAGGAGGAGAGTTTATTATGAACGCTTCTGCAACCAAGAGATTAGGTGCTGGAAATTTACAAGCTCTTAACTCAGGGTCTGGTGGAGGTGGAGATAATTCTCAGTTGGTAGGAAAACTAGATGAGCTAATAAGTGCTACTGAAGATGCTACTGGTGGCGAAATTAATATCACTATAAATAGCGAAGGAAAAGAAAACGTCAAGACCTCTGAGGGTGCTTCTGAAGATCAGAAGAGGCTATCAGAAAGAATTAAAACAGTAGTTAAGCAAGTCATCACAGACGAAAAGAGATTGGGAGGCCAACTTAGGAAGTAATGTTTGGAGCAAGATACAATGATGAAGTAAGGGTTTTTATCTCTGGGCAAGAACTGTCCGGGATTGAAAACTTCGATATGTCCTACTCAAGTGCCAAAGGTTTGGTCACCCCACTTGGGACTAGCAAAGGCATGACCACTACTGCTGGACCTACTCAACAAGAGGTCTCATTCTCTAGGTATTTGATTTATAATGATCCCATCCTGAGCTACACAGGTGATGTTAATATGTCTGGCAGCATGCATTACAATGGCAGTGCGTATGGTTTTGAGAGTGGTTACCTTTCTAATTACTCAGTTAATTGCGCTGTTGGTTCTGTGCCAAAAGTGAATGCTCAATTTTTTGTTGTTGATGAACTTAGGAGTGGAGAAAGCGCATCAGGTGTAGTAGCTCACCCAACTATAGACATACCAAGTCAGGGGAGCATCTCTATAACATGCGACAATGTGACAACAAACCGTGTTATAGGTTTCGATTACTCATTGGCTTGCAAAAGAAAAGGGAACTATACTATAGGTCAAGAATCAGCAGTTAGTGTAGACTTCATTCCACCCATACAATACTCAGCTAGTGTTCAAATAGAAGTAGATGATGCTTTCTTAGAGAGTGGGTTTAATTTCTTGAACTCTAGGGAGGACAAGACAGTGAGCTTTGACATAGACGGAAGAACCGGGGCTAACATCCAAGCTCTCACGATCCCAAATGCTTCCCTTGTTTCAGAAAACCTAAGTATGTCTGCTGATGGATCTTTACGTTTAAACCTTAGTTATGTCGGTCATGAGTGATTTATTTTATAATAGAGATGAGAATATATCAGGGGTAGCCTTGCAGTCTGCTTTGTCAGGAATCGGTACTCCTAGTTACGGTTCTTCAGTTTCGTTTAACTCTAAACTATTCCAGTACGATACCAAAGACTCTTACACAAACACACTCCCTAACTCGTTGAATAACTTAGAGGCTACTTTCAACCTAAGGTATGAGACAAATGAAATCAATGCTCAAAAAGCCGCCGTCTTTTTTGAGGACAAGCATGGTGACCAGATGTTCCCAATATCATTCAATGATACAACTTACAACACAGTCAGTGGGATATGTGACAGTTACTCTATCAACCATGTTAATAATCAGCATTATGAACTTGATGCGTCCATAGTTGTAGACCAATCCCCAAACCTTTTGAATTGGTCGGGGATGAACTTTATTAATTATACATTAGTGAACTGGGCAACATCAACTTCTTATGACAAGTTCGACATAATCTACAGTGGTGTCAATACAAACAAATTAAATAACTTCTATTACTGCACCGAAGACCACACTTCGTCATCTACTAGTGCTGATGGACCTACAGGTTCTTCTAGTAAGTGGAGTCAAGAGTTTTTCTTTGAGCCTGATATTGGTTTTAACAACTCTGTTAACTTCAAGAACGAGCGGCTGGAGTTTAAAAACTCCTTCAGGCAGAGAGTGAAGTCTAATGACAACAATGCAACTTTCCCAGTAGACTACTCCTTCAAGAACATATCGAACAAACAACTGAAGGCTATGGTCCACTTTCTAGAAACGAAAGGTGGTTATAGAAACTTTAGACATCAAATACCGTCTGTTTATAATAGGCCAAAGGTTTTCTACTCCCCTTCTTGGACCCACACTTGGAACTATTTTAACTCAAACGATTTACAAGTAAGCCTAGTAGAAGACGTTCTAGGTATAATTCCAACAGACACTTAATATGGCCAGAGATATATTAAAAAGTAATAACTCTCTTGTGATTGCTGGGCAAAGACCAGCTTTTACTACATCAGACAGGGATGCAGCAACTATGAGTGGGGCTTTTATGAGTGCCGTTCAAAGTGTGTCTGTGGGGTTCTCCCAAGATAGGCAGAAGTCAAAACAGATTGGATCTCAAGGTCTAGCTGTAAATGATATTACTAGGATGCCAGACGTAGACTTGAGTATCGATTACTACTACACACCTGCTATGCTCAATGAGAATCTACTAGGACTTTCTAATTCAAATCCCTCCTATGTTGGCACTGGTTTTTTTGAAGGTTACACAAACGAAGACCAAAATTTTTATATTTTAAACCACCAAGACCAAGGTGTTGATCTAATCAACGGTTCTTCTTCAGAGACAAGGCCAGCAGCTAACTTGTCGGCGAATGCAGAAATATTTTCTATTGGAAACGCTTTTTTAACAAGCTACTCCTTGGGTTTTTCAGTGGGTTCTCTTCCTGTCGTCTCTACCTCTTACAAATGTTCCAACACGACTGTCCAAAATATCTCTTCTAGTGAAGTGCAAAACCCTGCAATAAATTTACAGTCAGGGAACAATACTAACGTCGGACAAACCAATCTAGTTTCAGCCAAAGCAAGTGGTTTTGATTACTACAGTAATATCGACAGGTTTAACCCTCCTTTATGTGGACCAGACCACGTAGACTTAACCTTACAGAATTTAGAAGTCGGTGGTGCGCCCATAAGTGGTGATGCTCATATACAATCTTTTGCTTTTGACATCCCTATTCAAAGGACAGACCTTCATGGACTGGGTAGTAACTATGTGTATGGAAGAAAAATACAGTACCCTATAACAGCATCTGTAAGTATGAACCTTTTGGTTTCTGGTTTTGCCACTGGTGAATTGGCGGCACTGATGAACACAGAATCAAGTTATGATTTTGACGTAAAGATACAAGATAGAAGCGGGGAGTATCAAAATACATTCTCTTTTGATTCTTTAAGATTGGAAAGTTCTGCCTACTCTATGGATGTTAACGACAACATGAATTATTCACTCAGCTTCAGTTTTGAAATAGAAAATCAATAAAATGGGTTTAAAAATAAAAAACAGCAAGAATATTGTTACTGATGGGCTAGTTCTAAATCTGGACGCTTCTGACAAAATATCTTACCCCGGAAGTGGTAGCGCATGGGCAGATAGAATAGGTAGTAACGACGGAACATTAGAAGGTGGAACAACTTTTAGTTCAAGTAATGGCGGTATATTTCTTTTTGATGGTGCAGATGAAGAATGCAATTTGGGAAGCTCAGCTAAAAGCTTGATACAGAACAAAACTAATATCAGTATGGGAATTTGGGTTAATTTACAAACCCTTGGGAGCCTGAGAGGTCTCATAGGTACACTGAGGTATAGCTGTACTAGAAATCTAGGTTTAGTAGCATCAAGTTCCACTTTGCACTTTTATAACGACACTTCTACTTGCGTTTCTGCTAGCATATCAGGAGCAATGGTTACCAATAAGTGGATTTATTGCGTAGGTACATATGATGGTACGACGACAAAGGTCCACGGAATAAGGGATGGGAGTTTGTCTTCTGCTAGTAGCACGGTTAAATCAGGGAACACAAACTCGTTCACTTCTGATTTTATTATTTATGGAGCAGACTCTAATATTTCTACTCATGCATACGGTTCTTCAGCCCATGTATACAACAAAGCTTTAACAGTAGCAGAGGTTCTCCAGAACTACAATGCTACCAAATCTAGATTTGGTCTCTAATCGTAATCAACCTTAACGGTCTTACTTTCGTAGGTCTTTAGTTCTGAAACGTGTCGCTGACCATTTCTTTTCGCAGCGTAATCGTCGAAGTATTTTTTCTTGACAGGATCTTCCCCTCCAGCTTTTTCAGCCCTACGTTGGCTCATTTCCTCTGAGTAATCCAACATATTACCCACAGTGCCTTTCTTTGCCCCTGTGCTGTCCCTGAATTGACTTTGGCTAAAAGGGTCTATGTTTGAGTCAATTGATGCGTGAGGGACAGTAAAGACCCTTTTCCACTCAAGACCGAACTCGTCAATATAGATATGCTCATCGTTCATTGACTGGATAACATCCTTTTCCTCTCCTGTGTCTGGATGACGGTAAGTGTACAAGGGCATATGTTATTATAAATAAAAACGGGGGCGTTTCCACCCCCGCTGTTTAATTGACCTTAATTTTAGAAGGTTTTACCACCCCTTTCTTAGGTAACTCTACAAGGAGCAACCCTTTCTCCATCTTACAAGATATGTTTTCTGTATAAACCTTTTTCATTAATTTTACAGAGAACTTCTTCTTTGAACCCTTGGGTTTCGTCTCAATGTTTAGCAGATCATCTGTTACTTCCACTTCGACATCATCTTTAGAGAAACCGGGAAGCTCAACCTTTAGTTGGTAAAAATCCCCTTTGTCTCTGATAGTGCTATATGGTCGAACTGAATAATCTTCGAATATATTGTCAAATAATGTATTAATCATACTCTGCTATTAACATAAGATGTGCCACTCTAGAAATCGTTGGATATACGGGACATAATGACATCCACAGTGTTAGAATAAGTCAACTTGTCTGCCAACTTTTGTCCCTCTGTGTTAGTATGTCCCACTTTCTTCTCAGACTCCTCCATAGCTGCCAACACCTGATCCTCATCCCAAGAGTAGAAAGTCCCTTGGTTAAAAGGAGAACCTTTCTTGAAGAATACATTGTCAGCACAATCTACTTCTCCATTTGGCTCTATCAGGATAGAGTTTTCTTTTGTAGCCCAATCCTTGTGAGATGTGGCGTTCAAAACAATACTCCACTTCCCCAGACAGGTTGCATTAAATGAAGGAAGGTTCCAGCCCTCTGCTCCAGAAAGACCTGTCAAATCAACATCTATTGCATTCAGAAACTCATTTACTTCTGAATTTTTCTCTAGATGAGGAAGGAAGTTGATATTTGTATATCTTTTACCACCGAGAACAGCGTTCAAGGTTTTTTGCATGTCCTCCGGTTTGTAAAACGGATTGTTTACTAAACAAGATAACTGGTACTTAGGGTTATTCCCATATTTCTTTAGCCAAGTTCTAATAATAGCAGCTGTATGCTTCCTATGCTCAAACTTGCCCATCAGACCAAAGTGAATAACATCACTCAGGTATTCTTTTTTTGTTTCTTTGAAGTCTTTGTCGAAACCCAAAGGGCTGAAGCTGCTGCCAAACAGGTTAGCAGCGTGTTCAGAACTAAAGAATGTTTCAGTTTGGGCATCGCAAATTTGTTCTTCTACTTCCGTAGGGTTATTACACTCATAAAACGAATACAGGTATTGTTTTTCATTTTTACGATTTTCAGAACCATTGAGATGCCAAACTTTTAAACAGGGAATTTCTTCACCTAAGTAGGAGTACCTATTGTTGATTGAGTTCTGAATCTTAGACTTCAACTCATCTGAAATATCATATGCTTTAAGGTCTATATTTCCAGTAGGCCAGATACCAACATCATGTCCTTTCTCAAACAACTCCCTGATAATGTTATAACTAACATTGCCGAGGCTTAGGGAGTTAATAGGTGCTTCTACTAAGATCTTCATTAAAATGGCACTTCGTCATCTCCAGCACCTACTGACGCTGGGGTCTTTGAATCATCATCCTTCTTCTCTTTAGAACCAGAATTAAGGAATTGGATGTCCCGTCCCTTAATATAGTACTTGGAGAAGTTTTTTCCGTCTTTCTCCCAAGAGTCCATTGCAAGCTCGCCACTAAAGACGAACTCTCGGCCTTTTGAAAGATACTTTCCTGCTACTTCAGCAGTTTTATCCCATACTTCAAGATCAATGAAGCACTTTGTTTTTGCGTTACTAGGGGAAATACCAACCCGAAGTCGGGTCACAGTTTTTCCGCTATTTGTCTGTTTCATTTCTGGGTCTTTAACCAGATAACCTACTGCTGTTACTGTATTATACATAATTACTAACTTTCTTGAATTGTGATAAACATCTATTGTGGATATTTATCGTTCCTTGAATACTCATACCTATCTTACCAGCTATGATTCTCCAAGGAGTTGTCTTATTAAGGCACTGATCATATCTCATGTCAATAACCTTTTTCGTTTTTTCGTCACATTCCTGTTTCACAAACGATTTAAACAGGGATAAGACCTCTTGCTCCTGCATTGAGGTCATACCATTGTCCAGAGATGGTTCTGATTTGACTTCACTAAGAGAACATTGTGTAAACTTCTTCCTCTTGTTCAGTGTATTCAAACACTTCCATTTTGTATCGTTTGCTAGGTATGTGGGGAACTTTGTGTTTCTCTCTGGATCGAAATTTATTGCTGAGTTGTAAATCGCCAAGCTTTTATCTTCTAGGAAATTTTGTTTATCGCTACAATTTGTCGGACCAGAGAGGAAACGGTCTACCATAGTATGGTATATACCAGAATGCCTGTCGATCAACTCTAGCAAAGAGTCTTGGTCGGCGTCATCCTTAATTTTTGAAATCAATTCCTCATCCTTCACAATTGTTATTGTATTCGATTTTATCCAATTGTCAACCTATTACAGTATATTATATATATTATAATATAATTATAAGAACGTAATCTGTAGCTATAACGTACTCTGTATCAGAGGCTTCTCTGTTTCTGTTACGTTTCTTTCGATTTTCTTAACCGTTCTCGGTTATTATAGTGTAATTGGGAATCGTGTCAACAAAAAAAAATCACAATATTTTCGCTCGACTCAAGACTAAAACGGGGATAAGGTGTAATTATTATTTGCTATGATCTTTACAGAACAAATGTCACGAAAGCCGGACCACTACCCGTGGACACAAGATTTTATCGAAGCTATGCACAACGGTTTTTGGACGGACAAGGAGTTCAGTTTTAGCAGTGATGTACAAGACTTCAATGTCACCTTGAGCGACGATGAAAGGCAGATAAATGTAAGAGCTTTGTCTGCTATTGGGCAGATTGAGGTAGCTGTCAAGAAGTTCTGGGCTAAGTTAGGAGACAATTTACCCCACCCATCTCTCTCTGATTTAGGTTATGTAATGGCCAACACAGAAGTTATACACAACAATGCTTACGAGCGTCTTCTTGAGGTCTTAGGCTTACAGGATGTTTTCGAAGAAAACTTAAAATTGGACTTTATCGAAGGTCGAGTTAAGTATCTCCGCAAATACAATCATCGTTTCTATAAAGATTCTAAGAAGCAGTATGTTTACGCTTTAATATTGTTTACGCTTTTTGTCGAGAACGTGTCTCTCTTCTCTCAATTTTACATAATCAATTGGTTCAATAGGTACAGAAATGTATTGAAGGATACTGGCCAGCAGGTGAAGTACACCAGAAACGAAGAGAATATTCACGCTTTGGTGGGGATTAAAATTATCAACACTATTCGTGAGGAACACCCTGAACTT
>Ga0209535_1000345_pt1 | contig 32478 bp, 52 predicted proteins | sample LinPmetageLP28_FD_184041 | JGI IMG/M metagenome (GOLD analysis project Ga0209535, IMG submission 184041) | Marine viral communities from the Pacific Ocean - LP-28 (SPAdes) (version 2) | ecosystem: Environmental > Aquatic > Marine > Oceanic | place: Pacific Ocean | collected 2009-08-22
ATTTGTGTTCAATAGTAAGTACACCTTCCGCGACTGTGATCTCTAAATCCTCTTTTGCTACGCCAGCTAGGGCAAGCTCAATTTGGAATTTTTCACCGTCTTTTACAATGTTGTAGGGAGGGTATCCTCCTGTGCTATTTTGGTTGTGTTCGATATAGTTAAACATATTGTCAAATACTCTATCGAAGCCTACTGCATAGGGGGTTAATTTATTGATGTCGAGGGTTGTTAATCTATTCATTTGCTATCTCCTTTATAAGCAAGATTAATGTAAGTAGACCCGTTATGGCATCTACACTTTTATTTATCAAACTATTTTCCAATAGTTTTATTTTCATATACAGAATTATGTGTTTGAGTGCATTTGACAAAAGTTGTACACTTGTTCAAATACTTCAATCTAATTGCTCCTGCATATGTACAGGTAGACCTAATACCTCCGAGTATTTCTTGCACTGTATCAGCTACAGATCCTCTGAAAGGTACTAGGACGGTCCTGCCTTCTGATGCTCTATAATTCTTTAGACCACCAAAATGCTTTTTGTTAGCACTTTCGCTACTCATTCCATAAAATTGAATAAATTTTTGTTCTTCAAAATGCGGAACGTATGTTCCTTCTGGTGTCTTATAAGCACCACCTGTGGCTATATGTTTAGTTACAATATCACCACCGCCTTCTGTATGTCCAGCTAACATACCTCCTAGCATTACAAAATCGGCACCACCTGCAAAAGCCTTAGCCACATCGCCAGGACAATTACAGCCACCGTCAGCAATGATATGTCCACCAAGTCCATGCGCCGCATCGGCACACTCAATAACCGCACTAAGTTGGGGATAGCCCACCCCAGTTTGTATGCGAGTCGTACAAACCGACCCTGGTCCGATTCCGACTTTGATGATGTCTGCTCCTGCAAGAATAAGTTCCTCCGTCATTTCTCCAGTAACTACGTTACCTGCTATAATTACTACGTTTGGATAGTTTTGTCTAAAGCCTCTTACAAATGTAGCAAATCTTTCCGAATATCCATTTGCAACATCAATGCAAACATATTTTAATTTTTGTTTTACTGTATCATATACTTGTTTAAATTTAGCATAGTCATGGTCTGTAATACCTATACTCAAAGCTACATTTTCTGTTCGCTCAATCGTATCATCATCAAAATAATCTATTAACTCACTAGCAGAATAAGTTTTTACAAGACAAGTAAAAATAGATCCAGTTGCTAAAACATCAGCCATTTCAAATGTGCCAACGCCGTCCATGTTTGATGCCATAATTGGAGTACCACGATAGTGTCTATATGATCCTTGCATCAAGCTATCAAGTTTATCATCTACTTTAGGTTTATAATTACGGAAAGTAAATCCACGTTCTAAGTCTACTTCCTTGCGACTACCTAATGTTGACCTTTTAGGACGTATCAATACATCTTTGTAGTCTAGTTTTATATCATCATCTAAACGCATTTAATAACCTTGCTGTTCTCTACGCTTTTCCATGTTTCGCTTGTACCGGCGTTCGGCGGCTTTTTTTGCAAGTCTCTTTTTTGTACCTCGAGATTCGAAGTATTCTTTTTTACGCAAGTCCTGTAGTAACCCATCTTCTGCTATTTTCTTTTTAAACTTACGCATAGCTTTTGTAACATCATTATTAATAACAGTTACATAAAGGCCTCTAGGCTCAGGTTCTCTATATTGTTTTCTATTTCTCATTCCATCTCTCTATAGTTCTAATTCGAAAAGCCATTTAAGATCATAAATCCTATTTAAACTTAACTTATTATAAGGTGTTACTTCGTCTTTTGTCAAGTAAAAAGTGTTTGGCAAACTCATTATATAGCTTGCAAATTTCTTTTCTTCTTGTTCGGTGTTGTCTACATCAAATATTGTATAGTCAACAATCTTTGCCATTGCTAATAACCAAGCTACATCTTTATCACCATCTTCTTCAGGCGAATACAGATATACATTAATTGCTTTGGCAAATTTTTCTAAAAAAGCTTGAAACTCGTTCCTTACATCAGTATTTGGAAAAATAAGTAAAAAACTTTTATTTTGATTGTGTAGAATGTCTGGAGGTGTTATAACATTAATTTTTGTCATCTGGACCTATTTTCTGCCATAAACTGTCTGCATCTTGCTCACTATTTTGTATGTAGCCTGTAAACTGTTTACCAGATTCGTCTCTGGCAATATAAGTTATATCCCAAGGCACATTCTCAACCTTACCTTGTATATATTGATCTTTCCAAAACTTTAGGTTCTGATTTGGATGATCGTCTTTATATTGCCGTTTTGCTTCTTTATAAGCATCGTCCTCGTTTTCTTTTTTTTCTATTTTTTCTCTGCGTTCTTTATGGTCTTCTGGTTCCATATCTTGTTGATAAAAATTACGTCCGTACGGATTCGGAGTTTGGTCATCTATTGACGCTTGGTCTATTTCATCAACTCCTCCTTGGGCATCGCTTCCTCCTTCAAGTCCGGTTCCAGATGAGTTATGCAGACCGGCATCTTCGGTGGAGGTATCTTTTTTATTTGTTTGTTCTGGTTGTGAATCAACGCTTCGTTCCTCGTCGGAGAGTTGTGTATATTCATCATCGATATTATCAGTGATTTTAAGTTCATTATTTTTATCCTCATTATCCAGCAAAGCACGTTCTTTTCGCCTCATGTCTAAAGTTGCTTGGCTGGCTATAAGCAAAAGGACCGCCAAAGGATCAAATACAAATATAATTGTAACTATGACCCATCTTACAGCCTCCTCAAGTATATCTTGGTTTGTTTCGCCATAAACAAATTCAGCAAGATATTTAATTGGTCCTACTTCTGCTTCTAATTTTCTATATTCTGCTTCTATTGTATACTTTTCTTCAGTTAGCTCGTCTAACAAAGTATTTGCATTTTTTATTCTAAGGGTTTGTGCATCAATAATTACATCAACGTCAGCACCTCCATCTACTTTTATTTTTTCTCTTAACTGTTGAATAAGTGACTGACTTGCTTTTACTTGTTCATCTGCACTAGCTCTTATCCTAGCAATTTCGTCTCTAGCAGTAGTAACTATTGGAGATTCAGTTGCACGAACTGCATCTATTTTAGCCAGCATCTGCACTTCTCTGTCTTTTAGTGCAGGTATTTGTACATTACGTATATCACTTACAATGGTACTAAGTCTTGTACGTTCATTGTCTACTGTAGTTTTTGCTTCTATTCTTAATTGTGATATTTGTTCTTGCAATTCACTGATACGTTCTTTTTGTAATCCGATCCAAGTATTTGCACTACGTCTTGTGTTTGGTCCTGCTTCGCCGTCTGCATTTGAACCTATTGTTAATTGTGCTTGTTTAATTTGTTCATTTTCACCACTAGCAATTTGCCCTTCGACTTTTGCTATTGTATTTTTAATCGTTGCAATCTGTGCTTGTATTGGATCTATAGCACTGTTGTCAATATCTAATCCTGCAATGGTTACTTCGTATTCTTTAGCATTATTATCTAATCTTACTAGTTCATCTGTAATTTTAGTTAGTTGGTCTTCATATGGTTTGGTTCTATCAGCATCACTTGTTCTAGCATCTAATATGATTTTTTGCTGTTCTTCAATTGCAGGCTTGATACGCTCATATGCATTGTCTATACGACTTTGTTCTTTTTCTATCTGTACATTGATATCATCATTACGATTACCAGTACTGCTTTCAGCTTCATCTATTTTTGTTTCAGCTCTACTAATAATAGCTTGTTGTCTAGCGAGTTCAACTTCAATACGTGCTACTTGCTCTACACTTTCTATACTTGCACTTGTTTGTTCAATATGTGCTTTAGATAAAAATCCAAATATACCCATGCTTGTTATAAACATTAGTACAACAACTGAAAGTGCAAGATAGTATTTTAGCCACCAACTTGCTCTGGTCCAATATCTATGTAACCAGACGGCAGTGACCAGTTTGCCTATTTCTAATACACTACCCATAACCATAATTGGTATTGCGGCCGCGGCAAAAATAGCCACCAAACCGGCAACACTATAATAGATAGCGACTGCACTAATTGATAATGCAGTCAGAAGTACAAGTATACCTAAAAACATCGTATTATTATTTATTTACTCCCATCGGTAGAATATATGTGCACCTATTCGTCCGACTAATTGCATACCTCTGTCTTTTCTCCATTTAGGAGATACATAGTTTGCATGATAATGAGTAGCACCTTCTGTTACGCCTCTATGTTTGTTCCATTTAATTAGACTCCAAGCAATAGTTTGAGATTCTACCCACCTATCTTTGTTAAGTGGCTTGTCTGATTTTCCATCACACCACCAACTAAAATGACATCTATGTCTTATAGGGTTCCTATTAGAATCATACCTGCCTTGCTTGACAACAGTACATATCGTATCTGGAAATCTTGAATCACGTACTCGATTAAGCACTACATCTGCTACTGCATACTTGTCTGCTAAATTACTACTTCTAGTCTCAAAATACACGTTCAGAGCTAGACAATGCTCCTCTGGAAAAGTTTCTTCAGGAAAGGTAAATTCTTGTGTCTCTGCTTTTGCATTTATTGCAAGCACCGAAATAAATGCTACCGCAATTACTGCTTTTAAAGTTTTTGTCATTATTGCCTCGTTATATATTTAATTGATTTTTATGCTACATTTAGTATGTACTTTTTAGTTTCTACGCATTTGTGCTATATCTTTGGCATCTTCTTTTTTATCAGCAAAGATAGGAACCATGTTGCTCTTGTGCATTGTAGCAATACCAAGTAGCTTTCTTTCACCACTATAAGTCATGGACTCTTTTGCTGGTCCATGTCCACAAATGTTGTCACTAGTAGGCAATCCTCTAGCACCTTCTCTATAATCTGGAATTGGATTAATTACAACATCTTTATGTTTCTTTGCCGCAAGTTGTTCAGGATGAACACCTTGTTTACGCAACCATTTTTCATGCTCTGCGTTTGCTTTTGCTTGCTTTGCGTTAGGCTTTTTCTTTTTACGATTATACTGTGTAGTGGTCATATAAGGACCTACAAGATGCATAGACATATTACGCTCCATAAAGTTAATCTATATATACTTTATAACGTATTATCTATACTTTGTCAACCGTTTCTTTAACGTTTCCTTTTGTTCCACAGTGTGGACAATGAAACTGATACCTATCTATACGCAACTTGTCTTCCATAGTAGCATAGGTAAACCAGTTGTTGCATTTTTGACAAGTTAGATGCCAAATTGTTTCTTTGACGGCTTTAAACATTGTCAACCTTTATGAATTTTGATCAGGATTTTCCCAGTGATGTAAGTTAGATCTATTGCGTGGTTTAGGTAACTTTTTTCCTTCCATGGCGGCATATGTTTTAGACCAATCTTTTAATTGTGCCAATCTACTTACAAGCCAGTCATAGTTTACATCGCCTTCTTTCATTACTTTTAGCTGATCTTCAACATTTTGTTGCATCCTATGAATCCAACTACGCATTTCTGCAATAGTTGTAGCACTTGTAGAATTATGTCGTTCTGGTAACTTATAAACCATTTATTCCTCTAATGTTACAACACCTTCGTTTAGAAGGCGTTCTCTGTTTGCCATATGAGCGGCTTGGACATCGTCTTTATTCTGTCCTTCGTATTTAACCGCATGACCTTCTTCTATCATTATTGTAGTAGCCATACGCCAACTATCAGTAGGAGCATGATATACATTAAAGTCGCCTAAGATACGACCAAACTTACCCTTCATGTCTTCGCCATTTTTGTTGATCTGAGTTTTAAGAACTCCGCTGTTACCTAATAATTCAGTCAGTCTTTTTTTACTTGCTAAACCAAAAGCTTTTTCTGTAAGATCACGTGTCCTTGATTCTGGAGTATCAATACCCATGATTCTTACACGTTCATCTTTTAGGACTACTCCAAATCCCAAGTCAATATCAACATCTACTGTGTCACCATCAACAATTTTTACTATAGTTGCTTTGTATTCATACATTGTTTTTCCCTCACTTTATGTATTTTTTTAATAATAGATAAGCGGCATAACATCCAAATAAGTATATTGTTGCTACTCCTACATCTAACAGATGTTCTCGCATATGATAGATAAACTCTATGCCTGCTTGAACATCGCCCATACTAGCAGGATCAACTGTAATAGTTTCTACCTTGCCATCTTCGCTGAATTCTATAGCAGTTCGTTCTGTTTCATTTGTTTCCATTATTCATTCCCCCTCGGTGTCATGTTCCATCTGGACCATCGAATCCTCCGTCGTCGTCGACTCGTCGTTCGTCATTGGATCTTCGCTGTCTTTTTTTTTGAAAGTTGAGTCTAAATCTAATGCACTTACAAATATTGTAGACGCCGCTAACATAGGAATTGTAAAAACCATTTGTTCAGTGGCAAATGCTACAGCATATGTTGGCACTATTATTCCAGTTGCTTTTATAATAGCAAGCTTTAAATTCATTATCAACCTTTAGTAATATACTAGTATATTTATCTAAGGGTATCTCTAACCATTTGTACAAACATAGTGACGTTTTCTTCAGGTGTAGTTTTTGTGATGCCGTGTCCTAAGCCACATATCCACCCAGTAGTATCAATATTTTTCATTTTGTTTAAAAATTCTTTGATATGTTCTTTACATTCATCTCTTGGTAATAGTAATAATTTTTCATCAAAGTTACCTTGTATAAATCCATTTTTATATTTTTTAAAAGTATTATGAATATCAACAGTACAATCAACACCAATGCCTGACCATCCCATTTTATATAAAGTAGGTAAACATCTTTTGTTTAATTCTTTAGTATAATATCCAGTATTTTCAAAAATTAAAGGTTGTAATATTTCAGTATACTTTTGCTTAAAAAAGTTTTCACTCATAGTGCTAACACCACTATCAAGCACCATAACTTTTTCAGCACCTGCATCTAGTTGAATCCTGATATTTCTATAAAGAAGAGGTACAATAACATCATTCAAATACTTTGTTTTCCATTGCAAGCTCATATTAGGTTGTTTACCTGTAGCATAATTTAATAATGTCCACGGGCCTCCTACAAATCCTATCAAACTTTTTTTTGAATCTAATGCCTCTCTAGTTAATTTCACTGCGTTTCCTTGGAACTTCATATGTTCAACAGCTTTATCAACATCACTATGATTTTTATAATTATCTTCGTTAATAGTCCATTGAAACTTTGGTCCTGGACTAAATTCTAATGGCACACCTAAACCTTCTATAGGAAATAAAATATCACTAAACAATATTGCTATATCAAAATCAAATTGATCTATTGGTAACATTGCAGTACGTGCCGCAACTAATGGTAATTTACACATTTGTTCAAATGTAAATTTTTCTTTTAACTCCATATAGCCTTTTTGATATCTGCCAGCTTGGCGCATCATCCATATAGGAGGGGTAGGTTGTTCTATACGTTCATACGCATTTTTAAATTTATTATTCATGCTATTTAAGATTTGCTTTCATAGGGTGATGCCAAATTGCAAGTTCAAAAATTTGGATATCTTGTGGTTGATCTATGCAGTATTTAACATTGTTAGCAACTATCTTTGGATCCATTTTTTTAAATATACGTAACATTTTTATCATATCAGTATCAGTCCACCCAGCAATAATATTAGTAACTCTACACTTTTGATTGCCATTATTCATAGCAGTTAAACAAGCTTGTTTCACTCTATTGTGTAATTCTTGTTTATTGATAACATAAGATCCAAATTTAGATTTAGTTTCCGGATAATAACTAGAACTGCCTATATTCACTATAGTCTTTTCTTTATATCTCCAGTCTTGCCAAAATAAATTAAATAATTTTAATTGTCCATCCTTTGATTGTGCATTGTTAATAAAGATATCAAAATCTTTTGCTTCTTCGAATATTTTTTCAGGGTCATTAATATTATAGCCATTACTTCTACTGTAGCCTATTACATCATGCTCTTGCCCAAGTAGATCGTAGATAGCTAACCCTATACCTTTTGTATGGCCAGTTATTGCTATTTTCATGCTAAGGCCAATTCCTCATTTAAGGATCTAACATGATTTATTAATTTTAATTCAGTGTGATAATTGTCAATCCATTTACGATTGCGTTCATATACAGGTTGCGGCACAACTTTTGCAGTAAGTATTCCAACAGATTCTAAATGGTCATACCCTAAACTTCTTAACCGAGGATAAGCCCAAAAGTTTGTGTTATAACTAAAGTGTCTTTCAAATGCTGTCTTAGGATGATCTATTAACATTTTTTCCCATTCAAGAGACATTGCTTGTGCATCATGCAGATCCATTGTATTGTGTTTCCAATAATAATTTGGATAATACTCTAAATGAATACCGTATGGATTATCTGGTTTTCCTGTGAATGCAGGAGATTTACTATCATTGCCATCTGATACAAAGAACAATTCATATTGTATTTTATCTAAAACCTGTTGTTCTTGAAACCATCTTGCAGTGTTACGTAAACTGTCCATTGTTTCGCCTGGCAATCCAATTATCATACTAGCTAAAATAAAAACATCGTCTTGTGCTACTTCACGCATCCATGTAATTATTTCTTTCATTTTTTCTGGATCTAATCCTTTTCCAGCAAGTTTACCTGCTGTGTGATCAAGTGTTTCGACACCAAGAAAAACACCACGACATCCCATATCTATCATTTTTGGCCACATCTCTGGATACTTACTAAACATATCTGGTCTACAATAGCTAATCCATTCCATTTTAAATGGTAAGCTTTTTATAACTTTGTGCATCATATCTATTTTTTCTGGACTATCATTAACAGTATCATCAGTAAGCATATACCCACTAATTCCAAAGTTTTCATAATTGTATATTAACTCTTCTCTAAGACATTCTGCATCTTTAATTTGTGTTCCTCTGATATCATAAAAACAAAATTTACAACCAAATCGACATCCCTTGCTAATTTCTAAAGGCATCCATTCACCATTTTTTATAGCCATATTATGTTGAAAATTTCCTTTTAAAATTTTTGCACCAGTTGATGCCATTTTAGTTTCATTAATAAAATAGATATCATTTTTCTCGTGAACTTTAGTTGGATCTAATTCACCATTTAAAAATTCAACAATAGTATCTTCAGCATATCCGTTGAATACATAATTTATGTATTTTTGAAATGCAGTAGGAAAATTTGCTTCTGGTCTTGTTTTAAAATGTATTTTGAAAAATAAATCTGTTATAGCACCGCCTAATATAAATTCTATATCTGGATTTATTTTGTGTATTCCCTCAAACCATTCATGTACTTTTGCGTGTCTTGTAAACCATAAATTAAAGTCTTGAGCTCTTGGATTAAATGTGTTCAATAAGAAAGTAGTAGATAGTCCAATGTAGTGAGTGTCCTCATTTATAAAATTTTCAATGTATTGGTGAAAGTTTTCTATTTTTGTAAACCAATCAATAACGACACATTCCCAATCTGGACAATTTTGGTTAATAGCACTAGCTACAGCATATGGACCCATATAACGACTCCAAAATGTATATTTGTTATTAGTAGAAATCATCTTGACTTCATACTTTTCATTAGCTTTTTCAAGATGTTCTAAATGCTGAGCATTAAATTCGTCATCAGATAAGTCTTCCAAGGCAGACTGAGTTGATCCTGTTATATCATTATCAAAAATATCATTGAGTAAGATAATTCTTTTTTTACCCATTCGTCCACCTTTATTAAGTATCTTATTATTACATACTTTACGTTATATTGCAAGTATTTATTTTAAGTATAGAAGTCAAAAAAAAAAGGATGCCTAAAAGACACCCCTTTTATAAATGTTACTTTACTTTCGTTTAGAAGTTAAACGATAAGTGAACAGATGGTGTCCAATCTTCATTATCAAGATTGTAATTAATATCTGTACCTAATGTAACACCAGACATATTGTGATCATATCCAATACCTAAGTTTTGCAATAAATCAGCATCTGTACCATTTGCATATAATGTTGCACCTGCTAAAGTTGTTACACCTTCATAACCAAAAAGCTCAAGGTCAGTATCATAAGTTACAGCACCGCCTAAACCTGTACTACCAACCTTAAAGTCAGATAGTGAAGCACCAACAATAATGTTATCGCTATTAAGATTATAGTCAACAGCACCAGTAATAGATCCTACTCCAGAACCAATTTTATATGATCCTTGAATGTTACTTAAATCAGATACATCAGCTTTAACATCATTAAAACCTAAAGCAAGGCTACCAGCACCTATATTGGCTTGTAAACTGTCACCCATTGTTGGAATTGAAAGAGAATGTTCTCCTTCTGCACCAACCCAAACATCGCCTTGTTTACCAAATGATAAACCAACCATGTTAATTGTAGTTCCAAGATGCCATTCGTCAACATCAAAATCACCGCCAGGTACAGCTTTTAATTCAATGCTACCATTAGCCACATCACCTGCGGCAATGCCTAATGTAAATTCTGTAGTAGCACCCCAGTCACCTTTACTTGTTTCTGCAACTGTAGATTTAATCTCTCCCGAGAGGTCTGCGGCAAATGCTGAACCAGCAAAAACGACCGCGGCCAAAGTAGTAAATACCATACGCATATTTCGATTCCCTTCTTTTATGCTAAAAAGTGGGTTGGAATGTTGTTTTCCTAGCCACGTTTTTATTTAGTACTTGGGGTTATTTGATATGTTAGTATAGAATAAAAATGTGTTATTTATGCAACAATTTTGTTATGGTTTTCGATAAAATTGTTATAATTAGATATTCTAAAGGTAATCCTGTGCAAAACTCTTTTTGCAAGAATTTCTGGATCATTTTGATCTCTTTTATGCAATGTTAGTAACTGATCCATTAGTACAATATCTCCCGGTTCGTACCAATGCTGATATACATATTTGTCTTGAAACATATGATCATATAAACGTTGGAAAAGTGTTTCATCTTTTGTGATAATTTTACATTTATTGTTTGTGTAAAAATAAAGACCCTTTACACCTGCAACGTTTTGTTGAAGCAACCACATCTTATAAGGTTTGTCATCTACTGAATCTTTCTTCATCATTTTTAATTGTGTGTCAGATAATCCTTTAGCCCATACTTCTGGTGTGTATTCATATTCACAATGCACACCTTCTAATTCTTTTTTAAACGCATCATCTAAATCATTATATGCTAGATTTGTATTCAAATAACTTGTGCTAGTGTTTTCACAACCTTCGTAACCTTGTAGTGCTACACCATCAGCACGATCTAATCCATTTAAGTTGGCGTGCCAATCTAATATACCCGAGCTGAATATACCTGTTGATATACCTTTTTTATTCTTTTTTGCAGTTGTTCTTTGTATAGGATATAGTTCTATATCTTTATCCCATTTGCTAGTGTTAGGAGGAGTCTTACCAAGATAAAACTCACCTTCTTTTGTATAAATCATTTGCCTGTAGTTAGCAACAGTGCCTATACGTTCAATAAAATTTACAAAGTGATAAGGAAGACGATTTTGTTTTTTTAATACTACTATTAAATTATTGTGTAATAATTCTTTAATGCCAAGTACATCATCATCACTAATATTTGAAATATCAACATTGTTAACTTTTACAGCTACACCATTATTAAGATTTTGAAATTGCATATAATAATTTATCCTAGTATTACAAGGAATATTACCACTTTTGAGACAATTTTTCTTTAAGTTCACGTTGTGAGCTAATAGCTCTTATACAGCTTAATATAGCATTAGCTCTTGTAAATGCTGATTTGCTATATCCATTAAATTGTTTATTTTGTTCTGTTTCTTTTTGAAATTCTGCTAATAAAATAGATTCCATTAATTTAAAGTCGCTGTCGGATAAATCTTGCATTCTGTTTACTAGCATACCAAACTCCTATTTACGCATTCAAATATTTATTATATTTTAAGAAAATTGGTTACGTAAAGTAATAATATCTTTATGGTTAGATGACACTAATCCTCCAAGATAATAATTTATATTGTTTGCTAAAACTAAATCGTCAGAATATATTCCAACACAAACATAATTGTTTGTATCTATAAAATTTATAATATCTTCCTTAACATAGTCGGTAGGCCATTCAATTATGCAATTGGCTGTATCTTCACATACTGTAACCACAGTTGGCACAAGATTATATGGAGTTGCAAATTCCTTTACAACCATTACATTTCGTCCTTACGTTTTTGTATGTCTGATCTTAAATCTGGTATTAATTTTTTTATTTCACTTAATGCTTGTCTTGCTCTAGCGGCACTTACTTTTACTCCATTTTTATCGAAGTTTTCAATTTCTTTCATATAAGTTGCAAATGCAAGAGTTAGTTGCTCGTGCTTATCATTCATTTAAGATAATCTCAGTAACCTGATCCCAACTGTATGCACGTCTTACTTCTTTATGATCAAACCATTTGTTATATGGATGATCTATAAGGATACATTTTAACCCAAACTTTAATCCTGCCACTGCATTTTCTGGTTTATCTTCTAACCAATAAAATCCTGTATCTAAATATTGCTCTAAGAAAGCATCTTTATCGCCAAACATATCTACATAATCAAACTTGTCAAAAGTTTTTTTACCAAAAGTGTATCTTAAATGTCGAGTCCTTGCTTCATTTGCAAATTGATTTGTGCCAATTGCTGTACATACATCAAATGTATAACCGTTTTCAACTAATTCAGCAACACCTTCTTTTGCACCTTCTAGTGACTCTAAGTGAGATAACCAAGCACTTTCATTAAAATCTTTGACCATTTTACTTGCAATATTTTTTTCTATTCCAAAACGTCTATGAATAGCATATCCGTCAGGATTATCTATAATATAGTTTTCTTGTTCCATCCATTTTTCAAATTGTTTATTCCAATTTAACAGGACACCATCTACATCAGTTAATATTTTCATATGTGCCTTTCTGTCGGCTAGTTTGCAAATACTGTTGTTTGCGATACAGTTATGATTTTTGCACCACAAGTATAAGTATCGTCTTTTCTTCCTATTTCTTTATCATTAGCATACACATTAGGACTATGTGTGGCTAATCCAGTTTGATGTGTAGCACATCCTGGTATTGTATGTGCTTGTTCGTTATCGCCTTTGCGTACAACACCAATACCTTCAACAAACACATCGGCACTGCCTTGTTCTGTAGCAATTATCTGAGGTGCCGCATCACACGCAATTCCATCATCTGGATCTGCATCGCCAACACTTACGTGAACTGTGTCAACTGCTTCTGCTCCATCTTTTCTTGCTACTAATGGCATAGTATTTCCTAGTTTAGTGTTAATCCAGTCGTTGCTGTCATATATTGCGATGCCATGCCTGGCTCGGTCTTATGTACAAACAATATATTATCTTTATTAATTTTTATGTTAGATGCTGGATCTACGGTGTATACCCATGGTCCTAATCCAATACCTTCCGCAGATGCTACAAGAGCTAGTGGCTTTGTAACAGTAATACCACCGTGTGTGTCAGCTTGAAAACGAGCTACAATTTCTTCACCAGCAGTTGTTCTAATAGTTATAGTATCATTTAGCTTAAAAGGTGTTTCAATCATCATAATGTAAATCCAGTGCCGTTGTAATTAGTGCTTTCTATATATGACATCATTTGTTCATAACCTCCAACTTTATTACCTCCTACAATAATTTGTGGAAATGTTCTTGCGTTAGGAAAGTTTTCAAATAATTCTTCTTTAGTAAAGTCTATGTCAAGTTGTTTATATTCAAATTCCATACTGTGTGATTCACACCATGCTTTTGCTTTTGTACAACTAGGACACAAAGGTTTACCATATATTGTTATCATAAACTAAATCCTTTAAGTGAATCACTATCAACATCTTGTTTGATGCCGCCAATTACATATGATTCTACTTCTGTTTCCTGTGGAGCAACTTGTAGACCCGAACTACTTAACCAGTGTTGTGTCCAAGGTAGTGGATTGGTATTTACAGGTGCATCAAAAATAGTATCAAACCCTAACGCTTTTAGTCGTCGATTAGCAATATACTCTACATATTGATTAAGTAAGGTAGCATTTAACCCAATCATTGATCCATCTTTGAAAAGATATTCTGCCCACTCTTTTTCCTCTGAAACACAATCTCGCCATAGTGCATACACATCCTCTTTGCAGTCTTTAGCAACTTTTGCCATTTCAGGATCGTCTTTTCCTTGAGCCCACAGTTTTAAAATATGTGTGCTTAGTGCTAGATGTTGTGCTTCGTCACGTGCAATAAGACTAATAATCTTTGCACTACCTTCCATAAGTTTTAGTTCACCAAAACCAAAAGTACAAGCAAACGATACATAAAAACGCAAGCCTTCTAAAATATTTACTGTATGCATTGCAAGATACATTTTTCTTTTTACATCATACATATTACCTTCACCGCGATGAAAATAGGCATCTGATGCTTCTGTGAATTCGTCGTAGTGCTTAGTAACGCTCATAGCTCTTTTAATAATTTTATCATCATCTAAAATAGTATCAAAAACCTCGCTTGGATCAGCATATACGTTTTTCATAATATGGGTATAACTACGTGAGTGAATAGTTTCAAAAAAGTCCCAAGTGATAATACACCCTTCTAATTCTGGTAACGATACATATGGAAGGAATGCTAAACAAGGACCACGTCCTTGCACACTATCTAGTAGTGTTTGATATTTTAAGTTACTAGTAAAGATATGTTTTTGCTCTGGACGGAAACTAGCAAAGTCAGCTCTATCTTTTTGCAAACTTACTTCTTCCGGACGCCAAAAGTATCCTAACATTGTTTGATTAAGCTTATCAAACACTGGAAATTTAAACACATCATATCGTTGGGTGTTTTGATCTGCACCAAAAAACATTTCTTGTTTAGTGAAGTCTACTTTTTCTTTATTGAATACCGTTTTTGACATTTTTATTCCTCGATTTTATATCTTCAATAACACATAATACAGCATTTTTTATCATGTGTCAACTTATTTTATATTGTACACGCTTCGCAATCTTCTTCTTCTGTTTCAACAGAAGGAGCAAGTTCCACTACAGGCACATCATCTTCTAACTCACTTGGATCAGTTTTATAATCGTAGGTGTTTTGATAATAACTAGTTTTCCATCCCATCTTATATGTAGTTAACAAGTCATTAATCATTTTACTCATAGGCACTTCATTGTTTTCAAACTGTGTTGGATTATAACTCCAGTTTCCACTTATACCCTGATCAAAAAACTTTTGCATTACTGCAACAATATTTATATACCCTTCGTTGCTAGGCATATCCCAGAGTAGTGTATAATAATTCTTTAAGGTTTGATACTGTGGAACAATCTGCTTAAGAGGCCCTTTTTTGCTTTTCTTAACGGACAAGTATCCTCTAGGAGGCTCGATTCCATTGGTAGCGTTCGACACAACGGAACTGCTCTCTGAAGGCATTTGTGCAGACAATGTGCTGTGCCTAAGGCCGTGGGCTCGTATATCATTGCGTAAACCATCCCAATCATAGTTTAGTTTATGTGGAACAATAGTGTCCACATCCTTTTTATAAGTATCAATTGGTAATATTCCATCGCTGTATTTAGTGCGGTCAAAGTAGTCACATGGTCCTCTTTCTTTTGCTAGTTTATTACTTGCTTTTAATAGGTAATATTGGAATGCTTCTGACAAATCATGTACAATTTTCCATGCTCTGTCATCGTCATATCCAACATGATGCCTTGCTAGATAATGTGCTAATCCTATATATCCAACACCTAAGCTTCGTCTAGCTTTTGTGCTTATCTCAGCCGCCTTAATAGGATAGTTTTGATAATCGATTATTTCTTCTAAAGCTCTTATAGCTAATTCGCATAGCTCTTCTAAATCATCTAGTTCTTTAAGTGTTCCTACATTAATTGCACTAAGGATACATAACGCAATTTCTCCATTCTCATCATCAATATGTTCTAATGGCTTTGTTGGTAGTGTAATCTCTTGACACAGATTGCTCATGTAAACTTTATCTTTAAAAGAACTGTGTGTATTACAATGATCTACATTCATAATATAAATGCGTCCTGTTTCAGCACGTTCTTTGATCAATGCAGAAAACAATTCCATTGCTGGAATAGACTTTTTCTTAATGCTTGTTGCACGTTCATACTTTTCATACAACTCTTGGAAAACTTTTGGATCGTCAAAATAAGCTTCATAAAGTCCAGGAACATCTTGTGGTGAAAACAATGTTATGTCTCCGCCAGCTAACAATCTTTCATACATTGTTTTGTTAAGTTGAATTGAATAGTCTAACTTACGCACACGATTGTCTTCTGTTCCTTTGTTATTTTTAAGCACAAGGATATCTTCAATCTCTTGATGCCAAAACGGAAAGTGTGTAGTTGCACTACCGCCTCGTACACCATTTTGTGTACAACATCTTACTGTGCTTTCAAACTTTTTTAAGAAAGGTATAATACCTGTGTGTGCTACTTCACCACCACGTATTTTACTGTTTACACCTCTTATTCGTCCTGCGTTTATTCCGATTCCTGCTCTTTGCGCCGTGTATCTTCCGATGGACATATCACTTGCGAAGATTGAGTCAAGAGTGTCGTTGCTATCAACCAAGACACAAGAGGCAAACTGCCTAACAGGAGTACGCACTCCAGCCATGACTGGCGTTGGGATATTAATTTTAAATAATGAGGTCGCGTCATAGTATCTCCTTACATAGTATAACCTATTTTCGTTTGGATATTCCGCAAATAAAGTTGCCGCTATCATCATATACATGAACTGCGGAGTTTCATAAATCTCGCCAGTGCTTCTATCCTGACATAGGTACTTATCTACAACTTGTCTTAAACCAGCATATGTAAAATTTTCATCTCTTTTATGTCTAATATAACCATTAAGTGTGTTTATTTCTTCTTGTGTATAACAATCAAGTATAGAGGAATCATAAACGCCACGTTTAATATTCAAATTAATTATTTCACTTAGAGTAAGAGCATCATATGCTCCAAAAACATCTTTGTTTACTCCATACGATAACAATCGGGCCGCGGCATATTGGTAATTTGGTATATCAAGTGCAATAAGATCGTTTGCACTACGTATTAAAATTTCCTGTATTTCTCTCGAACTCATACCATCATAGAACTGCAAATTTGCATTCATTTCAATCTGACTACTGCTAACTCCTGATACACCTTCACAAGCAAATTCTACCACTTTATGCATTTTTTCTATGTTTAATTGTTCTTTTTCACCGCTTCTTTTTACGATTGTTATATTATTCACGTCTTTCTCCTATTAACTGTACTGTGGTAGTTCTGAATATTGAACTTGCGATTCTGTGCTTGCATTCATGAACCCTACTATGTTATTATAAATGCCTATAGTATTATTGTCAACTGATAATAGGTACAAGTACCTACTTTTATCTCGGTCTAATGTTATATGTATCCCAAAATCTGATCGAGAAAAGCGATCGGTTAATTGCAATGTGTACGAAATTGCAAGTAATTTTTTGAATTCACAATAGATATTTTCGTGTATCATTTCCCAAGGATCGGGCCAGGTATCTTTATTGTATGGATCAATACTCATTTTAGAAGTTGGGACAGTATTCCAAAATTTAAACACACTTTCATACGGATCCTCATCTTGCTCTAGCCTGTTGCGTAATGAGAGCCAGAGCTTAATATTTTGATAGAAGTTGCCGTTAAACATATTAAGCCATATGTCTTAATGTGAAATCAAATTGATCTGCGTCAGCACCTTCGCCTATTGTTAAATTTTTTGCATTAATTTGTATTCTAGATCCTGAAAGACTAGCTGAAAATTCTAATGCTTCTGATAGTGTGGAATTTCCATCAAATAAGTAATCGTCGGCAAAATTAACAATTGAGCCTGAATTATCTTTATTCCAATTAAATGTCATAGTACCTCTTCTATGCACAGGTCCTGGCGAATTCTGTGCAGTATATTTGTAATAAACTTCTATAGTTCCTGTGATACCATCTGCAGGCAATGCCATAAAAAATGTCGAAGTAAGTCGTCCACTTATACCAGTTGATACTACGTAATTATTCACATAATCTTTTGGACCTTCTATTTCTGGAAGATAAAGGTTTGTATTATAATTTGTATCTACGGTTAGATCTTTAGTCCGTTGAAAATAATCATTATCACTATGATTGCCTGTTTTACCAAATTTAATAACACTTGAAACTGGATTATGACTATCGGCGGCATCATTTCCAACATATACAAATTTATTATTTTGTGATGTATTAACTGAGCCATTATCTATTGTTATTGCTTGTCTGTTTATATTATTAAAGCTTATATTTTCTATAGTGTTATAGCTTGGTCCTGTAATTTGCCCTGCGGAACCTGGTACTGTTCCTATGCCAAACTTGAATCCATATGCCATTTGTTGCATTTTTCCACCATCAAATTGATTATAACTAGCATCATCATCTGAAAAATATGCATACGCATAATTTTCTATATGAATATTTTTAAATATGTTGTTTACACAATCTAACGATCCTAATGAACCACTACGCAATTTAAATGCACCATAATCAACTGTTACTCCGTTACCAAAGAGCCATTGTCCTTTTAAATGTAGGTTTATAAATTCACTGTCTTTACAGTTTTGTAAAATAATAGTTCCACCATACTGACTATGGGTAATTGACATATTGCTTATTTTGATGTTTTTTGGTTGATTTCCGCTTGTATTAGTACTATCGTCTGCATATACTCCATTGCCAGAACTTGAGCTATTTTTTGTGTAAAATACACTACTTCCTGTACCTGTAAGCAATGTTTTGTTCATACCATCACCTACTATGGTAGCATAAGGTGGAACATAAATTGGACTAGTAATTAGATATTCTCCGGCAGGTACTTTTAAAGTAATATTTTTGTAAACTCCTCCAACTGGTGATAAAAATAATTGATCTACTGCTCTTTGTAAGGCCGCAGTCTGATCTGAACCATCACCTGTTGCACCAAAATCTTTTACACTAACAATATCATCTAGCTTTTGTGCAATTGATCTTTTTACAGGTGTTGCTGATGATGCACCGGTTTGAACATTGTCAGCAGTTCTATATGTATATTGTCCTACTAAAGATAATATATCACTTTTAGTAGTTAATATTTCGGAGTTACCAGTAGCAGGAGCACCTTCACTTACACTACCGTTTCCTATATATAGTTTTTGTTGATCTATTGCCCATCCAAGTTCTCCACTAGCAAGTTGAGGTACACCTGAAACCTGTGCTTTACCTCTACGATGTTGAATTCTTGATATTTGTACAACAGCCATTATTAAACTCCTCGAAACGTTCGTAGTATTTATGATGGTTGTTGTTTTGGCTACTCAGCAAAATAGGACCCGTAGGTCCTATTTAAACTAAAGAGATTATTTTTTATTCAGCAAACATTTTTGCTCTTGAACCGTTTACATCACGAGCAACAATGCTATATCGTGTTGCACCAGTAGTTGCAATGTCAGTTTTAACTACTAGACCAGCTGACTTCATTTCGCTAATACGAGCAGGAAGTTTCTGGATACCAAACCTTGCGTTTGCATCTTTTGCAGTCAAAGATTTGCCTGTACCTCGAAGATATGTTTCAAGGAAAGTTTTTTGGTTAGTTTTAATTGTCGTAAATGCCATCTAGGCCTCCATTTGTTGTTACAATATACATACTATAACAAAGGAATTAATAAAGGTCAACCTTTTTTTTGAATTTTTTTCCATTCATTCCAAATAGGAATTTTCTTTTTATAATTACCTTTTGTGCTTAAAGGCTGGTTATTGATGTGTAGAACCCAAGCATCAAACCATTGTTTAGCAATATCTTCATCACCTCTAAGTAAATAATATCTTGCTTTCATTCTGCATTTACCTCGTTGAGGATTATCTTTGTGTCTAATAGCGTTGCGTATTTTGTCTGTAGCTTTATATATTTGTGGGTCATCTAATCTACCAGTAAATCCTTTGTCTTGGAAGTTTGGATTTGCCTTACCTCCAGCTGATCCACCGTGCTCCTCTACAAGATTAGCAAATGCATTGTTATTAACAACATCGAGTTTTATTGAGTAATCCATTGCAACTTTTTCAAAAGTATCTTTATGATTACTTTCGTAAAGTATTTCGGTTGTTACGTCATTTCCGTGTAATTCTATATGCCTTGTCCAGTAAACACCAGATCCTTTGTACTTGTATGGATCTCTAGTTGTTTGTCCAAGATATTTTTTTCCTGTAAGATTGTGTGTTTTAAGATAAAGAGTTTGCTTCATAATATTGATATACTCTATTCCACCATTCTGTTTTCCACTCATCAAACTCATCTGGCCACAGATCAAACTGTTGATATTCTCCAGCCCTACTACACATAAAAATATGTCCTTCACGTATATCTGTTCCGTGTATCTCGTTATGAGCAATAGCGTAGGCTGTTAACTGTAGGAAATAATCCTCTACCCACTCTAGCTTTTTAGGCTTGTTAGTTTGTTTGAAGTCCATTATACATGGATTGCCTTTGTATTGTCCTACTAAATCAGTTGTACCTGCATAAAGCCCTGGAACATACAAAGGAACTTCACTTCCCCATATTTCATCTACATCATCCATTGCATGGACTTTAATTTTTGTAGCCATTGTATGAGCTTGTTGAGCATATGGATTACTTCCTGGAGAAGGCCACTCACCGGTTTCAACATAAGTTTCTAAATAATGGTGCATACGTGTTCCAACACCACTAGCTTCTGTAACTATTTCTTGTGCTTTTTGTTCACCTACACGTTTTTTCCATGCAATAAGATGTGTCATATCTTTAGTACCACTAAGGATTGTTGTAACACTAGCCACAGGAGGTCCGCCTGGAGTTTCGTAACGGCGTTTACCATCTATGTTTATTCTTTTTAGTTTTGCGTAATTGTATTTTTCTATTATAAGTGTCATTGTTAAAGTATAAACTATGTTACACTGATTGTCAACTTATAAATCGCCACCTACATCTGTTGCACGTTTAGCCATCGAAGGTACTGAATCTTGGTCACCGCCACCTTTTGATAAGCTATTCCCAAAATTAATTTTTTCGCTATCATAGTTACTAACAATATTTTTTATTCTATCATCAGCTTGGAAAGCGGCATCAAATGTTTCGTAATTAAATTGTGGTATTTCGCTATTATCCATCATTTTATCTAGGTCCTCGAAAGACATAGACTCAACGCCTTCGGCTTTTATAAGCCTTAATAATCTGTAAAGATTGTCTGTGTTAACCTCTTCGGTTACTTTTTTTTTGACGCAAGGGTTGTTGCCAACTTACGTGGATCAACACTTTCTCTTGCTTCTCTACCTGCTGGTGCATCTCCACCTGCCGCTGGTTCAGCCGCGGCAAAGTCATCATCTCCTGCAGGAATAGCGGCATCATCTTGATCAACTGTAGGTTCCATGCTAGGATCCATTGGCATATCATCACCGCCCATTGGTGCTGGCATAGCTTCGCCTTCACCTGTAAGCATTCCTACACCATTACTTAGAGCCGCTCGTGTGCCTTCCATTGATGTATATAATTCATCTAGACTTGCTTTTATAGTTTCAACATAAGCATTACTCTGCTCAACACCAAGTTCATCTCTGATTGCATCTGCTAAGTCTAACATTGATTCTGTTTTCATTTCAGCTGTATCTTCCATCCAGCCTGTTACTCTATCAACCATATCCTTGGCGGCCATAACTATTTCAGCTTGATCTTCTGCACCTTCATTGATGGTTGTTTCTGCAACAATATTTTCTTCATCAACATCGCCTCTTTCAGAAAGTTCTGCATTCAAGATATCTAAAAAAAGTTTTGATTTTTGATAATCGTCATTTTCAACTACTGCATTGAAACTTTCACTCATTTCAATTTGGCTTAGTTTTGTTCTCAATTTGTTTCGAGCATTTTGTAGTTGTTCTATAGTAAAAGACTCAAGAGAAAGTTTTTTACCAAATCGCTTTTCTAAACTTTCGTTAAGGCTTTTAGCAGTTACCGGTTTTGCAAATTCTGAAATATTCATGTTACATTCCTATAGGTTCTTATTAAAAGTATTTATCTCTAAGAGAAGATAATTTGTTCTAACTGATCAATAGTTGCATCCATATCCACTTGAGCAACTGATAATCGTGCGTCTAAAACATCTTTTTTGAAGTCATCGGCAGTATTATTATAGCTATTTTCATAAAACATTATATCAGCACTATATTTTCCTGCAACATTATCTAGTTTTATAGCTTTATCGATATTTCTTTCTTCGCTATAAAGTTTTGCAATAGCCAATGCTCCATGCTTACAATATGCTGAGCCTATAGCTATATCTTGTTTACAATCAAATAACAAAAAACTTTTATCTTTCCGTTGTCTTACAATAACAGGGCCAATACGTATTGCATTGCCTGCCTTATGAGGCAAGGGATACTTTGATAATCCTATATCAAGTAAGGATTTTATTTCATTTATAAGATTTTTCATTATTAACCAAATAACACTTTCCGTTATGAAGGACTCTTTTTATTATATCTTTTTTTATTAAATTGTCAAGTATAAATTGTTGTCTTTCTGCGAATTCATTGTAGTCACAAAGGCTTGGTAGTTCTCGTAACAAAGATTCTTCTTCGTTAGTCGTAGACACCATGATGCCATTTGATATTTCTTTAAAATTCATCTAACTGGAGTACCTGCTGGATCAGGGGCTCCCATTGTGTTACCTGGTTGTGTCTGCGTGTTACCTGGTTGTGTCTGCGTGTTAGCTGACTGTAAACGCATTTTTTGTGCATTTTGTACTGCTACCTGAGCGGCTTTAATTGCTTCATCTGAAGCCCTCATTTGTGATTGTAATTGTGTCATCTGATCTTGTATAGCTACTTTAGCATCTTTTGCAGATTGGAGTTGCACTTGTGCCATTTTTACAGGATCTTGGTCCGGTGCTTCAACTATATTTAAATCAGTAATTTTCATCTGTTCATTGCCTTAACTCTGATACTGGCTGGATTAATCCTTTTTGTACGCTTTGCTTTTCTTGTCATCTTAGATCCTAATCTAGCCTTAGTGATTTTTAACCTATTTCTTTTAGCTACGTCTGGCGGTGCAAAACATTGTGCCACATTAGAAACTGTTCTTCCTTTTCTAGCACCAGCTGTGCATCTATATTTGCGAACTACAGTATTGCCTCTTTTTGCGTAGACTTGTCTTTCAAACAATTCTCGTAATAACATATCAAGCCACCTGTAAAAGAATTACTACTATTGTTGACAGTAGACCGGCTACTATAGTACCAGCCGCTCCTATTATTACTTTAACTAAACTTTGTTGCCCGCTTGCCATTTGGTCGCTTATTTCATCCAACTTTTCTTCAACTTTACCTAACCGATTATCAAACTGCTCATATCTTAATGCACACAGGTCAACATGAGCTTCTAAGCTTTCTTTTTCTAGACTAGATGGTTTCGAAAGTGATGACATTTGTATACTCCAATTGATACGTCAGTAGGTAGCCTAATTGCGTTAGTTAGTAAAATGCCTAAGTGAATCATCACTGTATTATTTATCAAAGGTTTCGAAAACAATATTTTTATCTTCTCCTTTGGTAATGAAAACATTTTCTTTAAAATCTTTTGTTTCTTCAAGTTCTGCTATAAAAGGCACCAGCATAAAATCAGTTAACATCATATCTATAGTTAACGCACCTTCAAAAGCAATCGTAAAAGTAAGTTGCCATACTTGATTATCATTAAAATTTTTATTGTCTTGCACTAGTATTGGATCATCATCAATAGTAGGATTTACTCTAAGTCCAATAGTATTAATCACAGTCATAAAATTTTGTTTTTGTCCATACGCAATTCTGTTTTCTTTAGATACTTTCCTGTGATTAGTAATATCTACTGTAGTCCTTAAAGTAAACTTAGTTTCCATACTTATATCCATATTCTAATATATCTCTAAAATAAATATCCCTAACAAAGTCGATTAATTCTTGGGTGTATAAGTCTTTATAATTGTACTCAACATTCTTATTAGTAGTTGGTAAAGGTATATGACAGTCTAACTTATCTTGTATTTGTGTGAAATCTTCTTGTAAATTTTCAAATCTTAATATCTTTGTATAAGTGCCAAACCAATCATGCTGAGGGGTATCTAAACTATACCAAGCTCTTGCCCAAAGTAAAAATGGTTGAAAAGAAAGATTTGATGCATTTTTAGCAACTCTTTTTAGTAACCAATCTTTAAAGTTTTGATTTCCGTGGTTAGCAAATAGATACCAACTTGCTAGTCTTTCCCAAGGGTTTCTTACTACTCCAAATGTATAAGTTGTATTTGGAAAGTAAGTATTCACTTCAACTATATGTCCATGTTTTTTGCCTTCAACTGTTTTGAAATTAGCATCTAACCACTGACTAATACTTGTACCAGCAGTTTTTGGATTATGTATAAAAGTTGTGTAGTGTTCTGGCAGGTAACGCATCTAGTACTTACCAGCCATAAAAAAAGCGCCACTGCAAAAGTGACGCTCCTTTTTTAAGTATAAGTTAATTAAAACTTATGTAGCGTCGAACGCATCCAAATCACGAATAAGAACAACTTGTGCTGATAAATCAATACCGTCAACTGTTCCTAGTGCTTGATGTCTTGCAGTCAAAGATGCCGCATTTGAATGATGCCCGTCAATGATTGCAAAGATCTTACCTGCTGTACCTGTTGATACATACATAAGTGGTGAAAACTCACGTACAATCGCTTCGATTGCTCCGCCGATTCCGTCTTTTGCCGCTAGTGATGCACCAGCATCGATTTCGATAGCTGTGATCTGTGATGTGCTGTAGTTTTCGCCGTGATCATAACCTGATCCTGCACCCGCTACTGGGTTTACTCTTGTGAATGATGCCATTTTAATCTCCTTAGTTTCTCTAAATGGACAACCCGTTACTCTACGGGTTTCTTATATTGTATTTAGCAATTACAAGGAAAATATATTACTTAAGGCTTCTTTTTGCCCGTTTATGAAGCTGTTTTAGCTGTTCTATGTATGCAGGGCCAGCTTTTATTATATCGTGCATCATAATGACTATTGGAAAATATGCACCAGCAATTGATGATGGTATAGCTTGACCTGCTTGCATGATTTGTAAAAACCTACTTATAAAGGGTAAACTAGTTGTTGGTACTAATAACCTATAATAAGGTACATTTTGCATACCACCTAAGTCTGGCATACTTACTTTTGGTTCTGGATCTGTAGCATTAAAATCTTCAAGATTATTATCATTTGTAAAGTTTGCAAACATTGGCATTACATCACTATCACTAAGTTTACTCCGTGCGGCAAACAATAGCCTAGTTATAGTTGTTTTTCTTTCAGTTGGTGTATCAGTACCAAAACTTGTTAATCTTCTTCTTATAGATCTGTAATGCGGATTGGTTATACCCAAGTCAGCTTCAATTTGTGCTAATGCACGTATATCTTTGTCCACTACGCTATCACCACTAGCTAAACTTCTAAGGAACCCATTTAGATTACCAATACTAATGACAGTCTTTTTTCTTTCAATTGCCGCGGCATCAGGATTTTTTAATTTGCCTAGTGCTTTTTCGTCGCCTTGTAAGAAATGTACTAGATTATAAAGATCTGTGCCGTCTATTCTAAATCTTTTGTACTCTCTAAACATTACAGTTTTATAAGCATACTTTGTAGCTTCTGTTTTGTGTTTGCGATAAAACCGCATAGCTTGTAAACAAAGGATAGAAAGGTATGCTTTTTCTCTACAGTCACTATAAGTTAGTAATCTTTGATTACGTGCATCACGTGTCATACGTGCTTCATGTAAATCCTTTAAAAAAGAAAAATTTTCTTGCTCAGGCTCTGGTGACATTGTATGTCCACCTGATATTTCTGCCCATTGCTTTGCAGTATATTTCATCTACGTTTACTTTCTTTAATTTTTTCAACGCCAACAATAAATTTTTTACTTGATCCTGTTTTTATACTATTGATCAATCTTCTTTCCAAATCCAAAGCCTGGTCCGGATGATATTCTTTATGTATTTTTTCAAGTAAGTTGACTGCACTATCTATAAGATTAGATCCTGTTGTCTGTATGAAGTCATCACTGCGGTTATCTACTCGCAGATTACTTAATTCTTGTAAAATACTCCTAGTGCGTCTTCTCATTGTAATTCCTTATTAATGTATTTAGCCGTCAATAATTATAAATATGTTTATAACTGGAGGGGCCTATGATAACAAAACTGACTTTTAAAGAACGTTCTTTATTATTTGCAAAGCTTGCTAAGATTGCATACTATGATACTGATAAAGCTAAGTCACAAGCTAAGAAATTAAAATTTACTACAACAGAGTTTTATGATAAAGATGGTGCTCAAGCATACAGATTTCAAAACAAAAATGATTTAGTTATTGCTTGCCGTGGTACTCAACCTACAGAATGGAATGATATTAAAGCAGATCTTAGAGCAATGCCTGTAGTAGCAGAAACAGTAAGTAGAGTGCATAAAGGATTTAAGGCAGAAGTTGATGAACTATGGCCCATGGTGTTAGAAGATTTGCAAAGAAAAACTAATCAAAATAAAAAGATTTGGTTTTGTGGACATAGTCTCGGAGCCGCAATGGCAACAATAATGGCAAGTAGATGTCATTTGTATACAGATATTGCACCAGTTGAAGAACTTTATACTTACGGATCACCTAGGGTAGGCTGGAAAAAGTATTGTAAATCATTAGGAGTTACACATCACCGTTGGAGGAACAATAATGATATTGTTACAAAAGTTCCATTAAGAATAATGGGCTACGTACATGACGGAAAGCAATACTATATTACAAGCAATAATCGTATTGGATATCCAAGTATCGGTGACTGGTGGCAAGGTACATGGAACGGAATTAAAAATCGTAGATTTGATTCTATAGGTGATCATGACATACAATCATACTACGATAATATTGACAAGGCACTGTCAGATATACCTCCGCATTATTAATCCATTGGTTTAAACTTTACGTTTTCCATTACCCACTCAATTGGCTCTTCATATGCAAATTGTAGCATATATCTATCATGTTCATTATTAGTGACACTATGAATATATGATCCAGTGTTTAAGATAACTGCATTTTCTTTGTAATAGTAAGTATACTTTTTATCCTCTGCATCAAAAAAATCAACAGGTGCAAATTGATCAAGAGAAGGTGATAGGTACCAACTGACACTACTACGTTTTTTAGTATACTGAACAAAATCAATATGTCGTGGGACTGGATCATGCGGTGGATTGTGTAAAAGATAAACATTGTGAGGAAGTACGTTAACACATTTTAATAATGGCTTTACATCTAAGTAAGGTACATTCCTACTAACCCCATGCATAGTGCGTTCTTTATCTTTTTTTGCATATTGCCCATATCTTGTGTATTGAACTTTTTTTGCAACTTTAAGCATCTTTTGTCTAAAGTCATCTGTTATTTGATGATCTATTTCAAACCAAAAATCATGTGCCATATTACATCCTATAACTTACTTCTGTTTTCTCTTTCCAAGATTCTTTGTATAATTCTATAAAGTCATTTTCTTCCATACAAATTACCTTGTCAATTTTACGATATCCATTTTGTTCTATTACTTTATTAACTAGAATTGGTATAACTTCTGGATCTGTGATGTCTGCTTTACATTGTATTTCTGTTTCAAAAGTAGGGTTAGTAAAAACATATAAGTCTTTATTGCCTTGAGCAGATATACCAGCAAATATTACAATTATCAACCATTTCATGTCCTATTGCCTCTTAGTGCAAAAAATAATCCACCTACCCAAAGAAAGACGTGTAGGTTATCGTATAGTATGACATCCCAAAAACTTTCTGGTTGACCTACCCAAATAACCCCTGTCATAATACTACAAACTGTAATACCACTAAAGCGTGTAATAACATCTTGAAGTTCTGCAAGTGCTTTTACAAATACTGCACCACCAACCAAGAGTCCAATACCTGCACCTAGTTCTCCATATGCGGCGAACCACCATACAAGGTAAGGCAAGTCAAAAGACTCTGCACCTTCTATTGTTACAGGAAACTTACTTAATCCTTGTTGTATAAAAATAATAGCTAATGGAATTCGTATAAGCCAATGACTCATGCAAAATTCAGGTATCTTATTGACTAAACTTTTGTAATTCATTTATTTTCTCCTGGCATTGTGAATAAAGCTTGTACCCTGTCAATATCGGGTATTGGTTTTCTAGCAAATATACACCACTTGTGTGCAAACATAGTTTCTTTTGTTATACAAAATTCTCTAAAACTTGTTCCTGTTGTGTACACATCATCTACTACCATCCAAGGATGATCGCCGGGTGTAATATACTTTTCCATAGCATACTGTAGTGGTAAGCCTCCACGTGGGATACCCACTACTTTGCTAAAAGGTTCTGTTTGATAGTCCATAATCATTCTAGCAAGTCCGTCCCACCATTCGGGACGAATTGCATCACATTCAATCTTCCAAGCAAGTGGAATACCTGCATGGCTTATAAAGTCAATTTGTTCAAATAATTTTGCTTCAGTATGATGTACCATTCATTACCACCCAAGCGTTTCCCATGGTACATCTTTGTTTCCAAAGTGTCCATATGTACAATTTTCACTATACCTATGAAAGTTAAACAAGTCAAACCTATCAATAATTCCTTTGGGTGTTAAATCAATTTCACGTTCGATAAACTTTGCTATACTTGCATTGTGTCCGTTTGAATCAACATATATACTAGTTGGTTCTTTGACTCCAATAGCATAACTTAGTTGTATATTACACCAATCTGCCATGCAATCATTTACTACGTTCTTTGCTAACCACCGGGCCATGTATGCCGCACTCCTATCTACTTTGGTAGGATCTTTTCCACTAAAAGCACCACCACCATGAGGAGCAAAGCCGCCATAGGTATCAACAATAATTTTGCGACCAGTAACTCCTGAATCACCGTCAGGCCCACCAATAACAAAGTTACCAGTAGGGTTAAGATGCCATACAGTATTGTCATCTATTAAATCTCCTAACTCTTCCATTGCGGCAAGTTTACAAATATGTCTTGCCTCTTCTACATTACCTTGTGTGTGTTGTGTACTAACAACCACTTGGTCAATGCGTTTAATTATGCCATCTCTTCGAGCTCCATAATATTCAACACTCACTTGGCTCTTAGCATCTGGACCTAATATTGCACCACGCTTGTTATTTAAGTTCTTTAGAATTCTATGACTATAATGAATAGGTGCAGGCATCATACTATCTGTATGATTGCAAGCATAACCAAACATCATTCCTTGGTCACCTGCACCAAAGTCGTCTGTGCCTAAGCCAATGTCTCCGCTTTGTGAATGAATCTCATTGTATATTTTTAGTTTGTCCCAATGAAATCCGTCTTGTTCATATCCGATTTCTTTAACCTTATTGCGTATAATGTCTTTTACATTGTCTACATTAAAGTTCTTTACTTCGCCCGCTACCGTTACATGGTTAGTGGTTACCAGTGTTTCAACTGCAACACGAGTTGTTTCGTCTCCGTTGGCTAGGCCTGCATCCACAAGTGCATCACTTATCTGATCTGCTACTTTATCTGGATGACCGTTGCTTACACTTTCGCTTGTAAAAATGTGATTAGTCATTTATATTCGATACTCCTTTAGTACTCTTCGTCAGCTTCGCCTTTTTGAAAGTGTAAACTTTCATGATATTCATATTCATATTGCATCATCTCAAGTTCCATACCCATATATAGTAATTCACCTAGCAAATATAAAATAATTAGAACCCCTATAATTATGCCTTGTATTTTTAAAATATTGTTTAACATTTTTATGTCCTATTCGTTGGTTAGTAATCAACTCCTGAATAAAAAGGAATCTTTCTATTCTTTATTATACTAGAGCCTGGTAAGAATGTCAAGTTCATAATACAGGCACAAGCAATAACATTTCCACCTAATTCTTCAACAATATCCACAGCGGCATTCATTGTTCCGCCCGTAGCCATCAAATCATCAATTATAATAACATTATCGTCTTTTGATATTGCATCTGATTTTATTTCTAATGTGGCAGTATCATATTCTAATTGATACTTTTTGGATAAAACTGGTGGTGGAAGTTTTCCTTCTTTACGAGCAAGTACTAATGGCCCTCTTGTTCTATGAGCAAATACACTTGCGAAAATAAATCCTCTTGCATCTAAGCCTACAATTTTATCTACTGGACAATATTTTAGTAAGTTACTGTAGATAAAATTATTTGCCTCAGCAAAGCCTTCTGGACTTTGGCAGAGACTGGCTGTGCATTTAAAGTCTATACCTTCTTTTGGAAAATCTTGATAACTTCTTATATATTCTTTTATCATAATGCTGATACCTTTGTTTGTAGTGTGCTAATAAGACTACTAAGTCCGTTGCGTCTGTTTGCACTTAAAATACCTTCTAGTGCTAGTGCTTCAAAGTCTTCACGTTGAATTTTTTTAGCATCGTCTATTGGCAAATCATCAAAGCAATCACAAATAACGTGTGTAACACCTTTAGTAATCATAGCATCACTATCATAGTAGATTTTAGTTTTATTATCTACAGCACCTACGTCTATCCATATCTGTGACATACATCCGCTTACAAGTTTATCATCTGATCGTAACTCTACTGGTAATGTAGTAGGTTCTCTAGCCATGTCAATTAACATCGCATATTGATCCATTACATCATCAAATATTTCTAATTCTTCTGCCCAGTATTGTATTTTGCTCATCCGTTTAATCCTTGTACTATAACTGTTACTACTAATGTTAAAAAGAATACTGTAATAAGTGATTTGCCCATATTAATAACTCTGTGCTAGTCGCCACATCAAATACTCTTTTGATTCGATAGGCTCATATTTGTCTTCTTCATTTGTTCGCAAATTTTTAATAATAGTTCCTGGTGTAGGATCTACAAAGTGTGGCATACTGTAGCGTTGTTGATGTATATGACTGTTAACAACTCTATGTTTAGTTGACTTGAAGTAATCGTTTGTCCAACGCTGTAGCAAGTCACCAATGTTACAAACTATACCGTCGTCCGCATAAGGTACAGGATGCCATGTTCCGTTAAGGTCTTGTACTTGTAATCCTGGAACGTCATTGATCTGCCAAAGTAATGTGATAGTGCCATAGTCACTGTGTTCTCCTATTCGCATTTGTTTTTGCTCTATTTCCCCTTCATAAGCAGGGTAATGTATCACTCTTGTAGTGTTAAATGGAACCTTATGTGCATCTACCAAAGTTGTACCGGTATCTAAGATAGTATCAAACTTTTCTAAGATGCGTAAGGTTAATCTGTCAGCAATATTAATGCTTGCCAACGCACTGCCTCTAAAACCTTTTAGCTCGCTTGGCCACAAGTGTTCAGGCATTCTTGTATCATTATAGTTAAATGATTCTTTTATATCTTTAGGAGCAGTTGGGTCAACGTTTTCGTCACCTACCATGCTATACCCTAGATTAGTATCACCCTCGTAAGGATATTTCTGTTTTGTTTCCATTGGCAAATCAAAAAATGATCTCATTTGATGTTGCCAAGCATTCATGTCAGCTTTTTCATCACCTGCTAACGCATCGGTGAATACTGCAAAGCCTACGGTAGTGTAGGCTTCGTCAATGCGATCTAAAGCGTCTTGTGCTTGTAGATTAATTACTGGTATCATTTGTTTTCTTTCCTATATAGTATGTTGTAGAGAGGCACTGTTGCCAGTGCCTCTGTACTTTAGGTTTAACCTGGGAATCGAGCATCAATGCCTTCAACATAAAACATCATTGAGTCTAGTTGCTCACGAGTTGCTACTTCGCCTTCTTTAAGCCAAACACTTCCGTCTGCCTTATTGATAGGACCAGTAAAGCCAAAGTAAGTGCCAGCTGTAATAGCGTCTTTTACTTCTTGTGCTTTTGCTCTAACATCGTCTGGCATATTAGTAAATGGTGCCATTTGAACTGAACCATCGTTCATGTGTCCAAAGTAACAACCATCTGGTCCATCACAACCAGTTGTCCATGTGCCTTCTAGTACCTGTCTTACTTTTTCAATATAATAAGGTCCCCAGTTGTCAATAGTTGCTGTCAACTGTGCTTTAGGAGCAAATACAATTTGATCACTTGCTTGACCAAATCCGTGCTTGCCTAAATTCTCAGCCGCCTGCATTGGAGATGGTGAGTCAGTATGCTGTGCTAAAACATCACAACCTTGTGATAGTAATGCTTTTGCCGCATCTGATTCTTTACCTGGATCATACCATGTATTAACCCATACAACGTCAAGGTCTACATCAGGATTCATAGACTTTG
>Ga0209535_1000346_pt1 | contig 32456 bp, 40 predicted proteins | sample LinPmetageLP28_FD_184041 | JGI IMG/M metagenome (GOLD analysis project Ga0209535, IMG submission 184041) | Marine viral communities from the Pacific Ocean - LP-28 (SPAdes) (version 2) | ecosystem: Environmental > Aquatic > Marine > Oceanic | place: Pacific Ocean | collected 2009-08-22
ACATGAGTAGTAGTTGAATAACTACTTGGAGGTGGTGGATTAGGGTCAACCGAATCCCCAGCCATACTGTAAGGAGTTTGAAAACCTTTATTGCGATACGGTTGTTTAATATCGCGCTGTCCTTTTATTGGGGATGCCATTTTTTTTCACCTACTTTCACTCAAGCGGAGCAACCACCTTAGCGAGAGCGTGGGAAGTCGCTGTCCGTATATGTTCCCGCTACTTTCTGGAGAGCCAACTCACTTATCATGTTAATGATAACTGTTCGACCATCGTTTGCACCACCCGCCAATGCGTTAACGCAAGTTACAGTAACCGACATGGGGTATTGATACAATACCAGAATCGGGGAAGGTAAAGTTAGCATTTTACTATCAGATAGTAAAGAAGGGGTGAGAGAGAAAGTCTGAGAAGGAACATTGTTTGCTCCAACAGTAATTCTAACATCGAACTCAACATCTGTTGCACTCGTTGTATTCAAAGCAGTTCCTAATTCGTCCAGAATAGCCACTTGAAGGGCGTAAACTCGAACTTCTTCGTTGTTAGCCTGTGAAGTAGTAATATTAGTTGCTACCGTTGTTCCTGCGGCGGCGGCTGGTGCGAATGCCGCATTTACACGGTAAATCTCTGGTTGTGGGTCTTGATTTGCCATTTTTTCATCTCCTGTTGTATTTATATTTAGTAGCCCTACTATTTATGCTTGTTGTTCGGGGGTTTAATACCTAACTATATCTTGCAGGGCGACTATAAGAATGTATGCCTGTATTTAAGCACTCACTCAAACAAATCCGTATCATCTTCTTTGTCCATAGGAGTAAGTGAAGGAATAGGTTCTTGAACATCTAAATTGGCTCTAATTAAACTCCAAATCTTCGGAGCAATATCGTTGATTTCTTCATCCAGATTTCGTCCTTCTTTTTCCGCTTCTGCTTCAAAATACTCTTGAAAATTTGATATTAAACTCATTGTCTTATAGAAAGAGGGAGTGAAAACAGACTTGTAAGCCTTGCCAATATCGTTAGCAGACCTAGCCGACATTACCGCTAGAATAACTGCACCTAGATTGGTCGCAGTAATAAATCCTAGTAACTGCCATATCCACCACTCAGTCGGGTGGATTGCGAGAGCAAAAGATTGTAAAATAATCTCTATAACTACACAAATCATTATCATCTGTTTTGGATTTATTATTGAAGGGTCAGAAAATCTTTCCCAATCAACGTCTTTACCCATCAAAGTTCCCCCATAGGATTTCTACTTACCTCAATAAGCCAACGGTCTTGCACTTGAACTTTACGCCCATGAGGAAAACCATGTTCTGATAATATCAGCATCGTTTTCTTCAACCATCCTCGCCCTTTATCACAGTAAAAGCGGTCTTCCCTGAAAATACCTTGATTACTTTCCAAAACAAACTGCTCTAATGAAAGCAACCTTAAACCACCAACTCTTTCCCAATGAAAAACAGGCGACTCTAACTCACTTAAATCTGCTTGTGGTAAAGCCGAACCTGTGGAAATAGCATCAGCCTCCATTCTTAACCGTTCTTGTATTATTTCAAAATCTCGTTTAAATTGCTCCGCCCAAAAATCAGGGTCAGATTTAAACTCTTCATCCCCAATAGCCAAACGTGAAGACTCGTAAAAACGATACTGTTTCGCCACTAAATCAATCGCACCCTTTTCAGTTTCATCCAGAGGTGTATTCACCTCATCCTCGCGTGGGGCGGATTCAGAGGGTTCATTACTAGAGTTAAAAGATTCATCAGCATCTACAAACATACTATCACCAATTCTATTGGTCACACTTTACTCTTAAACCTACCCCTTCAGGTAAGAGTTTAGTTATTCTACACCGTTCAACTGTTGGTTTAAATTCCTATAATTACGATAGGTGTTGTATAGTGAAAGAGAAAATCCGATTGTAATACCTAAGAATGAGAGGGCTTCAATAGCGAATCTAGTTTTAATGGCTTTGGTTTTTTCATCATTGTGTGAACTGATAGCCTTTTTTTCATCGTTAAAAGTTTCTAGCCCTTCTGCCATCTGCATCACCATTACTCGTCTTTGGAATACATTATTCCTGCGAGTAAAGCAACAGCACCCACAGTAACCATAGCACGAGTAGGAGTTCGTGCGCCCGATTTAACGTCAGGAAGTTGAAATAATCTTTTCAAGTAATCTCGAACACCTGTTTCTTCAGAATGTTCCGCTTTAAACTCATCCGGCATTGGCCGTTTTTTAAGTCCAAAAACATCGTAATACCAAGGAACTGTGGTAGTAGCGGCTCTGACACGAGCCTGTGCGCCAGGTAAAGTTAAAAGTCGAGTAATCCATTGTGGGTCTGCGCCTGAAGAAAGCCTCGATTTGCCCGCTACACTAGGTATAGCCCCTTTATCTTGCAGAGTGTAGGGCATTCCTTGAGGGTAAGGAGAGTAAGCGTTGCCGCCAGAATCTAAGGCGGTTAAGTAAGTTTTCCCAGATGCCGAATCGAAACCAATCGGCTGACCTTTAGAAGTGTAAGCGATTATATCATGGCCGTCTTTATCGTAGCAACGGCGTGTGTATAAATCACCCGCGTCACAAGTTATACCGTAGCCTGAAGTCATGTTAATCAATTTTAATTGGTAGTCCGACTATTTCAAGTCTTACATTCGGTTTTGGCAGAACCATTCATTCAACCCTGCCATTTCATACCCTAAGTGAGCGAGGAAACCTACTAAAAATGTTCCCACAAAAGGCCACGCTTTGTTTTCTTCTAAGTTTTTACTTGGGATGAACATTAAAGCAGTTCCAATACCTAAAGTTGTCATTCCTACTACTACGCTTTCCATTATTATTCCTTTTCTCATTTAATCACCTTTATTTCGTTCTCATCATTATATCTAGTTGAGTTTTAATTTCACCAAGTTGAACCTTAACGTCTTGCATATCTTCCTTGGCTTTCGTGTGATGTGCGCCGAATTCATTCTTGACTTCATACAAAGAGAACACCATAAATCGGTAAAGAGCGTAAATTGAACCTAAGAGTAACACCAAAGGAAGTCCATAATCTTCAACCATAGAAAGAACTGAAAGAGCATCAGCCATTAGAACTCACCTCTTTTTCCTTGAAGACTTAGGAACGGGGTCGAAAATGTGGTCATCTAATTCAGAAGGCATAGAACGACTGCTATTGTGTTGTAGTTCTCTTAAAAAAGCAATAGAATCATCTGCCTCTAAAGCCAATTTAAGTTTTTCTATTTCCATAGTGTGTCTTCGTTCTTCACTATCTAAAATAATACTGTGCTTTAATCTTTCAGGAATTACATCTACCTCTTTCATTTGTTCGGTTTTCCATAATTCTAACATAGAAGTAACAATCAAAGTCGCTAAAGTTCCGATGATAGCCAATAAAGCCACGAAACCTTCTAACATCGGCATAACTTTATCAGGTGCGCTGATTCCCATGAAAATAATGACCATCGCAGATAAAAGCCAGCACCAAACAATCGGGATTCCAACGTATCGCATCATACTATCGTTAAATGATGGAACTTTACGGCTACCACTACCTTTAACCTTTAAAGTCCCTTGGACGGGACGCTTAGGTTTCTTAGATAGGTCAAGCATACAACTAGGTTGGTAATACGACTATTTCAAGTCTTGTCCTTATCGCTAGTTTCCTCATCTACCAACTTTTCAATACGGATTTTGTCTTCTAAGTCTTTTTCTAACTTTTTGGCTTCCCTGTCTTCGGCTACTTCATCATTGTAAGGAACATCATCTAATGGACTTTCTTCACGATACTTGTCCATTTTATTAAGGATTTCTTCACGGTTGGCGTAATCGTCAAAGAAAGGTTCACGAACTGCTCGCTTCTGAGGTCGAGTTGGCCCGTAAAACTCAGTCAATCTCTCTCGCTTTTGATTTTCTTCCGTTTGAGCAGTAGCCCACTCACGGAAGAAGTCAGCGTCCAAGTCTAATCCTTGTTTAAGCACATCTTGTTTATACCATTCTAAATTAGTAATAGTGACTCTTACGCCTAGTTGCTGAAGTTTCTTAGCAATTAAGGCATCAATCCCATCGTAAAGAAGATACTCGAAATAAGCCTCGGCTTTGTGATTAGTAATTGGTGTTACAGTAGAAAGGTTAGTCAGATTACCTGATGTTGGAGATGAAAAGAATAAACCATTGATACGAGAGTTAAGAATGTAAAACCTGTCCACATCACTGTTCGGAATGTAATAAGATTTCAAGAAAGAAGCAGTATTCTGAGGAAGTTGCCCGTCATTTTGAACTTGTGCCGTGTAATCAACTGCACCCCTACTCATGGAAATTAAGAATCCTGTTCCTGCTGGCCCTGCTACGGGAAAAACAGCCGTATCATCAATAACTCCTCCTGAGATTACTTTAGTTTTACGATTCGTTAAACCGACACAAGTGTAAGCCGTTTTATTAGCATCAGGATTATAACCTGCGGGAAGATTTGCTTGAAGTTCTGACCCCAACCAATTAATTTCAGGAAACTTAATATCCGTGTCTCCCGAAGCAGGTATAGTATTATCGTAAACAGTTGGTGCGCCTGTCGCCCCTGTTTCGATAGGTGCGTCACTAATAAGAAGGTTAGGGCCATCATCAGAAGTCCCCATGATAACATACAAATCTTCACCATCAGTAGTAACACGCTTGATAGAAACTACGGAATTGAAATAATCACTCGCCGTTCCACCTTTGACTCCTCCGATGTAATCCACCCAAAAACTACTTACGCTGTTTCCATTGGCTAAAGTCACCCACCTTTGACCAGCACCCCAAGCATTAGAGAAATCGGGTTGGTAAACTCCAAAGATTCCTGTCCCCCCCGCAGGAGAAGCATTACTATTACTTCCACCCCCGAATAAAACTAAAACATTAGTAGCACTTGGAGTCCCCCCTACATCAGTATCTTGCAGGGCAAGTGTTCTAATGATGGATGGCCCATCTCTGGTAACACCTGACCCGTTACCGTAATCTACGGCGAACTTATAAGGCTGAACACCTGGTAAATCTGATTCAACCATCATCCCAAAAGAACTAACTGCTCCATCTGAAGCAGAACTACCACACATCACTACTTGGTCGTTTTCCTCACAGTAAACAATATCACTAAGTAACATAGGGTTGATACCTGTGTTAGTAGCATTAGGTAAATCGAACCAAGCCCAAGATGGTCTTGAATTGACGTTTACTGAACTTTCAAACTCTACTGCTCCTGTGCTTCTAATACTAACAAAAAGAGGAGTCATATTACTATTAGGGGCAACATTGGCTTGGAAAGTGCCAGGTGTTTGCATTTGAGTTAAATCTGTGTTCGCGTGACCTACGGCAAGCCATTGGTCATTAACCCAATTAGTTGATTTTCCAGCAGGTAAAGTAATTACAGAAACTAAACCTGATTGCTCGGTGTTGGGAGATTGAAGTGTAATGTCCACAGAATCGTATAAAGCGGTTAGAATCCATGTAGTAGTAGCAGGAGTAGTCACCCCTGCACTTGCTACCATAACTAAAGGAATGGCTTGAGTCGCGATTGTATCACCACCCGTATTAGTTGCTGTCCCATCAGAAAAATAATTTCCTACGGCACACATAGTCGAAGTAGCAGTATCGTAAGACATATCTTGAATATTAACTGTTCCGACTGTGTAATCCGCAATTTGAGCGCGGCAAGCCACTTCTAAACTGCCGTTAGGATAATCAGCAAAAGTATCAATATCTGTTATCTTTTTAAACAATGATGCTACCATATTTTCACCTCTACTCAACCTATTACTGTCGCCACGTATTCCGATGCTATAAAATTATCTGGCAATCCTATAATAGAATTACCCATATAATAGGTTACATCATAGTTAGTGTTTTCATCAAAATAAACTCTAGGAAAAGCGTTATAAGAACGCTGTCTTTGAATAGAAATAGGATATGGGGCGGCTGTTCCCGTTAAACCCTCACTCCAAGTTCCATCGGGTTGATTGTAAAAGTATGTGTTTTCTATGATAATGTTTAAAGCACCTCTGGGTGTCCAAGCAGAAGCACTATTCTTGTAACCTGGTGTTGAACCCATACCCTCAACCGTGATAAATTGATTAATAGATGTGCTAGAGCGTGGATAATTTTTCCCTTTAGTGCTTCCTACATCATTAGTAGTAAAGATACTTTTCGGTTTATTAGCAAAAGCCTCTAAATCAGCAACACTATCAGAACCATCATCTATAATAGTAAAAACGTAGGCTTGCCTTCTTACACCCATTTAAGCACCAAACCAATTTAACAGACCAACATCATAAATCTATGGGCTGTCGTTATTGGCTAATTGACTAGCAAACCAAGCCGCTAAAATACCAATTCCTGCAATTCCCGCTATCGTTTTACCATCCATTTGACTTTCTTCAGCCTTCTTTTCTGCAACTTGTTGCGTTCCGCCAGCGATGTAAGATGCCTCAAAATATTCAAAATGTTTAAATGGGATTTTAGTCTTTTCCCAATTTGCCCTGACGTATCTAATATAATCATCTCCAACAGCGTTAAACATACTTCTCCCCATAAAGTCACCGACCTTTTTAGCCTTTTCAATATCATCTTGTTCATTAAGTTGTCTAATAGGAACAGATTCAGGTTCAGGTTCAGCCATTCTCCGTTCCCTATATGGCTCTCTCCTTTGAGGAACAAAAGGTGACGACCTTCTTACTCGCAGACGCTTAGGGTGTCGTTCAGGTTCAACCCTAACCCGTATCTCTTCTTCTTCATCTTCTTCATCTTCTTCCAATCCATGTGTCCCATCGTAATATGTTTGAGGGGCTTCATAAGTCTCAGCAACCACAGGTGTATCAAAAGATTTAATATCCGCAGGTGATAAGGGTTCAGGAACACGAACAGAGGCTTCAACAACAGGTTCTAGCACCACAGGAACTTGCTCGACAGTTTCTTCAACCACAGGAACTTGCTCGACAGATTCTTCAACCACAGGAACTTGCTCGACAGATTCTTCAACCACAGGAACTTGCTCGACAGGTTCTTGAACCACAGGAACTTGCTCGACAGGTTCTTGAACCACATTTTCTTGAGGTGATAACTCCGCGCCCTTTTCAAACACACTTATAGAATCATCATCCTCGCTAGGGGGTGATTTTAAGTGTTCACTAGGAATTTCTTCTTTTTTTAAGATTTTACACCAAGTTTTTCCATTTTCACAAACACCTTTGCCTTGATAACGAATTGAACCTTTTACATTCATTTCAATTACTTCACTTATTTCAACTTCTGGGTGGCGCATTTTACACCCTAAACAATAGACATTAAGCAGTTTATTCATAGAATTACCTATTGAAATTACTCTGTAATGCTACTTAAAGTCACTTACGGGGCGTGACTTAGTATCTTATTTGAGAAAAAGGGTCTTGGCCGTGTGCGCGAGTAGTAAAAGCATTATTACTGTTAGTGATAGAACTGCCCATAGTATTATGGAAAGCGTTTAACACACCACCCCCTACGTCAAAGAAGTTTCTTCTTTCATGTGTTCTGGCTTGTTCTTTTTCTTCTTCTTGGTCGTGTTCCATCATATCTAAAACTTGCTCCATTTGCATTCTTTCCATAGCAAATGATTCAGTCATAGCCGTAACATCAGAGTTTCGACTTAGCCGACCTAAAGCAAAAGAACCCATTACTAAAGATGACATTTTTAATCCTGACTTAGTGCTGGCTTGTAATACATCATCTTTAACTGAGAACCCTGCGAGGGCGGAAGTGGCTGAAAGGCATAAAAGTCCTAATGTAAAAGGGTCGTTTCTGACACTTGTGAAAGCGTCCTTGAAGGGGATATTCATTTTACTCGCCATTTGGACTTCTTCACCATCGGCTGATTCAGCCGAAAATGACTCTGCATTCCATAAACCTTGTTCTGCACCTTTTTCCATGAATCTCTTACGCATGGTTATACCTCATTCAGAGTATGTCGTCAGACTATAAGAAGGCTTGGCTTCTAAATATACTGATTTACTGTTAAGGTTACTACTTCATTGAACGCCAATAGCCGAACCTGAATAGTTAGAACCGAAAGAAGAAACTGTGTATTTTAAAGCCGCATCTGTAAACTTTCCTTCCCAAAGTGTTGTGTCCATATTAGGGTCGTGAACATTAGCCATAGAAACAGGGCCATCTGTGATAGCCATTTCAGGATTCATAGCAATATTTTGACCAATTGCTCGACCTCGGTTAGTCATCTTTAAAGAACCATCTCTTTCGGTGCGAATTTGTCCTGCGGTTCTTCCACTTGAAACTTCTTCTAAGGGTCTAGGGCGGAAAACTAATTCAGCCGCTTTAGTGTCGCTGACAGAACTCATCAGTTTAGAAGCCACTTCTGATAGTTGCCCTCGAAAAATAATTCCTAATGCTACACCCCCAAGTATAGTCCACTTGTGTTCGCCAACAAAGGAAATAGCATCGCTCATGTAGAAGCCTCGATTTAATTATACTGAAGGACTATAAGAAGGCTTGGCTTTCGGGATATTATTTACAGTATGTTCATACCCGTCAATAAAGTTAATCCTACACCTGCTATGATTAGTAATCCTTTACGCAACATTCCAAGTTCTTTTTCTATATGCGATAAGTGATTAGTTTCAATAACTTCTACTCTCTTGTCTATATCATTAACTGTGGAAACTAACCATGTAACTTTTCCATCAGTGTCTCTTTGTAAAACATCGTCTAAGTCGCCACTCATAGTCATCCCTAAGCAGAAGTGTAACCACGACTATATTAGTGTTGGCTTTCACAAGCAGAAAAACTTAAAAGCAGAACGCTTTTGCCACCTTAATATCAGTAGTAGGAAGTCTCTAAAGACTCTTCTTGTTTGTGGAACGTGTTGGCTTTATTTCGAGATTCAGTAACTAAGTTGTATGCTCGGTTCATATGAACATCATTTAGGACAATTTCATTATTACCTTTCCGGTCTTGAACAGAGAGGGAAAAAGCAGTAGTAACTAATTCTCTTAACCACGCTCCAGAGTAATTGTCCGTCTTTTTAGCCCACTTCTCCCATCGTATTCCCTTCACATTGAAAGGTTCAGCGTATTTTAAAAGTATTTTTTCCCGCCCGATGGCGTTAGGCATAGGAAACTCGATTCGACTGTCAAATCTACCTGGTCTATCTCGTAAAGCAATATCCAAGGCTTGAGGGTAATTAGTTGAACCTAAAGTGATAACACCGTTGTTAGATTCCACACTATTCAAAGAGGAAAGTAACTGAGAAACATATATACTACGGTCTTGATGACCTTCGGCTTGCCCTAACGTGTCTATATCTTCAATAATGACAATAGTAGGACTCAATCTTCTGGCTAATTGGTAGCATTCATTTATCGCACCTGGTTGAGAAAGTGTTTCCGCAGGAGCGTAAATCCTAGTTATATTAGGAAACTCATTTAAAATAACTTCCATCGTTAAGGTCTTTCCTGTCCCTGGTGGGCCTACTAATAGAACTCCTCTGGAAGTAGGAAGTCCGTGTTCTTCGTATAAATCTAAATTTTTAATAAAATTAACTATGTTTAAATCTAAGGAATCTTTTATTTCAGAAGGTAAAACAAGTTTGCTCCAATCACTTTCTTCCATATTTACCCATTTCCATTGAGGAGTAAAACAACCTCCTTTCAACGGGCCTTCTGTTTCAAAGTATTTATCTATGGATTCAATTACTTCTTTGACTTCTTTATGGTGACATTCAGTAAAGATTTCAAACTCACATATATCGTCATCCCAAGTGTTAAAATGGAACACCCATTTAGTATTATCTTTTTTCCTGTGACAGAAAAATGTTACTCTGCGAGGTATGGGAACTTTAGTGTCAGTTAATTTAATGGAATCCTTAACTACACAATTTCCAAAAAGCGGAGGTAATTTTTTCGCAGTTCTGCTGAAGTTTCCTTCTTTGATATACCAACACTCATCAATAGTGTAATCTCTCTTGATAACTTGATAAGCACATAATCTCATAATGGCAGATTCAAAATCCTCATAGTGAGTGGTAGTATGAGCGTAGTTTCCATCATCGAAATATTTTTCTATAACACTATCTACTGAATCATCTTCACTCGTTTCTTTATTGTGTTGATTGATGATGGTAAGTAGCGTTTCTATATTTCTTCCTGTAATTGATGACCCCATTATTTGTATAACTTCTGCATCTAAATCAATTTTATTTTTTAGGGCAGTCATCTTTATCATCTTTAATTATCTCATTCACTATATTAGGTAACGCAGATTTTGTTATCTAAATAGCACAACAACTAAATAGGAAATACTCTTAATTATATTGATAAATATGTTTGATGTAATTATTCCAACTTACAATTCTAACCCAGAATTTTTAAGAAAAGCATTAGATTCTGTATTAAGTCAAACATATCAAAATTTTGAAATCTATATTTGTGATGGAACTCCCACTAATTTACCTAATAGAGCACAAGAAACTTTAAAAGATTATTCAGATTCACGAATACACATTATTAAACAATCTGGGATAGGCCCATCGAATGCCAGAAATGAAGCACTTAAGGAAGGGAAAAATCCTTATGTAGCACTACTGGATGGGGATGATTTGTGGGAAAAAAATAAATTGGAGTATCTTGTGAGTTTTATTCAAAAAAATAGCCCTAAAATGATTTGGGCGGCTTTAAAAATGGGTTCTAGTGAAACTGACACAGAAATGTTTAGAACAGGTTTTTTTGAAAAATTAAACAAAACAGCATTTGAACACCGATGGTTTAGAGTTTATTGGAGTCCATTAGCCACATCTTCAATAGTGTTTGAGCGCGAAGCATTAGAAAGTATAAATGGTTGGGATGAAACTAAATTTATGGGGGAAGATACTGATTTAAATGTAAGAATGTTGCAGAATTTTGGTTTATATTCATATCAAATAAATGCCTACATGGGTTTGTATAGGAAACACGAAAATCAAACTCATATTAACACGGCACACTACCATGAAAATATGAATGCAGGACTTAAGTGGGCTGATAGGACTAAATTATTTGATGAAACTTTTTCTGATTTGAAAAAAAACTCTAAGCATATTTATGATGAGAATTATTGGAACAATCTTTATGTTGCGGTGCAAAGTCAACGCATTAGTAGCCATAATCCAGATGAAACTGATTTTGAAAATTATGTTATGTTAAGAGTAGATGGAATACCTAATGGAACAAAGTTTACAGAAAAAACTCCTGATTTGAAAAACATTGGGGGCTGAAAAATGTTTGATGTTATTATACCCACGTTTAAATCTAATCCAGTATATTTAAAAGAAGCAGTATTGTCGGTATTGAATCAATCTTACTCAGAGTTTAAAATATACATTTCAGATGGGACACCAATAGAGCACCCTCACCATAGTAAAAAAACTTTAAATGATATTGATGATTCTCGTATTCACATTATTCAACAAGTAGGTCTAGGTATCTCAGATGCTCGAAATCAAGCGATGAGATTGGGGAACAACCCTTATGTTTGCACTTTAGACTCCGATGATTTGTGGGATTCACGCAAATTAGAGTATTTTAAAATTAGAATAGAAAACTCCTCCGCACCTGTTAAAATGATGTGGGGTGCGGCTCAACACAATTTAACTGATAACACTCATTATCGTTCAGGTTATTTTGAAGAATGGGAAACTACTAAACCTGAACACAGATGGTTAAGGTTATATTGGATGCCGTTGATGACTTCTACTTTGGTGTATGAAAGAAAAGCCTTAGAGCAATTCGGAGGGTGGAATCCGTTTATGACTATGGGAGAAGATATGGAAGTAAATTGGAAGTTCATGTGGAATTATCCTACACAATGTATTCAATGCCCCGTTTATTTGGGAACTTATCGCCATAATGAACAATCTACAATGCAAGGTGGAGATTCGGGACACACGAAGTTCAATACTTCTGTTATTCCTAACACTAGAAGATTCTCCTCAGAAAGAATGTTTGAATCTATGAAACAGGCTACGGAACACCACCCAACTCCGCATTGGAAATGGTATTGGTCTTGGTATCAAAAAGTTTTACACGGTTGCCGCCAATCTAGTAATGAAGAATATTCTTCAGGTAAAAGAACTTATCCTTTACATATCTTACAAAGAGTGGATGGAGAGGACAATGGGACGAAATTCACAGAGCGACCTGATTTTCTAACAGACGAATATTTAGTTAACTTGAAGAAGAAATATCAACAAGAAAATTGATGAGGTTATTCAGTTCTTTTTCTTGTCTTTGTTGTGCGTCTAAAGACCACTTGTAAGCCTTGTTTTGAGAGTCTAAATACTCTTCTTGGATAGTATTAATTTTTTGCATCCATATATCTTCCTTAAGATAGTCTTTTTTACCTACATAGAACGCTCCTGTGCCACCAGATTCATGTAGTGCGGGGTAGTCCTTAGTTAAGGTAGGAACACCTCTACAAGCCGCCTCTATTACAACCTGTCCGTAACCTTCAGAAAAGGTAGGAAAAAGTAGCACATCTATGCCATCATAAAACTCTTTCATATCTTCCACATATTCTATTTTTTTACTGTTCACACCCTCGTAGTTGTAAAACCTTTCCATCATTTTAAACATCCACTTTCCGTCACCCCACCCTCCAAGTAAAACATGGAAGAAACTATCAGGATAATTCATAATACACTTGCGTATGATGGTTTGTCCTTTGTGAAGATTACAATTTACTACGCCAATTTTTAATTTCTCTTTCACGTTTGGAGAATCAGGTTTTTTCAACCACTCAGTAAAGTTTAAAAATGGGTGAACCACTATGGCGTGAGGATTACTGTCGGTAATGTAATTGTAAGTATCTAAATTATGTTGAGTAATATGAATTACGCCGTCAGCGATGTCGGAATGTGAAAACCTAATGAAAGGAAAATCCCCGTTAGTGTATTTATCCGAAAGATAAATTTTGTCTATTTTACGGAGATTTTCTGAAAAAGTGTGGTCAGGATTATAAGGTTTATTCCAAGGCCACGCCGAATGTTTAACTTCTTTTACACCTTCTACAATCATATTCAATTCATAATCTATATCCCACATAATTGTAAGAACTTTTATTCCTAACGCTTGGAGTTCTTGAATCCATTTTTTAGATGCTCGAATGAATTGATTAAAAAGAATTACAACCTTAGATTGAGTTTCGCAAAGTTTTGTTTTTACCAACTGCAACCATTCATTTCTTTCATCCTCATCGTGGTCACTGAAATCTGTTTTTAAATTTATTCGAGTCACTTTATCTTTGTAATCTCCATTCCATTTATTCAAATCTTCACGACCACTTACAATAGCCTCAACATCTACATTACTTTTTCTTAGCGTATCTAATAAGCGATAAGGGTGAGTATCTGCACCCCCAAATGAAGGAGGCCAACCTGATGAAACTAAAGTTACTTTCATATTTCACCCACAACAATTTTCTACTTTCGGTTCAGAAGTCATTACTTTCGGTTGAATATTATGATATGGGTCATTAAATATTTCAACGTGAGGCATTAGCCCAATCCGATTATACCCAGACTTATGAAAATTTTCACAAATAACAGTTGTATCACAATCAAAACTTTGAAGATGATTAGAGTAACCTGAAAACCTACAACCTTCCAAAATAGGTTTCATTCTATACAAGCAGACTAAATTAAAAGTAGAATAAACAGGAATAATGTCATTTATTTTAGTAGTAAGGTCTTTGGGATTCAAAGATGATAATGGTGATGTAAAAAGTGGCACATCAGGTTTAATTTCGTTGTTCCACATATCTTCTTTATCAGTTAAACGAGTAGCCCAAAGGTCGTAAAAAGTTAATTTAACTGATTCACCTTTGGCTGACGCTAATTTATAATCATATTCTGTGGGTGGAACGTAAGACCCTGCCGAAAGAATATCCCAATCTTTTAGATTATCGAATAATAAGTTTAAACTGCTAACTGTAAAGTGGGCATCCACTTCAACAGACATAGCGTAGTCATAAATGGTTAAATCAGATACTTGGTCGAAACAATTATTTCTGGCTTTGGCTAAGTTTTCCACTCTTTTATTACTCACAACACTTTGGTAAAAATCCGTTTTTATATCTTCCAATCCTAAAAAAGAGTCAGTAAAATATTTGTCAGAATCTTTCATCACAGTTTTTAATAGATTCTTGCTATTGTCTATGGAATCATTTTCATAAACAGAAAGGCTAAACTCAATGTGAGGGTATGTTTCAGTGATTGCAGTTATCTGTTTCCACCATCTAGGAATCGTCAGTTCCGCGTTTCTAACAATTGTGCATATAAGAACTTTCATTTTTCTTCACCAATCTTTTCTTTCGGCTTAATTTGAATTGTTTCTGTGTCGAATTCCAACCACACATTTGCCCCACAAGATAATGGCTTTTCAGGAGAATAAATTAATGACCCTAAAACCTTTCCGCTTTCCACACATAATAAATCCAATGAGTGATGATACTCATTTGTCTTATATGTCTTACAAGTAATCACAGGCTTCATTTCAGAAGGTTTAACCTTGCGATTATGCTTGATATTGTGTTGGTTGATGTGAATAATTTGCTTCATTCTTCCTCGCCATCCCATCGCGGTTTTAAAGTCAATTGGTAATCACAAGTGCCAAAGTTTTGGTCACCCCACACCACGAATTTTCTAATGGGAACAAAGAAAGGGCTGGTCAATTTTGCTAACCACTTTCTTTTCATAAAGATACCTCTGCAAGTGCTTTATTAAGTATTCTCATTTCTTTTTTTCCGATGAATTGGTTGTTTCCGATGTAAAATCCACAGGAATCTAAAGTATCTGAATTAGGTGTTAAAACTAATCTCATTGACCTCTCCCAAAGTTCATTTTTATCATCATACCAAAATCCTCTTTTAGAGGTTGAATAGGACTTAACGAAAGGTTGGTTAAGAAGATTACCTATTAGAAAAGGTCGTGTTTCAATACCATGCCGTTCTAAACTTTCCAATACTTTACCACGAATAACAGGTGAATTACAAATGAAAGGAAGAACCATACTACTGTTTCCTTCTAAATTGAATGGCTTGAAAAACTCAGGATAGTTTCGGATAATAGTATCGAACTCTTTAAGATTCTGTTTTCTTATTTCAATAAATCTATCTAAGTGAGGCAATTGAGTTAAACCAATAACAGCATTTATCTCACCACTTCTAAAGTTGAAACCCCCTTCAGGAAACAAGAATCTAGCATCTACATCAGGATTTTCTTTTTCGTATTTATCCTTTACATCTTGTGGAAGTTCTCTTGACATACCGTGTGACCTAAGCATTAAAAGCAAGTGGTAAAAATCAGTATCATCGGTGCAAATCATCCCACCCTCAATAGTAGTCATGTGGTGTCCGAAATAAAAACTAAAGGTTGAACCTACACCGAAAGTCCCAACGAGTTGCCCGTTGTAATCTGCCCCGTGAGATTCACAACAATCTTCAATGATTAAAGCATCAGGAAAATACTTACTAACTAAATCCATATTGACAGGTGAACCCATCAAATGTGTTGCCCATATAACATTTACATCAGGGTGTTCTTCCTGCACTTCTTTTAAAGTTTCTTCAGAGAATCCGAAATCCCATAAATCATTATCACACACTACAAACCGAATATTGAATTGTTGGAGTGTAGCAATATTAGTAGCCCAAGTGCAAGCAGGAGTAAGTATAACCATTTCTTTATCAGAAGGGTCGAAGAATTTCCTTTTCAAAGCCCACAACAAAATAGTGTTAGCCGATGAACCTGAATTGACAAATACCGAGTGTTTAACGCCCAACCATTTAGACCATTTATTTTCAAACTCCTTTACCTTTGGGCCATTAGTAAAACGATTACTACTCTCTATGAACTGCATCATAGCAGATTTTTCTTCTTCACCAATAGCGTCTGCCATTAAAGGCCATGTATATTTAGACATATTTTCTTCCCCCATTTACCATCGAACATTGTAGTTTTTCGTTGCCCTCTGATTGACGCTCATCATTCATCGTCTTTATCAGCCAACTCCAATAATCTTCACTTACATTAGTGTCTGTTTCCTTTAACTGTTTTATCATTCTTTCAAAAGTATCTGGGCGGTGTTTTACAACCAATCCAGAATCTAATCCGTGTGTTTCTCCACCTTTCGTAGTCTGCTCGGAATGCACCCTGTATGTTCCGACAGAGGCTTCGATTTGATGACAATCTTCAGGATATTTTTCTAAGATTTTCACATTCAAATCAGTATCTTCCCCAATGAACAAATTTTCATCCCACCAATTCATTTCTTCTAAAACTTCTCTGGAGTAAATCTGTGTAGAAGTCATTAAAGGTGTCCACAAAACGCGAAAAGCCCTGTGAGAGAGTAAGGTTTTGTTCCAATCTTTAAGCACACCTCCAAAGGTCTTTAAATTATATTCGTTCCCTTTAACACTTGTCATTTGAATGGCTACTTCGGCTTCACCCCAAATTATTTTTAAACGAGGATTACTCTGAATTAAGTCTCGATAATACTCTAATTTCAATTCAAACCATGTGTCATCAGAATCCAAAGTCGCAATATATGGATTTTTTCCTATTTTACCTGCTTGGTTACGAGCATCAGAAATACCCTTTCCCACTTGTTGAACAATGGTTATCCTTTCATCATTATAATCTGCTAAAGTTTTCTTAGAATGCCACGCATGGTCTTTCGGTGTTCCATCTGAAATGTATATTTTAAACTCTGAATATGATTGATTCAATACTGAATCTATTGCTTCTCGCAAATGAGCAGGTTCAGTTTTATAGACCGGAATTATAACATCAAACATTTTCAACCCTCCAATATATTATTACTAGCAATCATTTGGGCTATATGCTTATGGGTGTTTTCTTCCGTTTTACTTATCATATTTAAATATTTGATAAAATCTTGCCCATTAAATTGAGTCCTATTGAGAAGCATCAAAGCCGCATCATTACATTCAAAATGCCAATATTTTTGATTATCAAAAACATCTTTAATTGATGCAATCCACAAATCTACATTATTATACTGTGTAAGAGGGACATATTTTGCCTTTCCAATAGTAGCCTGGTGGATGGCAGGGTAATCTGTGGTGATAACAGGAGTTCTTCTCAAGAGTGCTTCATTACCTACTTGACCATACCCCTCAATCCATGATGGGAATAAGAATGCGTCAATATTGTCGAAAAATCCAACAATATCTTGACTGTAATCACCCAAACTAACCCTTTCAGAAAAATCTGTCCCATATTCTTCTTTCAAGAAATCTCTAAAAGTGTCTCCATCACCCCAACCTCCTGACAGTATTAAAAACTTATATTGTGTCCGAGAAATAAGTTGAGCAATTATTCTCTTACCTTTTTTCTCAATAGGATTAATTACTCCTATGGTGTATTCTGAAGGATTTTCCACTACATTTTGATAATGGTTTCCATAATCTATTCCCTCTACCCATTTTTCATCCATTAAAGGGTGTAAAACAAAATCCTTTCCGTTTGAAGGTTTCAGAAATTCCATTATTTCGTGGTTAAAATGACACAAATGAAGATGATGTTTAACTTCTGGAACATTTTGTTTTCTCATTAAATTGAAATCATCAGGATGCCCAACTCTTTCAATCAGAGTTTCCTTTACTTTATCGAAGGTTTCCAAAAGAGTCAAAGAAGGGTTTTCTCGGTTGTGATGAATAAGTTCTCCAATGTAATTAAATTCAATATCAAAAGAAGTAGTAATAATATTTCTAAAATAAGGTCTTAATTTATCTAATAATACCGAAACAGTTTCAGGAAACAAAGTTTGGAGGTAAAATATTCCTATGTCTTTTTTTGGTTCGCTGGCGAGTTGAGTCACTAACACATCTAACCACTCATTAGTGTGAGTTTGTAAATTTTCAAAATCTTGGAAAATTACTCCTCCGCCGTGTTTAAGCCCACGATTTTTTATACCTTCTTGGATATGAGGTAAAACTAATCTCTTGTAATTCTCAGTCCCATTGTCGTAACCTTCTATTTCAGGAACAGCCGTGTAAATATATGACTCATGCCCATTACGGTTTAAGAAATTGTTTAATCTGTCAAAATAGATTTCTGCCCCACCCCACGAAGGCATCGCTGTAATTGAAATTATCCCTACTTTCATTTTATACACCTTTACTCATCTTGGAGAGAAATTCAATAAACTCTTGTAATTCTTCTTGCTGTCTTGTAATCAATGCTTCTCGCGTTGCTAATGCCTTTACACACCACTCACTTTGATTTTCATAAACATTTTCTAAAGCATCTAACCATGAATCTATATTTTCATAATCTTGAGGTTCAACAAATAAAACATCATCTAAAGTGGCTTCTTGGATTGTAGGGTATCTTTTTGTTATGACAGGAGTTCCTCTTAACAATGCTTCATGGGCTACCTGCCCATATCCTTCCACTAAAGAAGGCATGAAGAACACATCAATCGAATCAAAGAAGTCAATTATATCCTCAACATAGTGTATCAAATCCACACGCTCTTTGAAGTCGTGAGCGTATTCGTGTTTTAGTGAGGATAAAAAGACATTACCTGCTCCGTGACCACCTTCTAAAATCTTAAATTGATAAGGTGACTGAGCAATAACTTTTAACATTACATCCGAACCTTTTTTGGGTGTAGGATTTATTATCCCCACAACTAAATCATCTTTATTTGATTTCAATATTTTTTTCACTAATGGTCTTTCTAACCACTTATCCTCTAAAAGTGGGTGCAAAACAAACTCGTAGGGTCGAACCCCAAAGATTTCATTTATGACTTTTTGATTAAAATCGGTTAAGTGTAATATTCCCTCCATTTCAGGATTGTAATGCCTAACTGTTAAACTTCTATATTCGTCATTGAGGAAGTTGTTGAAAGTATCTTTGAGAGCAAATATTTTTTCTAACAAAGGTTTATCCTCTTGGGAGGATTCTTTTTCCAAGTTTAAAACAATGTTATAGTCTATATCAAAAGAGATAGAAATCAATTGTTTAAATGGTTTCCCAAACATTTCTCGATAATCTATTTCACTTAATGAAGTTAAGTTCTCCACATATATTATACCAATATCAAACTCGTTTTCAGGTATTTTATCGTTTATCATATCTGCCCATGTTTGCATTCTTGCTAGTTGTTCACTTTTAGATAGGCTTCTATAATTATCGTAAGTGTCTTGAAACATGATTTTAATCGTGTCTTTAGTTATTTCAGGTGCGAAAGGAGGGACTATTCTCATTACTTGGGAATCTCCCGAATCGTAATCAGCATTGGCTTCGGTAGCAGTTATCCCCCAAGCATCTATTCCATTTTGATTCAGAGCATCAACAATTCGATGAAGGTAAGTTTCGCCCCCTGCCCAAACAGGAGGCCACCCTAATGATAAAACACCTATCTTCATTCTTCCGACCTACTTAGTTGATATGAGAGAATGGTATTTCTCTTAAGGTCTTCTGCTACCATTATCTTAACCATTTCAGCGAGATTTACTTTGGGTTTCCAATTTAAAATCTTTTGGGCTTTGGTAGCATCACCTCTCAGAACATCAACTTCCGCAGGACGCATGAATCTAGGGTCTTGTTTAACGTAATCAGACCAATCGGTGATTCCAATCTCTTTGAATGCTAAATCCAAAAACTCTCGGATGGAATAAGCATCTCCTGTGGCTAAAACGAAATCATCTGGCTCGTCTTGTTGAAGCATAAGCCACATCCCTTCCACGTAATCGGGTGCGTAGCCCCAATCACGATAAGAATCTAAATTACCTAGTGAGATGTGGTCTTCCAAACCCAACTTAATCTTAGTGACCCCATCAGTTATCTTACGAGTCACGAACTCAATACCTCGCCTTTCAGACTCATGGTTAAAGAGAATACCTGAACAAGCGAACATACCATAGGATTCTCGATAGTTCTTAGTTATCCAATAACCGTATAGTTTGGCTACACCATAAGGGCTACGAGGATAGAAAGGTGTAGTTTCCTTTGCAGGATTCTCCACCATCTTCCCAAACATCTCACTTGTGGCCGCTTGATAGAACTTTACATTCTCGGATGTGTTTTCTTGGTATTCCCTAATAGCCTCTAACATTCGCAAAACTCCTAAGCCGTTTATGTTTCCTGTTTGTTCAGGTATCATCCAAGAAGACCCTACGAAAGACTGTGCCGCCAAGTTATACACTTCAGTCGGTTCAGATTGATTCAAGGCTCTTAACAGAGAGTTCTGGTCGCCTAAGTCTCCAATGATGAAAGTGAAATTAGGATTGTTTTCCAAATGGGCAGTATTACTACGATTAGGTTTAGAAGTTCTGCGCTCTAATCCAAAAACTTGATAGTCTTTCGATAATAAAAAGTCAGCCAAATGGCTACCATCCATTCCGTTGACACCTGTTATCAATGCCACTTTAGAGTTAGTCTTAGAGTTCATAGTGTAAATAATGCCAGCCACTATATTAGCGTTAGCCACTACCGAAGTAAATTAATAAATTAAAAAAAGGGTGAATAGGGAGAGATACGAATATCTCCCACCTACTCACCTTATGTAATCCTCATGCGGGCAAAGGGAGGGAGTTTAAACTCCCCCACCTGTGCCTTTATGTTTTCTGACCTTACACTTTTAACGGAACTTAATCCATTGCTGGTGCTGGTGGTGCTGACTGTGCTGAGATTAGGCTTCTCTTATACCAATCTACGTTAGCAGGTGATACAGATATTCCAAGTTCTAGCAGTTTGTTAGCGATTAGCGCATCTGGGCCATCGTAAAGTGTGTATTTCACGAAAGCCTCTGGCCTAAAGCCTGTGGCGTTAGTTCCACCTGCTGTCACTCTAATCAAAACATCCCAAACTTGTCCAGGTAGGACATAAACATCTGGGTATAGATTGAATGAAGGCTGGAATTGAACGCTTCTTGGGTAAGGGCTTGCAGTTCCAGGCACACCATCGTTAGGACGGTTATCAGGGTTCAGGAAGTAATCAGTTGTGTTGATTCTGATTTGAGTGAATGCACCCATACCTGTTGACATCAAAGTAATAGGTGTTGATGCTGTTGAAGCAACTTGCTCGATAACAACGAACTGAGTAGCAGTTGTTTCTGCTGGCTTAGTGATGTTGTTACCTAGACCGCCAACGAAAATACTCGCTTGGCTAGTGCTGTCTGCTGTTGCTAGATATTGATAGATTTGACTTCGCATTGCCATCTTACATCATCCCTCCAGATTGTTGTTCGATAAGAGTTCTCTTATACCAATCCACGTTTGCTGGGTTTACAGTAATTCCTAACTCTAATAGTTTGTTAGCGATTAGCGCGTCTGGGCCATCATACAAAGTGTATTTGATGAAAGCCGCAATAACATCTGCGGTAGTGGCAGTTACGAGTAGTGTGTTCGCTGTGAACAAAACATCCCATACTTGTCCAGGTAGCACATACACATCAGGGTATAAATCGAAGGACTTTAACAAGTTGTTAGTTCCATCGCTAATACCTCTTGGGTATGGGCTTGCAGTTCCCGAAACTCCTGACATTTGGGTAACGTCTGGGTTTTGGAAGTAATCTGTCGTGTTAATCCTGATTTGAACATCTCCACCTTTGTTAGTGGTGTCATCAGGGGAACACGCTATGTCTTCTATTACTACAAACTGCGTGGCGGTCGTTTCTGCGGGCTTCGTTATGTTGTAACCTACACCACCTGTGAACACCGAAACTTGCTGTCCTAATGTCATTGCCACAGCCTCATCTGTGGTTGCTCGACTTAGGGTGCTTCCTGTGCCTCCAGGGGCTAGGTTAGTCCATTCATATATCTGACTTCTCATTGCCATATTTTTCATCTCCATTTATTTTTTTTTTGGTTTTGCCCCTCGTTTTACCGAGAGACAACTAATGACAACTTTTTGGACTATATGAATGCTTGCATTTAGAGGGAAAGTGTTAAATGGTGTAAGTCACTGTGAAAACTGTGATTATTAGCCACCGAACCCTATTAACTTCTATCTAAATCGGCATCTTAAGTATTCTAAAAGAAGATTACCTGTAAACAATACAAATATTCCCACTACTATAATAACAGGTAAAGTGTCCACCGCAGTCATTCAAATCAAACCTGTGAACTTAAAAGTTAAATCAGGAGTAAGTAATCTTACTGACCCATTATTGAACCGTAGCCAACTGCACCTTGAACGTGGTTGCCCTTGCGACCGTGTTCTGCACCAAAGTTCTGAATAACTCCACGACCACTATTACCTGCGCTGTTTCTCATAACAGTTGGAAGAATCCATGTGTTGAAAACATCAGCAGACTTTCCTGTTACATCAAGATTAGAAGCGTCAACCACCATAGGGTTTTGTGTAATTGTTGGAACTGTCTCGGCCATCCATACAGGAGGTGCGTGACCTATATCTGCTCTGTGACTGTCAAGAGGATTGTATTGGCCTAAGTCTCTGTAATCTACAACCTCGTATTCACGGCGGTAGTCAAGTTGGTCTTGTAATAGATTGTTAGGAGTAGAAGCCCCTGCTTGCTGTCCTAATGGGTCTGTGGTAGTAGTCATAGTAGTTTGTCCAATAACTGAACCATCTCCTGTTGGGAATACTAAGTCTGACGGGTCGCCTTCTGCCATGAATCCATCAGAACGAATGTTACGAATTAACTGTGCGAAAGAAAGTAATCCGAGAGTTCCGCTAAACGCTTGAACACCTCTACTCATTTCACCTTCAAACATTCCATCTCCGCGAGCCGCATATCCTACTAAGGCAGATGCGAATACACCGAGTCCGATATTTCTCACTAACTGTGAACGGCTACCAAATAACCCCATATAAGAGGATATTACTGCCCCCGATGACAAAACAGCCGCAACGCCTAAAAGCATTGGGACTGATGCCAATTCTCTTGCGCCTTCTTCAACTGTGTCTATGGACTCTTGAATAACCATCTTAATCACTTGACCCTATTCATCTGCACGACTATAAGAACCTTAGCCCTAGAATTATCGCCTATTCAATAGTCCGATAAGTCTTTACATTTAGAAATAGTGTCTTCTAACCCTCTTTTCAAAGCCGTTTCCAAACCTTGTTCCCTCATTGTTTCTAATCCTGCTTCTGTTGTCCCACCTTTAGATGTGACGCTAGAAACTATTTCTTTTAAACTTAAATCCGTATTGTGATATAAGGCTAATAAACCCTTAACAGTTTCTAAGACAGTTGATTCCGCATCTTTTTCGGATAAACCTTGCTCTGTTCCAACAACTTTCATACTATTGAAGACTTGAGCCAAATAAGCGATTCCTGAACCTGATAAAGCCGTGACAACATCCAGATGAGATTCATCATCCTGTTTAAACTGAATACAATAACCTAAATCAGAAAACAATGCTTGAGCCAGAAAAACTTGTTCAGGAGAAGTGTCAGTATTCGCAACCCAAGCCGTCATTCCTTGCCCGTAAGCCACAGATAAATTAGTCATGGCTCTAATAACAGTAGCCTCTGGAACACGCTGAGTGTAGTAATCTAAAGGTAATCCTGCGGCGAAAGTGATTAACAAGCCCGTAAACTGTTTAATTTCATCTAAAACTTCTTCCATATCTTGAGGTCTTACTGCTAGAATAAGAACTTCTACTTGCTCGGCTAACTTGTTATTATCTTGTGTAACTTCAATCCTAGAAAAAATAGGTTTAATCAATTCGACAGGTCTTACGTCTGAGGCTTTAACAGTATGATAAGTGTGAGTAACTATGCCTTCTAGTAAGGCTTTACCTAGATGCCCCAATCCGATTATGCCAACCACAGGTGGCTCGTATAAAACTACACTCATGGTGACACCTTTCGTTTAAAAAATAAAGGGGTCGTTCTATACTTAATTATTAAAGAGCCAAACCACAACAACATAACAACAGTTAATGTTTGTTGAATCAAGAAACTAATACTATCAATGTAAAAAGCGTAAAGTAACCATGAGCCGTTACAAATTAAAAGTATAAGAGTAGTCCATAAACTGAAATCATCAGTCTGTTTTCTTTCTATCATACGCACAATTTGAGGAATCCAAGAACTAAGGGAAAACAAGGCGACAAAGGCCATAATAGATTCTATCAAAGCACCGTCCATCTAATCACCCTAAAAAGGATTCTGAACTAAATAATCAATGAAAACCATGACATCATCTACCTTATCGTCAGATAACTCTTTGTAGGACGTATTGTATTTAGACTTAATGCACTTGGCTAAATGAGCGTAAGGATTTCTACCTTTTGGGTGTCGAGGTGACGCAGGTAATTTACCCTCTAAAAACTCCCCTCCTGTTTGAATAGCGACCCATATTTTTCGACTGTTTACATCATTCACTTTTCTTACCCCCTAAATCTGTCAGCCATTGATGAACTTTGAAACTCCACACTTTAAGGTGAGTAGCCCTCGTATCTAAATCAACTACCCCCGTTTGAAGCCGCCCCATTTCATCCCGCATCCGTTTTAGTTCGTAATGAAGAACCTTTAAATTGCGGTGAAGAAATATATTGTGCATAAACAAGACAACTAAACCAAAACCTAAAAGTATATCCACATCACTCATACTATCACCTAAGTTCTTCAACCAACTCTATCAATCGCTGAATCTCCCACTCAAGGTCGCTCACCCTTTTTTTAGTTTCCACCAAAAGCCAAGACACTCTACTCATTTTATCCTCGTTGAAGGGTCTATCCGCAGGGTTTGGAATTAAAGGTATGTAAGAACTTTCTACCTCTACTATTTCACCCATTTCGTAAGCATCAGTTTTAGTTTCCGTAGATATGTAATTAGAAAAAACATTAACTTTAACGGCTTCACATTGGCAAACTAAAGTTTCTCGTTGCCCCATGACAGCCCGCAAAACATCTTGGCAATTTAAGCATTTGATTTCTTGATTTTTTAATATTGGCATTTTAACCCCTCTGTGACAGTCCCCACGCGAGGACGAGAGTTAATTAAAATAAAAAGGTTTTCAATGTTACGAATAGAGTAGTCAATCATGTGGCTCACTCAACGTAATTGGTGTAACATTTTTCACAACAAAACATAGTTAGATGTGGAGTGTGGGAAAAGAATCTCTCACAGTTTGGGCATTTCATCATGTCACCTTGACAATTATTACAGGCAACCACTATATTAGGATTCGGATTAATTTTCCCTGCCAATATAGATTATTTTGACACTTTCAGGTTGTTTTTTAGTGATGTAACGATGAGGGTCTAAAACTACTGAACCTTCAGGAAAAGTAAGGTGTTTAAAGGCGAGGTGTTTAGTGGAAATGAAATACAAGGCTTTAGGTGTGAACCAAACAGTATCAGGTTCTCGTAGGAACGGGTCGTAAGACTCTGGGATAATGCCTCGCTCTTTTAGGATGTTCTCTAAAAGGACAGCAGGGCTTCCGACTGTTAGTTTAGTTTCAGGTTTAAAACTGCGCCCCATCAAAATAACAGGTAATTCGGGCGCGAGTTTATGTTCTGCTTCTATTAAATCAGCCAGCCACTCGGTTTGGTGTTCTCTTGCCCGCATTAAATCGTCAAAGAAATTATGAGATAAGTTTAACTCATTAGCCAGCCACGACATAGCGATATTATCTCTTGGATGACAACCTCCACCATCACCCATACCACCTGAAAGATAGTTGTTAGACATTAAACGACTGTGGGCTAATCCCATCGCTTCGGTAACCGCATCTACATTAGCACCCGTATGATGACATATTTCCATCATAGTATTAGCGAAAACTATTTTCATCCCAATGTAAGTGTTGTAAGCGACCTTAATTAACTCAGCAGATTTTAAATCGGTGTGGAAGAAGGGGCTGTCATGTATTGTGGTGTAAAAATCTTCAGCGACTTGAGCCGCGTAATCATCATCCACACCAAACAAAACAAACTCTGGGTTTAAGAAATCTGGAATAACAGTTCCCATAGCAATAAAAAAAGGATTGTAACAGAGTTTAACTTTATCATTTAAAACAGGTTTAATTTCCCTTTCGATAGTTTCAGGTAATACTGTTGATATTATAATAACGACCTTATCTTCGTCTTGTTGCTCTATAACGGCGGCTAATTCAGCCATTCCTTCTCTGAGCCATGTGTAATCAAAATCTACTCTAGTTTCAGGCAAACGAGTATCACCATGATAAATGGAATCGTGAGGGGTTTGGATTGAAACAAAAATTATGTCTGAAAATATAACTAATTCAGGCAAATCCATAATTTCTAATTCGGAATTATAAAGTAACTCTGCGGCTTGAGGCTCGTAACCTTCGGCTAACGCTCCATTAGGTTCTACTAGACTTTTTATTTTAATCATGTTTAAAGTTTTTTCATTAATATCTATACCTGCTACTTTGTGTCCTTTAGTTTCAACCGCTAAAGCAACGGGCAACCCTAGTTTACCTAATCCTACAAACCCTACTTTCATATATCAAAGAATGCTATATGCTTTATTAAACTACTCAGTTTAAGTCCACATTTTTGATAGTAAAATACAATCCATAAACCATGACAACAGAAGCCCCTATTAGAAGTAACTTATCCGAATTGGATAACTCTTCTTCAAAGATAACTACACCTTTATCCGAATCATTAGTGTTCAAATCTAGTTTAACCGTTTCGGGTTGCTCTGTTCCGTGTGGGCCGAGAGTTTCATTTACTAGGTGTGGACTGCAACACAATCCAGAAGGGCTTAATTTGGAATCGGTCATTTAATCACTCACCTTTTTTACTTTTAGAGGTTTTTTTAGTAGTTTTCTCAACCTTCTTTTTACCAGCCACCATTTCGGCTATTTTCTCAGGGGTAAAGCGAGTAGTCTTTTTTCTTGTGGTCTTGACTTTCTTAAACAACCCGTAATAAACAGAACTGTCAATAGGTATTTCTTCCACCAACTCAAAGCCGTTCTCCTCTAAATCCTCTAAAATGTCTTCAGGTGTGGCTATCCTATAACAGTAAGGGTCATTAGCGAACTCAGCCGAGTCTTCGGCGTAGTATTGACTCTCTCCAAAACGATTAGTGGCTGAACCGAAAAACAAAAGAGCGTCTTTCTTCATCAATTTGTTTATCTTTTGCAGAGCCGTATCAGTATCAGGTAGGTGGTGATAAACTCCTAAACATAACAGCATATCATATTGGTTATGGTGACTTGAAGGTAAGTTTAAAACATCTGTTCTTAGAAACTTCGCTCCTGTCTTAAACTCAGATTCCAACCATTCAGCCTGTGCTACCACTTCTATGCCTGTCTGATTTATGTCAATCCCTAAAACATCAGCACCATTCGCCGCTAAAATCAAAGAATAGAATCCAGAATTACAACCTATATCTAAACACTTCATATCTTCTGTGTTTAAAGGAATCAAAGGGTGAATCTTATCCCAAATAGGTAGAGGATGCTTGTGGACTTGAGTAGTTTGAGTTCCTTTAATCTCCACATAATGATAAAATTGTCGTAAGGAAGCGATTTTGTTTATAGTTGCATCAAGTTCTAACTGTGTTGCTTTGATACGAGGCAACCGAAGTTTTAAAGAATTTTTTGGCTTGGGCATTGAAACACCTATTTTTAATTAACGGTGTTGCTATATGAAACTAATCTAAAACTCATACTCGATAACAATTTCATTATACTCCATCATCCACTCCCCTCACTATTCGATGCTCACAGGTATTTTCGCGAGTTGCATCACACAAATCACACAATCCTGATTCCACCAAACTCTTACGCAGATTTAACTGACGAGCCTCAAAGTCGTTGTTGTAGGTAAAGTTAGCCCAATGCTTTTCTTTTCTGACCCATTCAGTAGCCTTTTTAGGGTGATATAAACTATGGTTTTCGGCTTTGTTCAAAACATGAAGCCTTTCATCATCGTAAAACTCACCTATATTATAGTTTGTAGAATCTATGGTTTCATGGACTCCATTAAAATCCACCCAATTAACATCTTTATCAGTTCGATGCAATCTCCATTGGAAATCAGGCCAATACCACCAATCTTTACTGTTCAATCGAGGCCACATACAGTATTCCTCAATTATTTCAGGTGTCAAGTCTAATAAATGGTTAATGCGAGGAACTAAAATTATGTGGGTTTCGGGGGATATGTTCAAAAGATATGTATGAAGATTTTCAATAAGATTATCATGGGGTAGTTCATCTGCGTCAATATGAAACACCCACTTAGTATCACATAATTTTACTCCTGTATTTCGCATATCAGCAAAACTATTGATGAAAGTGTAGCGATTAAAAATAACATCTTTATGGTTGGCGTATTTATCCACAAAATCTTCCGAAGTAGTTGAATCAGCCAATACTCTAATTACATCAGCAGGATGTTTCAGCGAGATGAGATGACTAATGAGATTTTCAACGCGGTCAATTTCGTCTTTCATAGGAATCAAATATGTTATCTGTTTAGAATTAGAGTCTGTGTAAGTGTTTTCAGGTTGGGGATTGTCCGAAACCTTAACGGCTCTAACGGCGTATCTCCGTCCACAACACACATCTCGCGTCCTGAAAGTTTCCACTATCTTGAAACCGTTTCTCTCTAAATCCTTGTTAAGATACTGAGTTGTGGGAATCAAGAAGTTGGATGCGTCCAAACGGTAAGGCTCGTCATCAGGATAGTAGCGAGTTTCCGTAGGGTGAGTTTCCGACTCCAGATAAAGTTCGCCCCCCATTTTCAACAAACGATTTAATTTGGCTAATCCTCGCGAGGGGTCTGTTAAATGATAGTAAACACCTAAAAAGAGTATCTTATCGTAAGGTTCGGACTCATCGCATTCCATGTAGTTCATTTCTTTAAACTTCGCCCCTGTTTGCAGTTGTGATTCTATCCATTCGGCTTGTTGTAAAGGCATACAATCTACGTTATACACTCTTTCCACTTGATTTACATCTACCCCTAATACATTAGCCCCTCTTTTAGCGAGTTCAAAACTGAAGAATCCCGCATTACAGCCCACATCTAAGATTTTCTTACCTTCTATATCCTTAATCAAAGGACGGTGTATTGACTCCCAGAGGTTTAAAGGATGATAACCGTAGTTTATCTCTTGACCGTCTATCACACTTACTCCTATCTGACCTGCTTCTTGGGTTGGGACTCCATGCACATCTATTTGCATGGCAAACGGTTTTCGCTTCTGGATTTCCTCACGGATAGAGTCAAAATCAGGAATATCAACAGGGTGTGGACTCTCTGGAACAGGTGTGGTAGCGGGTTGAGGCTGTTTAATGTTATTAGTCAATCGGCTCTCGGTGGAGAAGAAAAAGGTCTGAAACAATCTGCCGTTCTCTTTGCTGTCTCCGAAATACTCTAAACTTCTGTGCCAATGTTGGGCGTTGAAAAGGATTAAACGGTTAAAAACATTTCCAATATTATCAACTTGTTCCCAAGCGTGGAAGTTCCCTGCGTTCTGATTATGTGGGGTCAAATCCTCACTCTCTAAAGCAAACCTTGTTCCGTCTTGGAATCTGAAAAGACCTGTTCCACCTGATACGGGAGCGTCAGGTGTAAGATATAAAACCCCCGCCCAATCCGTGACATCGTTATCTGTGTGCATCCACGAAACTTCAGATTCTAAAGTGAATTGGAATGTGCCGTTGGCGTTAAAGTGATTTGCGCTGTTAGACCATTGAGTTATCTTCCCTGCGAAGGGTTCAACATAACTCTCTATCTTATCCTTGAGAGCATCCAGAGCGAAAGGAGCAGTTCTTTTACCAGGGTAATTTCCCTGAATCGGAAAGTCCTGTTTTAGAACCCATTCTCTTACTGCTAAAGGGTCTTCATAAAAATCATCTATCACCAAAACAGTCGGTGTTGGATATTCCTTTGGAATTAAGAGTGTTGGTTCACTCGACATACTAATAATTTGAAGGGTTTACCCTTAAACCTTTGTGTCTTAGAAATCTGGGAGAGATTCTACTGATTGTCCCCAAGCAAATCCCGTGTCGTAAATATCGGTATTAACTAAGCCTGTTGGGTCAACTGCTGTGACCATATCAGAAGAAGTGTGAATTGGTTGAGTAACAGTCTTTCCAAGAGGACTTTTAGTGTGTCTAATTTTATCTTGGGAATGAGCGTGGTGAACCATAGCAGTTCTAAAGAAATTCTTAGCCCCGTTACTCATTCTTCTTTCATCAGTCATAAAGTTCAAGAATCTTTGGTGAACGTGTCCACCTTTGATAATCTTTCGGATTTCACTATCAGTTTTGGTGAATATTATTAAGAAGGGTTTTTCAACTCTTTCACTTACTGTCATTACACCGTCTTTAAACTCAACTTCCCATGTTTGAAAAATCCATTTCTTATTTGGAAGAGGTTTAACTTCATCGTAGTGCATAACAGGAGCAGGAAGTCGAGAGTTAACTTGACGCATAGCGACTTGTTGGTGTGGACTTAAGTTTAAAATAGGTTTAGCAACTAAATCAAACTGTTGTCCTAATTCAGAAACAATACTTCTGTTAGCACTCTCCACAGGGTTAGATTTTAGACTGTCAGAGATACTTTTATTTAAATCCATAGGAAATCCTCACCACTATGAAGGGGTTTGACTATAAGAATGTATGCTCATCGCAGAGACAGGATAGATTTATAGGGGAATCACAGGTCAGACAAATTATGATTCTATCGGGAGTGTTGTGGTCTTTAGTGATTTGGCATCGCTCTTGGAATAAAACTGATGAAAAACAGGTCATTTGATATGAATCAAACGCAAGGCTTAAATAGGTTATAGCCACTAAAGTATAGTAGGTAAGACGCATGGAACAAGAAAGAAACATTTATTCAAACGCTAATATGTGGAACAGGGGAGAAGAACAACCTGTTCCTGAGACTAGAGAAATATCCGATTCAGGAGAGGTTGAAAACTACACTTGCACTTGTGGAAACACTAATGCAGAAGATTTTCACGTTAATGATAATAAAGGTGAAGTGTCGTGCAATCAATGTGGAACGCTTATTCTTTCTAATATGATTGACCCGTCTGCCCCTACTCGTAGATTCAGTTCCACAGACCCTTCGGTGGATAACGCTCATTACGGCGCACCTGCAAGTAACCTTTTTGCGGATAAGGGTTTAAGGACTACTTTTAATCCAATGGAAGCCAACAGGAAAGACAGGCAGAAGTCTTTTATCCTTAAGAGAATAAATCAACAGACTGTCACTAACAAAGAAAGAAACTTAGCAGTTGCTCTTAGAGATATTGAAAGAGTTATTAGTAGAGGGGGTTTGACTAAATCTGTTCATCAAGAAGCAGTTAATGTTTATCGTGATGCTGTGGATTTACAGTTGATTAGAGGTCGTAGTATTGAAGGTATGGTAGCCGCATCTATTTACACGGCTTGTAGAATACGAGGTGTGCCTCGGTCACTAGATGAAATAGCAGACTTAACAAGAACAGGTAGAAAAGAGATTGCTCGTAACTATAACACTTTGAAGAAGAATATAGTTAGACTCAAGAGAATGCCACCTACTACTCCTGACCAATATCTTAAGAGGTATATTTTTGCTTTAAACTTGTCACTTAAAGTAGAAAATCGAGCGCAAGACTTGTTGAAGACTTGTTTTGACGGTGGCATGAATCAAGGGAGAAATCCTATTGGTGTAGTAGCCGCTTGTATTTACATCGCTTGTGTTGATTGTGATGAGAGAAGAACTCAAAGGCAGATAGCGCGAGAGTTAGAAATAACTGAAGTTACTATTCGCAACCGTTACAAAGAAGCGATGGCTATCTTAAACGCTAACAAAAGTAAAGTGGAAATAGAAAACTCAGATGAGTAGTCTCTAAGCCTCTGATGGTTTTAGGGTCTTAATGAGTTTAACTGCTAGGGCTATTCCAAAAACAGCCACAGTTCCGAAAACCATCTGACCCAGACTTGTAAGTTTCCAAGAACCGTTTATCCCACCGCCATCATCGTCAGCGAAAAGTGAGGCTGAAGGGTCTTTGATGAACTCAAACAAGTCAGAGAAGAACTCTAATTTAGTCTGACCCGTTAAACTTGCTAAAACATCAATAATAGTATATACAACCAGACCTCCACCCAAAAACTTAATCCAATTACCTGCACGACCACTTCCTATGGAATCACTTACAGCCATCACAAACTTCTTACCGCCGTCTGCCGCCGCGAAACCAGCGCGAGTTATTCCTTGAGCCGCACCCAAGTTCTTGATTTGAGATTCGCTCAATTCTTTAACAGAGCCGTCCATTCCTTTAAAGAAAGTGTCAGCGTTATCACCCACACTTGCCTTTATTTGAGATTGAAGTGAAGGATTGTCCGTGTAAAACTTTCGTAAAGCAGTATGACTCGCTTCATCACCAGAATGAAGTCGCCTAATTACATCGTCAAATTGTTCAGGAGAAGTTTTAGCCGTTTTAGCCAATGCCTTCTCAAGAGATGCTTCAGGAATCTTAT
>Ga0209535_1000350_pt1 | contig 32309 bp, 43 predicted proteins | sample LinPmetageLP28_FD_184041 | JGI IMG/M metagenome (GOLD analysis project Ga0209535, IMG submission 184041) | Marine viral communities from the Pacific Ocean - LP-28 (SPAdes) (version 2) | ecosystem: Environmental > Aquatic > Marine > Oceanic | place: Pacific Ocean | collected 2009-08-22
GCTGCGCAACATACCTTCCAATAGCCATATCGCTAGAAAAAATACTAGGTAAAGTGTCATCAGTATCAACCAGAACACAACTAGCATACTGTTTGAGAGGCGTTCTAACACCTGCCATAACCGGAGTAGGAATATTGATTTTGAATTGTGAAATTGCGTCATAATATTTTTTAACATAAGTCATTCTCTTTTCTTTTGGATAGTTCATAAAGACAGATGCGGCAATCATCATATACATAAATTGTGGTGTTTCAAATATCTCGCCATTACTTCTGTCTTGTACTAGATACTTGTCAATTACTTGTCTTAAACCAGCGTATGTGAAAGTATAATCTCTCTCGTGGTTTAACCAATTTTCCATTCTATCAAAATCTTTCTTTTGATATTTTTCTATTAGTTCACCATCATATAAATTTTTATCAACAGCTTTCTTTACATGGTCGTACATATGTGGGTGATCCCAAAGTCTTCCAATAACTTGTTTTCTTAAGCTGTAAAGTAGTAGTCTTGCCGCAACATATTGATAGTTTGGATTATCTAAATCAATTAAGTCTGCTGCTGATTTAATAAGGATTGCTTGAATATCATTTGTAGTTATGCCATCATAAAATTGTAGACCACTTGACATCTCAACCTGAGATGATGAAACACCAGAGATGCCTTCAACTGCATACTCTACCATCTCGTGGATTTTTTCAATGTTCAATGGCTCTTTGCCTCGTTCACCTCTTTTAAGTACATTTATATTCTCGGCCATTGGTCTCCTATATCTTTTTATATTCGTTAAGTTTTGTTAATGCGGATAGTTTTGAAAATGTGTTATTATGTATAATATCAGATAACTCAGTCTTTGTCAACCCTGCCATTATCATATCGTTAATGTCTTTATGTCGCATATCTTCTGGCCACACTACTAGGTTGTAATCTTTCTCTACTACATCATACATACGCTTTATGATTTCTTTATTTCTTGGCTCGTTGTCAAATATATAAGTCACTTCATCATTACTAATTTTATTTTTTAATACTAAATCTGCGCCAGCAGCAGCCAGACAATTATCAACAAATAAACTATCAATCGGACCTTCAACGATATAAACCTGTCGCTGAAAATTGACTCTTTCCAAGCCGTAAACCTTTTGTTTGTTTTCATCTAATTTTACCGTTAGATACTTTGGTTGTTCATTTCCAAAAGCACGACCTTGAAAAGCAAATACTTTTCCAGTCGTATCATAAAAAGGTATAATTAATCTAGGATGGTCTTGTTTAGTATTATAAGTTTTAGGTTTAACTTTATTTACTAACTCACCAAACTTATCACAGAAATATAACTTATCAAAAAATTCAACAGGTATCTTTCTATTGACACAATATTTCTTTGCTGGGTGTTCATCATCTAGTTTCGTAATACTTTTCAAATCAGTTATAATATTAGTTTCTTCAAACACAGGTTTGAAGTCAAACATAGTTGGCTTCGGTGTCGCTGGAGCCGACTTCTTATATCTTTCTAAAAGATATTCAGAATACATTTTTGGGTCCACATACTTTATAAAGTTTGCCAGATTTTGACCCATGCCACAATTATGACATTTGAAGAACATATCATTTTTTACTCTATAAAGATACGCTCTACTTTTTAATTTTGATTTCTTCGAATCACCACAATGTGGACAACGAAAATTGAATAGGTAGTCATTCTTTTGTTTGAACTGACTTAGCCTAGATTTTAGATTGGATATAAATTTTAGATCAATATAACTGGACATAACACAAATACTAATATACCATACTTATGTATAAAAGTCAATGTTAATTTGCGGCCATCATATGCATTATAGGCATAAAGTTCTTTGATAAAACCCACCCTAATACAATCGCTCCACCTATGATAATCCACCTGTATTTTTCTAAAACACCAACTCTAGCGCCTATATCGTTCTTTAATGACTTGATTTCAATGAGTAATCTCTTTTCACTTAATGATACATCATTCTTTAATTCTCTATAAACATCAGATATTTCTTCTGCTCTATCTTTTAGTTTATCAAATATAACTTCGTCTATTTTTTCTTGCCTTTGGATTTTTTCTTCATGTACAGCTAACATACTTTTGATAGATGAAGATACATCTGTCAACTTATCAATGGCAGTATCTATTCTACCATTAATTGTATTAACATTTTCTATATCTCTTTTAAGAGATTCTACATCTACTTTTAAATCTAGTGTATCTTTTTCTGCCATAGTTTTGTTCCTGTTTTGTTCATAATATAATCTACCATAAAGGCGTTTAAAATAGTCGTAAGTCCCATTGGGAATTGTGCGTTGAAAGCACCATTGTATAAATTGACTACACTATTATTTATTTTTTTGAGAAATTGTATTTGACTAGGCTACCCAACCATATCGTCTTAGAGTATTTAGTCTTTGTTGTTTCCACAACCTTATAAATGTCCTCTTTCGTCTTCGTAATTTTTGTTTCTTAATCCTGATCCAATGTAAATTGAGTAAATATAACTTTCTTTGTTTATCATTTCTTATTATCCTTTTTGCTATTAACTTTAACTTCTTCTTTTGAAGTAGTGTCATAACCCTCCGTTGTATAGATTGATACTTTGTTTGATTTACCTTTCACTTGAACATCATCTAACTTTCTAAACTTAAATAATTTTGAAACCTCACTATAAGTATCTTCCCCAACTATCAATGTTGCGTCATAGTTTTTAGAAACACCTTCCAATCTACTTGCTAAATTAACAGCATCACCTAGCACTGAATAATCAAATCTCTGTTGTGATCCCATATTCCCTACTACGGCCTTTCCTGTGTTGATACCTATACCAATATTTATTTTAATACCTTTCCCAAAAGCATTACTTTCATTTAACATTTTTAGTTTTTGTATCATTTCATGCGCTGATTTTATGGCTGCTTCACGGTGTTTAGGTGTGTCAATTGGCGCATTCCAAAATGCCATTATGCAGTCACCCATATACTTGTCAATCGTTCCATTGTTCTTCATTATTATATCTGTCATTGGAGTTAAAAACTTGTTGATAACCACAGTCAATCCTTGTGGATTTTTTTGATACTTTTCTGATATAGGAGTGAAACCTCTTATGTCACAAAATAGAAAAGTTAACTCTTTTGTTTCTCCACCTAGTTTTAGTAAGTCAGGATTTTGTTGTAGCTTCTTAACCATCTTTGGCTCTAGGTAATGTTCAAATTGTTTTTTAATTTGTAGTTTTAATCTATTCTCTCTAGCAAAGTTATTATATATTAAATGTGTCCATACAATAGTTATTATAATAGCAATAGATGACCAATCTGTAATTATCATTTTACTATGCCATAGATAACCAGCAGACAAAGCCATATCAATATATGCACCAAATAATAATATCGCTGACCATAACAATCCTACTCTAGGTATAATATACACAAATAAAATTAAACATATTATTAATCCTATCCATTCTAACTTAGGCAACCAATCAGGTCTTGTTATAAACTTACCTGATAGTAAAGTTTCAGTTGACAACGCCATAATTTCGTGTGTATTTTTTAAACCATTAGGAGTTAATACAAATGTTGAACCTGTAAATGTAGCACCTATGAATACTATTTTACCTTTTACTGATGACCAATCTAAATCAGCATGATCTATTCTAGGTATTTGATGTCTAAAATCAATCCATATATCATCTTGTTTAGGTAATGGAAACTTTATGACCTTCATTATAACAGATGGTACGGATTTGTCAAGTGGTAATTTTCTTATAGTACCATCAACATCAATAGGTACATCTACATTACCTACGCCTAATACTTTTCTCTTAATACTTTGTAGATTTTTTGCGTTATCAGTTTCTGTTAAGATAACAGGATACTTTGAAATCATTTTCAAAAACATCTCATCACCACCTAGTCTATCTTTATGTACAAAAACTACATTTAAGAAAACTAAAGCAGCACCATTTTGATATGCTTTGATTATACTACGACCTAGTTGATCTCTCTTCCATGGCCATTGACCTTTTAATGTTAATGCTGTATCTGATATGTCTATTAATACTAAACTTTTTGATAGATAGTTAGTACCAAACTTTTGGTATAAATCAAATGTTTTTAATTGTAGGGTCTGTAAAGGTACAGGATTATATATCTTAATTGCTAATAATATAACCACACTTACCACTACTGCCCAAGTGGAAGTTATCTTGCTCATAAGACTATTTAGTCTGTTTGTATGATAGTGATATTACTTTGATCGGCACTATTACCTACATCAAGGTGTTGTGCCTCAGAATCTTGTAATATTTGTATGTCTGCTTCTTTTGATGTTTCAGTTTGTACATATGCTGTATGATTATCATTGGTTCTATTTAAGATAGTAAAATCACCACTTGTACTTGAATCAGCATCGTGCTCATTGTTTAATGTTGATACTCTTCCAGTAGAAGTCGCTGAAGATGAAGCACCTGTGACGCCAGATGTTGAAGTTAATGTTTGAGTCACATCTCCTGTTGAATAGTTAAGAGTTTCACCACTAGCAGTTAACTTTGTTTCATTACCCTCGTTATCAACATATTCAGTACCACAAGATTGATTAGCAATGTCAAAATAATATCCGTATTTTAAACATTCTTCTTCATTATAACTTGCCAATAGTATTTCTAATTCTGCGTCTATGTCGTAATCATCTTCATAAGCATATTCATCTTCCCAATTAGTTTCATCTGTTTCATTGTTATAATCATAACCTGAATACCACCAGTCATAGGCAGCGTCATAGTAAGTATTGTAATCGTTATAATCCCATTCATTGATGTACTTGTCTTTTAAGTCTTTCATCTTCCAAGGTTTAGGTTGATTTTCACATAACTTAAAGTCTGGCCAATTACCACACCAACCAAATAGTTTACCAAATATTTTTTTAGATTCCTTATCCCAACTAGTGGCAGTCACTTTTAAATACCAGTCATCTTTATAAAAGTCATTTAGATAATCAACATACTCTTGGTTGCACCAATAATCTTCATAACCATTATACACACAATAGTTTTGTAGTGTCAATGTTGGAGGACCACCATTTGCTTTATATTCTGCGTTAGAATAGTAATTGTCGTCCATCGTAAAATCTTCCCAACTATATCCTTCAACAACTGATTCAGTTTCTTCTTTTGTTGCTTCAACTACATCAACTTCTTCAACTGTTGAGTTCCAAGATGTTAGACCATACTTCTCTAGTGTATCATTGTATGCCTCATCATAAGCATCCCAATCTACATTATCCCAATCAATAGAATCCCAATCAATCGTATCATATGAACAACCTGACTCACAACCTATAGCGTCAAAGTATGCTTGGTCCATTTCTGCATACATTTTTTTAGCATCGTCCCAATCCATTTTACTTTCACCTTCAGCGTCCCATACTGAAATCTGATTGTCTTCATCTATATAACCCCACTCTTTTAAATCTGATTCATATTCATCATAGTAAGATGTATCTATATCTGTTTCAGCTTCTAGTGCTGTTGCGTCTAAACCTTTTTCTTCTTTAGAATCCATTTCAATCATTGAGTCTGCCTCACTAACTGACATATCAGTAGCAACTATATTATCATTAGTTTCATTGATAGTTGTTTCTTCACCAAAGATTGAGTCTTCACTATTTTGTGCTTTGTTAGATTTTTTATCTACATCTCCAAAACCCTTTTCAGTTTCATCTCTTATATCTTCTTCAAAAGAATCTAACTGTATAATTTTTCTGTTGTCTGTTTCTATTCTAGGAGGTGTTGGTGCTAAATCATTAGATAAAACTGTCACCGAACTGAATGCGTTTGTGATTGTTTGAGAACCTGCGTCATTTGATACTGTCACTTGACCTACTACGCCATCACTATCTGGTAATAAAGTAATAGTTGCACTACCAAAACTATCTACTGTACCTGAGAATGCTGTACCTTGTACTGTGATTGAAGCATTACCAGCAGCAATATTAACTTCGCCACCTAAAGTAGATACACTACCTGATTCATATGTAAATGAACCTACATTAACAGATACATTCATTGCTAATTCTATTGGTACAACTGAAGTATCAAAAGCAAATTGGTCAATAGTTAATTCAGTATTAGGTCCCATTGTAAACTTTGTACCATCTATATAACTTAATATCATACCACCATCTTCACCTGTTTGAAGAAAGTCCTTCATTTGTAATTCATAACCCATTAATGTATTTTGAGTTTCACCCTCACGCTCATTCCAAGTCGTACCCATTTGACCTGTAATTTCTCCAACTTTAGGACTTGTAATTTGTGAGATTGTACTAGTACAGAAAAGTATCAGAAAAGATACTATAAAAAATATTCTTTGCATATTAGCATCCGTTCGCTACATTAGCTGTCACATCTGCTGTTTGGTTGTTTCTGTTAAATGAATAATTACAAGTATCAGAACCATCTTGCGTGAAGTTTAAAGTGTAATCGTAAATACTATCACCTGATACATTAATGTCTGCTGTATTTGCACCACCTACTTGTGCCATATTAATAGCAGAGTTAGATGTATAGATATAAATTCTAGCAGTATTAGTACCACCCTCTTGGTGTAGTCTTAATACATTGTTATTACCATTAGTGACTGTTTTTAAATAGTTGTTATCGCCTTTGATAATTATTGTATCAAAGTCACCACTGTGAGAAGCGTGTAAATCTAAAATGTTTGAATTACCTATAATGTCATGTACTTGATAGTTGCCTGTTCCGTAAGATGAAGTATCTAATCTATTTGAGTCACCAATAATATAGGCGTCAAGCGTTGCGCCTTCACTACCTGAAGAATCTGCGAACTGTCCATGTGAAGCAACATTGGGACCTATTGATACATTAGAATTTGTGTTCATACCTACTGAGTCTGTATGAGTATAGACATGGACTCTATTTGAGTCACCTGACATAAGAACATAAAAGAAGTGACCATCGCCTCTACTTTTTATCCAAAAATCATTTGAGTCGCCATCTAAATCTAAATCTATATTAGTTTTAGTAGTATTATCTGAATCTCTATTATCTATTCTTATTGTATTTGAATCACCTCTAACATCTAAATCATACCAGTGACCAGTTGAATCTGTATCACCTTCAATTCTCAACTTATTACCATCACCTTTAGCGTCTAAATCAAGTGTCATGTCTTCACCTGCAAACAATAAATGTGAAGATAGGTCAGTTAGATTGTTCTTACCTATTTGTCTAATAATAAGTGTTAGATTCTCGCCATCAATTACAAGTGGTGCGTTAGCAGATATACCTACTTTATTGCCTGATCCGTCTTGTTTTATGAATATTGTGGTATCTTTGTCTTGGTTTTGTTGTTTAACCCAAACAGAATTACCAGCGTAAATTTTACTCGTCCACGCTAGAAGAATCACTATCGCTATCATTATCTGTTTCATCAGCATTCTCCTCCGTAGGTTTCTTTATCGGTATTATTTTAACCGTTTCTTCTTCTAATTCTTTTTTTAATTTCTTTTCTTCAAGGTATTGTTCATAAGTTTTTTCTACTTTTTCACCCATATCAACACCATCATCTTCAAATACTATATCACTATGTCTATTAACAGTTTCAACTTCTTTAGTTTCTACATCATTTTTACCGTCATCAATGTAATCTTTGATTTGAGGTACTTTAATTTCTTCTATTTTTTTAAATGCCCATAAGTCTTTCTTGGCACCTTGTTCTATAATTTCTACTACACCTTTTTCAATTGCTTTTCTTATAGCAAATGTCACTGGTTCGTTCTTTGCATAACCAGCTTCTACTTCTAATAACATTGTATCAGTATCAAAGTATTTAAATATATCACCACCAACACTTGTTGAAACAATAGTCTTTTCAATAGTTGTTGTAATAACTACTTCACCTGTTTGTACATTTACCAATCTTAATATGATTGTGACAATATCTTCTCTGTATTGTTTGTTAGATTGTATACCTAATATTCTAGCACCAAAGCCACCTGATTTAATATCACTATCATAACCTACAATACCACCTGTGATATATGCACCAGCAAATAATAGTGGTGGTAATGGTTCTGCTTCTTCACCATCTACTTGTTGTCTAGTTGATCTAATTAGTTTTCTTTCTTGTAGTAAACTTGGTAAACTTGATCTCTCTACTACTCTAAACCATTCGCCTTGACCTGCATCTGATAATGCCTTAATTAATAATTGATATGATCCTTGAGTCACTGCTGTACTCATTGACGCAAAAGATCCACCTGGTTTCTTTTGACCTGTCATATCTAAAAAATCATAAACAGCAATTACAATAGGTTCTCCATCTGGACTTTGAATTGTGTTTAGATCTTTGTAAGCAACTTGTTGCGTTCTAACATCAAACTTTGGTTTTCCTGCGCAGCCCACTAATATTAAAGATAGTAGGAATACTGCTATATACTTAAACATTAACTATTATCCTCTTTAGGCATTGTGAACACTGTTGTTGTTCCATCTGATTCTGTGACTGTGACAACTACATTACCTGTACCTGCTGGTGTTGTCCATTCAACTGTTTCACCACCAACTGGATTTGTAAATGTACCTGAGTCTTGTTGAAGACCATCTGTACCAAAAACATTGTCTGTAATTTGTTTCGCTAGAGCAGTGTAAAATCTACTCTCTATATTCGCTTTGAATTTAGCAATAGGAGTGTTCTTTGCGTCTGATTCCGCTTTTTCTTTATCAGCTTTTGCTTGCGCTTTGATAGCGTCTTTACGAGTCTTCTCTATATTTTCAATCGTTAAGTAGTGTGATGACTTACCGTTGCCTGAAAATGATGGCGACCCAAACTTAAATGTCAATTCTGACGCACTTACATTAAAACATAATGCGATTACTGACACGAATACTATTAATTTTAACATCTTCTCTCCTATATGATACAACTATTTATAAGAGTTGATTCGTTTATTTTGATGTGAGTTTATTGATAAGTTCAAAGGCTACTTTGACTTTTTCTTCCAAAACCTTGATTCTATAATGTGCTTGAGCAAGTGTGACAATTAGTAATATAAACGCCACAAATATAGGCCATAATCTACTCAACATTAATACTGCTTCACTATCCATTTATTTTATCCAGTTGTAGGGGTTAATTTTATCTACAAATTTATCTAATTCATAATTCAAATATAATAAAAATATTATATAACAAACTATCCAAATCATTACTCGTAAACTTTTTTTCTTATATACGCTGGCTCATGTCTACCTGTAATCTCTAGTATTTCCCACTCGCCATTTTCTAATACTTTTACTTTAGCATTTACTTTATCGCAAGTCATATTATAAACACCAGCTTTATCTTCACTCTCTTTATATTTTCTTTCTGCTAATCTTTTATTCTTTAAACAGTCCATTAAGTTTTCACTCGCTACATGATCTACTAATACTCTTGTACCATCTGCTGAAATTTCAAAGATACATACTGCGAATACAACACCATCCTCAGGTGTAGATGAAGACTCTTTATGTTCTTCTTTCATAAATGTTTTATGTGTATGTTTCTTTTCAATAGGACATACTTGGTGACCATCATCACCACAACCAGTACAATCAGCATATGCAAATGTACTAAACATTAAAAATAAAAATGTTAAAAATATATATCTCATTAATCTATTATTTTAAGTAATCTAATTCCGTATTTTGATTGTTTATCTTCTTGTAATAATCCTTTGACTATCTCACAAGCAAAGATTACTCTATCGCCATTTACTTCTCTAGTAGCTACTCTTTTAGATTTTAAACATTGACCTAGACTTTCTTTAAATACCCATTCAATTCTTTTACCATCAAGTGTTAAAGTTAATGCGATTACTTTATCCTTTTCGTATTTCTCACCACCAGTATATAGTTTTGCCGCAAAAACACTTGAGGCAAACATCATTAAAAATAATATACTAATTAGTTTTTTCATTATTCTTTTTTCCCGCCGTTTTGATAGATCATATTTCTATTACTATCTTTTAATTTCTCAACATCATCACGCAAGATTTTTACATCTTCTTGTAGTCTTTTGATATTGACACCATTGTTCATCATATTTTCCATTTGATTTTGTACTGCCTCTAATTGACCAGCGATATGCTCAATCAACATATATTGCTCTGAGTCAGCTGGTAAAGAACCCATTTCTCCACGAGGCCACTTAATTCTAAATTCTGTATTCTTTTCTAAATCAGACCCTATACTTTCAACGGCTTGATTTAAGTCTTTTTCTGCTAGTGTACTTTTAGTTTCTAGCATTGTAATTCTTTCTAACACACCGAAGTATGCCCAAACGCCAACTGCAACAGCTGCCACTATGGAAAGCAAATTTCTCATAGGCATACTAATAGCAGTGTTATCTGATATATCTAATCTATTCTTTGCCATTTTTCTTCACCTCAGGTTCGTAATACTCCTTATATTTATCCAATAAGTCATTTGTAATTGCTAGTTGATTTCTAATTTGAGCAAAATTCTTCGCTAGTAATTCAAAATCTTTATCTGTCAAACCCCATAGAACAGGATCAATACCAGATTCCTCTAGTTTTTTAAACACTTCTTCAGCGTTCTTACTAGTTATAATTATCCATTTTAGGTTCTCTAACTCTAGTGGAGTTGGGGTGTTCAAATTGAGTTCTTGTCTTTTAACTTCTTCTTTAAAGATACTTAACTTTTTGACACCTGCGCAATTAGTAAGGAATATACTTAGGATTAGCAAGCCCAGGACATTCAGAATTAATCTCTGATTTCTTCGTAGCATTTAATTCACTCTCAGTTAATGGTGATCCACTAGCAATCTCTATACATCTTGTCGCCAGTGCTGAAGCACCGTTTGTTATTCTTTCAATAGCTTCGGTTTTAGCAATAGCTAGTTTACCGACATCTCTATTTTTCTTATTGAATCTTTTATCCAAATTTTCTAAATCTTGTTTTAAAACACCTACTAACTCATTCATCTTCTGGTTAGCCTCTAGTATTTCTTTAAAATCTTTTTGTTGATTCTCTATAAGTGCTTTTTGTTCACCTATAGCAGATTCTAATTTAATAGCATTCGCTTTTAGAATACCATTATCTCTTTGTAATTTAAGCACATAGGCACCAGCACCTAATAGTGATGTGATGATGATGCCTATTAAAAATAATCTCATTGTTTACTTTTTCCAAAATACTGCTTTAGATTTTACCCAGTCCCATTTATCGTTTACGAACCAACCTATAACAAATCCTATAATTATTCCTATTGTAAAAAACATAAGTTCTCCTTATTTTTTATCTCTTTTTCTATGACCATTCCAAGCAACAAAGCCACCTATTCTTAATGACCAGTATGCTAAATTATTCATACTATAAAATCCATTTACTGTGATGTTTATATCTCTAAAGATTTGGTCTGCTCTTTTTTGATCTACAACAAGTAATGCATCTTTCGTACTCACTGGTTTACAGTGTGTGTACTTATACATATAATCGTGTACAAGTCCACCAATAAGTAATACACCTACTGGTGAGAAAAATGTTCTTAAAAATTTAGGTATACTTGCGCCGTCAAATGTAAAACCTTTTGGTATTACATATTCAGTACCATCTATTTCATATGTCCAATCTTGCGTTAGTTCCCAATTTCTAGTTGACAACAACCACATTACGATTGCTTTCCAAAAACCTTTACCTTTTGTTTTGATTGGTAATGGTTTTATGTGAGGCATACCTGTATAACTAAATTTAAGTTTTGGTTTTGCTCTCTTATCTGTGAAGTTGATAATCGCTCCAATGATTACAACAGCTATTAATATACTCCACTGCCAAAATTTCATTGCTAAAGCTACTATTATTTCCATCTTTAATCCTTTATAATTTTTCTATCAACCATATGTTTATATAGAGTTGACTCTTTTATCTTCTTACTTACTTGTCTAACCACATCAGGTCCAAAACCTTTTGATGACCAATTCTTCTTTTGTAATTTTTTAGCGTCTGCGTTAATTGGTTTAATAGTACCAACGCCTTGAGTAGTATAATTAGCAACTAGTCCTACTGCTCTACTGTCTCTACCACCTTGACCTTTTGGTGGTGTATCTCCTAGACTAGCCATAGGTTTTATATTATCTATATAACCTATTCTGTGTCCACCCAAACCAAGATATTCTTTAAATGATTTAGTCATATGCTTTTGAGCTTTCTTTAATAGACTTCTTTTCTTCTTCAGGTACTAAATCTACTTCATTTGTAATACCATTCTTTTCATCTATTTTCATCTCAACTTTATCAATACCATCTAATACTTGTTTTAACATAATGTTATTGTTATCGTTATTCTCTTTTAATTTTCTTTTAAAAGTTTTATACTTACCAAACATTAATGGATCTTTTTCGTCTTTTTTCTTTTTAGGATTTACGCCTGGTTCACCATCAGGACCAACGCCTACACCGGCAATGTTCCCTCCACCAACAGCATTTGCTGGTGCGTCTTCCATTTTATTAACAATGTCTTCTGCGACTTCTTTAAATCGTTTCATATTTGTCCTCTGGATATAGTTCGCCATCTTTTTCATATATATCAATACCAAAACAAGTCATATAAGGGTCTTGTTCATAATTTGATTTGACATCACCTTGTTCATTTAAAAGATTGTCGTACTGTTTTGTTTCTTTTAAGTAAGATATGATAGTGCTTTCTATCAATGTCTTATATGGAACATACTCTTTGTTTTCTCTTAATAGTAAACCAAGAGCTACAGCAAAAGAGCCAAGTCGTCCACCTAGACCAACTCTTTTAAGTATTCGTTTTAAATTAAAAACAAATCTGTGAAGTTGAGTATAGGCATTCTTTTCTTCTCTCTTTTGTAAAGAGGTATACTTCTTCAATACTTTTCCATCTTTATCAATTATACCATATTTAAACGCCGGTTGTCTTTCAAACGGTGTCACAAGCATTTTTACTACTCTATATGTTATAACCAAATCAATTGCTCTATTAGCCATTATAGTTCCTGTAAAAGTTTTCTAATACTCATATCCACTTTTTCACTATTTAATTCATGTGGATAAAGATAACCAAGATATATCAATATTGTTTTTAGTTGAGACCAATAAACTTTATCTACTTTATATAATAGTAAAGTACATGCTGCTTCTACACCAAAAACATTTGATAAGACAATTACATGATTGACTGCCAATCGTACTTTTATCTTACCAGTGATACGGTACTTACGAAAGAGTCTTTTAAGATATTTAAATCTTTTAAGATCATCATAAAATTCTTGCTCTTTTGACAATGTTGGATTGTCGTAATAGTGCTGAGCAAAAAGTAGCCAGTTATCCTTCGTTATCTCTTTGAACATTAACTACACTAATTTAGCGTAGACCTTTGATGTTCCGTTTTTTAGAGTTTCATAAGATACTTCCATCTTTAATCCACCCTCTTTTTTATGAGATATACCATCATCATTAATATCAGAACCATCGGTATCTTTACCAAATCTACCACCAAATTGTTTCACTTCAGCTGTCACTTTTCCGTTGTCGCCTTCAAGAGCTACAGGATCAACTGTTAAGCCAATTCTTTGTAGTTTTTCTCTTAAAGTATCAATAGCGTGTTGTGGTTTTAAATATTCACAATCAGCTACTGAACCAACGAAAGCATTTACTCTTTTTAAGACTTCAGAATCGTGTATATTGTGCACACCGATTGCTGAATCTTCTACACCATTTGCGGTGCTAGTTCCAACAGCAGCAGCAGTTTTATCACTACCTGTTCCTTCTTTTATATGTTGTTTAAATGTTTTCATTTAATTTTCCTTTATTTGTACTTGTCAGATTTTCTTTTAGTACCATCACTTCTTTTGATTAGACCTTTTGCTTTCAAATGAGTTGTATCGCCAAATCCTGCCTTACCAGCTTTATGACGCTTCATAGCGTCTGCTGTGTTAGGTGGAGTTTCGCCTAATACATCTTCTTCAAAATCTTCAAAGTCTTGTTCTTTACTAAAAGTTTTAAATCTTTTCATTAACTTGTCGCTAAGTTTAGCGCCTTTTCTTTATCTTCGGGCATACCCTCAGAGTTTAGTTTAATAAATTTATCAACTTGTTGTAGCGCTCCGTAGATTGCATTTAAATTACCTTTCATAGTCACTAAGTCTTGTTCCACTTTAGTAATTTGACTGTTGAGTTTATCAAAGTCTGCCTTTAATACTTCTCTTTCAGCTGATAATGTTTTTTCATCAATACTCATAATTTACTCCTATTTAATATTAAGCTAATGCTGCGCCATTGTTAGCGATAACATTCCAATTTGAATTTTTGAATAACAAAGTCGCAGTTTCACCTGGCGCATTTAGAGTAATAGTTGAGTATCCTCTTAAATTAGCTGGTGTAATAACTATATTGTTTGTACCACCTGTTGATACATTGATAATAGTTTTAACTTGACCATCTGCTCCATCAGCTATAGCACATGCGTGTGTTGCTGCTGTTGCATTAATTTCTGTTATTGCTGAAGTCACATCTATTGCAGTTGCTGTAGAGCCATCTGCTGTGATTGCTTGTGATGTTTGTTTTAATCCTAACCAAGATGGTATATTATTAAAAACATCTTCTGCTGCGATCTTTTTATTGATTGGTGTACCAGTTGGATCGTCCACTACATGGAATAAATCTGCTGCTACAATTGCATCACCCATATTAGATAATGCTGTTATTTTCTTGTCTGCCATTTCTTTTCTCCTGTTAACCCTTTCGGGAATGCTACTCTAGGTATTTTCCTAGATCACTGTTGTCATAGTATTATATATAAGGGCGCTAAATGCGCCCCTATAAATTATTTAATTATTATGCACTTACTGTACAAGTACCAGCCGCTGTACCAATAGCTCCACTATTAGTGATAGTAGATACTGTTGAAGTACCTGTATCTTTAATAGTTCCACTATTTAATCCAGTTGCGTTAGTACCAATTACTAAAATATCTCCATCATTAGTTGCTGCGTTAGCTCCTGCTAATGTGAATCTAAATGTAAGTTCATTAGTTGTAGAACCTGATAAGTAAGACGCCAAGTGTGGACCTCTACCTGTACCAGTACCTTGGTTTCCATTAGTAATAGAAACTTGAGGTGTTCCAGTCACTGTGACTGGCTCATTGAATCTTACTAATACATCAATGTTTCCACCAGCTGATTTATCAAATGCTGTAGTCACAAATTCTATTTCTGTGATGTTTGCAGTTCCCATTTTCACATTTAATCCTCTTAATGCTACTAATACTTCTGGATCTGCTCCTGTGTTTCCGTTTCCGGATAATACTGAACCTGCTTCTCTTACCCAACCTTTTGTGTTAGCAAAGACTTCTTTTTGCTCTGCGGTTGTTAAGTTTTTAGGTTTAATATCTGCGCCCCATAAAGACATATATTTCTCCCTTTAAATCTAGTCGCTTTAAATCTACGACTGTTTGATTATAGTTAATTAACTTGACTATTTATAATGATTAGAACCCTAGTTTTTTCAACTGGGATATTACTTGGCCTGCGGACTTGAAAGTGATACCTATGCCGCCTTTTCGTGTGAATTGTGATGTATTTTTATCGTAATCGTCTATTAGTATCGCAGGTTGACCGGCGACCATAGAGTAGTTTTGTTTGTCTTTTCTTCTTACTAGATTAATCTTTGTTTGAGATATACCTAAGTTCTTCTTACACCATGCTGATTTGCCTGGTATACAATTAGGGTCATGTGTTTTTTCTAAGTATGCTGATAGTATATGTGGATTAAACTTTTTGATATAGTTCCACATTACTTTTCCTTGAGGATTCCAAGGCATTGTGTGCCAGAATTTTGTATTGTTTAAGACAGGTTGCCACATTTCTTCTCTACTTTGTTGCATCCATCTTTGTTTAGACATACCAGATGTTTTTCTGATAGCGGCACCAAAGTCACATAGAACGCCGTCCATATCAATGTATAATCGTGGTAAATTTTTCATAGTGTACTTATACTATAACATATAACTAGCCCTTTGTCAAGGGAAAAAAGACTAGTTATAGTGTAATTTTTAGTTCTTGTAATCTACTTTTGGGTCAACATCAACTTTTGTTTCTTTTGAACCTGTGTCAGCTTTACCTTTATCTTCTTTTTTAGATTTAGGTTTTTCATCATCTTTGTCGTAAGCGTCTTCTTCTTTTACTTCGTCAGCTCTTTCGCCATACTGTTTAAGTCTATTTGCTTTCATATACTTAGCTTCACTTTGAATTTTCTCTAAGTCTTCAGCAGATAGTTGCCATACAGATTTAATTGAATCGTTGATTGATTCTGCTTTTGGTAAAGCAGGTGTTTCTTTATCACCTTTAGCATCTTTTCTTGCTTTGTTTTGAGCATGAGCAGTTGAAGCATGAGTTTCTTCTACTTCTTCTTTCTCATCTTTTTTAATTGCTTTAGCAATATCATGTGCTTTAGTGATAGTAGATTTATCTAAAGGTGGCGTGTCGCCAGTCTTTTTCATAGCTTGTGACATACCAACTGCGTATGCGTTATCTACTGCTTCTTTTACTTCGTCTTTAGCTTTGTATTTTGAATCTATTTTGTTAAAGAAATCTTTTTTTTCTTTAGGTGTCATAGAGCCAATACCTTTACCAGCTTTATCTAGTTCTTTTTTAAACATATCTTGGTAGCCAGCTTCGTTTTGTGATTTACTCATGTTCGCAGCTATTTCTTCAATACTACCCGGTTTCGTATTTAAGTATTTTGTCATTACTTACTTCCTTTTACTTTAGCCGCTAAATCTTTGTCAGCGCCTCCCCAAGTTCCTGAGGATTTTGTTATAAATGAATTGACTCTAGCGTATGCCCACTGTTGTTGACTTGCGCCTGGTCTATGGCCTGATTTCCAAGCGGCCATTCCTCTGTTATATACTTGCTTTAGAATAGAATAAGACATACCACTCTTGTCAGCTTTCTTTTGTAAACCTGCCATTGCTTCTACTCTTAATCTCATTTCTTCAAACTTACCAGTCTTCTTATAGATTTTGTTTCTAGCAAGTGATGTAATAAAAGGTATATTAGCTTTTACTAATTGTCTTAATGAAGTTGTATCTAGTCTATCTAAATGTTTTGATAAAGCAGTTGCCTTTTCAGGTGACATTGTTTTACCTTTTAAATCAGCGTAAGATATTTGTAATCTTTTAATCATATTACTAGTAAACTCATCTAACTTAATATCATGTTCAACTTCGTTTTTCAACATCTTTTTAGCCAACTCTTTATTCTTACCTTGTAAAGCTGCTTTCTTTTGAGCATCATAATACTTAATCATATCTTTTGCTCTTTTTTCTCTAGCTGCTTTCTCTTTATCTTTACTTGCGAATAAAGGAGATTGTATTGTTGACATAGTTTTTTTGAATACTTTGTCTTTGTATTGTTTAATTTTTTTACCCAAATTTTTAGATTTTTGAATAGCTACTTTCATTTTAAGTTTATCAGATATTTCATTCATCAATTTTTCATTGACTAGTTTATTTTCTTTTAACTTATCAAAATTCTTTTTCCAATAATCTTGTGCTAGTCTTTGGTCAGTTGATCTAAAAGCTTCTTTTTCATCTTTGTCTAATACAACATAATTCATCTTACCATCTTTACCTTTTTGCATAGATACATATGGTTTGATACCTTCTGTCTTTAGAGCTTTTTCTAAATCTTTAGCTTGTTTAGTGTGTGCTTTTACTGCACCTTTTAATTGACCAATTACATCTTTAACAGTTGGTTTATCTTTATTATCTAAATCTTCTTTTTTAGTTTCTTTAATGTTGTATAATTTTTTCGCTTGTGCTATTTTATCTTCTAATTGTTTTAATTCTTTCTTATCTTTAATCATAATAGTACCACTCATACCACCAGATTTAGAAATCATTAAACCTTTTTTAGTTGGATCAACAGCATTTTTATAAGCTTTGATTGAAACATTTTCTTTAACTTCTTTTTCTTTTTTATCTTTTTCTTTTGTAAACTCTGCGTGAGCAACACCAATAGTTAAAGGTACTTCGCCTGTTTGTGGATTAGGCTCTGGTTTAACAGCTTTGTGTTTTTCGTTTTCTAATTTTTGTTTTAGTAAAGTAATTTGATCTTTCAAAGACGCAATCGCAGCTTCTTTATTCTTCATCTCTGCGTTATCTTTTTCGTCTTCTACTTTCTTAGGTTCTTCTTGTGCTTCACCCATTAATCTTTTGACCATTGACTTAGATAGTTTTAATCTCTTAGCAATATCATCTATACTTTCGCCTTCTTTATTTGACTTAAATATATCACTAATTTTGTTTTCATCTACCCATTCAATATCTTCATTTGCTTTTTGTAAAGCTGATAAGACTGATGGGTCATTAGATAAACCTTTACTTAATTTTTCTATTTTTTGTACTGCGCCACTCATATCGTTTGCCATTCTGTGAGCAATTTCTTTTGCCTTTGCTATTAAATGAGATGCATATGCTTCTGTGACTGCCTCAGGTTTGTACATCATATAATCTGAAACTGAATTGATATAGTCTTTTGCTTTTGTAATTTTAGATTGTACCCAAGCTTCTAGTGGGTTGCCATCATCTGACTTTCCGTCTAATGCTGATGATAGTTGAGTAGCTTTATCTGCGATTGCTTCTAACTCACCTCTCGCCATAGAAATTTCGTGGTCTTTATCTTGTTCTCTTACCTGGTTTAAGGCTTCTATCATTGAAAATTTAGCCATTATAATGTGCTCCATACTTCGTCCCAATTTGAAACTTTTTGTTTTAATTGATTTTTCAAAGTTGTTTCCAATCTTTGTCTAATTGTTATTGCGTCATTCCCTATAACTCTAGCGAAATCGTTATGTATCATTTCTAATGCTTTGTAAGCGTCTGCTAATTTCTTATCTTTTAAAATTTCAGCAGCGATATATCTTCTAGTTTCAAAATGATCATTTCTAGCAGTCTTTGCTCTAAGAAATTGTAGATTAGTTTTTGTTGCTGTTGCTTCGCCTAACAGCTTTCTAAATTCTTTTAAAGTTTTTTTAGTCATATACTTAATTATTTACCTTTGCTCCAGCTCTCCATTGATAACAAGACCAATATCTTGCCATAGTTTTTGGTCCTGGATCAGCGCAATTATGTCTTGCTCTAAATGACTTTCTTCTCGCTGGATTATCTCTCTTAATAGATAGACCAGTCGTATCACCAAATGATACTTTCTTAATCTTATCGCCATCTTTTACATACACATAAAACTTTTTAGAACCTCCTCTAATAGGGTCGTTTAATTTTACTGTCTTTCCTTGATACTCAGCCTCTTGTAAAGGTTCGTTTTCATGTTCAAATATTACTTCTTCGCATCGTATATCATAATCTTCAAATTGTTTAAATGTTTTAGCCATCAATTTTCTCCATCATTCTTTGTACGACTTCACTTAGTTTAGAACGCCATTCTTCTCTGTATCGTTGTCTATATTTATCTATTGTAGCATCCGATAAAGCCCATTCTTCAATATCTTTTTTCTTTATATTATCTTCGGGTTTTCCTCTATCTTTAGCGTCAACAGCCTTTCCAGCTGGTACTTGACCAGGTGTCACCTCTTTTGTATGATTGGCGTAATCTGCCCCTATTTCATACGATTCAGGTACACAATTTGGTACTTGTCTATCACCTTTTTTCTTCATACCTACTTGTTTATATCCTTTCCAACAAGCATCGGATAGTTCTTTTTTAAACTCCCCAAACATTTTCTTATACTTTAATGTATGTTTAGATGGTTTAGTTTTAGCGTCTTTATCACCTGGAGCTGTTTTGTAATCATCTTCGTCATCAGATTTTTTATATTTCTGTTTTGCGAAATGGTCAGCTCTCTTATCTTTCTCACCTTTTGATAAATCTTTGTAATACTTCTTAGGTTGAGTTCCTGGTTTTTTAGCAACTGTTTTGTCTTGTGGTGTTTTATCTTCTTCCATAGTTGATACCGCCTTAAATCCGTAGTCTATGTTTAAATTATATTCTCTTACTTCAGCTTCTCTATTAGCAGCCTCTGGAATACAATCCCATATCCATGCTTTGTGTAAATTGTTATTGTTATCTTCTAGTACAATATAGTTTGTACCTCGTCTTTTTACTATTCCTTGTATGTCTTCTTTTACATACTTGATTTTATCATTGATGTTAAAGATTATTTCTCTAACATATAAATCTCTTATTTGGTTTTGTTCAAACTCTTGTAATGACGCAACTGGTTTCTTATTATCTACATTAATCATTCCACCATACGAAGCAGCCAATTTAGTTTTGATACCCATTCCTACTCTCACATTGCTCATTAATCTATCTACATCAGCTGGATTTCTGTATGACGCTGGTAATCCTTTTTTAAAAGATTCTTTATCATTCTTAGCAGCGGCATCTCTCATCTTACTTGCTGACATACCAGTAGTTCCTTCAGCGTCAGGGTCTCTTTCGCCAGCAGATACTACTTTAATACTTTTGAAGTCGTAAAAGCCATGTCTATTACTTTCACCATTATACTTGTTTAGTATACCTTCAAATTCTCTAACTCTATCACTACCTACAACCATAGTAATATCTGTAAAACCTGTTTTATGTAATTTAGTCATTAAATCTAATATCATATTTGTAGCAACTATCTCTAAATTTGGTCTTGCGTATTTAAACATATCTCTCATAGTTCTAAACTTAACATCTGGTGATAGTGGATTCTTTTTACTATCTTGCGATCTACTTAAATATATTTTCTTTACATTTCCAGGAGTTGATAAAACTTTTCTAATTAGTTTTTCATGTCCAATAGTTGGTGGATTAAATCTACCAAATGTAAACGCAATAGATTTATCTCTAGCTTCATGTATTTCTAAATCTTTTACTTCTTTATCTGTCACAATACCATCTTCTAAAATCTTCTTACATTTTTTATAGAATTTTAGATAGTGATATTTTTCTAACATTTTGTAAATAACATTCTTAGGTAATCTATTCTTAATACCATAAGCTCTTATTTGGTCTGGCGTCATATCTGTATTAAATGCTGCTCTTCTTTCAGCATCAACACCATCACCAATCTTAACAATGTCCTCTATACTATCTTCTATTTCTTCTAACTTATCTTTTATCTTTTCTTGTAAGTCTAAAATCTCATTTGGTTTTAATTCTATTAGTTCGTTGTAATCTATAATATCTCTTTTTAGTTCACCTTTAATTACATCTAATTCTTGTACTTTTCTTTCAAAGTCTTTTAAATATAAGTTCATATCAAAAGTAAAATCATCTGGTCTTTTGATAAACTTATTAGCTTGAATATCAAACACAGCATCAGCTTTCTTATTTTGATCATCATAAGTTGCTTGATCTGTAATAAAGTAATAGTTGATTGGGTGTTTAGAATCAGGTATTAATTTACCTTGTATGTTATTTGGATTTTTTGCTGACAAATATTTAAGAGAAAGATCAACTCTTTCTTGTTCTTGTTTTTCTTTTGGTACATCAAATAATACATTGATGTCTAAGTCAGCATCATTTCTATATCTCTTTGTAAGTATAGAGCCAATCAATGCTATTTTGATAACAGGATATTCTTTAAACTCTTTAACTTGGTCGTTAATTTGTTTTAGAACACTCTCTTTAATTTTAGGATTTTTAGTATCAGCATCATCAAACACAGCTGGCGCATATGTTTGTCTAGGTATATCTATGATACTTTCGTTTTTTACAAAATCTTTAAATCTCATCTTTTCTTTAACTCTAACTCTCTCTTTATCCATGACATTGCCATGCTTGTTTGTGGTTTAGTTCTTAATTTAGTTCTAATAAATTTAGAAGCTTGACTTAAAACCATAGTCACTAATTCTTTTTCACTTCTGTTGTTATCAACAATTAACATTTTACCAGGACTGAATACTCTTTGAAATGCTCCAATATTAGATTGAACGCCATCCCAACTTCTCTTTACAATGTATTCAGGTATTGTTCTAGGTCTGTTCTTGTTTCTTTCTATAGCAACATCTAAACTTGTATTTACAAAGACCATATAACAATCATAACCAAGATGTGTTAACATACTCACTTGTCTTTGTACAAGTGGTAAATCTCTTCCAGTGGCGTCTATAATTAAACCTAATCGCCCCTCCACATATTTATCTAATTGATTGCTTGTTGTTGTCTTTGCTCTTTGTCTAATTATGTTTCTAAAGTATTCTTCATTATCAGGCATCTTCGCAGATAACCCAGCCTTCTTTAATCCTCTTTCAAATGAGTTATCAGAATTAACTAATTTTAATCCTGTACCAGCAAATGCTGATGAAGTCACAAATGTTTTACCTGAACCTGGACCCCCAGCTAAAAAGAATGCTTTGAATATACCAGGGTCATAAACACCTTCATTTAAATACTCTCTAAATTCTCTCAATGACTTAACTTTTAGTTGTTTAATAATTTTACTAGCAATAGCTTTTGGTTCACCACCTTCTGCTTTTACTTCTATGAAACCAGGTTTCTTTCTGTAATATTCTATTACTGGTCCTGTTTCTTTCTTATATAAATCAATTCTATTTTTAATAACCTCTGGTTTATCATCTGCTCTACCTCTTGCTGTAAGTCTTTTTATTACTTCTTGTTCACTTACATTTAGATAAACCACTTTGTCTATTTTAATATTCTTCTTTTCTAAATCTCTAACTTGTTGCATGTATCTAGGAAACCCATCAAATACAAATCCATTCTTTGCTTTTTCTACAGCATCAAATACAAGTTTTAAAACTATGTCATTAGGAGCGAAACCACCTTTACCTAAATTAGATAATCGTTTTGCTATCTCACCACCTTTTTCTTTTTCTTTTCTTAATAGTTCTCCTGGATAGATATGTTCTATATCAAACTCTTTTTTTACAAACTCAGAATAAGTTGACTTACCTGAACCTGGACCACCTATCAAAATTATATTCATTAGTTCCAACCTTTCGGCATAGTAAAGTTTGCTCTACTAAATTCCATTCTATCAACTAATTTAACTGCGCCTGCCACTCTATCTACAGCAACAAATCCCTCTGGTGCTGTCACCCTATATCCACTGGCTGTTTTAAGAAAGTGTCCGATACTTTGTATCTCACTCATCTTACTTACTAAAAAATTCTTAGCGTTTTGTAAAGTGACATGCGAAGCGATTGCCATAACCAAAGAAGGTCTATTTCTATCAATAAATTTTAAATTCTTTTGAAGTATATCTTTATACTTTTGTTTTCCTTTATCAGATTTCTTACTATCAATCTCAGCTTGTAAAGTATTGATATAATAATCTCTAAACATATCTGCTAGTTCTCTTACTTTAGCCATATGACCTTGCGTATTTCTTATGTAGTAATTAAAGAAAGTTTTTAATCTAAATGGAATACCTAAAGCATCTGCTGTTGATTTATTCATTTCATCTAACATAGGTCCAGCTTTTTGTAAAGAGCCTTCTGCCATTCTTAGTCTTGCGTTAAATGTTGCTAGTTCACTCTTAGTTAGTTTCGCAGAACCAGATACATCTTTATAACCAGCACTTGCTAAGAATACATTTCTTGCTGACCCTCTAACTGTACCAAACCCAGCTGTCATACTTTGTAAATCTTTACCTGAATATTTTGTGTGAAATACTATACCCATTCTTGCGCTTGATATTCTTTTACCAATATTTGAAGATGACGGTACAGCATATGTAATAGTATTTGGTGTAAATGAAATCATACTTTCACCATCTATAACTACTTTCTTTAAATCTGATTGTGAGAATAGAAAGTCACCTTGTAATACACCATTGATACCTAAACGACCAAGTTCTCTCAAAGCAATAGATAGTTTTTCTGCTAAAGCACCTGAGTGATTTTTTCTTATGTCGCCGGTTGTGTAATTGATTTTTGGATTTTTATTGAATACTGATTTAGTACCGACAAAGAATTTGCCGTTCTCTGGGTTAGTACCACAGATTATAGCAGGCGCACCGTCCCACTTCACAGTCATGTTAACCTTCTTGCCAGATGACCCAGCAAGCATATCTCTAACTGACTTTAAAAAATTGATAGCATTTTCCCCACCCTTTGATCCACGATTTATTATATCGTCTTCTAGGTGTTCTAAATGTACATTTCTTTCTTTTGTTATGAATCCCTTAAAACTAAACACTTTATCCTCATTAATTCCATAAACGAATACACTTTTCCCATATAATTCAACTGATAATATTTATATTATATACTATTTATGACTGATTGTCAAGTGGTTTTTTGGTTAAAAAAGTCAATGATTTGTTCAGTATTACCGACTATTATACTATGTTTATGTGATAAACAAGTTTCTTTTAAACTATCAATGTGTTTTTCACCCTCTATTCCATCTAATTGAATAAAGAATATAACACTATCGTTATTTTGGTCACAATAAATCTTTGCTTGTTCAGCAAACATAACTGCCTCTGTCATTTGTTGAGTTTGAATTGAACCAGAATCTTTTGAGTATTTTAAAAAACCATATGCTGTAAAACTATAATCATATGGTTGTATCTTAACATCTATGCTTCTTGCTTCACCTATACCAGATGTGGCACTATCTATCTTACCATTTCTTAAAGTAAGAGAGCCACTTGATAAATTTATGACTTCTTTGTCATCATTAATATATTTCTTTAGTGTTTCGTATTGTACTATTTCATCTACACCTTGGCGTGTACTATCTCTACACAAAGATATTTGAATTGACTTTGGACAAACCAAATAATCTTTTGCCAATGATTTTATGTGAGTGTGAGTTATATCTTCTTCACTTTTTAAACCATGAAATTGTAAATTTTTAATTAATCTATTTCTTAAACCTTTGACAACATTTCTTAAATCTTTATCTAAATCTTCTTCTTCACAATGTAATATTTGTTGCCACTTTTGTAAATCTTCTACTAAATTTGATTCGTTAGTTGCCTGACGACTTCTTTCTATATTGAAAGTTCCGTTTTTAGTTTCAACTATAATTTGTTTGGACACTACAACGATATGTGTAAAAACTTAGGTATGCCACCTTCTAAGTTAAATACTTTGTTTTTGTTTTGAAATTTTACTAGTTTGTGAGCATCTTCTTCAAAAAAATATTCTGCTACAACAACTTTGTTTGGAAACTCTAAAACTTGCCAAATGATTTCACCATTCTTCTTTGTCATCTTTTTACGATAATGTAAATCTTTTTTCTGTTGGTCACCAGGTCGTTTATCACCTTTATAGAATCTAACTTTTTGTTTTTTAGCCATTATAATTTAAAGTCTGAAAACTTCTCATACGATTGTTCTGGTGTGGGATAGCTTTCATCTTGTTTTAATTGTTTACCACCTACTATATTTTGTGCTGAATTTTCTGTATCATACAATCTCATTTTTGCCTTATCAACACCTACGATAAATGATCTATTAATACCAGGGTCATTATATCTATTCTTTAATTGTTTTACTTTCATTTGACCTAGACTTTCTAATTCTTCGTTTGACATAAGAGCAAACATAAAGTCAGCAGTCGCTGGTAAACCAAAAGACTCTGATGTATCTTCTAAACCAATATCTGTACTTACAAAACCTGTTCTAGTTGTTTGTGTCGCACTAAAGATAGGAACATCAAACTCAACAGCAAGACCTCTTAGTTCTTCAGCAATTGCTTTGATATAGAAATAAGATGATATATTACCACCTTTAAACCGACTAGACGCACATATATTAAGATAATCAATAAAGATAACTTGTGGTCTAAATGATTTCTTCAACGCTAGTTCATTTAATAGACTTCTAAAATGACCAGAGTGAGCAGATGCTGTAGGATATTCTTTGATAATTAAATTACCATTTGTTTTATCTTCTAATTTTTTAACTTTGTTATCGTATAATTCTTTTGGCATAGTTCTAATATCGTCCATAGAAATATCAAATAGATTAGCGTCTATTCTTTCAGCAATTCTTTCTTCAGCCATCTCTAGTGTGATGTATAATACATTCAAACCTTGAGTTAAAAATGATGAAGCACAATGACACATAAACAAAGACTTACCAACACCAGTACCAGCCAGTGCGATATTTAAAGTCTTACTTGGTATACCACCTTTTGTAATTCTATTGAAGTATGATAAATCAAATGGGTATCTTTTTTCTTTTGTGTGGTACCAATCAAATCTTCTTTGAGCATCTCCAATATAATCGTGCCCAATATGATTATCAAATGAAACTGCTAGAGCGTCAGAAAGAATACTTGGTATCGCCTCTGGTGTTCTAGTTTTATCTTTGTTATCTAATATCTTAATACCATCAAGTACAGCATTGTGTACTGCTCTATCTTTACAAAACTTTTCTGTTGTATCTAACAACCATTGTAAATCTGTTTCTTCGTGTATTAATGAATCAATTAATGTTTTAACATTTTTGTATTCTTCTTCGTTAATATCTTTTCTACTATTGATTTCAATAGCGATTGATTCTTTAGTAGGAACATTCTTATATTTTAAAACAAACTTTTCTATTTCTTCAAATAATATCTTCTCATCTCTTTTGTTAAAGTATAAAGGTTTTAAGAAAGGTAAAGTCTTTCTAGTAAAATCTTCATTGTAAAAAAGATTAGTTAATATTGTGGATTCTATTCTTTCATTATTCATTTATTTCAAGTGTCCCATTTTGTAATTGTTCTTCAACTAACTCAATTAATATATCACCGATATAATTTCTAAATTCTGTATCTTCTACTTCTAATTTACTAGGATTAAGATGTATGTCGTAAGTAAACTTTAATGGTATCTGACCATCTGCGTTTTCAGTTTCAGAAAATTTAACATTGTTGTATTTGTAGATTATATCTTTATACTTGCCTTCGGTTAACTTTATACAACTAAAGTCATCACCTTTTTTTTGAGCAAAGATATATCTTTTATTCTTCTGATTCTTCTGTTCCGTAGCTGAATTTTCGTTTTGCGATTTCATCTATCTTGTCTAATACCTCTTTTGTAAAATACTTGTCAGGATTATCATTTATATTCTTACCAAAGACTTTAGACCCATCTGGCATTTCGTATCTTGTAGATACTTTCTTAAAGATACCACCTTCTTCAGCGAGACCAATAAGACCATAATACTTGTCTAAACCTTTTTTGTAAGTAAGTTTTACATCTATTTGTGCGTTTTCTTTTGTTAACCTTGACTTGTAATTTTTACAATGTATGATATTACCAACAACTTCGGTACCGTCTTTTTCTTTTCGTTTACCTAAGTAGATGATTGATGAAGCTGCGTATTTCAAACCACTACCGCCGCCCATTTCTTTTTGAGGGAACATTGAACCAATGACATCATAAGTGTGGTTAGTCATTATCATAGGTACATTTGCTTTACCTAGTTTCAATGTTAATACTCTAAATGTTGATTTAACAATTTGTGAACGAGTCATATCTCTTGTTTCTTTACCAGCTGCTGTATCTTCCATTTCTTTTGTAGTAGATAACATACCTAAACTATCTAATACAAACAACAAAGGTTTTCTACCAGACTCTGGTTGCTCGTTATACTTGTCTAAAATTTTTATTGATTGATTTCTAAATTCTTGTACTGTGGCAACTGGTACGATAACCATTCTTTTAGAATCAATACCTCTACTCTCAATCATATCTTTTGAGATAGCACTTTCTGATTCAAAATATATCACACCAGCGTCTTTGTCTTTATCTAAGAACGCTTTACATATACCTAATGCGAAAAATGTTTTACCTGTTGCGGCCTCACCAGCGATTGCTGTGATTTTGTTTCCTGGCATACCTTTATAGATACTACCAGATAATAGTGCGTTAAAAGAATATGAACCTGTGTCAATAAAACTAGTGACATCAGCGCTGTCAATACCATCACTTACTAAACCAGCATATTCATTACCAGTTTCTTTAATTATATCTTTTAAAAAATTACTCATATTCAATCTCCTTATTTGTATTACAATATATCATACTTATACGCTTTTGTCAATGTTAATTATTAAAGTCTTTATCATATGGAAGTAAGTGTGTTGGCAAATATGGCTCACCCTCTCCTTCAATTCTTAACTTTGGGTCTTCTGGTACATAACCTTTTTTAGGGTCTTCAAAATCTTCTGACTTCACTCTTTCCCATAATACTTTCTTCATTTCATCTATACTGACCATACCAAAATCATTATAAACTCTACCCTTAAATTTACCAGCTAGATAGTGTACAATTTCTTTGTTGTATGCTATTTTACGCTGATAGTCCCAATACTCTTTTAAATCTATGTATGATTTTTTCGTAATCGCCATAGAAGTATTTATTTCTTTAGAGCAATGGCTCCTATAAAATTAAAGTTCTGCCAGAAATTATGTACTTCAAAACCTGCCTTGTTTAACATATCATATATTTCTGTCTTAGTATTTAATTTCATCATGTGCCTTAATTGTACTTCCTTATCTAATATTTCTTTATCACTAAAATATTTTCTTTTATAATCATAAAAAGTAAAAGTCATCATGTCTTGTATTTTAGGATTACAACTAAAAGTCTTTTCACTAAAGATAAAAGCGCCACCTGTATTAAGACCATTGTAAACTTTATTCAATACTTCTTGTCTATCTTTTGGCGACATAAATTGTAAAGTAAATATAGAAGTGACTAGTGAACAATTATTAAAACTATAATCTCTTACATCACCTTTATAATAACTTAGTTGTTGATACTTTTCCTCATCAAAATTATAGTCACCATAGAAATCATCTTCTATTTCAATACCAGTGTATTGTGCGTTTGGAATATGTGCTTGGTTTTGTTCAATCATACCCTTTAATAATTTACCTGTTGAACAACCAATGTCAACAACTTGGGTATAGTCTTCTACAAAATATTTTGATAGTGAAAGTATATCACCCCATAAGTGAGAATACCCTCTAACGGATTTATCAATGTGATTATCAAATCCTTCTTTGTCTGTGGCAAATGTAAACTTAGTCATTATTTAACTCCTTATATGGTTTCAATACTTTATTGTAAACACTTTCAGCAAGTGCTTTCATCATCAACGGTGGTACCATACGACCAATCCTTTCTGATTGTTGTTTATGTTTACCTGTCAATTTAAAGTCTTCAGGTAAAGACATAATTCTTTTTAGTTCTTTGATAGTAAACTTTCTATCTTCTATTGGGTGGCAAGTACCAGCAACACCAGCAAGATTACCCATCGCAGTAATTGTTGGACAAGGTTTTCTTAAACTACTTCTCTTTAAATTAAAGTGATGACCTTTAACATGATAGTCCATACCAGTCAATACTTTGTCTGGATCCTTTGGCATTTTCATTAATGTTTTACCAACAGCTTTTTCTGGACTTATCTTATCAATTAAATAATCTAATTCTTCTTTATCTTCATTTACAATATCATTAATTGCTTCGCCAAGTGTAGTTCTAAAATCATTCTTATCAGGATATAGTTGATACATAGTCATAAAATTTAAACCAATCGCATCTGCCACATCTTCTCTTACACCTATGAAGAAACATCTTTTACGAGATTGTGGTACACCAAAATAACTTGCGTCTAATACATTAGCAACTATAAGATAACCAATTTGTTCAAATGTATTTTGTATCTTATGAAAATACTCTTTGGCTTCACCCATAGTCAAACCTTCAACATTCTCACCAATAATAACTCTTGGTTTTATATCTTTTGCCACTCTTAAAAATTCAAAAAATAAATCTTCAACATTTTCTACACCTTTTATATCTGAGTATTGTTTAGTTTTATTGAACGCATCAGCGTGTGTATTACCTCCACCGTGCGATATAGAACCTGCCATACTGAACGCTGAACAAGGTGGAGAGCCATCTAATATGTCTAACTCACTTATTTTAACACCAGCTTTTTCCATAAGGTATGTACCTGTTAGTTCTTTTATATCACCTGGTACGATAACTGTATTAGGATAATTTTCTCTATATGTATTTTGTGCTTCTTCAACAAATTCATTTACAGCTAGTATCTTACCACCAGCCAATCTATAACCAGTTGATGAACCACCACCACCAGCGAAAGTTGATACCACATTGAATAGTGCTCTTTTCTCACTATCTAAAGTATCTTGTAATGTATATCTTTTATAATTGTTCATTATTCCATTTCATTAATAACCATACGACAAAACCGAATATCATTATAACATATAATATTGAAAGAGTCAAGTCCCAAATCATACTTCATTTCCCCAACTGTTCCAGCCTTCTCGTTTTCTACGAGCAAATAGTTCAATATATGGGCCATCTAACATCTTCTCAATATGGCTATATACTATATCTGGTTTTCTACTGTGTTCTCGTCTTTGATCAACCACTAATTGTGGTATACTTTTATTTAGCCGTTTAGGTTTACCTCTTGTAGCTAATAAGCACATTTCTGGATTGCCTCTAGTCCAATATCCTAGACCTGTAAAGAAACCCATTTTAACTCGATTCGTTTTTGCCCAAGTAAAACCTACTGTCTTGTATTTGAAGCCCCAAGCTTTGATGACTTCAAATGCCTTATCTAATAAAGGGTCAACTACCCACATTAATAAGACTGCATCGTCCTTAGCAATTCTGTCAACAGGTAGCCGAATAATGTCAGATAAAGACATACAAGGATAATGTTTTTCAGGACTTTTATCTTTGCCTTTGTCACTAAATGTTTTAAAGGTCCAAGGTGGATCCGCATATATTACTCCATGTTTTTGTGTTGTATTAAATTCCATAAGTTATCAAAAAATATTTCATCAATATAACGATTAATATAAATCTAGGTATACTCCAATCTGTTTTATACGCCAATAAACCACCAGTGGCAAATCCCCAATGAAGACAAATCAAAAGTATAAACATACTATCTATACTCATACGAAAAAATCCTCCAGACTAGCTGTCTTTTCAGCTGACCAACCAATAGAGTTTAATATAAAACTCATAGGGTCTAAAAATGTTTTTTGAAACATAATATCATAGTCAATATATTCTTGTAGTTTAAATTCACTTGGTAATTTAGTGACATAACTTATTACATCAAACTTAAATGGGTTTGCTTCTTTTAGTTTTAGAAACTTAATTTTATCACCTTCTTGTATCAATGGATACTTTCTACTTAATTTAAATTGTTTTAATTGATGATTGTATATTAACGCACCTTTAACATGAATAGGTGTACCTTTGATAAAGATATTACTACTATGCATATATTTTTTTAAGTTATTACAAGACCTAGGAAATGATATTTGTTCTGCTGTCATATTATAGAAGTCTGTTTTAAAGTCAGCAATAAAATTTTGTAAACTGTCTTGGTCTTTAGTCATTATAAGTTTGATTGCTTGTCTAATTTTTCCTCTACAAACTTCAGGTGTAGATGACTTGACAGCTTCAATACCCATAATCTTTAGTTTAGGTTCTTCAAAAGTAATGCCTTCTTCATCTAATACATTTAACATATATCTTTTTTTCGCAGTCCATATACCTTTGTCAGCAATTACTTCTCGTTTCATAACCATTTTTTGGTCAATGGCATTTGTATAGTCTGCTAGTTCAGCAAAACACTTATCTATAAATGGCTCTATTCTACTACTAACAACTTTGTTTAGAAACTTTAATATATCTGCTTTTGATTTATCTTTACAAGTTGCTTCAACTAGTTTATCTAATGTAAGATAAATTGAATCTGTATCTGACGCAACAACATAATCAACTTTATCATGTGTCTTTAATATTCTATTCATATATTCATTTACATTCTTTTCAATAAATCTAATTACGAATTGACCAGATGATGTAATAGCAGTTGCTTGTCTTACATCATAATATCTAAAGTATTGATTACCTATCGCACCATAAGCTGAGTTAAGAGCAATCTTCTTTGCCCATTGTATATTGTGACAACGAGATATTTCTTTAGCAGTCGCAGGGTCTTTTGTCTTTTGATATTCTTTCTTTGCTTGAAACGCAAGAGTTTTAAACTTAACTCTATCATTGTACATACTTTCCATAAGTCTAGGTAGAAACCCTGGACTATCTGTTTTAAACATAGCACCATTTGGTGTAATACAAGCGCCTTCAGTTTTTAAATGTGTCAACGGTGTCGCATGATTTAACAATCTATCAACTGAAATGCCTGATGGTTTTACACCAATGATTTTTTCTGGTGAGATATTATACTGCATAATTAAATGTGGATATA
>Ga0209535_1000351_pt1 | contig 32287 bp, 22 predicted proteins | sample LinPmetageLP28_FD_184041 | JGI IMG/M metagenome (GOLD analysis project Ga0209535, IMG submission 184041) | Marine viral communities from the Pacific Ocean - LP-28 (SPAdes) (version 2) | ecosystem: Environmental > Aquatic > Marine > Oceanic | place: Pacific Ocean | collected 2009-08-22
AATAGCAAGCGGCGCTTTTATAGTGTCAATAGGTATAACTATTAAAATATGAATTATGTGTCCATTATGTTTAGGCGGTATTTGTGAATACTGTAATAGCTAAAATATAAAAAAGGGGAAGTCTTAATTGACCTCCCCTTTTTTGGTTACAGGAACTTTGGGTATGGTGCCCAGTTTTTTCTTGTTCCTAACGCCCGTAATTAGTTCCAGCTTCTTTATTAGCATTAGCTTCCCAAGGTGCGTCTTTACGTCCTTGCCACTCTTCTTTACTATATTTTTTACCTTTCCAATAAAAATTTTCATCGTCCCAAGCTAAAGCTCCTGATTTTACATCATCTACATGTCCAAGCTCGTGTTTTATAACAGATTTAATATGGCTATTAGGTATATCTGTGCTTAGTGTTATGTTTCCAGAACTTGTTGTTCTACCTAAAACATTAGCATCATCCTCTATATGACTAACAGAAGTGTTCATTAGTCTCATGTCAAATTTGTTTTTTAATTTAAACGCCATAATATATTTTTAAAATCTCGAACAACACCATCTTTTTCTAGCAGCTCTACCTCTTTTACCATCCCAACTTTTAGATCTACTACAAAATGCTTTTTGTCTTTTGTAAGCTTTAGTACCTGCTTTAACATCACATTTAGTTACTGCAGTTTTAAGCTTGCTTCCTGGGTTTTTCTTTCTATATTCTTTAACCCCTTTTTCTGTCATACCAGCGCCCTCTTTAACAGTTCTAAAGTTACGACCTTTTCCTTTTGTAGTTTTTCTAGGCTCTGACATTACTTATTCTTTAATTGTTTTTTTATTTCTTTATCAGTTAAAGGTCTATCTCCTTCGTCTGTTGGACGTAGTGATATTTTTGTACCATCACAATAATATTCGTCTTTTTCAGTGGCCCACTCCGCTGCTCCGTCTTTTTTCTTTAAATACTCAGCTTCTTTATTTGCCCATAACCCCGTACAAGGATCAGACTTCTTTTTTCTTTTAGATTTATTACCGTTACCTATCATTTCTTTTGTTTTTTTATTGGTACACAATTGTTTACCATTCTGTTACCTTTTTTTTTCATACCTTTTTTAACATAACCATCCCAACAAGGTTTTTTATTTTTTCTTTTAGTAGCCATTACTTTTTCTTTTTACGAGTTCTACTTGATGCTCCACAAGGTGCGCCAGTTGCTACATTAATCCAGTTTTCTTTTTCAAACCAATCTTTTAAAGTGGCTCCCTTTTTACGTGCACCTTTAACATTTGATTTGCTAGATCTTTTATATTTACCTTTGCTAGCAGCAGATTTTTTAGCATTAACTACTTTCTTCTTTTCAGCAGCTGACATAGATTTAACTTTACTTGCTGGTAAACAAACTTTAGTAGTTCCTCCTCCTTTAACTTTTTTCGCCATCTTGTTTTATATGATCATACAACATGTCTCCAATTTTTTTACCAAATTTTGAGTCTGATTCGTAATGTGCTTTAGCAACATTCCTGCTATCAGATATATTATTTCCTAAAACTGTAAATCTACTAGTATTATTTAAATCATTTAAATAATTAGCAACCAATCTACCTTGAACAGAATGTCCAGATGGGTACGAAGGAGTTTTCATAGATTTCAACTCAATATCATTTAATTTTATATCATACTGTTTAGCAAGATCTTTAGGTCTAGGTCTATTAAAGTGTAGTTTTAATTTTTTAATTACATCATCATAAGCATCTAAAGCCATTTTTTTTACATTTTCTTTTGGAAAATTAAAATTATTAGCTTCAGCAAAGTTTCCAAAAACTTTCATTATGTCGTCATTGTTTTTAACAAACTTTTCGTCATCTTTAATTTTAGTCAGATCTTGTATTTCTCTAAAGGTTTCTAAAGAATTGTCTTTAGGTGGCTTTTGCATCTTTAATTTGCTTAAATCAAAGTTTTTAAACTTACTTCTTTTTTCCAACTCCCCAATTTTTTGCACCTCTTTTTCTACACTGAACTAACTGACCAGAAGCATAAGCACTAGGCCAAACTTTAACCGCTGCTTTAACCTTATGGTAACAAGCATCTTTTTTTGTTTTCTTTTCTCTAGCCATGATTTATAATTTTCTACCTTTTTTATCTACTTTAACTTCTTTAACTATAACCCTAGTATTAGGTTTTTTATTTCTTAATTCTTCTAACTGCCTGTCAAGCTCTTCTAGTTTACCATCATTCTCTGTACCATCTTTAATTAAAGTGGATATAACATTTATTTCTTCAAATACAACATCATCAACTTGTTCAAGCATATCAACTCTTTCTTTCAAATCTATTATCATATCTTCGTTCCACTTTTCTTTTAGCTCATATTCTAAACGGGTTACTTCTACAGGTGGCAATGTTTTAGCTTGTGCTATATCTTCTTGCAAAGTATAATACATACCTACTATTGTAGTTGTAAACATTATTATACCTATTACGGTTTTTATATCTATTTTAAACTCTGTATTTTCTGATATTTTCATTTTTCCATTAATTCTAGCAATTTATCAACTCTATCTTTTTCGTACTTTAAAGATTTTATATTGCTTTTAGTTAAACCTAAACTATCTAATTTTTGTATTTGTTCTTGTTTTGTTAATTTAAAATACTTTTCTGTATCTTGTTTTATTTTTTGATTTTTATAACCTGCTTCATCAAGTACTGGTTTGTATGCATATTTTCTTGTTTTAGCTTCTTTTCTTTTTAACGCTCTTTCTTTTCTATCTTCTTCTTTTTCTTTTTCAGACATCAACTGCCACTCAGGCCAACCAAGACCCATTGCTAAACGTTTCCAGTTTTCATTGTCATCATTTAAAGCTCCTTTAATATTTTCTACTTTTTGATAAATTCTATCAAGAGGCACGTTAGTTGTAGAAGCTACTACTTTTGCAGCCGCTTCATAAGCTGGATTATTTATATTAAAAGGATCTTTAGCTTCTGGATCTTTTCTACCATATTCCCAAGTAGTCATACCTTGTTTAAACTTACTAACTTTAATATCTATAGGAGGAGAAACATCAAGCAATTTAAAAGCAACATCAGGATACTCAGGTCTTGATTTTTTAGATCTATCATAAATATCTAAAGCAATATTTTTTATTGTAGAAACAACAGCTCCACCAATTCCAAGTCCTCTTAGGACGTTGTCTGTCATGCTATTTAAAGTTTTTACACCTTTGTATTTTTCTAAAAATGATTTTTGTTCTTCATCATCATCATTAAAAGCTACGGCAAATAAAGCAGATTGTAGTGTAGTAAATATTATGTTTTGTAAAGCGCCGTAATATAATATTTTACTTACATTATCTTTCCAATCACCTCTTCCATTGACTAAGTCTAAACTTGCTTTTTTCATTATTCTAGAATATTGACTAGGTGTATTAGCAAATGCTAATATAACTTTACCAGCAGTACTAGCTTGTTGTTGAGATATTTTACTTGGGTCAGAGGACTGTTGTGATTCTTCAGACTTAGCCTTAAAATCTTCAAAAGCTCTAGCTTCTGCATCAGCTTTACTCAATCCTTGTTTTAAATAAGCATTTACTTTATTTCTATAATAACTAGCACCACCAGTGGCTATAGCAAAGCTATCTGCTATTTGAGTTAATACAAAACCTTTTTTAAGCAAAGTCGCTATAACAGCTTTAGCTTTATTTGTACTGGTTTTTGCTGATTCAGCTATTTCAGATTCACTTACATTTATTTTTAAACCATTACGTCTATCAACTAAGTAATCTGAGTTCATTAAAGTCATAAAGTCAGACCAGTATTGAGGTTGATTAGCAAATGCCTTACCAGCTTTGTATAAGTTGTTATCTCCAGTTAGCTCTATAAAGTTTAAAGAAGATATAGTTTGTAGCACTGCTGATCTAGCATTTAAGAACATAACACCACCAATAGAATTATTAACATAGTCTAAGAACCTAGATTCTATTCTACCCATTGCAACACCTCTGTTGGTTCCTGTTTTCATTCTTCTAATAGAATCTTCTAAAGCTTCTCTATATTTAGAGCCAAATGCAGCTTCTATTTTGTTTAAGTTCTTATTTGAAAAAGCTTGGTCTATGTTATTGTTCCATTGTGCTAAATACTTTGATCTACCTTGAGTTCTTAAACCTTCTCTCATGTCAGTAGTAATTGTTCCAGCCAACCAGTTTTTACCAGGGTAGTGATAGCCATTACTCTTGTTTATGTCTATTAACTGACTAGAAAAAATACCAATTTCAGGGTTTTCTTTTACGAAATCATCAACTTGTTTTAAATCTCTTTTAGATAAACCTTCTATTTTTATATCTTGTTTGCTCCAAGCATCTATTCTTACTATATCTTCAAAAGTAAAACCACCAAAAGCTTTCTTTTTTAAATTTTTAGGTATACCTTCTAAGCTGTTTTTAAGAGCTTTAAAATCTGCTGCCAAAGTATTTTGAGCAACTGTTAAATCATTAATACCTCTATTGTAAGGTTTTATTAAGTTGTCTTGCATCCATTCCCATTGAGCATCACCTACTGATCCTTTACCTAGTAAGTTGTATAACAAACCTCCAAAGTCTTCTGCCGATGCTGGTATTAAGTCAAAGCTTCTTTTGTCTCTACCTTCTGATTTAGCTCTTACGTCTGAATATTCTTTAAATGATTCAATACCAGTTTTCTGGTATATAATATCATTCATAGTTTGATCAACAGTTTCACTAAACTTTATTTTAGGTTGCTGTTCTGGTGATTTAATATCTACAACATCTAAAGCTCTAGAAATAGGACTAGGTTTAGTTAACTCAAAGTCAAAACTATTCACACCACCTGTAAAACTTTTTGTTTCATATACATCTAGTTCCCATCCAAGCTTTTTAGATATTCTATTTGCTAAAGTAGTATATAACTTAATTCTACTAGGCTCTGCTTGATTAGCAGAGAATTCAATTCTTTTTATATTTTTGTTTTGATCTATTGCATCTAATAAACCGTTATATACCGTCTTAACAACTGTAACTGCATTACCTGTACCAGTAATATCTCGCCTACCGCCTAAGCTAAAATCTACATCAAAACTTCCTTTACTATCTCTGGAGTCTAAACTAAAATTATATTTTTTATTACCTACGCTAAAAGTAGTATTTATATTACCAGCTTCATCTGTTTTCCAATCTAATTTCTTACCACCAGTTTCACTAAACTTTATTGTGTTTTCTTTTACTAGTTGAGTTTTAGATTTAACATCCATCAAATCTAAAGCATTTTTTACGGCATTAACATTTTGTGCAGCATCATCAGCAAAATAAAAGTCATTATAACCTTCAGCAGCTTTATTAACTATCCAGCTTGACTTAGCAAATTCAGAACTATTTCCAAGGCCGGTAATGTTTTGTATAGGTATTTCAAGTCCAACACTTTTTAAAAACGACTGTATAGGTTGCGCAGATTCAGGAGCACGAGCAGTTAATACAAAAACATCTTCAGTTCCTCTAGCATTTTGTATAGCTTTAGCAACTTTTAATAATGGACCTGGTTTGCCATCTCTTACAATATTAAAGTCTTCAAAATCAAAACTTGCTCCTTCAGTTAGCAAATCAGAACCACGTTCTGCGAATTGTTCAGCTGTTAATTCACCTTTAGTTCCATCTGGCATAGTATAAAATACTAAGCTATTACTTTGAGCTAAAGTATCGTCAAAGTCAAATACTCTAATTTTCTTAACAGGAGCATTAGGATCACGAGCTATAGATAAAGCTTTGTCTAATATTTCTGTTTCAATAATAGTTATACCGTTGTTTTGAGTTTCAGACGGTTTCATTACTTGGCTACTATCTACAAGATCTACATTAGCTTTTTTAGTTTTAGGATTATTATTCATTTTACTAAACCTACTACTATTCTGTCCTATTTTAGTTCCATCTACTAAAGTAAATTCTAATAATTTTATTAATTCTGAGTATCTAGTGTCCCATTGAGAGTCTCCTGTTTTATAATTTAATCCCATAGAAGACTGTAAACCAGCTTCTCTCAACATTGTGTCAAGTCCAAAAGGTAGCATAATTGTATTATAATTATCTAGTTCTTTATTGAATTCTTTTTTATTTGCTGGTGAAGGATCTAATAAATATTTATATATTTGAAGTGACATTCTCATAGCTGGAGTCATATGTTCTAATACAAATTTATCATTAGCAGGTAAATTTAACATATCTAACAAAGTAGCTTTATCTAAAGTAGGATAGCCTAAAAATACAGCAGCACTTTTTATATAACTAGCCATTGTCTTACCACCTATAGCTACAAAAAATCTAGATTCTTCAGGTGTTAATTCACCTTGCCTTCTCATTTCAGCTAGTTCTTCTACAGTACTTCTTAAATTTTCATTACTTTCTTTAGTAAGCTCACTAACTTCTTTAGCCTTTTTTAATTTGTTTTCGTCACTTAGTTTTTGAAACTTATCATTCATGTACCAATCTTTGGTATAAGCGTCTTTCTTTATTGCTGGTACATTTTTCCAATTAGGATATTTTTTTAAAGCTTCTGGATTGTTAAAAACGTTTTGTTCAATATCTGGTACGTTTAAAAACAAACTAGGATAAGATTTAGCGCCTTTATTTATATACGTATTTAATTTGCTTATATCTGAATTTATTTTTTTATTCTTTTGCTCTATAACTAAAGATGAATCATCTATTGTGTCAAATTTCCATCCCTTATAATCTAATAAATCTATCATATCTACAAAACCTTTAGGATCAGAATTTTTATATGTAATAGGTCCTATAGGATTACCTTTAGAATCTGTTTCAAAATCTATACTACCTCCTACTTTTCCAGGTAAACTTCTTTTAAATTCACTTTTTGTTATATTAATATCAGAAGGCGTACCTTCTACTATTATACCACCTAATCCAGCAGGCCCAGAAAATCCTAACTTAAAAAACTTCATAAATCTATCAGGACCAACAGTTAAATATAATTTTAATGCTAAATTTCTACCTTGATTTATACTGGTTCTAGATTTAAAATCATAATTTACTTTTTCATATCCCATTGATAATTCTAAAGCTTTATAGTTTGGAGGAAAAATTACATTATTTGCCATAGTAATTGCAACTATATCAGCAACTTCAGCAGCATCAAACTTTTTAATAGCAGCTCTTGTTTGCCTTTGCATACCATCTATTTTGCTAAGCTCTGTAGCTATTTTCTTTATTTTATTTTTATCTAAATCAATATTAGCTTCGTAAAAATATTGAGTAATAGCATTTCTAAGAGGAAAAGCAGATCCATTTACAAAGTTAGCCTCTAGCATTGCTCTAAATCCACTGCTGTTTAATCCATCTATAAAAGTTTGTTTTACTTGAGGATTTTTCTTACCTTCAGCAGCTAAAGTTTCACTGAACTTAACATTATCTTGTTGTAGTATTTCACTAGCTGTATTATCTAATTCAGACTGTATGTCTTCTATAACATTGTCTACAAAAAATTCAGTTACCTGTATATCGGTCATACCAGTTCTATCAGCTAAATCTTGTAAAAAATTCTTGTCTTGTCTTAATCTAGATATTTCAGATCTTGTTAATTGCTGAGCCATTGGCTTTATTAAAGATCTTTGTCTTTCAATTAATGTAGTGTAACCACCTCTAGTAAAGTATCTTTGGAATTTTTGAGCATCTGGTTTTTCTAACTTAAATATTTGTTTTCTATAATTAGTTATTTTACCTGTATCTGGATTAACCTTTTTAATATCTTCTTTACCTATTTCTTCTAGCTTAAAAACCTCTGCCCAAGCTTTACTTTTAGCTTTTTGTTTGATTAAATTAGTAGGCATAGATCCCACTATTGTCATCATTTCGTCTTTAATAAAGTCTATGTATTGTTTAGGTGCAAAACCCAAAACACTTCTAGTAATAGGACCCATTTTACTTTTAATGACCTTAGTCATTTCTTTATCCACAGCTTTGTTAAGATCTGCTAATACAGTTTCTTTTGATATACCTTGTGTTAAAGCTGTTCTTTTTAAAGTTTTAGTAATTATATCTTTAACTTCGTCCACTAGCTCTGGAGTTATTATTTTTAAATCTTCAACTGGCTTGATCTCTCTAGCTTCAGATTCAGGAACTACACCTCTTCTAGCGCTAGTAACATCTACATCAAACTTGCTAGCTTTAATATCTTCTATTTGTCTAGCAGTTTCACTGTCAATAGACATATCATTTCTTACTAAGTCATTTGGTAAATATCCTAGTATTCTTTGGTTTAATCTAGCGTTGATCCACTTAGGTAAAGATATATCACCAAACCTAGCCATATCTCTATTAGACCACGACTTAACTAATCCAGGTATACCTGACCCACCTGTAGCCATGTCAGATACCACATCTTCTAATATTGTATCATTAAAACCGCTGAAATCTCTTGGTCTTATTTTAAGTTTACCTACTTCAAAACCTTTATTAAGTCTAGCTGTAACAAAATTTCTATATAAATTTCCTATTTCAAGACCTTTATTTTTAAGTGATTCATCACTTTTAAAAACATCATCTACTTTAGTAAACAACTTTGAATCTGTTTGTGAAAAACTAGTTTGTGACGCAGCCATAGACATAGTTGGCGATTTTGATTTTATAGCATCTCCTAGTCCTTTAAAGTAATTTAATATCTCTTCTTGACCACTAAATTTTATATTATAAGATCCATCAGTAGCGGCTTTTAAACCTACATTTAAAAGAGCACCTAAAACAGCAACTTGATTATCCATTTTAGTTAAATCAATCTTGTCGATGTTTTCCATAAAGCTAGAAACTAATTCTGAAGCATTGTAACCCTTGTCTGTTAGACTTCCTACTACCTCTCCGTTAGCATCTTTATAAAGCTTTCTTAAGTTAGCATTGTCTACTCCCATTTTAACAAGAACTTCTCCTTGCTGTGTATACTCTAGATATTGAACTATTTGATCAGCCATTAGGTTAAATCCCGAAGAATTATTAGCAATCAATTTATCAGTAAGTTGATGAGTTATTTCGTGAACACCTGTTTTAGTTAAACCAGTTGCTACCATGTTGTCTATAATTGCAACAGCACCTATTTTTGGATCATTTAATCCACTTAATTTTTTTGAACTAATACTATTCATTAGTTCTTGCTTCTCTTGTCTGAGCGAACTAACTTCAGAATCATTACCAGCTTCTTGTGCTTCTTCTATTAATTTGTTATATTCTTTATTAACGTAAGTATTAGCCTCAAGTGCAGTTTCAAAAGCTTCGTATTTTATATCATTTTTATTAGACCAAGTTTTATCTTTTTCAACTTGTTCTTTTATTTCTCTTCTTTTTATAACATCACTACCAGCATCAAAAATTTCCTTTGTAGTAGGGTCATAATTTTGACCTTTTTCTTTTCTTATATTTACTACAGCTTCGGCTTTAGCTTTATTAAATTCTGTTCTAGCTTTGCTGAAAGGAGCAGATCTTTGAGCAGCCATTGCCATAGCAGCGTAACCATCTCCAAAAGTTTTAGTGTCTGTAAATATATCTCTGTAAAACTCTGTTTGTCTATACTGATTGTCTAAAATATCTAATTGTTCATTTTTTTCATCTACAGATAATGTTTTATCATTAACGATAGATTCGGCTTCTATTCTTATATCGGCCATGTCTGACAGTCCTTGAGTATAGTTTTTTACGTATCGCTCTTCGGCTATGCCTTTGTTATTTAAGTTTTGTACAACTTGATTGTCAGCTTCAATAATTGTGTTTTGAGCCTGATCTCTTAATTTTCTATATTTATCAATCTCTTTGTTTATATTAACATCTGGAGCTAAACCTTGTCCTTTAATATTTATTTTTTGATTAATAAGACTGTTTATTTTCATGGAATATTTACTGATATTTTTGTTTGCTTTTTTAATTATTCCAAGTTCTTTACTATTAGCAAACTCTCTTCTTCCAAAAGCAACAGCACCTGGCATCCCAGACATACCAGCTCCCCATACGCCAGCCGTTACCAAAGTCTCTGTCATATTTTCTAAAAACGGTCTTCCATCTATTAAGTTTTGAAGTCCAGTAGTTAAGCCTTCAGCACCCATTTCAGTTAAAGTTTCTGGTAATAATTCTTTTGTTAAGTAGTTTTTTACAAAAGCTCTTCTACCCATTTCTTTAGCATTGTCTGTAACAGCTCTATCTATTTTAAGGCCTTTAATTTTTAAACCTTTATTAAGCAATGGTGCAGTACTAATAGCGGCGAGGCCACCTTCTACAACACCGTACATAAGACCTTTAGTTAGTATTTCAGCATCAGAGTAAAGATCTTTACCAGTCTTAAATTCCTCATAATTCATATCACTAACTTTGCTACCAAAAGAAGATAAACCTACTAAAGAAGAGCTAGAAATAGTACTTAATCTAACAAGTTGAGCTGCTGTTAAACCAGCTGCTTCACCGGCTGCAACAGATAAGCCGCCTGTTGCTATCATAGATATTATTATAGGTAGTTGACTAGCCACCGACTGTAATGCATATTCACCAACATCGTCTAAATCTTCAATTTTTCCAAACTGCTGGTCTCTTTTATACTCTTCAGATACGTCTTCTTTGTAATTTTGCCAAGACATCATTACGTTATCTAAAACGTTTCCAGAATCAACACCAATTCCTTCAAGCATTAATGATGCTGGATTAACCATATTTAGCAGCTTGCTAGCACCATAGCCTACATTTACTAAAAGATCTGCAGAATTTAAAGCAAGTTGAGAAAAGAATTTAGCTCCATCATTATAATTTCTCTTAACAACATCCCATTGCTCTTCAGCATCATTCATTTTAGCAACTTGATTAAAGAAGTTGTTTTGTTGATCTTTGGAAAATTGTATTTTAGAACCTAATATTGATTTTTCTTTTTGAGCATTGTCATACAAAGCGGCAGGTACAAGTCTAAAATCATCAATTGGTGTTTCACCAGGCTTGTATAACCTATTTTTTAAAGCCCCTTTGTTAGGTATTTTGTAAGCTAATTCTCCAGGCTTTATATTATAAACAATTGTCTCGTCGTTGTAAAAATTGTTTAATTCTTTTATATTGTCAGTTCCGTTTGCTATAAAATTGTTTACACTTTTTGTAGATTTCTCAACTAAGTAATTTGCTTTTTCAGCTTTGTTTACAGATTTTAATTTAGATATTGAAGTATATTTTCTTATTAAATCTTTATCTAAAACTGTATTTACATCAGTGTCTCCTTCTATATAGTCCTCATATTTACCGTTTTTAGTATCTCTTTCTATTTCAAGCTTTATATTTTCTCTAGTAAGATCTTGAACCTCTTTAGAGTTTATAGTTAAAGGTTCCTCTCTTTTAATGCCATTAGTGACATCTGAAATATTTAATTGTTGTAGGGCTACATTTAATTCTTCTTCGTATGGCTGTACAATTACTTGAGTACTACTTCCTGTTGCTCCACCCATAGACATGCCTCCAGATGCTACTGTTCTAGATTCTGGAGCAAAACTTATATTATCTACTTTTTCTTGTATTGATATTCTATCATCTACAGATAAACCTAAAAAACCAGATTTATTGTCATTAATAGAGCGATTTTCTGAGTAAATTTTCTTTTTTTCTTCTTCAGTAGTTCCTGGTGCAAATGAAAAGTCGTTAAAATCTAATGCATCTTTAAATAGCTCTTCTACTGAGTCTTCTTGTTGAGCTGTAGTATTTTTTATGTCTTGTATTACAGAATCATCTAAAGAAGCTCCTAGAAACTTTATAAATGCTTTCTGAGCTGCCTTAGGTGTTTGTTTGTCATACATCCCTGGATCAAACAATGATTTTATAGCATGAGTATTACCTCTTGGGTCTTGGATTACTACAAAATCTTTAGACTGTATATCTGAAACTTTTGTTTCGACTTCAGAAAAACGACCTAAACCAGTTACGTAAACATCTTCTGCTTTGCTTTCTCCTTTTGCGTCTCGGCCTGAATTGCTAGGTGTCCATATTTTATATCCTTCCGGTAAAGAACCTTGAAAAGCTAATCTAAAACCTTCTGAACCATAATCGCCACCAGAAGCTTTGTCTCTTGTGAAAAATTCTACACCAAAAACGTTTTCTTTTTCTAATCTATCTCCAAACTCTTGCACGGTTTCTTTACGACTTTTCGTCACAAATGCACCGTCCTCCTGTTGATCTAGGTATTCAACTTCTTCAGGTCTTTCTTGAAATTCAGCAGCTTCTCTTTTGTCTATTTCTTCTTGAGCATCGGTACCTGGAGCTAATACATCACCTGAATAATTGTCTGCAGGTAAGTAATCACCTCTTTTATACTCATCATATTCTACTATAGTTGCTATTTGGTTATCATAGCTAGGCGCTGCTATAGGCTCAATTAATGCTTGATTAATATCTTCAACAGTGTTTAACTTATCTTTCTCTCTCTGTGCTTCAGGATGATCTTTTAACCAGTTATTAAAGTCTTGCTTTTCTTTAAAAGCAGAACCCATTTCATCATAGTAATCATAATCTATTTCTCCATTTATTGTTTGAGGTACAAATGGCTGAGGATTTTCTACAACTTCTTTTTCTTCGTAAGTAATACCTCCTTCAACCGCTGCTTGACCTCCAAGATTAACTTTACCTGCCAACATATCATCTATTGTAGCTCTTACTTCGTCATTGTAATTGTACAGTTTTCCAAAAACTTCATTTACAAATTCTCCGTCGCCTTTTAGCATACCTAAAAACTCTTGAGAACTATAAGGGTTATCAAATGTTGAAGCATAAGCTTCGTATAGTAAATCTTCTGGATTCATATTGTTAATTTATTAACTTAAATATCCGCCTTGACCAGCTGGGTTGTCTATGTTTTCAAAAGTATCTTCTTCAGATCCTATATTTTCATCTATTAAAATAGTGCCTTTGTTGTAAGTTTGCTCTAAATCTAACACGATAGCATCAAGGAGAGCATCTTGTGAATAAGTACTAGAAGGATACCCAAAACCTGCATATACAGCTCTAGGATTTTTTCCGCCTAAACTTGAAAGTAGGTAGTTAACACCTTCCTTAGTGTTTCTAAATTCTTTAAGTTTTTCTGCATTTAGTATTGTTTTCTCATCAACATCAGGAACCATTACCTGAATTAACGGGCCTGTTGGATTTTTAGGGTCTGGTCTTTTTCCAACTTTCATTTTTGGAACTAACTTACCTTCTTTATTTTTAACCATTGTAGGTTCTGACACTACTGTTTCAATATTGTAATCTGTATTTTTTAGTTTACCCATTGTGCTAGTCACAAAATCTATACGACTACCACCTCCAGGAGCATATACTTCAACCTGTTCAAAAAACTTAGGATTATTTGGATCTTTTTTTACGTATTTTCTATATTCAGTTAAACTACTTCCTGTTAAAATTTCTCCAGCCTCATCTTCTCTTTTTCCTTTATTAAACTTACCAATATTAAAAGTGTTTCCATCAGCTGACGGGTAAATACCAACATCACCTTTTTTATTATGAATAGATTCATATATAGGTATCATCTCATTAAATGGAGCAGTTTCATCACTTAATATAGCATCTTCTTCATTAGGACCTAGATCTCTTTCTTTTATATCTTTGTAAACTCTATAACCACCTATAAAGACATCCATATCTTGTTTAAAAGTGGCTATTCTGTTGTCGTACTGTGCTTGTATTTTACTTATTTCTGCAGAACCTAAATCAGGTTTAGATATTTCAGATAAAAACCTAGTTCTCATTGCTATTAAGTTCTCCATTATAGCATCATCTTGTATATTTTTAGATCCCTCTCCTGCATCAAAATCACCACCTATTTGGTCTATAAGACTTTCTATGTGTGCGTAGTCTTTGTCAAACTTGCCAAGCGCTTTACCTTCTCTAACGTCTTTATCTCTTTTTTCTCTATCTTTTTTAGCAGTTGCTTTTTCTGCTTCTCTTTTATTAATAGTAGCTTGTCTTTCAATATTTTCAGCTACTCCTTTCATAGCTGTAAAAAACTGAGCTATGTTTCTAGCTCCTTGATCTATTTTCATTCGCACTGCCTGCGGATTATCGTATGCTCCCATGTTATTTTTTATTTAATAATCTGTTATCCATTAGCCTGGCCCAGGCTTGTAAGTCATCCCCTTTCCAACCATACCAGCTCCTTGTGCAAATCCAGCTACACCAGATGCCATAGCAGCATTACCAGCTTGAGTAAGATCCATAGCTTGTTGACCAGCTACTTGTTGTAACCCAGCAAATCTTTGTAACTGCATAATATCTCTCTGCTCTTGTCTGCCATAAGCGCCAATTTCTTCTTGAATAGCAGCTTGCTCTAAAGCCATTTGCTGTTGTTGTTTTTGTTGCTCGCCTTGTAAGTATAGTTGTTGGTTTTTAAGTTCTTGATTTTCTATGCTAGCAGCTACTTGTGCTTTGCTTGAAGCGGCTTGTCTAGCTAAAGCCGTTGCAGCACCAGCACCACCACCTGCTCTATTGATAGCATTTAAAGTATTAGCTAAAGCCTCATCTGTTTCCTCCATTTTTAAATTAACACCTTGCATTGCCACAGCGTTATTTTGATATGGATTAAATATTTGATCTTTCATAGCTCTTATATCATCAGACTTGTCTATTACTTGTTGTCTGTTTGCTTCTAATCTTCTTAATTCAGAAGCTGCTAATTCTTCTTTTCTACGTTGTTTTGCGGCAGCTCTCTTGTTTTGTGAGTTCTGCGCAATACCCATGCCTAAACTACCTAAAGCAGTCACTCCTCCAACTATAGCCGTTACTATTCCACTCATGTTTTATTGTTTTTGTTTTAAATAATCTTTGTATTCACTTCTATTTAAAGCGAATAATCTTTTTTCTATAATATCAATGTCTTGTTTATTGTCAGGATTAGAATGTATATTAACCCATATAGCATCTTCTAATACTTCTATAACTCTTTGAGTTCCTGGTTGAGATATTGTGTAGTAAGGTGCTTTAAAACAGTTTACGTTTTCAGCATCGGCAACTTTAACTGTACCGTGCATTAAAAACCATGAGTGTAATTCTTTATGTATAGCTCCTACTATTAAAGTATCTTTTTTTACATCCATACGTCGCATATAGACGCCTTCTGTGAACTCATCTATTATTTCTAATGATTCAGCTTCTCTAACTGTTTTCTTGCCATCTCCGATGATATTAACACCATCTGCTATATCAATTAAGTTGGTTAATAAATTATCTATTTTATTTTCTCTTTGTGTAATTAAATTTGATTCCATTTGCTTTGTTAGTGTTTTTAAATTAGTAATATAATTTACTAACAACTCTGTATTTTCTTTTATATTTTTTAATGCAAAAAATTTATTATCTTTAAAATAAACATTAGGATTTGAAGAGTGATTAACATATCTACCTAATTCAGTTTTATAATTATTATTTAAAACTTCACCTATTAAAGAATCTTTACTGTAATATTTGGTAGTAAAACAACCAATACCGTGTATGTGTGATTTTTTTAGTTTTATTTCTTTGTTTTCATGTTTTACTTTATGAGAGTTTACAACTTCCTTAACAAACCTCTCTTCAGTATAACCTATAATATTTAAATAATCTTCGTATGTTTCATTCATTTATTGTGATGATAATACATAATTTGATGATACTGAAAACAACTGTTTAGCTCCTCCAACATCTGTGCTAGTGTCTATTGACATTTTGACTGTCATTATATAACCTTTTACACCGCTAACACTATTTCCAAATATAACCTCTCCTGGTCTAGCAACACTGGAGTTTATTAGATTAGCTACGTAATCATTTTCTTTTCTATCAAAACCAGCTCTAAATATAGGTTCTGTTAAAACAGCTGGATATACGTTTCCAGCACTATCATATTGGCCTTCAACAAAACTTTTTATAGAAGCTGTAGTGTCTTGATATTGATTAAAAGATCCAGTATTTTTTACTTGATCAAAACCTTCAAAGTCTGATACATAGCTATTAACTTCCCATCCACTGTTACCTTCGTATGAAATAGTATTAAAGTTTTTTACTACAGTAGGATTAGGATTAAATATGAATCTAACAAAAGAATCAGCAGGAGTAGTAGCACCGTAAAATTTACCTCTATTATTAGAAGTTGTTTGATCGTAATGTTTGTATACATTTGTATTAATAAATGTAAAAAAGTTATTTTTTAAACTACCCATAAAAACAGGTTTATAACTATAGAAACTAGTCCATCCTTTTACTTGTTCGTCAAAACCTAAAGTATCAAAAGTACTATCAGCTGTAGATATAATTCTTGGTTTAGTTTGTAAAGACAGAGTATATGCAGATTGATGTGCATCCCATGATCCTAATATAACTCCTTTTCTAAAAGTTACAAAATTAACAGTAACATAAGTTCCAACAGACCCAAAATCAAACGTACCGCTTAGCGTAGCTTTATTGGCGCTAATAATGTCTATAACATAAAGATTAGTAGAAGTAACAATACCGCCGCTAGTAGCAACTTCAACCATAGCGCCTATTTCAACATCTGCAGTGCCGCCACCAATACCACCAACATTAACTTCGTTGCTTACACCAGCAGGCTGCAAACCTGTTAAATTTGAAGTTATTACTTGCCTTTGTGGTGTGTCCGATATTTGAGCTAAGGTATCTCTAAAATAATCTTTCATACCATAGCCTGATATTTCTGTTATACCATCTCTAGACAGTCTAAGAATTGAAGCTCTATCTTTATCTGCAAAATATTTTCTATATCCGTACTCGGCAAAACTTTCAGGATTTCTACTTATACCATATTCACCTAAGTAAGGAACATCTTGACCTAGCACATTTACATTGCCAGTTTCTAAAGAACCTTGATCACCTGAGTATATAGCATTTTTATTTATTAAAACTTTACTAACTTTAGATTCTTGAAATACATTTAAATTAGTATCTTCAGTGTATAGTTTTTGTATTGATCCGTTTCTAGGATCTAAATCTTTCACTAGTGGATCTGCTATAGAAAAAACATTAGTTTCGTTAAAACCTGTTCTAGTATTTAATAGTCCAGAATATATTAAACTATGTTTTCTGTCTTGAGAATCCACATTTTGATTAACTACATATGCTCTAACACCTAAACTTACTTGTGAATTATTAAAACCACCTCTTATTCTTGATTCTTCTACATAAAAGTTATTGTAAGTAGGTGAATTAGAAGGCGTAGAATTAAAAGGAAAAGTAGGATAAGTAGATGGATTCCAAGGTAAACCAGGCCAACCATAAGTTATAGTTTGGATTGGAAAAACTCCTGTTATTGTTTTAACTATTCTTTTCAACCAGAAAGAATTAAAATATTTCACTCCAATAGTATAACTCATATTATAAATATTACTTGTTTTTTTAAATTATTACACTAGCCTAAATCTATATCTACTGTACAGTCTGCAAACAAACCTCCACCGTCTGTTATTCTTATATATATTTCATGTGGTCCTTTTCCAAGATCTGGAAAAGCTAATTTATTAACGAAAAATTTTCCACCAGTTGATCCACTACCATTAATGTAATCTGTAGAGAAATAAGTTTTTGCAACTGATAGATTATTACCTGGGCTCGCTAAAACACTAAATGCAAAATTTAAATCTTTTCCCTTATCAGGACTGGCTCCATATGTGCCATTTTCTACATCAAAATTAAAAGCTAATTCTTGGCTGTTAGTTGTATTAAAAACTTCAATTCTACCAGGGCAACCAGATGTAGTAACACTTACGTTAGGACCATAAGAAGTTATTGTAAATGTAGGTGAAAGATTATCTAATGGAAAAGTAGGTTGAGATGGTAGCGTGCCTGGAACTAAACTTGGCGAAGCTTGTAAATTTAAATCAGTAGTTATTAAGCTTCCAGTTGTGTTATAATCAAAACTAGGAGCTACAACTCTTATAGTAAAATTATAAACATCTTCTAAAGCAGAGTTATATCCAAAGAATTTATAAGTAGTGTTTTGTATTTTGTAAGCACCAGGAAAACCAGGAACTGGTAATAAAGCAAAATCACTAGTCATATCAATAGGTGTCGATGCTGAGTTAGTCACGCTTAGTAGTGTCATTGTTGGATTTATAGGCGCAAGAGTTCCTAAAGCAGAGCTTATTGGAGTTCCATTAACATCAGTCGCATAGAAGCTGGATAAATCACTATTTAAATTATTATCTTCTGGAAAACCCCAGTTTATTCCATATGTTCCAGCCGCATAATCAGGAAGACCTCTAAATCCATAAGGAGTATATTGATCATTAGCAACTATGTTAGAGTTTAAATCTGATATTTTACCAGACGTAGATGTTTCCCAATATATATCTAGTTTAGAATCTAAAGGATTTGTTTCAAAACATGAAAATATAGGTGTCATAGAAAGTATTGAATTAGTACCTCCAGAGCCTATAGCTTGTCTAGTTACTTTAACATTAAAAGTGGCGTTTGTAGTTCCAGCTGCAGCTATTGTAGCGAGTGCTGTAATACTACCACCCAGCGTTATCCCAGCAGTGTCCCAACCGCTACCTTCGTTAGTTATAACAACATCGTCAACTATACCACCAGTCGCTCCAAATGTTATTTGTATTCCCTTGTTTTTAAATTTTAAAGCATCACCAGAAGTGCCCTCGAAAACAACAGGTACTCCAGTACCTCCGGCATCAGGATAACCAGCGCCTCCAGAACTAATTGATACAAACTCTACTTTATACTCAGAAGCTTCTGGGCTAGGACCTATCATTCCGTATTTTTCTATAGTTCCTTGAAATTTAGCGCTATATATATTTAATTTAGCTATAAATGGATTTTGCTCGTAATTGTAAAAAACAGGTGCAGCATTATAAGGGTACTTAGCAGTATTACCTACAGCAAATAAACCTAGATCAGATCCAGTGCCTATAGTTGTAACTACTTCTGCTGTTTCACCTGGGTAATATTGATTGCTTGCTATACCTATACCAGGTAATCCAGTGTTTACTACTCTACCAAAAAGTTCAATAGAAGCGTTATTTACTTGACTTCCTGAATCTAAATCTCTTTCTCTATCTCTAGTTTTTAACAGCTGTTCATCTTCTTCTGAATAAGGATCTGCTTGAAATAAGTTGCCGTTAGTATCGGTGAATTGATAGTAATCAGGATCTTCATTAAATGATGGTCGAGCTGTTCTAAAAATGTTTTGATTAGGACCTACTAAACTAGTATCTTTTGGTATTTTACTTAAATTATCAGAGTGTAAAACAAAGTGCCCAACAGGTTCATCTAAGCTAGCTTCTAGAGGATCGGCAGTTTCACCATCTATATAACCGTTTAAAACGCCTGGACAATATACATTGTAATAATCAACTTGAGTTTGCTTAACAACAACTTTATAACTATACCACCCAGTAGGGTTAGTAGCACTAAAAAGTCCTGGTGTTCCAGTAGCGCTATTAAAATTAGAACTTATTGTTTCATTGAACTTTACCCGCAGTTGATCTCCTGGCCAAGTTTCTCCACCTCCAGAAAATAATACTTGTTGTGTTGGTCCAGGACTTATCGCACTGAAGTAATTACTGAAAGTGTTTCCCGGATTTATAGGCACACCAGGAGTACCTGGTAAAACACCACTTTTGTAAGGGCTAAATATTGTAGATCCTTTTAGTAACGCGTTTTGAGAATTTGCGTCTACGGTAGATAATATAGTATCAGATTGTCTGCCGTATTTATCAGATAAAACTAAACCTACTTGATAAGTTCTATTTTGTTTAAGAGTATGGTTTTGGTATTCTCTTCTAACATAACTATACTCTACAGCACCTGTTCCAGACTCTTCTACTTTGAAACCGGTTAAAGTGTTGTAATTTATACTTGAAGGTGGTGTGTGTTTATCAACTAAATTACCAAATACTATTCTATTACCTACTGCCTCCTGTGCTAATGCTCTTACTGGAACTTGATCAGAAACTCTTAATAAATCTCTTGTTGGTAAAGTTTTAAAAGGTTTTTTAGCTTGGTATTCGTAGACAAATACAGTAGTGTTGTTAGATATTAAAGAATTAGCATTTACTGTTTCAATAACTTTTAATGTAGTTTGACTATCGTCTTTAAATATTATATCTATAGAAGAAATTCTTAAATCGTTTAAAGCGCTACTCCAAGTAGTACTTTCAGCCGGTACAGGTATTAATAATTTTATATTATCAACTTTATTTTGCATAAACTCTACCTCTGTACTTTTATAAGTTTTTTCAGTGTCTTTGTCTATAAAATAACCGTCTTGCTGTGGAATAAAACAAGCTTGAGTAAATGGAGATATTAAAGAATATTCTCCATCATCATATTGAAACCTATATGCAAATCTTACAAATTTATCTTTTAAATAGTTTTTGTCTCCAGGCCAATTAGGATTATAATAAGGGTTTGGTGTAGTTTCATCTGGAAGAAACTCTGAAGTAACATCTTGCATTGTTGATATATCCTGAACTAGAAGAGTAAAAACCAATGTTCCACCGCCGGCGCCAACTCTTTCTATAGGAACTATAATATCACCATTAGTATATCCAAAACCAGGATTATTTATTTCTATACCTCCTGTAGAGCTTGTTATATTTACTGTGAGTCCAGAACCAGTGCCACCAGTCGTTTGTAAGTTAGTGTCGGGAACATATCCTGCTCCTACGCCAGTACGGTTTATAGCTACAACAAAACCACCTACTAATGATATAGGTTCGTAAGGATAGTACTTAGCTAAAGATATTTGATCTTCATTAGTATAATATGTTGGATCTCCTAAGGCTCTACTTACGTTTATTTTTCTAGGTTGGTTTCTATTATCTGTAAAAAACAAACTTCCATTAACAAAATTAACTCCTAAAACAGCATGCGTTTTTGAAAAATTTAAAAAGCTTCCACTAACTAATATATTAGCTAAATTAGTATTTATATCATAAAGACATATATAACATTGCGTTGCTGCTGGAGCAAATCTAGATAATTGATCGCTAGAGTTATCAACATAGTTAGTCATGAATAAAAATATTCTATTATTATTTACATCCATGAAAAAACCAATAACATCTATATTTGTAGAAGTTAAACCAAAATCAGTTAAAGATATATTACCTAATATATTCTCTAGTGATCCTACGTCTGCGCCTTCAGATTTACTTACAGATACGTTTAAAGCTTCTCTATATTCACCTGGAGGTACAAGCCTAGCGTCTAAGTCTCTATTCATTTTAGACTTGATAAAACTATTTCTTGATTCAGCCATTTAATTAATGTTTAATCCATTTAGATTTTCCTCTAAAAACTTGAGCAAACTCTGATAATTTTATATTTGATAATCTTATTTTTGCATTTCTTAACTTTGCAGATCTTTCTCTTTTGTATCTCAAAACAATGTATTCTGGAACGTTTGGCTTTGTTGATAATATAGAATGATTAATATGTGCATATAATGCATCCTCGGCCATCTTAGGTATTTTAGAATCAACATCGTAAGCTAACCCGTCAGATATGTATTCTAAAACTATAAGCTTACCTACTAAGTTACTAGAAAAAGTAAATTTGCCTTCTCTTTCGTTTATTTGAAACCAACCATTCGATTGACTAGTTTGAGGGTCTAAACCATATCTTTGTCCGTAAGCTAATTTTTCCCACCCAAAATCATACACTCCTTCATTATACATTTGATCTGTATAACTACCTGATATATCACTATCATTAGCGCTGTTCCATCTTTCCTCTGTCAAAGATTGTTCTGCTTGTAGATTGCTACTAAAAGCGTCTTGAGTAGGAATTCCTGATTCATCTTGAATAGGTAGATCAAGAGGTGATGTAGTTAAATTATTAACTGGATATATTATATGTTGAACACCATTTCCATCACTCCAAGAGCATCTTACATAATTAACGTAGTCTTGCGGTATAGCAACACCTAAGCTTGGTGGTATTGTTAATTCTTGTGATTTAATACTTTTTAAAGTGTCATAGCTAAATTCTTGTAGACCTCTTTTAGCATGAAACATCACATCTGTTCTTTTTATTTTTGAAATTAACTTATCTTCACCTACGTAAGCAACTAAAAAATTATTTATAACATTATCTAATGTTGTATACTCATAACCGCCATAATTCTTAGCTATTGATGGCTCTTTTAGTTCAATGTAAATGCTAGTAGTAGGACCATAAGATCCATTAAGTGTTATTATATTATTATACGGGTCTGATACATAAGATAAGTCTTCATCTACTGGATTTCCATCTATATATATTGTGTAAGTTGATTTAGAATTTACTTGACTTCCTAAGCTATCAAAAGCGCTAATAACATCTACTCCAAAAGTACAATTAAAAGTTGGGTTAACCGTGACAACAGCTAAATTAGGAAATACTTGTTGACCTGAATAATATTGAGCATTAGTTTCAGTTATTAGTCCCATGTTTATTTTTTTTATTTTTAAATTATTCTTGTGCTAATTCTTGAGAAGCTACTTGAACTATCTGTGGATCTCTTATAACTACCCCAGCATACTGAAGTATTTGTAGTATAAGTTCTGTTTGATCATTGCTGCTTATCTCAAAATCTACTGATACATTTACTGTTGGGTCATAAATATAAGCGCCTACACTATTAACAGTAAAACCCCAAACTGGATTAACTGGTTTTCTTATAAAACTAGCTTGAACTTGAGTTTGAATAGAATTTGGCTTTACCCATACTTTTTTACTTTCATATAAATATACAGGATAATTTTCACTAGGAGCAGTTAAATCTGATCTGTCTATATTATAAAATGGATCTCTTTGTAGTCTTTCTATTTCTATAGGCTTTAAAGGTGGGTTAAAATTGCCTGGATCTCCATAATTAACAGTTCCCAGTCTATAAAAAGCAAATTGGCTAGAAGAGGGTTGATCATTATATACTATAGTTTTGCCAGTGAGATTATCTACAGTTGGTAGTGTAAAAAAATTATTAGGTATAGCTAAAGTAAAAGCAAGATCACCGAAGCATTTAAATGTGGATAACTCGTCATCAATATTTTTTATAGGGTTACTATAGTCAAATTCATTTTGAGGTATTCTTAGTTGTGCATCTAGATCAGTAAAGTATTTTTCAAATATATCCAACTGTGATTGCGTAGCAGCTTTATTAAATTCATATGGTGTTAAATAACCACGCTGCTCTTTATTAAGTATACTTAATACAGTTGTGTAGACTGTGTTTACGTTAATAGCCATATTATAGTTTTAATCGAAGTTAGTAAATACTAGTCTTGATTTAGCTCTTTCTAGTTTGTCAGTTTTTTCTATAAGTAATCTTTGTAGTACATCTGGCCTTGTTTTCTCTCTATTAGCTAATATAGCATATATCATGCAAGCATATAAAGCTTGTTCTGCTAACTTAGGTATTGCAGCTGATTCATCTGTTGTAAGTGCATTTGATAAATACGTTAATGTTGCATCACCACTGTCACCATAAACAATAGTTTTAGCCACGTAGTCTATAAAAAAAGTTTCAGTTGTAAGATCAACTAATTTTGAAACCTCTGTAAGAGGCGTGTTTGGCACTGGTACTGTGTTTGTTGCTGATATGACAGCGACAAAATCTGTTGGTAAAGCCCTAGCTACACCTGATACAACAGCGGTAGGTCCTTCTACGAATTGACTTTTTATAGTCTCATATGCGAATTCTTGTAAGCATCTACGTGCGTGAAATATAACTTCTGTTCTTACCGCGTCTGGTATTAACTTGCCAGGTCCAGTGTAAGAAATTAAGAAGTTGTTTATAATATCATTTAAAGATATAAAAGCGTTTGATAAAGGTGTTGTTGCCATAATTTTTATTTTTGTCCGTCAATATCTATTTGTTGTTCTTTACCAGCTGCTAATTGCAAAGCAAGTTGATCTCTAGTCATAACGCCAGCATATCCTAATATCTTATCTACTAATAAAGGCTCGTCAGATTGGTGTAATTCAAAATTAACTGAGCTTTGTGGATTGTAAATATAATTACCTAACTCTGTATCAATAGTAAAACCCCATTTAACATCTGCTGGGTATTTTAAAAAGTTCAATTGAACATTATTAGTTGAAATAGGTAAAGGATTTGGATAAATTTGTATTACATTATCTTCATAAATGTATACAGGGTATCTTTCAGAAGGTTTAGTCAATGGAGACTGGTTAGTAGTAAAAACTTCGTATTGTTGTATTCTTTGAGCTTCTCTACCTTCACTAGCAGGAGTAGCAAAATAAATAACAGAACCTAACTCTTGTACTGCTACAGTAGGCTTTACTCTAGGGCCTGAGTTAATATCTGCCAATGTTAATGTGCAAACCGCAGAAACACCACCACCAAAAGTGCCCGATGCAAAAGTTATTGTATCACCTGCGCTATAATTTGTTCCTGGATCTGAAATAAATAAAGTAGTAATACCACTTCCTAAAGTTACAGCCATTTTTACTTTTAAACCTGTTCCAGCTCCTGTTATTGTGACTCCAGTAGAGGAGTTATCATACTCAGCTAAAGCTAACGTAGGAGCAGTAGCGCTTAGGTTAGTACCTAAACTAGTTATTAAATCGCCATATTGCGTTGTTAAAATTTCTGTTCTTTTAAATATTTGTATCTTTTCGTCTAATAAAGCATATCTATCAGCGTATGCTAGACTTGTTTGAGGTTGTCTCAATAACTGGTTTAGTTCATCAAAATATTCTATGAATATCTCTTGCTGCGCTTGTGTAGCAACTTTGTTGAACTCAACAGGTGTAAGAACTCCTCTTTTTTCTTGTTGCAGTACTACAAGTACAGACTTATATACCTGATTTATGTTTATCATTTTGTTTTGTTTATTTTTTTTTAAAAAAAAAGGTGGTGATTAAACCACCTTTATTATAATCACTTGTTATTTAAGTTTTTTATCTATAGATCTATAAACTTCAAGCCCTTCATCTGTTTTAAACCAAGCAGCTAAAGCTGAGTATGGATTTTCATCAAAAGGAACTGTCATAAGTTTTCTTCCATTAGTTGCCCAAGTAAAAGTTCTTTGATCTGAAGCTAAATTTATTATTCCAGAATCAACAGCATTTATACCAAAGTTTCTTAAAACAACATTGTCATCATTTGCCAATTCAATAAACAATCTTGGATTTTGTCTAGCAAACAATAATAAATCTCTTTTTAATTCTTTTGAAGACAATTTATTTACATTAGAACCTAATTCAACTCTTAATATAGCTTCTGCTTGTTCTATATCCATAGATCTAGCAGCATTTAAAGCGTCTAATTGTAAATCTAACTCTTCTAGTTGATCTACAGCTTCTACTTGTCTATCTAATTCAGAAAATATAATATTATTGTGCGGATGATGTTTTAAAAATTCTTGTAAATTTCTTTTTTCTTTTGGTACAAATAAAACACCAGATTGAAAAACAATATGTTTTAAAGTGGCATTTCCAACTTGTTCATCTACGAAAATACTTTTTTGATTAGTAGCATATCTAAGTTCTCTTTCATATCCTTTATCCTTGTCAAACCAAACTAAAGGGTATCTTCTAGTGTGCTTGCTGGGTATAGTATATGTTAAAGGTTCTTTATTATCTATTAAATAATAATGTCTATCTTTATATTCCCAATTATCTTTTTTAACCTCTTGCTTGGGAGCAGGAGCTTTTTTTACTTTTGTTTCCATAATATAATATAATATAATAATTAAAAAAGACCCCGCCTAAGCGGGATCTTATTATTTTGTTAACTAGATTCCAGCTACATCTGTACCTGAAATTAATCCACTTAGTGGTGCTGGAAAAATACCTGGGCCAGAAGCTCCATTTATCTTATCCATAGCATCGATTATTAGATCAACGTCTTTCTGTACTAGAGTACCAACTCCATCAATAGTTACTTTATATCCCGAAAGATATTCAACTATAATGGCACCAGTTGATTCTTTAACTGAACCTACGTTGTCAGCTGATAGCAAATCAAACTTTGCGTCAGCTTTTAACAATTTTACATATCCCATTTTCTTATTTTTTTTTAAATGTTAATTATTATACAGTTTTAAATAACACGAAGTTATTAGCAGCTTGTGTAACTAAACATCTTTCAGTTAAGAAATGTACATCCATAGCATCTAAAGCATCAGTATACGCTCCGCCAACAGAACCAGTGATCCAGTTTTTGTAACGTCTATCTTCAGTTTCAGAAGCTCTGTATCTTACATGTAAGAATGGACGTCTAATATTAGAACCTAACATTTGATCGTACACTGTAGTTGTTCCAGCAGGAATCATCACACCGTCAATAGCATTAGATAAACCTCTTGTAGAAGCATCATTTAGATATTTCCAGTCAGTTTTATAGAAGTCATAAGAACCTCTTCTAAAACCAGTAAATCCAAAGTTAAGTGCCATTTCAGACTCATTATCAAATAGACCATAAGATGCAGCAGCAGTAGAAGCAAAAGCTCCGTTCATTGCAGCAATCATATCATCAAAATCTAAAGCAGTAGATCTTTGTAAGAAAAGCATGTTTTCTTCAATAGCTCCTTGCTTGTCTAAGTTTTTAAGGATTTCATCGAAATCACCTAAAGCACCAGAACCAGGAGCAGCAGCTCCAGCAAATCCTTGATATACGTTACCTCTTGCTTCAATAGCAGAAAATAAACCTTGTGTACCTTTTAAGTTAACAGTAGTTTGATTAGGCATAGCAACTGTGTGACCAGCTAATTCACCTTCAACCATTGCCATTTCCATATAGTCTTCAAATCTTAGTCTTGTTTCAGACTCAGCTTTTAAATACCATAAGTATCCAGAAGTACCATCTTCAGTAGCAACTTCAATCCAACCAATTTGAGCAGCATCAGAACCATTTACTTGGTACTTGTCTCTAATAATAATTGGAGAGTTGTTAAACTCAGTAAAGCTAGGCTCAATAGAATCCATACCAGCATCCGTAGATCCTTTTCCAAATTCAGAACCGTAAACAAATACGTTTACGTCACCACCATTAACTAAAGCTTGTACATTTGCTGGGAAAGCCGCAGCAGCATAAGGAACTAAAAGTACCTCAGCTACAGTAGCCGGAGCAACAGGCTGTGTTACACTTGATACAATAGCTTTAGCTGTAATCAAACCAGTAGCATTGTCAGAAATCAATACTGTTTGATTTTCTTTTATAGCTACAGTATTGTTACCTCTACCACTCGCTATTGGGTTAGCATTAACTAAATCAATTTCAAGTGTAGTTAAAGCCGCAGCTTTAATATTACAATCATTGTAAGACACGTGTAATCTATTTTGTTCAGACCATAATACTTGATCTGATGTCATTGGCATTTCAGCGCCAACCATTCTTAAGAAACCTGCTAACGTTCTGTTACCATATCTCTCAACTTCAGCTTCATAAAGCTCAGGTAAATACTGTTGAGCCCAGTCAGACGTACCGTCTGCAAAGTTCAAATAGTTATTATCTAATGCTTGTTTCCTTTGAGCTGGAATTAAACTTGCGGGAAAACTCCCACTTGTTGCAAAACTCATATTTATATTTTTAGTTTAAGTTATTTTTTTGTTTTTATTTTTAACTTAGAACTATCTACACCACTAATTGCTTTTATTTTTAACCCATTAATAAACATTTCACCAGAGCTAGTAGCTCTAACTTCATTTGTTATATTTTTAGATTTAGCATTGACATCTCTTATCGCGTCAGTTTTACCTTGTTCGTAAAAGTGTTTTGCTATTTTATCAGCATTATTAGCGGTATACAAGGCTTTGTGATAACCTCTATAATCTTCGATTTCACCTTTTTTATCTAGGAACTTCCCAACAAAATTATTTAAATCAGATTGATTTTGAGCAACATCACTCTTGTTATTTACATTATATCTAAAAGCTTTTTCACCAACGCTATATTCAAAACCTTTGAATTCATCAGAGAATAATTTTTTAGTATTATTTGTAAAACTTTCGTGACGCTGTTGAATCACCTTCTGTTCTTCGTTGTATCTATTGAAAAAGTCATTAGCTTTTTTTTGTTCTTTAGATACTGAAGGTTTCAACTTGATCTCTTCATAGTATTTTTCTTTAGAACTATCTAAAAAGCTTTTGGCTTTGGCAATCTCTTCTTTGTAAGCTAGTTTTTTCTTTTTAACCACTCTATCTTCCTCATCTTCATCCCAAGCGAAATTATCATCCATTAAAAAATTTATTTCTTCTGAATTCAAATGTGGTTTGCTTACACTATAATATTCTTTAAGTAATTGTTCTCCGTTTAACTTACCGTAGTCTCTGTTTAAGTTAACGTAATCTTCAACAGTACCACCAGTATCTTTCATGAAGTCTACTAGCTTTTCAATGTTTTCTGGTAAGTCTATTTGTGGATTTTCTTTTACTTCTTCTTTAATTTCTTCTACAACCTCTTTAGTTTCTTTAACTTCTTTATCTGTTTCTTCTACTTTTATTTCTTCAATAATTGGAGATTCTTCGGTTTTAGCTTCTTCTACTACAGGTTGTTCAACTTTAACTTTTTCCACTTTAGTTTCTTCAACTGCTTCTGGTTCGGTTTTAGTTTCTTCTTTTGGCTCTTCTTTTTTAGCCATATCTAACTTAGTTACTTCTTTATTAGTGACTAATTTTTTAGGTTTCTTTTTAATTTTAAAGTCACCTTGTTCTAGCTCGCCAGAGGCGGTTTCTTTTATTTGTTCTGACATAATATAATATAATAGTTAATATAAAATTATCTAGGCGCAAATTGTTCTAAACTAACTCCACCTAAATTATCGTTACCCTTAGATTCAAAATTTATAGGTAGTCCATCTTGTTTTCTTTGGGTTATCATTTCACTCTGTTGAGTGCCTTGAAGCTTAATTCTTTTGTCTTTTCTATCTTCAATTTCTTTTTCTTTTTGAGATATAACATTAGACTGCTCTTTAGCTAGTTTAATGTTATAATCAAACTCTTGTTGCATTAGACCTCTTTTTATCTCTGCTTCTGTTTGCATTCTTTGTATTTCAAATTGAGACTTAGCTTGCTCTACTTGAACTTTACTACTAGTTAAAGCTTCTTGTTTTTGTAATTCAGCTAGAATAGTTTTTTCTGCAGTTTCAGCTTGAGCTTGAGCTTGAGCTTGTATTTGTTGTAGTTTTAACTCTTGGTCTTTAGCTTGCTTTTCTTGTCTTCGTTTTTTAAGTAAAGTATTAGCTAATTTTAAATTGTTTACATTTCTGATGTCAATAGCATCTTCTAAATCTATTGATTGGGTAGATAAAGCTACTTGAATGTTTTGTTCTAATTTAGCTTTTTCTTCATCATCTGGTTCTAATTCTATAAATATTCCAAAGTCGTGAATATTAATACTAGTTAACTCATCTAATGTGTTAGTATTAAAATTAGATATACTATTTATTAAAGACATTCTAGTTAATGGAAACATTAAAGAATCATTAACCCTTAACGATATGTTCTCACATGTTCTAAGTGTTAAATATAAACTTGCTTGAAGAATATGTCTTGTAGCAGTGTTTGAATTAGCTGCAGCAAGCTTTTGTATACCTACCAAAGAGTTTTTATCTGGAACACTACCGTCTCTTGCTTCATTAAGCCCGGTCACATCTCTAATCATTTGCAAATAATAATTATACGTTTGAATTAAAGAATTTATTTTAGCTCCTCCAGAAGAAGATTGAAGTTCTTGCACAGGTATCTTACCTCTATTAATTTCACCATCTTGTGTTAAAGATCTACCTATAACACTACCAGTTTGAAAATACATATTTAAAGCCTCAGCTGGGTTGTAGTTAGTGCCATTACCTAGATCTACCTCTGCTAAACCATCCATATCTAAATAAACTCCATCAGGAACCATTCTAGACATTACTTGCTGTAATTTCAAGTGAGTCAACTGTATCATATCAGCAAAACCAGTAACTCTACTTACTAAGCTTTCTATTCTACCTTGATACATTCTAGGAGCTGTTATAGTATAACTAAGATTAACTTTACTAGTATCTGCATAAGGTCTAGTCATATTTTCAGCCATTCTCCAGTCAAGCATTTCTTCCATGCCTAGTACTTTGGCTCCACTATATAAAGTTTCTATACTTCTAGAAGCTTTTTTAAAGTTGTCTGTTTCTTTTACTTCTAAAAAAGTATCTTCTTTTTCAATTGTTTTTTCTAACCCTGTAGCTGTTGTTTTTATTTTAAACACCTGGTCAATATAACTTTTCCATTCAAAATATAATACTTGAACTGTGTTTTGATCGTACCTACCATTAAAATTAGACGAATATGCTGTGTTACCATTGTAATTCTGTAACTTTTTTACCTGCTCAGGAGTTAAGCTAGGGAATTGCTTTTTTAATTCTACTAAAGGTACATTTTTAACTTCACCTACGTAATATACATCTTCAAAATTAGGATCGTTGGTATAAGAATAAACTATATTAGCTGGATCTACATAATCAATAACAATACCTTCAGCTGGATTCCAAGATGTCTTAACACAAGATATTCCTAAAACTGTTAAGTCATAATTAAGTCTTTTTCTAATTAAATTATATTTGTTTTTATCTAATACTTGTGAAATAAGTTCTTCTTCTGCAACTTCTATAGATTGTTTGTAATCCATTTGCATGTGTGCTGGAATGTCTTCTAAAGTTTCAGGAGTATTTTTAGCAGTAGATTCAGATAAATCTATTCCAAATTGCTGCATAACCATTTCATTAAACTTTTTAGCTTCTATATCCATCATTATTCGCTGAGCATATAAAGTTCTTTTTCTTAGTGAAGTAGGATCTTGAGCCATAGCTTTCACTTCATAAGTTCTTTGAGACATACCATTAACAACAATATCTACAAACTTAGGAATAATAGGTACAGGTTTCCAGTCTAGGTTTAAATAAGATAAATCTCCATTTATAGCTAATTCATCTTTATATTTTTGTACTGGCTGCTCTGCTCTAGCGTAAAGTCTTAAATTGTGAAAATTATTGTAGTTTGTCATATATCTATAACCAACTCCTTGTGAATTTCTGAACCATTCACTTTCAATAGCTCTCGCAACTTTTAAACCATATTCGTAAGTAGCTTTCTCAGCAGCAGGCACAACCTGATCTGGAAATGTACTATATGTAGTTGTAGCTTGCATATATTAATTAATTTTTGATATTACGCCGGTATTATCATAAGTTTTAATACCAAGATTTATTTTATTAGTAATTTTATTGGGCACAGGTCTATATAAATTTTTATTACAAGCCATTATAGCAAGTCCCGAGCTTATAGTAGCATCGTGCTTAGTTCTGCTATTTATGTTAAAAACAGCCCAATCTTCTAATGTTTTTTGATGATACATATCACCGTAGGAATTATCTTTAGATCCTACAAATTTTTCAATATAACTTTCTACAGCAGCAGCATGAGCTTGCTTTATATCTTCACTTGAGTTAGGTATTCCACCTATTTCTCTTTCTGTTATAGATAATTTATTAATAAGTTTATCCGGCCTGTTCATAGAAAAACCTCTGTATCCTCTACGCTTAAAATAGTATAATAGTCTTGGTTTGTTATTTTCACAAAGTAAAGGCATACCGTAAAATACACAAGCCATCAATACATCTTCAAAAAATATTTCCGCAGTTTGAGGTCTAGCTATATATTCTAAAAAGAAATGATTAGAAGGTGCTTCTTCCATTGAAAATTTAGTTAAACCATGTAACGCTCCATTAGACCCTTTACCATCAACAGTGCCACTAATATCATAACTATCACAACCAAAAGCACCAATATGCTCACTGCCAGGATATTTAATTCCATTTTTAACAATAACTCTATTTTGAAGATTTTTAGGTGGTACCCAGCTAATTTTAAATCTTCCGTCATTGTTAGGGGTAAAAACAACGCTAGTATCTTTAATGCCATTTAGCCAGCTAAAGCTTCCTTTAGTTACGTTTAAACTATTATTTAAAGAGTCGTTATAGTCTATTTGTTCATAGATTTTTACTAAATTAAATAAACTTTGTTTTGTCTCGTCTCTAAAAGCATGAGCTTCAGTTCTTGGAAACTGTCTGTAATATTCGTTTAAACTGTCTTGATCTGATTTTAAGCCTTCAACCTCGTTTTCCCAGTGTTCGATAACGCCTGTTGTAATTTCAAAACCGTCGACTCCTTTGACTGTATTTTCTTTTCTAACGAAAACAGGTGATCCGTAAGAATCCATGAATCCTTCGTAGTTCCATTCCATAGGGACGAACAAAGAATAGAGTCCAGAAGAAGTTTGTCCGTTACGATTTCTTTTTGTAACGTCTGAATT
>Ga0209535_1000352_pt1 | contig 32285 bp, 23 predicted proteins | sample LinPmetageLP28_FD_184041 | JGI IMG/M metagenome (GOLD analysis project Ga0209535, IMG submission 184041) | Marine viral communities from the Pacific Ocean - LP-28 (SPAdes) (version 2) | ecosystem: Environmental > Aquatic > Marine > Oceanic | place: Pacific Ocean | collected 2009-08-22
ATGGAGAGAGATCATGATGAGGCAAAAAAAAATGCTCAAAAGCTAATAAAAGTATTAGCTGATCTAATTCAATCCCTATCCGATGAAATCTAATAAAGAGTACGGCAAAAGACTAAGACTTTCCCCTGAAGAAGTTGACTATATATTACAAAAGAGAGCAACTAATTTAGACAATATAAACAATAACACAGCTTTAGATGTGCATTGCGAAGAGCGTGGTATAGATAAAAAAGATATAGTTAGCGTAAAACACTGGCAAAGCGGCAGTGGAGACTACAGATTTTCTATTGTAACTAAAGAAAATTTGGGGCTAGATGAAGAACAAATATTTGGTAAGGTAAATGATTTTATTTCTAACTACTCTCCTGATTACATTCCTCTTAAAAATTTCAGAGAACGCAAAGGTGGTCACTTGCTAGTTGTTAATCCTTCTGACATCCATATAGGAAAGTATGCTAATGAGAAGGAAACAAATCAAGAGTATAACAATGATATTGCCGTAGCAAGGGTTATAGAGGGTGTTAAAGGTCTTATTGACAAGGCTAAGGGATTTGATATAGATAGGGTGTTGTTTTGCATAGGAAACGATGTGCTCCATATCGACAATGTTTATTCAACCACCACCAAAGGGACTTATCAGGATACAGATGGTAAGTGGTGGGAGCATTATGAGATTGCTTTGATGTTATATGTCAAGTGCGTTGAGATGCTTAGAAAGATTGCTCCCGTAGACGTTCTTCACAGTATGAGTAACCATGACTACCAATCTGGATACCATCTAGCTCATACATTAAGAAGTTGGTTTAGAAAAGCTACTGATGTCACTTTTGACATTAGTGTTGCACATCGTAAATACTATCAATATGGTAGCAATTTAATTGGCTTGGAGCATGGGGATGGTGCTAAGATGGTAAACTTACCCTTGTTGATGGCACAAGAGCAGCCTTTACTCTGGTCGAAAACTACACATAGATATTTTTACTTACACCACATACACCATAAGGTAAAGCATAAGTGGTTAGACGCAAAAGATTATATTGGTGTAACTGTAGAGTACATGAGAAGCCCATCATCATCTGATAGTTGGCATTCTCGAAAAGGTTTTACTGGAGCACCTTTAGCCTGTGAAGGATTCATTCATAGTAGATTAACAGGGCAGGTTGCTCGCTTAACACATTATTTTTAATGGTAATAATCTGGCCTAGTTAAATGAAAACTTATTTAATAAAATATACTTTAAGAGATGGTAAGCAAGAAAGCGTTACTATAGAGACTAACGATCTATTTAATTCTTTGTTTCAGTATGAAAGAAACAGAGACGTTCAAAGCTGGGATCTAATACAATTAATTCCAGAATAAAACCTTAGAATTTTTTTTAATTTTTACAAGCTCCTCACATTTTTCGTACTCTTCAGTATAAACAAAATGATCTATTAGTATATCATATATAGGATGATTATTATCTAATATAGGCTCGTCAGGATTATGTACAAAGTAAACATCATCGTCTGTTTTAAAAAAGTCTTCTAACTTTTTCTTTCCAGTTACCAAGAGGTATGAGTTATTCATGGACTCGTCTTCGTCAAACATCATCTTTTTTGTATAGGTCTTCTAGGTTTTCTAGGACGTTTTTTCCCTGGATTTGCAGTTTTCCATTTTCTTGTATTTCTAGAATAATCATTGTAGTTTTTTAAATCTCTTTTGTATTTCTTTAGTTCTTGATTGTAAATTACTCTGTTGTATTTTGCTCTGTTATTCTTTTTTAATTTTTTTAACTCGTCCTTTGAGTAAGTTTTTTCAGGCTTTCTTTTTAAATCTTTATAGATATCTGCTAATAAAACTTTTCTAACATCTCTATATAAAGGGATAAATCCAGTGTTTCCTAAAAATTCTACTGGTAATCTTTCATTAATCTCTCTACCTTGTCTTTTTCGTGCTTCAGATGTTTTTCTTTGAGGCTCAGTAAGTTTTTTTACACCAAAAGCTAAAGATTTTACTGGTGGAGAATAAGGCCCTAAAAAGTTAGGGGCTAACTTACCTACGTCTGTACCTCTTCCAGACTTATAATCTTGACCTGTTCTAACTAAAGGAATAATATTATACTGTATAGCATCTCTATACTGGTCGTAGTCCCCATCTCTCAGTGCATCTCCAAACTCTGCGTTAAGCAATTCAATATTGTAATTCTGTATTGTTTTAAAAGCGTTACCAAAGTTTCTTCCTAAAAGTAAAGAACTAAAAGTTGTTGCAAGTGCCTGCCCAACTTGCTGGTCTAAATCTTTTTCTTCGTCTTCGCTCTCAACACCAAAAGCTTCCAGCATTAATTCTCCTGCAACCTTTATTCCTAATGAGTAAGCTGTCATTCTCAATGTAACAGCAGCCAACAGCTTAGCTCCTTCTGATCTTGATATACTGCTATCACCATAAGTAAATGTGTTTTGCATTAATCCTGCCATACCAACAACTGATGTATCAAACTCTTGCTTTAAGAAAGTAGTCATAAAGTTATTAAAGTTTACCCAAATTTCTTCTATTCCCTTAGCGTCTTTACCTTGTAGTCTGGACATAAATGGATTGTCTGTAGCTCCAATCAAAGTAACAAACTCGTCAGCTTCTTTCATAGCAGTGTCTAAAGCTTCTTTGTTTTCTGTTATGTAAGCCTCATCATTAGCAGCAATTTTATTATAGTCAATATCTTTACCTGTTATCTCTTTAAATCTATCAGATAACTTACCTAATAAGAAAGGCTTCATCACCATCTTGTCAGGACTACTTATTAAGGTGTCCGCTATAAGAGCTGTAAAGTTTTGTAACTTTTTACCAGTAGCATCCCAAACCCCCATTACCTTTTCTTTAGCAGCACTTACGAATCTTTCTCCTTTATATGATTTTTTATTTAACAATTCCAAATCAACTTTAGATGACATTAAGTTTGTTCCTGTTACCCTTGTTATTGTTTTACTATTTAAGTTGGTTAGTACATCTATTAGCTCTTCAGTAGACAGTCTATTTTTTTTAGATCTTCCTGAAGCAAAAGTTTTTGGATGAACCATCGCAAACATCATGTTTGACATATACTCAACCGCAGCTCTATAAGAACTCACAAGCATTGTTCTATAGCCAAGCTTTTGTAGTCCAGACTGAACCATTTGCATAAAACTATTTTCTACAAAATTACTTCCCAAGACATTTTGTACAGACTGGCTAATTGCTTGGTCAAGAGAATCTAAAAACATTTGAACTTCTGCTGGTGGACTTCCATTGTAGTCTTTAATAAGAGTATCTTTTAGTGCTTTAAATGTTTGCTTAGCCTTTCTAACTGGCGTAGTCATAAAGTAATCTAAATTGGTAAACTTAGATCCTCGCTCTGATGCATTTATTGCACTGGTATAAATAGGACTAACTAATCCAGTTCTTTCAATACCAGATTTAGACTTTGTTGATGGCCGTCTGTTTGCCTCTGTGCTATTTAAAAAGTCATTTATTACATCTTTATTTATATCAACTCGCTCTCTGCTCTTTGGTCTTACAGATATATGCGTATAGTTTTGTCGTGCTATAAATGCAGCATCTCTTTGTTGAGCTGCGTATACTGCCTTTGCTGTGTTATCAATATCTATTTGTTGTAATATTTTTAAAGCTTCTTTTTCTTGTTTGTTAAACTTATTATATATACTACTTACACTTACGTCTTTTTTATCATAATCTTTTCTAATCTTTTTTAATACCTCAACCTCTCTTTTACTTTGAGGATCGTAGAGCTGGTTTGCTTCTAAGTATTGGATAGTAGCATCTAACCATTCTATTGCGGGTTTTACTTTTTTATCTGTTAACCTATTTGTATCGTATTCAAGCTGTATTCTATAAAACATTAATCTTGCATCAGCTTCTGCCACTTTGTTTAGAGAAACTACGCCTAATTTTGTATAAGCTTTTTCTAATAACTTCCTAGCATTGTCTCTTAATTTGCTTTCTTTTTTATTAGAAACCTCCATTTGCTGTTGGTTAACAGCCATATCATTAAAGAATGCATTAAACATTTTCTTTGTGTTAAAGTCACCAAAAAGTCTGTCTATATTATAAAGCTGTCCTCTCTCTAATGCGTTGTAAAATTTAGATTGTTTGTTAAAAGGATTAAATGTTTTTAGTTTAGAGTACAAGCCTTCTATGGTAGGTAGTTTTAATTTTTTACTTTTTATATCGCTTACTAAAGGAGCGGCATCTCTTTGAGCTTGTATTTTAGACATTAGTCTAGACATTATACCAGGAGCATAACCATTATTTAAAGTATTTGCAAGTCTAATAATGTTATTTAAATCTTCATTAGGCAGACCTTCTAAGGCTTTAGTGTTCTTGATTAATTTTATAAACTCTCTAACATCTTCTCTTGTTTTTCTAAAAGGAAATGACAAAGGAGATTCTTGGTCTATTCTTTCTTTACTAATTTTAATTTTTTTAACCCCTTCAATAAGTTTTTTTCTTTCAGCTGCTTTTTGTTGTTCTGTCTTTACAGTCTTTACCCTAGGATTTATTGTATCTCTGTATACCTTCATAATAGACACATCATTCTCTGTTATAAGATCATTCTCTAATAAAAAGTCTATAGTTTTTTTATAAGCCACAGTTCCCTTAGCACTTATAAGAACATTATCTAAGAACAAGGATATAAGCTGAGGTATTCTAGAATATACATTGTTCATTGACTCTAAAACATTACGAGCTTTTATAGCAACTAAACCAGCATCTTCTGCATTGTCTAACATTACAAGTCTATCACCTAAACCATTTATAATGTCTTTATAGTCTTGATAAACTTCTTCAGGCACTACTGCTGGGTCTATTGTCACCACATCTCTAATTAAACTTTCTAGAGTAATATCTTTTCCGCTGATAGCATCTGCAATAATTCTACCAATACTTCTTTTTAAATTTACAGCTGCTCTCTTTGCTTTAGTTCTTAACTTACTAAATTCTGATTGTCTGTCGGCATCAATAAATATTTTCTTGATTTTTTCTACCGTTTCATCTCGTGCTGCTTTATTTGCAAAAGCATCTTCTTCTACTACAAGCTCTAAAATCTTTCCTATTTCTTTATTGCCAAGCCTACCATCGTTTTTTAAAGTTTTTAAATACTCTTTTATTGTACCTAATCCTTTTCTGAATCCTTGATTTAACCCTTTTAAAATATTTAATTGTACATCTTTAACCAACTGAGGGTCTTGTGACTGAAACAAATATGTTTGGTTTTCATCTTTACCATCAATAGCCTCTTCTGAAATATCTATAGTGGCATCTTCAGACTTAACATTTTTAGGAACATCAGCTATATACTGACCACCCATAGCAGACCTAGCAGCAACTGTTTTATCTCTTTGCCCTAAAGGTGTTTGATTCATTTTAGGGTTTGCAGGTTTTGCTTTAGGGTATATTTTTCTTACGTCCACACCTTTATCAAAAACCATTATAGGTTTACCAGGCAACGAAAAAGGATAGGCTGGATGATAGCCTGGGTCATTCTCATTTAACCTTACTACCTCTCCGTTCTTATCAAACTGAATTGCAGATACTACGTCTCCGTATTTAATATTTTTTAATGCTGGATCGTTTACAACATTTTCTACGTTTCCATCAATTGTTTTTAATGGAGAGAATGGATATATCCCAAACTTATCAAACGACTCTTTACTCATAAAGGTTCGTGCAAATTCTCCTCTTACTTCAAAATTTGTAGTTTTAAATAAATCCTGTAACTCTTGATAATCTTTTATTTGTGTTGGTAATCCTTTCTTCTCTAATCCCTGTGCAACTTTTGTAAGTTTTAATTTTTGATTTATAAAGTCAACCATTTCTTTTGGTGAAGCACCTTTCTTTATTGCATTTGCTATTTCAGCATTTAAAAAATCATAAAACTGTAGGTTTCCTGACACTCCTGCTGGTGCTTGAGCCATTACTAAACCAACACCGTCACTTGATGATATTTTTTGTAAAACTTTTTTTGCTGCTGTTTCATTTGAAAATACCCAGGCAGAATTACTGCCCTGTGATTGTGAGCCATATGGGTACATAAATCCACCGTTAAACATAAACTCTGTTCCTGATGGACTTTTGATCTTACCATAAGTTGCTTGATCAGCTGCAAAAACAAATGCGTTTGTACCACTTAATGTATTTATGTCACCTCTTACAATAGTGCTTAAGTCTATTCCACCCCTATCAATTTGTTCGTCTAAAATTTCTATCGGAGGCCCTTCATCCTTTATATTACTTGGTATAGGGCCATCAGCTCCTTCTACTGGTCTTCCCATATCAGCCACATCAAATGCACTTAAATCAACATCTCCAATTTCATTTCCTTGGGTTATGTCTTGAGCTAAAGCCGTTAAAAGTTCTTTTAAATTTTCATCGGTAGCTACAAAATCTTTAGTGATTAGTTTTATTTCAGGTGATGACGGTGCAAAAAAGTCTATTACTTTTTCTACCCAAGTCTTAACTGTTTTTTTCTCAGGAGCAGTAAAGGTGTCAAAGTTTTGAGCCATCATACCTATAAACTTAGTAAGCGTTTCTTCGTTCTGAACGCTTGGCCCTTGCTTTTTGTAGTTCTTCATGTTAATAAACAAGTCTATTTCCTTGGCCATTTTTGGATCTTTGATTTGTCTCATCAAAGTCTTAGCCATATTTCTTGTTATTTTAGAAACGTCTGAAAATTTATTATGAAGTATAGCGTGAAAAACTTCATGAGCTATTGTCTCATCTGTTGCAAATGACATATTTATATGTATATCATTATTAGATGGGCTAAAATGCCCTCTTGCACTACCTCTCCTTTTTACTCTTTTACCTTTGTCATTAATATAGTCAAAACCTCTAGAACGTTTATAACTGGCTTCTGTTCTGTGAAGCACTAAATTTGTTCCTGGCAGCAACTTACTTATAGCTTTTGCAGCATTTTCTGCTCTAGTTGTCATTTCTTTTTCTTGAGCTTCTTGATTTCTTAATGTGCCGTCTTTATTTCTACCCCTTGCATTATACGATGCAGGAAAAACCCTATAGTATGATGGGTCTATTCCCTTACTTGCTTGATCTTCTACTATATAAACCCTATCACTAACCTCGCTTTGCTTTCCTATTAAAGGTTTTCTGCCTTTACGATTAGAGTCTTGTCTGTCCCTTTCTTCCTTGCCCATCTTTTTATTCTGATAGTTTCTATTTGCTACGTCTATTACAATAGTTCCATCATCATTTAATACAACAGTGTTCTTATCTGAACGTCTGTTTAGCCCTCCTTGAGAATCTAGACCTGGTACTATCGGAGAATTTCCATCCTCTACGTCAGCTACCTCTACGTCAGTATCAGAATCTGTGATACCACTTAGCTCTGCTATTTCATTTTTTATTTCTTTTAATCTTTTTTTACCAGCTTCAGTGTCATTACCCATAAGCTTGCTTTTTTCAACCTCTAATTCTACAATCTTATCGATATTTTTCTTTCCTCTAATTCCAGTTGTTTTAATTCCAGCGTCTTTAATTTTTGTTCTAATATTTTCTTCAAGACGAATACGCATGTATCTATCATTATATTTTTCTTCTACTTCTGGATCATTTTTAATTATCATTTTTAATCCCATAAAAGTTACATCATCAGTCTTCTCAATAGACTCAAGAGTTTGTTCCCGAGTTTGAGTTACTGTTTCTCCTTGCGAATCTTTTATTGCATATGAGGATGGAAAAAGTCTATTCCTTGCTGCATCTAACATTGCCTTTTTAACTGGAGTAGTAACTGGATCTGAAACTGTATTTATTGCATAACTTATTGGAGCTTTTCCTATACCTCCTAAGGCTTCAAAACCTATTTCTCTTACATCTTGTTCTTGTCCTACTAATGCTCTAGCAGCTGACTCACCTACTCCTCCACCTATTGCTTCGGTTCCAAAGGTTGTTGCTAAAGCTCTTCTACCAACTAATTTTTTTGCTTTTATTATTCTACCACCCAGCCCTAATGACAACCTATCTATTATACCAATAGCAGCACCTCTACCAACTGACTTTCTCCAAATCCTACCAAACGCTGCCTCATCATTTAGTATAGCTTTTATTCCCTTCTCATTAAACTCTAAATTATCTGTTGCGTCAATCTCTTCTTTTATAAACTCAGCAAATGAAAGACTTGATTCTAAAGTTCCTGACGCTACAGCAAAGGCTGTTCTTAAGGTTCCAGGATTAAATGCTCCCACAAGAGCACCTGGTATTGCTCCTATACCCCCAGCCAAAGAACCTGTACCCGCTCCAATAGCTCCACCAGTAGCAATGGTTCCAGCTCCAGCACTTATAGAAGCTGGGTTTAGTAATTGTGTTATTGTTTGTGCTCCAATTTGTAACAAGGCAGATGGGTTTTTCACAAGACCTTCTAAGAATCCAGCCACTTTATTGTCAGCTGCGTCATAAATTTTATTAAAATTCATCATCTCATCTGTAGTTCCTTGGTTTTCTAAATTTTTTTGAGATTGTAAAAAGGCTAAAACCTGCTCATCTGTAGCGTCACTACCACTAAGCATAAGACTAGCAGCCTCGTCAGCTGTATTTCCCTGCATAAAACCTTGTTTACCAGCTCTATATACATCACCAATAAGATCTGTTACTGAATTTTTACCTACAATTTTCTCTAGGTATGTGTCTTTTTCTTGTGACCCCTCAATAAAAAAGTCTCCACCTCCAAACAACTCAGAGGTTTGATCTCTTTCTACTGGTACTACTTTAGATTGTTTAAATCCGTACTTATTAAAACCATCGTCAGCCTCTTCATCTTCTTGTATAATTTCTTGATCTTCGTTTTTTTGATCAAAAGGTTGACCTGTAGTTGGATCTATAGGCGACTCAGGCTCAAGAGGTTCGCTTGAAGAGTCCGATGAAATAGGTGACTGACTCTCTGGTGTAGGAGATTCCATAGGCTCCTGAACCCCAATAGGTTCGGAAGAGTCTTTTTTTTTTAAGTTATAGGCCATATTAAAATCATCAAAAGATTTAGTATAGAGCTTATCTCTTTTTATTACATCATATACTTGTTTTGCATATTGAGGATCTTCAAACTTCTTTTGGAAATCTGCAAATGATTTTGTATAATACTTTTCTCGTATTAATACATCGTATAATTTTTTTAATTTATCCATTTAGTCAAGTTCTCCTGCTTCGGAGCTTATTTGCTTTAATATATTATACTGTGGCTCTATTAGTACATACCTTAAATAATTAAAAATTTCATTAGTACTATTGTAATTGCTACCCCTAAAACTAGATGCTCTTTGGTCTTGCTTCTTATCTCTAAATTTCTGTCCTTTCTCCCCAATACCTGGCACCGTTACTTCAACACCTTCTTCATCTACATATGTTATATCATCAATAGGTGGGTATGTTATTGTTTGATCACCAAATGTTATTCTTAAATAGTCAGGGCCTTCATCTATCATTTGGAAGTCTAATCCTTGTCCATTATAAGTTTGCTCAACGCCTTGTGAGTCAATATATTTTACATTTTCGTATTCCCCATCAGCTAATTTATTGAGAGTGTTAGTGTCAAAAACACCAGTAATTGAATTTTTAAATACCTCTGCAATCTCATTATCAGTGTTACCAGCTGTTGTAGCGTCCAAATTTTCATCAATATAAGAATACACAGATTTATCACTATCGTCTCCAAACTTCTCATTTCTATTTTGACTATAATTAGGCCCCATCATTTTTATAGCATCATCTTTTGGGTTCAATGTATCAGACTGTAAGTTAAGTTTATCTCTAGCTATTTCAGCCATCAGTTTTTGATACTCAGATATCGGTTGTTGACCAGGCTTAACAGTTGACTTGTCATCCAGCATCATAATCATTCTGTTCTTAACAGCCTGCTGTGCTTCAAATTTTTGTCCACCTACAAGTTTACCATCTTCATTATATTTAGCCCAGTTTGGTGCTGTTGTCACAGGAACAGCCATGTCTGTAGCTGAATCGTATTCCATTAAAACTTTAGTTGGATCAGCCGCTGCAATAGCAGGGTCAAATGTTGGTTCATAACCACCAATTAAATCACCTAGTACACTCATTGTTTTATTGTCATTTGACAAATAACTATTAACAGTACCAAGTATATACTCTTGCACATCAGGTGAGTTAACAATTTGGGCGTGACCTTCTCTAGATATTACACCACCATCCCTTACAATTTTATTATCATCATCTCTTCTTGATGTTGCCTTTGATACAATTAAAGCTCCTAGTTGATCTACCGATGCATTAAGAGATGCGTCTAAAGCTCCATCTTTAGTTACGTTTTGTATTTGAGTGTTAAATCTATTCTGCAAGGCATTCATACTAACATGACGAGTAGGATCAGTAGAAACTGTCCCATCTTCATTTGGTCTTAATAAAGATAATGTACCTGTGTCTGGATTTACATATCCTTTAACATTTTTTAAATTACCAAATTCAGCATTTTGTTTATTTAGCCACACTTCAAAAGAAGATGCATCTCCATCATCAGCCCTCTTTACCATAGTTGCATAATCTGATTCCCACCTTTTACTTATGTTTCCAAATTGCTGCCAGTCTCCTAAAACTCTTTGTTTGTTTTGTGCAAATTGTGTTTGAGTAATAAGACCCCTGTCAAATAAGTTTTGTTGTACTCTTAAAAATTCTGCTGAATCTCCTGACATTCCTAGAGCTAAATTTTGTAATGTTTGACTTGTGTAGTCCTCCATTTCATTAACCCTATCTGAAGCGTCAATAGTATCTTGAGCAATCTTTTCTCTTTCTGCCGCCCTGTCTTCTCGTATTTGTAGTAAGTCACCAGTAAGTTTATTTGCTACTGTACCCCAGTCAACCGTAGTTTTGTCTAAATCTCTTTCGACGTATGTGTTAAAGTTTATATTTTTTTTAGCCATTAACTTAAAGAATTTAATCTATCTTGCATACTGAACCCGTAATTAACTGATGGAGAAAAACTATTTAAGGCCATAAAGTTTTCTGAATCATCTTCTCCAAAATCAAAAATATTTTCACTTTTAGGTATGGGATTAATCAATTTTTCTGGAGCCACCTTACTATCCGTTTTAACAATTTCTAAAACACCATCTTTTATTTTATAGGCATTTGGATTCGTCATAAAATCACTTCTTGAAATATTTTGATCTATAAATAATTGTTCATTATCTTTAAAGGTTTTAGCTAAAGCTTTATCAGCCTTACTTAAAGGATTTAGTGCTTGTGCGTCTGCCGCTGCTGTTATGCCACCAATAACAGCATTAGCTGCTCCAGCCTGTAACATCCCAACCGTCTCATCAGCTTGTGCTGCTCTAGCAGCTTTATCTTGAGCTGCCGCAACATCCATCTGTATCAGCTGCTGATTCATATCATCTTTATTTTCAGCTTTCATTTTTTCCAAATCAAACATTTCTTTCGCCTTCGCCGCTCTTATCTGTTCCGTTTGTTGATTTGCCAACATACCTACTCTTCCAATACCAGAGGCTAAGGTTCTTGAATCAGCCTGTTGGAGTGCCTGAATGTTTTGTTGTTGTTGTTGTAGGGTTGCTAGCTCAGCCTGTTCATAGGCCTCCATAGGTATTTTAAGACCTTCGTAATAATCCTTTTGTACTTTTGTTTTTGCGTCATTAAGCAATCTTTTAGCTGCTTTGTCTGATTTTTCTTGAAATTGTCTCGCTTCCTGAGCCTGAATCAAGTTTATCCCTCCCCCTATTACTGTGCTTGATAAGGCCAAAATTGTTGCTGTTGTTAATGCCATTTATAATATTTTTATCATTTCTTGTGTATTACTATCACCCTTCATATAACCTAGCTCTGCATATATTTCAATTAAAGACTTGCTTTTCAAAAGTGAATATACATATTTTTTTTCTAATGTTGCGGCTAGACTTGTTATTGTCTGCACCAACATTAAGAGTGCTTCTTTTCTTATTTTTCTATCTTTAAATCTAAAGCTAGATATAATCCATTCTAACAAAACTACTTTAGAATTTGTTATATAAAGATATCCAGCACAGATTGGTTCATCATTATAATAAACCATGTACCCCATGTCTGGTAAAAAATCCTTTTTAGGGGCCGTCCATTTCCAATCTTTCCACCAACCACATAATATATTATCATAATCGTTATCACTAAGTGGTTTTATCTTTAAAGCCATCATTGCAAAGATAGTAAAATCTATGGATAACTTTTCATCACGCTACTACCTACAGAAAATAGTTCAACAGGCGTTGTGTCTGTGTTTTCTAGCTTAAATCTCATGAAATATCCTCGTGCCCCATGAGACTCAGCAACAGGATCTTTATAGTAAAGAGCAAATTGACCTGCTAAAGGCATATTTAATACTACCGCAATGGTTAAAGTGTTAGTTGTCTGATTAATAGCTGTAACTATACCTGTAGGCCGAGATGATGTTGGTGTTACCTGATGGTACAAGGTGTCACCTATACTAATTATACTTCCTAAACTAACATTAAAAACAACATCTATTCCTACAAAAGCTACATTAACAGCTGCAATCTGTCCTATACCATTAGCAGACCTTAACTTAAAGTTTACCGTTGTGCTTTTGTTTCTAATAAAAGAAAACCATTCTCCTTCTTTTTGCTCAAAATAAGTGCTTAGCATATCGCCTGAGCCAAGATCAGTTTCTAAAGAAAGAACTCCCCAGGATGCATCACTTTCTAAAGACATCGTTTTAAAAAGTTTTATAGTTTGAGGCTCGACATTAAATACTCCTGTAATGTTAGAATTGTATTGTGTACCGTAATAATTATTTCTAACTTCATTTGTGTTGTGTCTATAGAGCTGACCTTGATGAAAAGAATAAAAATAACTATTCATACCCATCATGTATTCAGGTAGAAAAGAATAAAAAGACGGCCATCCTTTCACTCCGTCACTATAAGATAATGTTTCTTTAATTGCCATATTAACAGTTTACAAAAGCCAAAAGCCTTCCATTTAATTGTTCTCTTACTCTACCATTAGATGAATAAAATCCGTCAGGAGCTGGAGTAGTTAACGCCTGATCTGTATACATAGCATAAGCAAACTCAAAGTCATTTCCATCATGCCAAAAATTTAAAAATTGTGCCATATCTTTTAATTACAAGGGAATAAATTAACACTCAATACTTCTCCGTTAGCTCCAACCTCTATTACACTTTGAGCTCTACTAAAATAAAATCCTACATCAGCTGGTACACCCCCAAAACAACAATTAGCTGGGTTAGAACCGCAAGCTTTATACGCTATATCTCCAACCACAGGCTCGTTTGTTGATGGTGCACCAGGTGCTGCCGAATGCCAGAAACCTGCGTACGCCCCTGGATTGTTAAGCCATAAACCGTTAGGGCCATTTCCTCCATTACAAGCCAAAGCAGCAGTTGTTTGCACAGCAGGATCCATTATAAAATTAGACGGGCCTATACAGGGTTGATTAACCGAACACCCAACACAAGCATCTGCCTGACTTACTGAAGAATAACAAAAGTCGTTATTTTGTCTATCTCTTAAATCCCAAACTAAATACAATGTTTGTGTGCTAGACGTTATAGATAAATTGGCTGAAGTAGCTTTGTAAATTTGATTAACTCCATTAGCATCTGGCTGAGAACCTATAATAGGTGTAGACTCATTAGTTAATAACGTTAAATCAAAAGTAGACCCACTAGACGCTGGAACAGCGTTACTTGTTATTGCATAAAATCTATTTTCTGTATCATTAAAAACATAAGTATCATTTGGAAACTTGTTAGCTTTCATTGTAACTGTAGATCCATTACTAGGATATAATCCTATAGAAGTCTGTCCTGTATTAATTGAATACGCACTTACATTATTTGTTGCACTAAAAGTTACTTGATTTGAATCTAAAGGACTAGTAAACTGTCCGTTACTCCATCTGTATTCGTAATGAATAGTTTGTGCTCCTGAACTAATTAATCCGCTAATTGGAGTTCCTAAAACAACTTGTACTACATTTAAAGTTTGAGTTGTAACGCAATTAAAAAACAAATTATAAGAAGAAGATGAGTTAGGGGTAATAGTAATAGTAGCTGTAGTAGGGAATGGAGCGGCTTTTTGAAATGTTATTACACTGGAAGTAGTTAGATTATTGCTTGTTGTAATATTATTGTTCCAGTCAATTATAGAATTTATATCCATTCCTGGTGAAGCAGAATTTATCACAACATCTACATTACCAGTAGCTGTTCCTAGCTCAACAGTTAAAGTTAAAGGTGTAGAGCTGTTAATTCTTTGTATTTGAGCACCACAATCTATAGTCGAGGCAGGGAAAGGAACAGGTGTAGAGTTAGAAGAAAAAACATATTCGTTCATATAAGGATCGTAACCCCCTAGTTTTTGTGTGTTTAGTTGGTCTGCAAATTTATCTCTAAAATAAGACCTCATTCCATAAGTAGATATAACCTCTAACTGATCGCTTTTCATTGTTGCACCAGTAAGTTTTAGTATAGCACCTCTCTTTGTATCACTAAAATACACATCTCTTCCCCAGCTTGTAAAACTTTCAGGGTTAAAACTTATTCCATACTCTTCTATTCTAGCTACTTGCTGACCTAATATTTCTGGAACAGAAACTATAACTCCGCCGCCAGTAGAATCACTTAATAAATTTTTATTAACCAAGACATAAGATATTTTGTCTTCTTGTAAAAGTAATATATCTGTTTCTCTTGAATGTAATTTCATTATAGGCCCGTACACTAACTCACAGTCTTTAAAGTTTACCAAGCCTAAATTAAATTCATTTAAATTATTTACATTACTTGTTCCGCTATATACCCCGCTATATGTTAAGCTCGCTAATCTGTCTGCTTCTTTAAATTCATTATTAGACACCGCTGTTACTCTTTCTCCTAAAATAAAATCTTTTGCCGTAGACAAATCTCTATACCTATAGCTTTCAACTCCATTACCATAAGTAAAACAATCGTGAAAAGGTAGGGTAACGATTGCAGGAATACCTGAGGAAATAACCTGGTTTTGACCAACGATTGTTCCGTCCCCATAATGAGCAAGATCTCCATTTATATCAGGAAGAATATTATACATTTCAGAAGAGTCATAAAACAAGCTTGGATCGGACTCAGCTGGTTTTGTCTCAAAAGCCATAAAGTTGTCGTTTATGCTAATAGAAATCTGTGCTTCAATACGCAAATGAAAGTTTACTCCAGGAGCAGGGTAACACCCTTCACTACACATTCTCATACCTAAAAACAAAGGACTTCCTGAGTTTATCTGTACCCAATAAAACTGCATTTCTTCGTCAACTTCAGCAGGAGTATCTCCTGGTAAAAACACTTGATCGTAATATCTAAAAGTAATATCTTCATCTCCTCTAGAAACCATAAAAAGAGCTGGGTTAATATTTTCTTGATTCCAAAAATCTCTAAAACTTACCGCATCTTGACTAGCTTTTACTATGTAGTTTTTAGGAGAACTCACACCTAATAAAGACTTTCTGCAAAATACAGACGAATCATTTCTTCTTGTTTTAAATCTCATGCTTACGACTGATCCTAAAGGAATAGCAATAGGTGCTAATGTGATAGGTCTGTGAACAGGATACTCTATGAGAGGATTTTCTTGTAAATTTGTTTGGCCAAGAACATTATAAGTTCTTGCGTCAAGAAATTGAAGATCTATTATTGAAAGAAGATTTGTTCTAGCACTATACCCTTGAGGTTGTAATTTCATATACAGCCCTGCTGGAGCACCTGTTGGCAGTGGGGATACTGGCGGAGTTATGGTTGTATCTCCTGCGGCTAAAGCCTCTACCTCTAAAACTGTAGTTTCAACTAAACCTAGCACGGCATCTCCAGTGCTTTCAACTTTAACAGTCAGTATATCTCCCTTAGAAACTAAAGAGGTAGACTCTCCTTGAAGTCTAACGTATGAAATATTAGCTTGTTGAAAGTCTTGAAATATTTGATTGCTATATATAATATTATAATCTCCAAAAGAAGGCTTTAAAACAAACTTATATTTTGTTGCCCAAGAAGGAGGCCTGTTTTCAATATTAATTTTTATTGTATTAATATCAATAGAAGTGCTTGAATCAAAAAACACAGTGTTGTTTGGAGACACTAATGCAGTTGACGCTCTTCCAAACTCATCCATATATATTATAGCCGCGTCATAATTTCTGTTACTATGAAGACTAGAAGAATCAGAAACACTTGAAAAAACAAAATTACAATCCGAAGACTCTCCTCTGTATGGTAGTATGTTTTGTGTTATGCTTGTAAAAGAATAACTAAAATATTCATACACATTCACTATAGCACCCCCTCCCCCAGGATTGTACTGGTACTGAATAGCTGGGACTTGAATTTTAAAAGTGTTTCCAGAAACAACTAATCTAAATCCTTGCTGCGATGGTGAAGAAGAAAATTTTCCAGAATTTACAAATTCATATTGTACTGGCGAACTAGGTGCATTAATTACTTTATATAATTCATCCGTTAAAGAAAGGCCATACACCGCAGTTGGTGAAATAGGAGTAATAGTATTACTATCTCCTATAGCGGCAGCAAACTCATTACTTAATAAAAAATCATTAAAAGAAACATAATTGCCTTGAGCCACTACAATAGTTTCAATAGAAAATTCTGTTGATGGCGTGTTAGTTGAAAATGTAGTAGGAAAATTAGAACTACCTGTATCCCCTCCTAAAGGTGTATTATAAGGAGCAGGCTGAACAACGCCAGAAGTTAGTTTTACTCTTAATGTAAATTGAGAATTTATTAATATTGGAAGAGAAATACCTAAATCATCTAAATCAAATGTAGCTGTATCTAAAGAAACCTGAAGTGACGCAGCAGGATTTATTATGTTTGTTGCGGTTGTTGTTAAAATTGCTGAAACATTAGCATTTACTACTGGTACTGAGCTAGTTGAGGCAGTAAAGTCAATAGGTATTTCCGCACCATCAGAAGTAGTTATGTTATATTGATCTACATAATTACCATAAATCAGTCTGTTTCCCATTATAGTTTGAGACTTTGCTAAACGAGGAACATTATCATACAACCTTAACAATTCGTCTTGACCTATAAGACTTAATATTTTTGAATTTGTAAAGTTTACTGTTTGCAAACTATTATCAGACCATCCTAAATCAGTTTTTTTATACCTTTCTATTACAAAAATATTATTGCTTACCGACTCTTTATAAAGTAATTCAACAGCAATAACTAATTTACCTCCCGTATTAAAAGTTACTTCAACACCATTAAATGTGTTCTCCATACCTTCGTTGTAATAATTACTAGGATCAAAAAAAAACGCCCCTGGTTCAAAAGCTGAAGTAGTGTATAATGATGTAGCACTATATTCGTTATCAAGATATTGATAGCGATATGCAAAACACAAAAACCTATCAACTATATAATTCTCCTCTCCAGGAACATTAACTAATTTAATATCAGGACGAGCAAGCTCATACTCTGTAACGCCTAAAGATGTAGTATAAGAACTAAATCCTGGAGGCTTAACGATAACATTTAACTCTTCTGCTGAAATCTGATCCACCCCAGCTAAAGGTTCTGAATAATTTCTTTTTATATTTATTTTTCGTGGAGGATTAAAGTCGTCTGTAAAAAACAGCAAGTCTTCTATTAAACTTACACCAGTTACTAAAAACTTTGGATCAAAATTTAATACGGTTTCACTAACCACATGATATGTTACAGACTGACCTGTAGTATTATACGATATAATCATATCAACTACTCCTGAACTTGAGGTTGCAGAAGAAGGGTCGTGAACAAACCAATAAATATTTTCGTTTACTCCATCTGAAAAAGCACCTATACAAGTAGCGTCTCCTGACAAAACTTGTCCATTATAACTAATACTAGTAAGTTTCGTGTTGCCTTTTGAGTTTTCTACAGCACCGATCTCAGTAGTTTCTGTTGATCCTAGCCTTACATTAAGAGCGTCTATATATTGTCCTGGAGGTACTAAGCGTTCATCAACGCTTTTATTCATTTTACCAGCTATAAAATTCGTGTTAATATCCATATTATTTCAGCCATTTACTCTGTCCTCTCATGTTCATTAATAGTCTTCCAGGGTGCATATTACTTAATCTTAGTTTTGCGTTTCTCAATAATGATGACTTATCCTTTCTAGCTCTATTAACTACATATTCTTGAATACCATATTTTACATTTAATAATGAGTACCTTATGTATGCATATATAAATTCTTCAAATAATTTATTAACTTGTATCTTAGAATTATTTCCTTGCTCCATACCATCTGAAACATATTCTAAAACTACAGATTGTCCCGCTAAATCTGAAGATAAATATATAACTCCCTCTTGTTTGTTTATTGTAAACGTAGGATTTACATTTGCAGTCTCTGTGTTTAAACCAAATCTATCCCCTATTCCATATTCAAAATACCATTCACCATTACAGCAAAATCCTTCCTGCCCGTTGTAAGGCCCAGGCCCTAAATATAAAGCTCTCATTCCTCCCCCTTGTCTTGATAAATCCACTAAAGAGTTTTCAGGTTTTAACACATTACCATCTAAATCAAATAAAATCTGTGCATTATTGTCTTGCAGATAAGAACTACTCCATTGTGTTTGTATGTTTTCAACTAATGGATATAAAACACCATCTCTGTAATACGATATCCTAACATAATTAACATAATCTTGAGGTAAAATAAATCTTATTTGCGAGTCTACAGTTAATTGCAATACTTTAATTTCTTTCATCGCATCGTAATTTAACTCTTGTATTCCTCTCTTTGCGTGAAATAAAACTTGATACCTTTCTATGTTATTTAATATCTCATTGTTACCTTGATATATTAACATAAAATTAGACACTATATCTTCTAAGCTTACATACTGATATGAACCCCAGTTCTCATCCTTAGGAGATACTTGATTGTTTTCGTAATATTGATAGTCAGTAATATATGCCATTTCTTATACTTGTATTTGGTTTTCTTGCACTTCCTCTGTTGATCCAAAATTATACACTTGTTGCTCTCTAATTTCTATTCCTACATATTGACATATTTTTGCTATCAACCCTGGTTCATCAGACAATGGTAATTCAAAGTCTTGAAAGTCTGCTGCCGAAGCATCAAATAATGGTTCTCCTTCAACTATTGTAACAAAAGTCCATTTAGGTGCTTTAGGATATCTAACGTATTGTGTTTTTATAGCACCCGCAGCTTGTATGGTTGTTGGGTAAACCGTAATGGTATTACCGTCTAAAACGTAAGCGGGAAATAATGAAGATGGAGATGTTATTGTAGAGCTAGTTAAATAAAATAATTTATTTTGACTTACTCTTTCTACCTCAACTATTGTGTTTGCATCAAATATACTATAGTTTTCAGCAGGAGGTACAGTAGCTGATTGAAATATATCAGTTGCTAAATTTAAAGTAGTAGCGTCTACCACTGAATTAACAAATGATTCAGTTAAAGTACCCGTATTAACAACTAAACTGCCTGTAAGCGGAAATACTGTAAAGCCAGTAGCTCCAGTATTAAAAGCTGGTGGAGAAGGTTGGCCAACTAAGGCAGCATTTATTAACTGTTTATTATTACTTGCACTTGTTGTTCCTGATGTAAGAAGTGTAGGGTAATGAAATATTTTATTTATTAAATAATAATCTAACGGTAAGTTCCAAGAATTAGCTCCGTTACCTCCAATTAAAAAAGCTTGTACTGAAAAAGAATCTATTACCTCAACTAATCCTTTAGTTATATCAGCGTACCCCGTTCCCGAAAGTCTTTGGTTTTCTCTATTTATATATTGATTGTACTGATAAAAGTAATCCTCAAATAAGTCCATTTGTGCTTGTTGAGCATACAAATTGAAGTCTTGAGGAGATAAGTACCCGTAATTATTTTTATTTATAATTGCCAATACTGTATTCCTAACATTATTAATCATAGCCATAGAAAATACATTTTAAATATCTACAAATATAAGAAAAAAAAAGAGGTTACTTTTTTTAGTAACCTCTTAAGAATTGTTGTAAAAACTATTAAGCTGCTGTTACGCTTTCTACTGTTATAACCGCGTTTTCAAATATCGGCATTTGTACTCTTGCAGTAGAAGGGCCAGGAGGTTCAGGCATATCAACACCTATATATCCTCTCTTCATAGCATTTTGTATTGCAATAGCAACAGCACGTCCAGTTCCTTGATCTGAATGGTCTATTGTAACTTCATCATTATTAACTGTGTTTAACTGAATTATAGTTTGTTCTGCTCCAGCTCTGTCAGCTAAAACTATCTGATCCATTTGAATTAAATATGTTGAAGCTACAGTTGAGTCAAAAATATTATATGCGTCTCCAAGAGCACCTACTGTAGAGCTGCATCTAAATCTATTTTTATCTATAATTACAGTAACTATTTCACTAAAGTTTTGTGTAGTGTTTTCATATACATCACCAACAGATAAAGTAGTTAAAAAAGACTGTCCATTACTATAAACTTCATTTGAAGGAGCTGAAATTGTAAAATTATCATTAAACAAGGTTGAGCTGTTAAAAATATCAGCCGTTAATGTTAATGATGTTTCGTTAATTAAAGCAGCTACAGTAGTTGTCGTAGAAGCTGTTGTGTTTGTTACAGTATCTCCAACTCTAACTTTACGAGCTGTAAATGTTGATCCTACAGCATTTAATTGATTTAATTTACGAACAGCAAAAGTTTCTCCACCTGCATTAAATAAATTTGTTGCAAAAGTTAACTTATTTGTTGCTACTGCCGTACAAGCTGCTTGCGTTGACGCAGTAATATTATAAGCTATATCTCCAACAACCACTCCTAAAGCAACAAAGTCTACCGCTGCATCATTTAACTCATTAGTTGCAGCCCCTGCATTTGTTCCTGAGGCTATTCCTGCCGAAGCGGCTGATGGTATTACTAAATCAAGTGTACCAGAAGATACAACTGTGTTAATTGGAATTTCTAAGTATTTCGCTCTCATAAGATTATGCGTTTACTATAGAAGTTACAGCCTTTGGTAGAATTAGCTCAAAGTATGGAGAAGTCCATCCTGTTGATAATGCTGTTTCTATTGAGTTTACTATATCTAAATATACATCTGAATCTAATTGAGCTGCTGTAGTAATAGTTGTAGTCGTTCCATCAACGTAATCTATTGTTACAAGAGCCGCTGTAGCAGTTTGTGTAGCTACGGCTTTTATACCGTTACAGCTAATTAATTGACCTGTAAAAGGTGCGTTTGTTATTTTTAAGAATTTTGTCATTTTATAAAAAGGTTTTAATGATTATTAATTAACAAAGATAATGAATCTATTTATCTTTATTTAAAGCCTTTTTAAGCAACTTATATGTTTCAATACCTTCATCAGATTGCATATATGAGGCTACTATATAATATGCTTCTTCTCCATAAGGAACAGTAAGCAATTTGCTTTTATTCTTTTTTAAAGAAAAATAAACATCCTTTTTGTTATTTTGAAAAGCTAACAGTCCATTGTCAAAAAATTGTGCTACTACATTAGTAAGCTCTAACATTGGATCGTTTAAAACCTCCATAAATTCGTAAGGCTCATGTTTTGCAAAAAGCAATACATCTCTTTTTAATTCTGGTATAGACATTTTGTCCACTGCAACCCCTAAAAACACCCTACACACACTTATTAATTTTTCAGTATCTAATCCTCTAGCTAATACTTGTGCATCTAACTCTAGTTCAACACTTTCTAATTCTTGAGCCGCATCTCTTTGAGTATTTATTTCTACAAATGTAGACCCGTTCCCTGGATGATAAGATAAAAACTTTTGTAGCACTTGATTTTCTTTACTAACAGCTAACATTCCGTCTTCAAAAACGATAGGTTCTAATATAGCATTACCATCTTGCTCATCTTCAAAAGGAGATTTTTGATTTCTTGCGTAACGCAAAGGTCTGTTTAAACCTTGATCTTCGTCAAAATACATTAATGGTGATCTTCTGTGGTGTCTTGACGCTAACATAAAAGATAAAGGAGATCTTTCTCCTGTTAACTTATACGATTTATTTACTAATTTTTTTACTTTGTTCATTTTATTTAATTTTAAGTTTATTTAATTTAAAAAAAAGGGAGGAGTTACCCTCCCTTTCTAGTTTACTACCACCTACTTACTGTTGGAATATAAAGAAGTTATTCGCTCCTAAAGTACACACAGCTCTTTCAGACAAGAAGTTTACAGTCATACTATCCGTAGTATTTGTTCTTGCACCACCAGCAGAACCAGTAATCCAAGTTTTGTAACGTCTGTCTTCTGATTCAGAAGCTCTGTATCTTACATGAAGGAAAGGTCTCTTTGCGTTCTTACCTAAGATTTGGTCATATACAGTAGTTGATCCAGCTGGAACCATAAGCCCATTTACTGCACCACCTTCTAAACCTCCTCTCATTGTAGGATCATTTAGGTATTTCCAGTCAGACTTATAGAAGTCATAACCTCTTCTAAATCCTGTGAAACCTAAATTAAGAGCCATTTCTTTATCATTATCAAATAAACCGTATGAAGTACCACCTGCTCCGTAAGAGTTTTGTGCTGCTAACATATCATCTATATCAAATGAGAAATTTCTATTAACGAATAATACATTTTCTTCAATAGATCCTTGTCTGTCTAATCTCTGAATAACTGAGTCAAAACCTGCTAAAGTAACTGGGTTACCTCCACTCCAGATGTTTCCTCTGTTTTGCACAGAAAAGAAAATTCCATCAGAACCAGAGCCATTTGCTACACCAAGTCCAGAACCTACTACTTGACCTTGTAAGAAATCTGCCGCACCAGAAGCCGCACCTGCTGGAACTGCTTCCACCATAGCTGTTTCTAGGTAATCTTCAAAACGTAGTCTTGTTTCATGCTCTGATTTTAGGTACCATAAGTATCCATTAGCTCCATTCTCAGTAGTAACTTCTATCCACCCGATTTGAGCCATATCAGAACCATTAACAGTATACTGGTCTTTTATAATAATTGGTTTGTTATCAAATATTAGATCTTGAGATTCTAAAGATCCAGCCATTCCTGGCGTTCCTTTTCTAAATTCAGATCCGTAAATAAACATTGTAGCTGTAGTTCCTACTCCAGTCCATGCTTGTCCAGCTGTCTCATAATAGGCTACTGTGAATGTACCTGGAGCTGCTGCTGTTGGAGCTGCTGTTACGATTGCTTTATTAGATAATGTTGTTCCATTAGTATCAAGAGAAATCATTATCGTTTGACCTACTCTAATTGCACCAAAACCATTTGCTGGTGCTGATGATGTAGGAGGGGTACTTGTTAATTGACCAGCTGGAATAACCCAAGTGGCTGCGTCAACACCAGCTATAGATCCTGTTGTCATAGCTGTATATTTAGTGTGTAACCTTCCTTGTTCTGCCCACTTAATCATATCTGAGTTAGTTGGCATTTCAGCACCTACCATTCTTAAGAATGAAGCTACTGATCTATTTCCATAACGCTCAAATTCTTTTTCATAAGTATCTGGTAAATACTGATTTAGAAAATCAAAGTTAGTTATGTAGTTTGTTGGTTGGGCAACTTGCTGAGCACTTGGCTGCAAATTAAACCCAGGGACTGCGTTTACTGGCATCTTTTTTTATGTTTTAATTGTTTATAATTTTTTTAAACTTCTAATTTTTAGTCCTCTACCACTGTCATTAAAGTTTGAGCCTAACGCTCTTATCTTTGATCCGTCTTTCATAACGCTTTGTTGAGATTGTCTTATATCCATATTAATGTTTTTAGATTTTTTAGAAACATTATCTACGGTATCAGACACTCCTTGGTCATAAAAAAACTTAGCATACTTTTCTGGATTCATCGCCATTGATAAAGCCTTATGATAACCATTAACATCAGTAATCATTCCATCTTTATCCATGTAATTACTCAAAAAATTATTAACATCAGACTGCTTGCTTTTTAATTCTTGAGAATCTCCAGGCTTAAAAGTAAAATTCTTTTCTCCTACATTGAACTCAAAACCTTTGAACTCACTGCCAAAAACCTCATCAGTTTTCTTGAGAAACCAATCATACTTTTTTTGGTTTGCTTCTTTAACAGTTTTAGACTCCTGTATGTAACTTTTATAAGCACTTAAACTTTCTTTGTCAGATTCAGATAACCCACTCCCACTTGACTCAAGAGGAATTTTAAATTTATCTTTTTGAACAACGAAATATTTTTTCGCTTTTGCAAGTTCTCTTTTTTTAGCTAATTTTAATTTCTTAATATCTTTTGGATCATCTTCTTCCTCATCGTAAGAAAATTTATCCTCCATCAAATCTTGAATATCTATAGCGTCTAAACCTTCTTCGGTTTCACCATAATAACTAGCTAATAACTCATCAGAGTCCATGGTATCAAAGTCTCTTTGTAATTTATAAAAGTCTTCAATACCACGCCCTGTATCCTGTTTATATTTTAGATATGCCGAAACATCTTCAGGTAATTCGTCATTGTCTTTTGTTTGCGTAAACAAATCATCTACTGAAGAGATATCTTTATCATATCTATTTTTTATATATTTAAGAACGTCTTCGTCATTTAACTCTGACGAGGGAGTTTCTTCCGTTACAGCTGACTCGGACTGATCCTCATCTTCTGTGTTTTCCTTTTCCGTTGTTTGTACTTCTGCTACAGGATTAGAAACATTTTCTTGTTGTTCTTGCTTTTCTTCATGCTTATCTAAAAGTTCTTGCTCTATCTCCTGTCTTGATTTTTCTTCTTTTGTAACTTCTTTTACTGTAATTTCCATTTTATTTTATTTAATTTATACAAAGTTAATACTTATTTATTTAATTTTTTAGACTATCTTGGGTTGAACTCAGCCATATCAAAGCCATCTAAACTATCTTCATTAGACTCAAAATTTATTGGAGGTAAATTGTTTTTTCTTTGCGTAATTAATTGAGACTGTTCAGAAGATTGTTGACTTACCCTTTTGTCTTTAGCTTTTTCTCTCGCTTGCTCTCTATTACTTAAGGCTTGCTCTTCCCCTCCTCTTAATTGAATAGCAAATTGAAACTCTGTCATCATTAGCTGTTCTTTTAGTGCAGCTTCGTTTTTAAGTTTTTCTATTTCAAAACCAACAGTGGCTTGTGCAACTTGCATTTTAGATTGTGTTTCTGCTTGAATTTTAGCCATTTGTATTTGAGCCTCAGCTTGTTGTGCTTGCATATTATTTTGTTGTTGCATTTGCATCTGCTCTGCTTGTTGTTGTTGCTCCTGTTTTTGTTTTTGCTTTCTTTTAACTTTGAGTAATTGGTTAGCCATCTTGATATTTTTAATTTCTCTAATATCAATAGCATCCTCTAGGTCTATACCACCTTTAGACAAAGCCATCTGTATATTTTGCTCCAACATAGCTTTTTGTTCTTCATCAGGAGACATTTCAATAAATATACCAAAGTCATATAAATATAAATTCTTTATATCGTCTAATATACCTACGTTATACTTTCCTATTTGCATAGCAAACTCGTCAGCAAAATCAGAGTATTCTAAGACATCTGCCGTTCTTATTGACAAAGCTTCTGATAAAGTTTGTGTAAGGTATAAACTAGCTTCTAGTATATGCCTAGTTGCTGTATTAGAATTTAAAGCTGCTAATTTTTGAACACCAACTAAAGCGTTTGCGTCAGGAGTTGATCCATCTCTAGCCTCATTTAGCCCTGTTACTTGCCTTATCATATCTAAGTAATGATTGTAGTTCCCTATTAACATTTGCATTTTCTGACCCCCACTAGAAGATGTAAGTTGTGTTATTGGAACTCTTGCTTGATTAAATTCTCCGTCTTGAGTATAACTTCTTCCTACTACACTACCAGTTTGAAAATATAATCTTAAAGCGTCTTCTGGGGAATAAGCATTTCCAGAACCTAAATCTACATCATTCATTCCGTCTGCGTCTATAAATACACCATCTGGAACTACTTTAGAAATAACTTGTTGTAACTTTAAGTGTGTCATTTGAATTAAATCAGCAAAAGGAATCATTCTTCTAACTAAAGACTCTATATTACCCTTATACATTCTTGGTGCTGTTGCTACATAATTAGGCATAGCGTATTGACTTGCCGACTGAGGACGCACCATGTTTTTTGATAACTCCCACTTTATCAACAAGTTAGTACCCATAACCATAACCCCGTCATACCATACGTCAATTCTTTTTTCTACTCTTTCAAAATTACCTTCTTCCATCATTTCTTCAGGCGGATTGAACTGATCGTCTTTAGGAACTGTAGTAAAGTTACCTTCAGCAGTTTGTTTTTTCTTATATACAAAACTATTAGTAGACTTGTAATTAAAATACATTAAAGTACAGGTGTCTTTTCTAAACATACTGTTTTCGTACATTTGAGATACGTTATAATACTGATACCAGGCTTGACTATATTTTGAGATTTCTTCTAAGTCTTCATTAGTTAAATCTGGTTTTATTTTTAAAACTTCCCCAATAGGAATCGTTTTAATTTCTCCCCAATAAAAACAATCTTTAAAATAAGGATCTTCAGTGTAACTATAAACAACATTAGCTGGATCTACATATTTTACATCAATACCATCTCCTAAAAGAAAATCATGCTTTACCATAGAAACCCCTATAGTCATTAAATCCATATCATTTCTTTTACGAATTTGATTATAATGGTTTTCATCTAATAAAGTGTTGATTGCACATTCATTAGCAATTTCTACAGCAGGCTTGTAATTCATCTGCATATAAAGCTCCATTTCTAAATCTGTTTCTGGTAACGTTTCAGGATCTACTTGAAAAACTCCTACATCAAAATCTTTTTCTATTTGTTTAAATAAAGGTTTTGCTATAACATTCGTTTCAATCATTTGCTGAAACTTACCTCTTTTTTCTGAAGACATAGCGTCTTGTGCGTATGTTTTAACAGAAAACAATCTATCTGACATTCCATTAACAACTATATCTACAAACTTAGGAATAATAGGAACTGGAGTCCAGTCTAAATTTAAATAAGACAAGTCTCCATCAACTGATAATTCGTTTTTATATTTAGCTATAGATTGTTCTCCTCTAGCGTATAATCTTAAACGATTGAACTCTAACCATTGACTGTAAAACCTACATTGACTCCCGCCTCCTTTTCTAAACCATTCGTATTGAATAGCCTGACCTACTCGTAAACCAAACTCTTTTGTTTTTTTCTCAGAATCTGATACAAATTGATCTGGAAAAGCAGCAGATTTTATATCTATTGTTATTCCTTTCATTATCTTATTATTTCACTTATTCTACTCTTATTATTATATCTTGCAAAGTTAATACTTATTTTTGAATTTTGTTTAGTAGGTGTGTATAAGTGCTTTTGATTAGCCATGATTGCTAAACCCGAACTTATTGCAGCGTCAAACCTTGTTCTATTATTAATATCAAACTTTGCCCAATCCTCTAATGTTCTTTGAAAAAACATATCTCCCATTAAATCTTTCTCTCTGTAGTCTCCTTCAAAATCTAAACCTATATACTTTTCTATATACGACTCTATAGCTGCCGCATGAGATTGTTTAACATCTGTAGAGGTGTTAGGTATTCCTCCTAACTCTTTTTCTGTTTTTGATAATTTATTAAATCTTTTGTCTGGCCTATTCATACTAAATCCTCTATATCCTCTATTTTTAAAATGGTACAATAGTCTAGGTTTATTATTTTCACATAAAATTGGCATTCCGTAAAATACACAAGCCATTAAAACTTCTTCAAAAAATATTTCTGCTGTTTGCGGTCGTGCTATGTATTCTAAAAAAAAATGATTAGAAGGAGCATCATCCATATTAAATTTTGTCAAACCATGTAGGGCACCGTTAGACCCCTTACCCACAACCACGCCTGAAATGTCATAAGAGTCACAACCAAAAGTTCCTAAATGTTCATTTCCAGGATATTTAACTCCGTTACGAACAATAACATTATTCTGCATACTTATTCCTGGTGTCCAAGTTACTAAAAATCTTCCACTTTTATTAGGGTAAAAAATAACCTTAGTGTCTTTTACACCATTCTCCCAAGAAAACGATCCTCTTGTTGTATGTTGGCCTAGCATCAAAGAGTCATTGTAATCTATTTGCTGATATATTTTAGTTAAATTAAATAATGACTGTTGAGACTCATCTCTAAAAGCATGAGACTCTGTTCGTGGAAATTGTCTGTAAAATTCGTTTAATGCATCTGCATCTTGAGTTAAAGAATTTACCTCATTTTCCCAGTAGTTTATAGCTCCTGTTTTTATATCTTCCCCGTCAATACCTACTATCGGTTTGTCAGGAGTATGTAAAACAGGCATTCCATACTTATCAATATACCCTTCAAAATTCCATTCCATTGGAATAAATAAATTATATAACCCAGATTTTGTTTGACCATTTTGATTTCTTTTTGAAGCATCAGAATCATCAAATAATTTTTTAAAATTACTACCTCCTTTGTCTAATGCATTTGAAGTAGACCCCATCATGCATTTACCTATAATCTTACTTCCTAACCTCAAACAAGTTTTAGTTACTCGCCAGTTGTTTAGAATATTTTCAGGCCTTTCCCATTTTCCGCTTTCGTCGTGTAATAAGTATTGCAACTTCTCCCCATCATAAGAGTTATCAGATGTATTTTTCCAATCTATTGTAGTGTCTAGGCCATCAAGTTCCTCACTTCCAATATCATACATATTTTTTTTAGTAATTTTAGATGCAGGAACTCTATATGCTAATTCTGTTTTAGGCTTATCCATACCATCTTGAATGGGTTTAAAAAAAAACGGGTAATTATTAGATATAGGAACAACTTTATCTGTAAACATTTTTTTTGCATCAGCACCTGTTTTAGAAAGTATACCTATACGAGCATCTCTTGTTATAGTAGCTTGATTTACTCCTTCGCATGAACTCATAAAAGAAAATCCAGACCTCCTTATTTTTAAGTAACACATACCAAAGCTTCTTTTGTCAGCCTTAGATGCCTCCCAAAAAATATAAAACAATCTATTTGCTTCTCTAAAATCAGGATGACCTATATCTATTTTAGTCCATTGTAAATACATATAATGAGTACCAGTTATATAAGTAGGAATACCATTATTTTTAAACCAATGTCCTTGCTCTCTTTTGTCAAACTCTTGCTCTATGTAGTCAACCCATTCTGCTTTAAAATTAGAAGGAGCTTCGTGCCATTGAAATATACTTTGTATTCTTTTTAAAACCTTAGGTAATAAAGTAGGTGACCAGGTTTGCTCTGACTTAATTTTTTTTTCGTTTACAAAATTTTTAGGAGTTTTTGGTAATGCAATTTTTACATTACTAATTTCATATACATCTCCAACTGTCCCGTCTTTAGATATTACAACAACATCATATTTTTCATTATACCCATACAACCATGTACGAGCTCTGTTTTTATTAGACAATACACCTTTAGGTATATAATCTTTTAATATTTTATATAATTTATTTTGATCTTGATTCTGCAAATCCCTTTGGTGTTGATGATTTATTTTCTACTACTATTCCTTCTAATAAGTTTTTTTCTTCTTCTATTCTTTTTAATATTTCAAAAGCATCCATAATGCATAATTTTTTTGTTGCCGCAGCGTTTTTTAATTTGTCAGCCGCTAACTGATCATCAGCATCATACTTAATAATATCTTCTTTTGCTACTTTAATTAATTGGGCTACAGCTTTTTCTCCAGCACTAATAATTTGAAATCTTAATTCTTTATTATTCATTAAGTATTGTTGTTATATTATTCGTAAACATTCTATACAAAATCTCACCGTCTACTTTAAATTCATATTCGCTGTCAGGCTCAAAAACAACTATGTCATTTTCTTTAACTCCTAGACTTTCTAATTGTTTGTTAGAATATTTTATAGTTCCTTGTAAAGGTTCGTATTTACCGCTTTTTTTTAAAAAAGAATCTTTTACCTCTAAGGGTTTTATAAAACAATATTTCCCTGGTGCAGTCCACTTTTTATTGTGGTTGTATAAAAAATATTGATCATCTTCTATAAAAAATAAATTATCTTTAAAATAACTTTTACCGCTTTTTCTTCTTCCATACATATCGTTATAAAACTTAAACACATTATGATGAACTAATAGTATATCTCCTATTTCTATTTCTCCTTCATAGTACAGTGGTAAAGAAACTACTTTTGCAAATCTATTTGAAACCGTATGGTCTTCTTCAGACACACTTGTAACAAAATCTGCCTTATCAAATTCTAATATATTATTGTATCTTCTGTTGTTTACAGGCTCTACAATAAAGGAATGTAAGGCCCTCATTAAAAGTTTATATTATATTCTAAAGTAATTGGAAGCGTATATAAAAACTCTTTCCATATCAAAACCTCTTCGTTTTTTATAACCCAGAGTTTGTAAGATTGAGATGATTCGTTTGCTTGTATTAAGTGTATTTTGTATTCCCCACCCAGGACAGACTGATTAACTATATAATGCATTGATCCAGATTTATAATCTGAACCAATGGAAATTTTTCTAATATCCATTTTATTTTATTTTATCTTCTACTAAACCTTTATTAATCTCAACTGTTATTTCTTCTACTATAGCTAAAGTGCTAATTGGTAAAGATTGTAATAGTCGGTTAATATTTTTAATAGACTCTTCATTTAATTCTACTTTCATTTAATTTAATTTTATGCAGCATACATAGGAATTTTATAATCTACTCCGTTTATTTTTACTGTCCATGTTGTTGTTGTTATTGCTGGAGTTGCAACAGTCACTGTACCTACAGCATTTGTAGAAGAACCAATAGCAAGCTGATTTGCATCTGTAGTGGTGGCTCCTGTTCCTAGTGCTACTCCTCCTACAAATTTAGATGAAGCATCTTTACCAATAGCAATACCATTGTCTTTTGCTCCCCCTGAGTCTCCAGCTGTTGCACCTGTACCTATTGCAATAGAGTTTGAGCCTTCAGCAAGTGAGCGAGTACCAACAGCAATCGTTCCTCCGCTTATTGTTGATCCAGTTATTCCTGCGGATTGATATCCTATTGCTATATTTCCTACGCCTGACCTAGTTATATTAGGATGATCAGTAGCGTCACCTTCAGCTTCAACACCTATAGCAATTCCTTTTGTTGATGTGTTGTATGTTTGGGTTTCTACAGTCTGACTACCTATAGAAGCTGCACGCCCTATAGCTATTTGACCCTCTCTTGCACTTGCCCCTCCAAAACCCATCGCATTATACCCTATACAAACATGATATGCACTATTGCCACTTGAACGGAAATTGTTATAACCTTGAGCCGCAAGTTGACCTATATAAACACCACCTCCTTCATTAACTCCATTAGCAGTTGATGCCTTATATTGTTTGGCTCTATCGCCTATAGCAACGTCACCTAGATTATGCTCATGCTTATGAGTAGCGTCTCCAATCATAGCACTATTACCTATTGCAACTCTTAATTGCATGTCAACATTAGTAGGAAGTCCTGTGCTATTACCTAAATTCCTACCCGCATTACTACCTATTAAGATGTCGCCAACTGGTATTGCATCTCTTCCCGCTAAACTTCCTATAACAATATTACTACTTCCACCAGCAGAAATCTTAAGTGTGTCTCCACCAATAGCTATATTGTTAGTTCCTGTGTCATTCGCACTGTTTGCGTTTTCCCCTATAGCTATATTTTTAAATCCTGTAGTTAGAGCCGAATTAGTGTTATCTCCTATTCCTATATTATTAATACAAGCCGCATTAGAATAATCCCAACCAGCTGCATACGATCCTATTTTTATATTGGTATCAGATGCTCTTGAAATTAAACCAAGATCTTCACCTGTGTTATCCAGAATAGTTATTCCATTAATAGGTGTTGTTGTTAAAGCACTAGTACCTACTGAAATAAATGATCCAGTAAAAGTAGCTGAAGCCCCTGTTGATACCACCTCATTAATACTACTAGAATACAAAGTTAAATCGTTTTCAAAACGACCAATATTTCTTATTTTATAATTACTTGAAGAACTTACATCTACACCTGACAATCCTCTCCAGGTTGTTGCGGTTATTGTTCCTACTGCACTAACCGAGGCTACGGTTATAGTAGCTGTTGAGGTTCCAAAGTTTACAGAAAAAATATCTCCTATTGTCCAATCTTTTCCTCCACCATAGATTGATACCCCAGTAATTCCTCCTGTTGCACTA
>Ga0209535_1000353_pt1 | contig 32198 bp, 24 predicted proteins | sample LinPmetageLP28_FD_184041 | JGI IMG/M metagenome (GOLD analysis project Ga0209535, IMG submission 184041) | Marine viral communities from the Pacific Ocean - LP-28 (SPAdes) (version 2) | ecosystem: Environmental > Aquatic > Marine > Oceanic | place: Pacific Ocean | collected 2009-08-22
CTGCACCAACAACAAATGATATAAGAGTACTTATTCAAGAAATATAATATATGGCCACTAAGTTTAAAAGTTCAGTAGAAGTTGATGGTTATCTATCAATATCAAGCGGGAACTGGATCCAAGTACCGGATGGTACGACGGCTCAGCGCCCAGGTTCGCCTACGGTTGGTATGTTCAGATACAATACAACTACAAATGAATTTGAAGGATACTTTGGCTCACCAGCAGCATGGGGTGCTATTGGTGGAGGTGGTGGTAGTGGTACTGTAACTGAAGCATTTAAAACTTTTGCAGTATCAGGACAAACAAGCATTGTAGCTGATGGTCCTACGGACACTTTAACAGTGGCAGCTGGTAATAATATTAGTCTAACTACAAATGCTTCAACAGACACACTTACAATTGCTTCTACTGGAGGATCTAGTGGAGGTACAGTTACTATTCAAAGAAATAACTATACTGGTGACGGTTCAACAGTAGCTTATAGTGTTTCTTCTACAGTAATTTCTGAAAACAATATACAAATATATTTAGATGGTGTTTACCAAGATAAAGATGGATTTACAGCATCTGGTACTACAGTAACATTTGGTACAGCACCACCGGCAACTACTGCAATAGAGATAATGCATTACGTTGCAGTTGATGGCGTTGTAGAAGTTGATGAATTTGTAGGCGATGGTACTACTACTAACTTTGCTACATCTTTATCTATAATAAATGAAAATGCAACAACAGTATTTGTAAGTGGTGTATATCAGTCTAAGTTAACATATCAAACTACAGGTAATGTAGTATCATTTACAACAGCACCACCAAACGGTGCTAATATAGAAATAGTTCATGTAAAAGCTTTAGCTTTAAGTGGATTTAATAAGAATAATTTTGTAGGTACAGGTTCTCAAACAGCATTTACTTTAAATACTACTGTAACTGAAGAGAATATGACCTTTGTGTTTTTAGAAGGTATTTACCAAGATAAAAGTACATACGGAATATCAGGTACAACATTAACATTTGCAACTGCACCTCAAAGTGGTTACAATGTAGAGGTAATGGTATTAGGTGCTATATCAGCATCGACAAATGCCTTATACACAGACACTTTTACAGGTGATGGTACAGAAACTGATTATACTCTTGGTATAACACCAGTAGATTTAAATGCTATTGAAGTATACCTAAATGGTTTATATCAAAACGTAGGTACGCTTACATTAGCTGCCAATGTGGTTACTTTTGCTACGCCACCACCTAGTGGTGTTATAATAGAGATTAGATCTGTAGGTTTTTTAAATTCAGGTGGTACATTAGCACCTGCAACTTTAACAGGAGGCACTGGTATAAGTGTAGTAACTAATTCACCTAATAACTTTACAATAAGTAATACACTTGTAGATGTAACCGTATCTTTTAATGCGCCTACTGGTCAAGGTTTAACATATACTACACCTGCAACTTCAACAGGTCAAGCTGGATCAATATTTCCTACAACAACTTTTACAGTTACAAAATCAGGAAACACTTTAAGTGGTACTGCAGTAATAACCGGCTTACCGGCTGGAATAACTAGTACTCAGAGTTATAATAATACTAATACTGATAATATTTTAACAATAACTTTATCTGGTGTTTATCCTAGTACTAATTCAATTGGTACAAATTTAGTTATATCTGGATTAACCGTAGTACAAGCTTTAAGAGTTTCATATTTAGTTGTTGCTGGCGGAGGAGGTGCTGGTGGTGGTGGTGGTGGTGGAGGTGCAGGTGGTTTACGCGCATCTTATGGTTCAGTAACTGGTGGCGGAGGTTCTGCTGAATCTTTTTTAGCATTGTCAATAGGAACTAATTACGCCGTAACAGTAGGAGGTGGAGGTAGCGGCGGGGTTTATAGATCTGCTGGAACTGCTGGGTCTGATTCTGTTTTTTCTACTATAACAGCTACAGGAGGAGGAACAGGCGCTGGGTTTAATCAAAACACTGGAACAATATTAGATGGAGGTTCTGGTGGAGGGGGTGCAAATGCTGCAACAAATCCGGGATATATAAATGGAGGCTCTGCTGTTACCTCACCTACTGTTCAAGGTTATGCAGGAGGTCGCGGGCATAGAACTGCACCCAGTTGGAATGCTTTTGGTGGAGGCGGGGGTGCCGCATCAGCAGGTGGTGATGGTGGAGGAACCGGATCAACTCCTATAGGAGGTGTTGGAGGCAATGGTTTATCTGTGTCAATAACTGGTTCAGCTGTAACTTATGCTGCTGGGGGAGTTGGAGGTGCAGAAATTGGATCTCAATCCCAAGCCGCTCCACAACCTGTTAACACAGGTAACGGAGGAGATCAAGTTAATAATGCTAATGTAAATATAACGGGTGGAATAGGCGGTTCAGGAATAGTAATATTAAGATATCCATCTAGTTTTACCATATCTGGACTATCAGGTACAACAACTACAGTAGGAACTGATTCAGTTACTACATTCACATCAGGAACAGGTAATATACAATTTAACTAATGGCATTAACAAAATTAACAAGTAACCTTATTGAAGGTGGTACTGGTACGGATTGGGTAACAGCAATTCAGACAAGCAACTTTACGGCAGAAGCTGGTAAAGGTTATTTTGTTAACACAACTAGTCAAGTTTTATATGTAAACTTACCAGTGGGTGTTGTAGGTATGGAAATAACCATACAAGACTATGCTGGTACATTTGCAACTAATAAAGTTATACTCAATGCTAATGGCTCTGAAAAAATTCAAGGTTCAGCTTACGAAGGTAGAATAAATACTAACAATGCTACTGCAGTTTTAATATACCAAGATGCAACTAAAGGATGGACATCTCAAGATGTAGAATTAGATTTAAATACTATTTCATGGGCTACACCTACAGGGCAAAGCCTAACATATAGTACTCCATCACCTCAAAGTTCACAAGGTGCAACAGGTGTAACTTTTCCAACTACAACTTTTACAGCTACAAAAGCGGGAAGCACAATAAGTGGTACAGCTACCATAGCTGGATTACCTTCTGGTATTACAGCCGCTCAAACTATAACTGGTAGCGGCTTGGGTAACACATTAACTGTTACTTTAACAGGTACTTTTCCATCTACAGACTCTTTAAATACTGCTTTAACTTTATCTGGGTTAACAATAGCAACACCTTTTTTAGTTGATTATTTAGTGGTTGCCGGCGGCGGTGGTGGAGCAATAGGTGGAGGTGGTGCAGGAGGATTAAGGACATCTTGGCCCGGAGGATCTGGTGGTGGTGGTAATTCTGAATCATCTTTATCTTTAAATATTGCTACAAATTATAATGTAGCAATTGGTAGTGGTGGTAGCTATGGTAACAATAGTTCACAAGCCTCTAATGGTGGAAATTCTTCTATTGCGGGTTCTGGATTAACTACTATAACATCTATTGGTGGTGGTGGTGGCGCTCATGCACCAAGCGCTGGTTCAGATGGATCTATTGGCGGCTCAGGAGGTGGTGGTGGATTTGGTGATACTAGTGCTACATATGACGGTGGTTTAGGAACCGCTAATCAAGGATTTAGAGGAGGCTCCGGAAGTAGACTTGGCGGCGGCGGCGGCGCTGGAGCTGGAAGTACTGGAGGTAATCGCAGCGGAAATAATGGAGGCCCCGGAGGCAATGGTTTAAGCCTTAATATTAGTGGAACCGCTACATATTATGCTGGTGGTGGTGGTGGTGTTTCTTGGAATGCTTACAATGCACCCGGAGGATCTGGTGGGGGAGGTAATGGTGGAAGTTCAGCCTCCACAAGTGGGAGAACATCTGGAACAGCTAATACCGGTGGCGGTGGTGGTGGCGCGTGGCAAACAGGAGATAATGGCGGCTCAGGAGTGGTTATAATTAGATACCCAAATACAAAAACAATTACCGCAGGGGCGGGATTAACAGCAACAACTGCAGCAGTTGGAACAGATAGTGTAACAACATTTACCGCTGGTACAGGAACAATAACATTTAGTTAATATGGCACATTACGCATTTTTAGACATGGCTAACGTAGTAACCGAAGTAATAGTAGGTAAAGACGAAGGCGATACAAATACAAACTGGGAATTACAATACCAAGATGTAAGAAAACAAGTTTGTAAAAGAACTTCTTATAATACAATTGGTGGTGTACACTCAGGTGATGGCACCCCTTATAGAAAAAACTATGCAGGCATAGGATATACTTATGACTATGCTCGTGATGCATTTATTCCACCTAAGCCTAATGCAGAATTCATTTTAAATGAAACAACATGTTTATGGGATGCACCAGAAGGTTGGGTAGATCCAAATGCAATAGAAAAAGAAGAAGCATCATAATAAAACAATAAATGGCACAAACCAAACCTAAAGCAGGGCAATTTTACGGCGTATCTAATGATGGTACAGATGGAGAGTTTCTACAAACTGATGGTACGGGTGGAATGGCTTGGGCATCACCAATAACGAATCCTACCATTACATCTATTGATTATCCAGGAAGCACTACAGCAGCAGATCCTGCAGGTGGTCAAAGTGTTATTATTAATGGTACATTATTTGCTTCAGGTATTACATGTACAGTAGGCGGAACATCAGCTGTAACAGCTTTTAACTCTGCTACGCAGATTACAATAACTACACCAGCTAAAGCAGCTGGGCCTTATACAGTTGCTGTTTTAAATACAAATGGAGGTACAGCTTCAGAAAATAACTTTATACAGTATAGCGGTGTGCCGGTGTGGTCAACAGCAGCAGGTACATTAGGTAATGTTCTAGAAGGTGTAGCAGCTTCTTTTCAAGTAACAGCTACCGAAGGTAGTGATACTATAGAGTATGCAGTAACTACAGGTACTTTACCAACAGGTTTATCTTTAGCTACAGCTACAGGAGCTATAACAGGGACAGCACCTGCAGTATCAGCAGATACAACAACAACATTTAGCATCACAGCTACAGATGATGAAAATCAAACTAGTGCTTCTAGATCTTTTAGTATAACAGTTCAAAACGACGCGCCTAGTAATCATTTTAATACTGTTTTATATACAGGGAATAGTAGCACTCAAGCTATAACTGGTGTAGGTTTTGCTCCAGATTTTGTTTGGATGAAAAGAAGAAATAGTACTGAAGATCATGCTCTTTACGACAGCGTTAGGGGTACTAATAAACAGCTTTCTAGTAATACTAGCTCGACAGAAGCTACTAATTCATCTCCATACTTAGGTTTAACATCTTTTGATTCAGATGGATTTACTTCTGGAAATAATGGTGGTACTAATAGAAGTCCTAATACATACGTAGCTTGGAGTTGGGAGGCAGGTGGAAACTCAAATACTTTTAATGTAGATGGAACCGGGTATTCAACAGCAAGTGCCGCAGGATTGACTACTGGTAGTTTAACCCCTACTGGTGCAAGTGTAAACACAGCAAATGGCTTTAGCATTATTACACTTAATAGCGGAAGTTCAACAGCAGATGTTACAGTATCACACGGGCTTGGAGTTAAGCCATCTTTTGTTTTATTTAAAAAGTTAAATAGTGAAGGAGGAGGTTGGTTTGCTTGGTCGGCAGGTTTATCTCCAGAAAGCTACTATCTTTATTTAAATGATGATTATGGTGTTGGAAATTTATCACAAAGTGGAAACGCTTGGGGTAATCAAAGTTTTACCTCAGATGTTATTAGTTTTAGAAGCGGCTGGACTGTTGAAACAAATAGAGATGTAGTCATCTATGCTTGGGCAGAAATTCCTAGCTATTCTAAGATGGGGAGTTATACTGGAACAGGTGTAGCAGGTAATACTGTTATGACGGTATTTGAACCTGCTTTTGTAATAATAAAAAGATCAAGCGGAACAGGTGAATGGTATATGTTTGACAACAAAAGATTAACAGGAAGTTATAGCGATCAGTTAGCAGCAAATAGTAGTGCAGCAGAAGCAACAGGAACGTATGTAAAATTTCTTGCAAATGGTTTTCAGTTAAACACCGCAGCTAGTAATTTAAATGAAAATGGCAGTACATTTATCTACATGGCATTTGCAGCTGACGGTTCTACGGCAACACCTAGTTTAGCTAATAGTTTTGCTACTGAGTTGTATACAGGGAATGGAAACAATCAAACCATTACAAACGTTGGATTTAATAGTGATTTTACTTGGACAAAAAGTAGAACACAAACAACAGAAAATTGGTTATTTGATACCATGAGAGGTAGTGGTAATTACATTAGTAGTAATACAACAGGATCAAACATAACTGCTTGGTCAAATTATGGTGTTCATTTTGATATTACAAATGGTTTTACTGTTAAAGATGATTCAAGTGGTGGATATTACATGAACAAACCTAGTGCAACATATGCAACTTGGAACTGGAAAGCTGGAGGTACACCATCTATAAACACTGATGGAACTATAAAAAGTTTAGTTTCAGCAAATCAAGCTGCAGGGTTTAGTATTGTTCAATATACAGGGACTGGAAGCCTAGCTACTGTAGGTCACGGGTTATCAGCTGCACCTGAATTAATTTTAGTTAAAAATACCTCTGCTAGTGCAAGTTGGGCGGTTTATTCTGTGCCAACAGGAATAAATAAATTTCTTGAATTAAATTCACCCAGTGGAGCAGCTTCATATTCTAATTATTGGGGAGCAGCTACACCTACAAATGATGTGTTTGGTGTTGTTAATGGAAATTTTAATAATAACGCAACCAATGCTTCTTTGATTGCCTACGCTTTCCATTCAGTTGCTGGCTATTCTAAGATAGGGTCTTATACTGGAAATGGAAGTACAACAGGACCAATTGTAGACACAGGATTTGAGCCTTCTTGGGTAATGATTAAATCATCAAGTAGTGATGACGGTGGCGGTGGGGCTTGGCTAATTTATGATAATAAAAGAAGTACTTCAAATCCAAGAAATAAAAGATTATATGCAAATTACAACGCTGCCGAAGCAACTAACGCAAATTATGATTTAGATTTTCTTACAGCATCACCAGAGGGGTTTCAACCTAAATATGGAACAAGCTCATGGGGATTTAATACATCTGGCGTAGAATATATCTATATGGCAATAAAAGAAAATTAATAAAAAATGGCTTTAACAAAAGTAACAAGTAACGTACTAGCAGACAATGCTGTAACAACGGGTAAAATCCTAGATTCAAATGTAACAACAGGTAAGCTAGCAACAAGTAGCGTTACTAGTGTTAAAGTGGGTACTGAGTTTACAACAGCTAATGCTTTAACAGCAGCAGCTACAATTGATGTAGACTATACAGCAGCTCAGGTATTTACATTGACGCCTAATGCTAATACTACACTTAATATAACTAATGCTGTTATCGGTGTAAGTAAAGTTATAGTTGTAACTGGCGCAGGTGGCTCATATACAGTAGGTTTTACAGTAGGCGGATCAGCAGGTACATTTAACAAAATATCTGGGGACTACAGTGATACTGCAGCTGCTAAAAATTTTATACAAATCACATGTGTAGGTGCCACTGAGTTCTGGTACACTATTTCACAAATAGCAGTTTAATATGTTTGGACAAAGTTTACTCTCAGCTTTTGGTTCTACCGCTTGTACTACAAATGATTTAAATTATCCTATAACTAATTTAGCATACTATAAAATGTCAAATGCTACAGATCAGTTAGGTAATTACAATGGTACAGCTACAAACGTAAACTTTAACGTAGCAGGTAAGTTTGGTAATGCAGGTGAGTTTAATGGAAGTAGTAGTGAAATAAATTTAGGAACTTCATCAAATTTTTCAATAACAACAACTGGAGCTTTATCTGGAAGTATGTGGGTAAAAACAACAGATACTAGCGCTAGCTATCTTATATCAAAAGCTAATGATGCTTCTGGAAATTACGAATGGGCAATAGAATATGGTTATCCTACTGGAAAGATGAAGCTAAATGTTTATAATACAGCAGCTGGATTTGCAGCTTCAGTTACCAACAACACTACTATTAATGATGGTAATTGGCATCATCTAGCATTTGTTATAGTAAATAATACATCTGTGTCTTTATATATTGATGGTGGTACACCCGCAACAAGTACAAGCTGGTCTGGGACTGCAGGCAGCTTTTCAATTCCAACTCTTATTGGTCATTTTGGTGGTATTTCAGCACCTACTTCTTGGTGGAACGGCACAATAGACCAAGTAAGAATATTCTCTTCAGCTTTAAACGCCTCTGAAGTAACACAGCTTTACGATGAGATTTACTGTGTGCCTACTATAGTGCCTACAGACTATTTTAATCCTGTTTTATATACAGGAAATGGTGGTACTCAATCCGTAACTGGTGTAGGGTTTAAGCCAGATTTAGTTTGGGTAAAAGCTAGACAAGCAGGTATAAGCCATATACTTATTGATTCAGTTCGAGGAGTTTCAAGACAACTAGCTTCGAATGCTAGTGAACAAGAGTATTTTAATTCAGGTAAGCAAACGACTGCATTTAATGCGGATGGATTTACTGTAGTTGACCAAACGAATGGCGGTTTTGGAGTAAATGGTGCGCCTGGACAAACTTACTCAGGAACAAATGCTTATTACGTTTCTTGGAACTGGAAAGCAGGAGGTGCGGCAGTATCAAATACAGATGGTACAATAACAAGTCAAGTATCGGCTAATGTAGATGCAGGGTTTAGTATTATTAGTTATACAGGAGCATCAGGAACGGTAGGTCACGGTTTAGATTCTACTCCTGAAATAATTATACAAAAGAAAACAAATGGTACTGAGGATTGGTATGTGTATTTTCCTCCAGGTGTTATTAATTCAAATTATAATTATATGGTTTTGAATACAAGTAATACTGGAATAGGTACAACTGGTTCAACCCCTCCAACAACAACAACTTTTAATCCTGTTTCAAATTCTGGAAATTACATAGCCTACGCTTTCCATTCAATAGCAGGTTATTCTAAGATAGGCACTTATACTGGAACAAGTGTAGCAAATCATTCTATTGTGACAGGGTTTAAGCCTGCTTGGGTAATGATAAAAAATACTAATAGTGGATATAGTTGGATTATTACCGATGATAAAAGAACTACAGACAAAATACTTTATGCAAATCTTTCTCAAGGTGAAGATACTACATCTAATGGTATTACTTCTTTCGATTCTAATGGATTTACCTTAGGAACTGCGGTAAGTTTTAATCAGAATACAAATGTTTACATTTTTATGGCATTTGCCGAATAAGTATTTGCACCAGGTATAATTTAAATTAAATAAAATGAGTGACAAAAAAAAACCTTTTAGAGAAACAGGGGTTGGACGATTTTTAATTGAAAAAGCCCCTAGTATTCTAGGTATAGTCGGCGATGCAATATTGCCAGGGAATGTAATATCAGAACTAATTAGTGGTAATTCGCAGCTATCTGAAGCTGACAAACAAATTGCCCTAGAAAAGTTAAAAATAGAACGAGCTGAAATAGATGGCACAACCAAAAGATGGGTCGCAGATGCTAGAAGCGGAAATTGGCTTGCATCCAATGTTCGCCCATTAGTTCTTATATTTTTAACAATATCATATGTTATAGGATGGTACGCCGGCTATTCACTGGAATCAGTGACTTCATTATTAACTATAGTCATAGGAGGCTATTTTGGTTCTCGCGGCGTCGAGAAGGTATTTGGAAATAATAAACATAAAGAATAAATGATTGAACAAGATTTTAAAATCTTTGGAATAAACGTAGGCGCAGTTGTTTTTTCTGTAATACCAGAAGTAAATACAATTTTACAAACAATAGTTTTAGTATTGTCTATAGCATATACAATTTTGATGATAATAAAAAAATCAAAAGAATAAATTATGAAATATTTTAATGAATCTGAATTTAAAGAATTTGACAAAATGGACAAAGCGTTGCTTATAATGCTAGATAGTCTTAGAGAAGCATATGGATACCCAATTAAGCTTACGTCAACATACAGATCACCTGAGCATCCAATAGAGGCAAAGAAAACAAAACCTGGGGAACACGCCTATGGAGCAGCTGTTGATATTGCATGCGTAGGGGGTGAGGCTACTTATAGACTAGTTAAAGCAGCTATAGAAGTTGGGTTTACAAGAATAGGTATAAGTAGAAAAAACAATTTTGTTCACGTTGGAGTTGGCTATGACGGAGCACCTCCTGTAACAATATGGACATACTAAATTAAATTAAATGGCAAAGTTAATAAGAAAAATAAGCATTGGGGCTGATTATAAAAACGAAGCAATGCATTACTCCGTAGGTCAAGAAGTTTACGGAGGTCATCAAATATCTGATATTTTAGAAGATAATGGAACATATAAAATATTTATAACTAAAAACAAAGAAATACTTCCTTGGAAATTTTTTAATTCTAATATGGCGGTATCAATTGAATACAATCTCGATTATTAAATGCAATCATTATTTGACTATATTATATCTACTAATAATCGTTATAACAATACGATTAACATTGATAGTAAAAAATTAATTGTTAATACAGAAATAACAGAACGCGATTTTCAATTTGTTAATAGAATCGGAACAGTTTTATCTACACCTAAATCTAATGATTCCATAATTAAAGAAGGTGATGAGGTAATTGTGCATCATAACATATTTAGAAGATGGTACGATATTAGGCAAAAAGAAAAAAATTCATCTAGTTTTTTAGAAGAAAACAAATATATAGTTTCTCAAGACCAAATATTTGCATATAAAAGAAATAACAAGTGGAACAGTTTGCCTGAATATTGTTTTGTAAAACCAGTTTATATTGAAGACGAATGGGCTCTTTATACAGATCAAAATTTATATGGAGAGCTAGTATACTCTAATAGCACTTTAGACAGTTTAGGGATGTCCAAAGGAGACGTAGTGGGGTTTACACCTAATTCAGAATATGAATTTAATATTGATGGCCAAAAATTGTATCGTATTTTATCAAATCATATAACAATTAATTATGGATCAAAGGAAAAGAATAATTTTAGCAGCTGAAAAAGCTTTAGTAGAGCTTGAAAAAGTAATTAGACAAAGTATAGATTTAGATGCTTTAGATCCTGAAAAAGCTAAAACAGCAGCTCAAGCTAAATGGGTTGCAATTGAAGATTCTTTAAAAATTATTGAAAAAATAGAAGAACTTTCTGAAAAAAAATCTATTAGTAAAAAAAACAAAACATTTTTAGGTGTTGAAAATCGTATAAACAATGTATAAGCAAAGTCTATATAAAGTTTACAACGATCATTTAAGTGATAAAAATGTAAGGCATAAAAACAAAAATAAAAAGTTTGTTTATGGATACAATGAAGACTTAGATTGTGTTATTATAAGTAAAAATGGTACTTTAGGCGAAATATTTGAAATACAAGGTCTCAAGGTAGGATTACCTCAAATTCCACAAGTTATTAATGGACAAGACCTTAAAAGAGAAGATCAATATTTTACAAAAAGATTAAAGCCAAATTCTTTAAATAAAATAAAAAGCATTTATGATTTTACTCAATATTCAGAAAAAAACAAAGAAGAGTACTACGAATATATTGACACCGAGTTTAATAATCGTAATGATGGCTATTGGTTCATGTGCAACAATACCCCATGTTATATTACAGGGTCCCACTACATCTACCTTAATTGGACTAAAATCGACGTGGGATCACCAGATTTTAGACAGGCAAATAGAATATTTTACTACTTTTGGGAAGCGTGCAAGGCCGATATTAGGTCTTACGGAATGTGCTATCTTAAAAACAGAAGGTCAGGGTTTAGCTTCATGGCATCATCAGAATGCGTTAATCAGGCTACAACATCGCAAGACTCTAGGTTTGGGATATTATCAAAGACGGGTGCTGATGCAAAAAAAATGTTTACAGACAAGGTGGTACCTATATCACTCAACTACCCCTTCTTTTTTAAACCAATACAAGATGGTATGGAGCGCCCGAAGACAGAGTTATCCTATAAAATACCGTCGAGGAGGCTTACTCGAAACTCCCTTAAGGAGACAGAAACAGAGGTTACGGGAATGGCAAAAGGATTGGACACCACGATTGACTGGAAGAACACGGGCGACAACTCGTACGATGGAGAGAAGCTACAACTTCTTGTCCACGACGAATCGGGTAAATGGGAGAGGCCGGACAACATCCTCAACAACTGGAGGGTCACAAAAACGTGCCTTAGGCTCGGTGCGAAGATAGTTGGTAAATGTATGATGGGATCAACATCTAATGCTCTTGCAAAAGGTGGTGATAACTTTAAAAAATTATTTTACAATTCAGATGTCAAAAATAGAAATCGCAATGGACAAACTACAAGTGGATTATACGCTTTGTTCATTCCTATGGAATGGGGCTTCGAGGGATTTATCGATAAGTATGGGTATCCTGTATTCGATACACCATCAAAACCGATTGAAGGAATTGATGGAGAACTCATATCCTCGGGGGTTATTGAGCACTGGGATAACGAGGTAGAAGGTTTAAAGACTGATAGTGATGCTTTAAATGAATATTATAGGCAATTTCCAAGATCAGAAAAGCATGCTTTTAGAGATGAAACTTTAAATTCATTATTTAATTTAACTAAAATATACGAGCAAATTGATTTTAACGAAGAAATAACTAAAAAAGGTTATGTAGTTCGCGGATCATTTAATTGGAAAAACGGAATAAAAGACACTAAAGTAGTATGGACACCAAATAAAAACGGAAGGTTTAAAGTTTCATGGCTACCTCCTGATGGTTTGCAAAATAATATTATTAAAAAACACGGATTAAAAGGGCCTGCAAATGATGGATTAGGTGCTTTTGGATGTGATTCCTACGATATATCAGGAACAGTGGGCGGGGGAGGTTCTAACGGGGCTCTTCATGGGTTAACCACATTCAGCATGACCCCAGGCGTGCCAACTACTAAATTTTTTTTAGAATACGTGGCAAGGCCTCAGACAGCTGAAATATTTTTTGAAGAAGTGTTAATGGCTTGCATTTTTTATGGAATGCCTATATTAGCGGAAAACAATAAACCAAGATTATTATATCATTTTAAAAGAAGAGGATACAGACCGTTTTCAATGAACCGTCCTGATAAGCTATATGCTAATTTATCTAAAACAGAAAAAGAATTAGGCGGTATACCAAACACTTCAGAAGACATTAAACAAGCTCATGCTGCTGCTATTGAATCTTACATAGAAGAGTATGTGGGAAATAAAGGAGACAATTACGGAAATATGTATTTTCAAAGAACTTTAGAAGATTGGGCTAAATTTGATATATCACATAGAACAGCATATGATGCGTCAATTAGCAGTGGTTTAGCTATAATGGCTTGCAGAAAACATATGTATAGACCCAACAGTATAAAAACAACTAAAAAAATTGATTTTGGTTTTTCAAAATATCAAAACGAAGGATCAAGAAGTGAGATAATAAACAAAATATGGCAATAACAACAGGACAACTTCCAACCCAATTCCCGAGCCAAGCGGTCTCAGATGAAGTTAAGCAATCCTTTGAGTATGGATTATCCGTAGGTAGAGCTATTGAACAAGAATGGTTTAATAAAGACAACGGTGGATTAGGCATGTATTATCAAACTAGCGAGGAGTTTCATAGGCTTCGACTTTATGCTAGAGGAGAACAATCCATAAAAAAATATAAAGATGAATTTGCCACTAATGGTGATTTATCTTATTTAAATTTAGATTGGAAACCAGTTCCTATAATTCCAAAATTTGTAGATATAGTAGTTAATGGAATGCAAGATAGGTTATACGATATAACTGCTTTTGCTCAGGATCCAATATCTACAGGCAAAAGAACTGACTTTGTTAATGCAATGACAAGAGATATCAATGCGCAAGCGTTGTTAAAGCAAATTGAAACGCAATTAGGCGTAAACGCTAGAAATGTTCCAGAAGAAGAGCTTCCACAAAATACCGAAGAATTAGAGTTGTACATGCAGCTTGGATACAAGCAGGGTATTGAAATTGCTGAAGAGCAAGCCATAAACAATGTATTTTTAACTAACAAATATCCTCAACTTAAAAAAAGAGTTGATTATGATTTAACAGTATTAGGGATTGGCGCTGTAAAAAATACTTTTAATAACACTGATGGAATAAAATTAGATTATGTAGATCCCGCTAATTTAGTTTGGTCATATACAGATGATCCAAATTTTACAGATTGTTATTATTTTGGAGAAGTTAAAAGAATTAATTTAAACGAATTAAAGAAAAATTTTCCTGAGCTTACCAATGAGCAAATTGAAACATTAAATGAAAAAGGTTCTAATTGGGTAGATTATAACAATCAATGGAGTAATTATAATAGAAATAATAATGAAATTGATAATAACAACACGGTAACAGTGTTGTATTTTAACTGGAAAACATGGGAAAATGATGTTTATAAAATTAAAGAAACTATTACGGGAGCCGATAGGGCAATTCGCAAAGACGATACATTTAACCCTCCCCAAGATAAAAGAACTAGGTTTGAAAGAGTTGCTACGGCTAGGGAAGTTGTGTACGAAGGATGTTTTGTTTTAGGCACTGATATATTATTACAATGGGAAAAGGCTACAAATATGATTCGCCCTGCTTCTAACGTTAATAAAGTTGTAATGAATTATACTGTTAGCGCTCCTAGAATGTACAAAGGAAAAATAGATTCTTTAGTTTCAAAAATGACGCCTTATGCTGATTTAGTTCAATTAACACATTTAAAACTTCAACAGACTATACAACGCATGGTACCGTCAGGGGTTTTCTTAGACGCTGATGGCTTAGCTGAAGTTGATTTAGGTAATGGTACAAATTATAATGCTCAAGAGGCACTTAATATGTATTTTCAAACTGGATCTATAATTGGTAGATCTATAACTATTGAAGGAGATCCTAACCCAGGGAAAGTTCCTATTCAGGAATTACCCGGAACTCAGGGTAACCAAATACAAATATTAATTGGAGCTTACAATCAGTATATACAAATGATGAGGGATGTTACTGGTTTAAATGAGGCTAGAGACGGTTCTGATCCAGACCCTAATGCTTTAGTTGGAGTTCAAAAGCTAGCAGCGGCAAACAGCAATGTAGCTACAAGGCATATATTAGACAGCAGTATGTATATTACTTTAGCATTAGCTGAAAATATTTGTTTAAGGTTTAAAGATGTATTAGAGTTTCATCCAACTAAAGAAGCTTTTATAGGTGCAATTGGTCAATTTTCAGTAGCGTCGTTAGAAGAAATGAACGATTTACATTTACATGATTTTGGCATATTTTTAGAATTAATGCCAGATGATGAGGAAAAAGCCATACTAGAATCTAATATACAAATGGCTTTATCAAGAAACAGTATAAACTTAGAAGATGCAATTGATATTAGAGAGGTTAAAAATTTAAAATTAGCTAATCAATTATTAAAAGTTCGAAGAGTTAGAAAACAAGAAATGGATCAGCAAATTGCTCAAGCAGCAAGCGTTGCTCAAGCAGAAGCTCAAGGAGCTGCTCAAATACAAATAGAACAAGCAAAAGCTCAAGCTGAGCAAATAAAAACAGAATCAAAAATACAATACAGACAGGCTGACGTTGGTTTTGAAATTAAAAAGCTAGAAGTTGAAGCTGCAACTAAACGAGAATTAATGCAGTATGAATTTGAGCTAAACGTTAAATTAAAAGAGTTAGAGCTAAATGCTCAAAAAGAATTAGCTGATGCTAATAATCAAAATATGATGAGTCGTGAATCTGTACGTGAGTCTGGAGCTAACAATAGAGAAGGCATGAAGATATCAGCCAAATCTTTAGTTGGCCCACCGTCTTCAGGTAAGCCAACTAAATCTTTTGAATCTAAAGGCAACGATGTTTTAGGAGGTATAGATTTATCAAGATTTTCTCCTAAATAAAAACAATTAAACTATTTTATTATATACAATTATGGAACAAGAACAAGAACAAATTACAGTAAAAGCGGTTGAAGATAATACACCTGCTTTAACACCTCAACAAAAAGAATCCGCAGTTTTAGAAAAAGCAGTTGAAAACGGAGAAGTTGACAAGCAGTATTCGCCAAAAGAAGTTGACGGGGTAGTAAAAATAGATTTAGATAAACTAAAACCCAAAGAAGACAATGCCATTCAAGAATCAAAAACAGAGAGCAGCGTGTTACGCGATGAACAGCCCGAAGTGGGATTGTCAGAAGTGGGATCGGAAGTACGGGAAACTCCCGAAAACGCTAAAGAAGTTAAAGAACCAAAAAAAGAAGAGGTAAACAAAACAGAAGAACTTGATTCGCCTTTAGAATTAATAATTGATGAAGACAATAAAAGCACTAAGGGAGGAGTGGATTCAAGCGCTGAAAGTCCCAAGCCCCCATCGAAACCTGAAGAAGTATTACAGGAAAAACAAACACAAGAACTTCCTGAAAACGTAGATAAGTTAGTTAAGTTTATGGCTGAAACTGGTGGCACTTTAGAAGATTATGTTAATCTTAATAAAGACATTAGTAAGTATGACAATACTACTTTAATGCGAGAATACTATAAAAATACTAAACCGCATTTAAATCAAGATGATGTTGAGTTTTTACTTAATAAAAATTTTGGATATGATGCAGAGATGGATGATCCATCAGATGTTAAAGCTAAGCAATTAGCTTTTAAAGAAGAATTGTTTAATGCTCAAAATCATTTTAACACAAGTAAGGAAAAATATTACGCTGATCTTAAGTTAAGCCAGCAAAAAAATATTGATCCTGAATACAAAAAAGCTTATGAGTATTATAATAATCAAATGCAAGTTAAAGAAGAAGGTGAAAAATTACAAAAGGATTTTTTAAATAAAACAAATAAAGTTTTTACAGACGATTTCAAAGGTTTTGATTTTAGCGTTGGAAAAAATAAATATCGTTTTAAAGTTGATAATCCATTAAAAGTAAAAGAATTTCAATCTGACATTAAAAATTTTGCAAATCAATTTATTGGTGAAGACGGAAGTGTTTCAGATGCTCAAGGGTATCACAAAGCATTATTTTCCGGAGTAAATGCCGATAAACTGGCTAATCACTTTTACGAGCAAGGCCGTGCCGACGCTATAAGGGAAAGTGCTAAAAATGCAAAAAATATTGATATGTCTCCTAGAACAGATAATTCTAGTGTTGTAAATTCTAATGGCCAAAAAATCAGAGTTGTTTCTGGTAATGATTCTTCTAAATTGCGAGTAAAATGGAATAAATAATTTTTAAAATCAAAACAAATGGCTTTTACAGTAGGTTTACCGGCGGCATTACAGCCAACGCAATCGAAAACAATGTACCCTGGAAACTATATAGATTTCACAAGTACAACATTTGACCAATGGGGTCAACAATTTTTACCAGACGTATACGAACAAGAAGTTGAAAGATATGGAAACAGATCTATTGGTTCTTTCTTACGTATGGTGTCGGCAGAAATGCCATCAACTTCAGATCAAATTATCTGGACAGAACAAGGACGTTTACATACTCGTTATGCTAATGTAATTCCTTTAGGAAATGCAGGTGGTTTACCGGCTGGAGCTGTTCCAGCTGCAATCGTAGCAGGAGCATCAGGTACAGCTTTAAACTTTAGCGTACCCACAGCACAACCAAGAAGTACAGGAACAACTACAGATAAAACTGAGCCTGTTAACTTTAGAGTTGGAGCAACAGTTATGGTACAAACGCAGACAGGAGCTACAACAGCAGTTGGAGGTTCTGGTGAAGTAATTAAAGGTGTTGTTACAGCAGTTTCTGGACAAAACTTTCAAATTAAATCTTACGCCGCTCATGGCGGAATATTAGTAGCCAGCAGAGTTACAGCTGTTGCTTATGGTAATGAATTTGCTAAAGGTACTGGTTCTTTTACAGAATCCTTAAATCCTAGCTATGCTACATTTAATAATTCTCCAATTATCTTAAAAGATAACTATGCAATTAATGGATCTGACACAGCTCAGATTGGTTGGATTGAAGTTACTTCTGAAAACGGAGCAAATGGATACTTGTGGTATATGAAATCTGAACATGAAGTAAGACTTCGTTGGGAAGATTATTTAGAAATGTCTATGGTTGAAGGTGTTCTTAAGACTGGTGGTCAAGGTGGTGCTAATGGTATCGCTTTAGGCTATACTGCAGGCGCTAGCTCAATTACTGTAGGTGGAACTAATCAAAACGCTAAAGGTACAGAAGGATTTTTTGCAGCCTTGGAAACTAGAGGAAATGTATATACAGGATTTGGCGCGTCTGCAGCTATTGGAGCAGGTGGTGGTGCATTAACAGATTTTGACAACGTCCTTAAGCAATTAGATAAGCAAGGTGCTATTGAAGAAAATATGCTTTTCTTAAATAGAGAACTTTCTTTAGAAATTGATGACATTCTTGCAATGCAAAATGGTGCATTTGCCGGAACAGCTGCAAATACTCATGGCACATCTTATGGTGTATTTAACAACAGCGCAGACATGGCTCTTAATTTAGGGTTTACTGGTTATAGAAGAGGTTCTTATGACTTCTACAAAACTGACTGGAAATACTTAAATGATTGGTCAACAAGAGGTGGTTTTGGAGATATTGAAGGTGCATTAGTGCCTGCAGGTACTTCAACGGTGTACGATCAGCAATTAGGATCAAACATCAAACGACCTTTTTTACATATTAGATATAGAGCTTCTGAAACAGAAAACAGAAAAAACAAATCCTGGATAACAGGGTCTGTTGGAACTGGATCGCCTACAACTGATATCGATGAAATGAGAATTTCTTACTTAAGTGAAAGATGTCTTATCACACAAGCTGCTAATAACTTTGTGTTATTTAAAGCTTAATTTTTATTAACTATAGGATACGGGCCCTTCGGGGCCTAGTATTCTTATTATATATTATTTAATTATGAGCACAAAAGTAAAATCAATTGGCCTAGAAGCTAACTGGGGAATTAAAGATAGAATGTATATTTTGAACGGAGCAGCTCCTTTAACATATACTATTCAAACTAAGCATACTTCTAAAAAACCTTTATTGTGGTTTGATGAAACTATTAATCAAAATAGAGAATTAAGATTAGCTTCAAATCAAAGATCATTATTTGTTGATGAGCAAGATGGTTACGCTACTTTGCAACACGTTATGTTTGAAGATGGAGTATTAAATGTTCCTAGAACAGAACAAAATATACAAAAGTTGTTATCGCTTTACCATCCTAAAAAAGTATGGTCTGAAATTGATGATGAAATTATAGCGGAGGATGAGCTAGACAATATTGAACATGAATTAGAGGCTTTAACTTTAGTACATAGTTTAGATATTTCACACTTAGAAGCTATTATGAGAACTGAGTTAGGTTCTGCTGTTGGATCTTTATCATCTAAAGAATTAAAAAGAGATGCATATAATTTTGCTAGACAAAACCCAGCATTATTTATAGAGCTATCTGAAGATGAAGATATAACTTTAAGAAATTTAGCTAACAGAGCAGTAGAAACCGGTATTATAATGTTAACAGAAGATAACACAGTATTTAAATTTGCTAATGGCAAAAAAATAATGACTGTTCCTTTTGATCAACATCCATACGGCGCTCTTGCTCAATATTTTAAAACTGACGAAGGAATAGATTTAATGAAGTCTATTTCTAAAAAGCTTTCATAGCTTAAATTGATGTAAGGTAAGAAATTAACCTTACATCGCCTAAATTAATAATAAACAAAAATGCATGGTTAATATAAATAATGTATACCAAACGGTTCTTGTTATAACTAACAAAGACAACAGAGGTTATATAACGCCAGATGAATTTAATAGATTAGCAGAGCAAGCTCAAAACGAAATCTTTGCTAGCTATTTTGCTAGAGAAGCAGGGTATGAATTAAATGCTTTTTTAACTAGTGATTTTTCTGATCCAAATACATATTTAGCAGAAAAAATAAATGTATTTTACAAGGCAGCTACTTTAACAAAATCTAATGGTGAATTTTCTTATCCATCAGATTTATATAGAGTTGGCATAGTTTCTGTTGCAGATATAGTAGCAGATAGAGCTTCTCATGAAGAAATTAAATACATTAATCTTTCTCCATTAACTTATCCTGTTAAAAGTCAGCCTGTTTATACATTAAGCAGTTCAGGTGTGTTGGTATACCCTACAACAATAACTTCAGATGTAAAATTAGATTATTTAAAAGCGCCCTTAAGACCTAAATGGGGATATGTTTTAAATGGAACAATTCCTTATTATGATCCAACTGCTTTTGATCCAGCTGCTGATAGTTATGATGTTTCTGCTAAGTCTTACAACTTTGAACTACACCCTTCGGAAGAAAACAACTTAGTAGTTAGTATATTAAATTATGCAGGCGTTGTTATTAAGCAGCAAGATGTAGCAGGATTTGCTCAAGGTAAAGAACAACAAAACACAGCACAAGAACAATAATGGCAATATCAAGAAGACCTTTAGACGTAAACAATTATTCAGCATTAGATGGTGGTAATGGTTTAGCTATCCCTGGCTACTACAGGAGAACAAATTTAAACGATATAATAAATAGTTTTATAGTAGCGTATATAGGAGATGGTAAAATTTTAACAAAAGTTCCTAGATACGAGGTAGCCTACTGGGCACAAAGAGCTGTACAAGAGTTTAGTTATGATACGTTTCACTCTGAAAAGTCTATAGAAATTCAGTTAAATTCTATGCGCCAAATGTCTTTGCCATCTGATTACGTAAACTATGTAAAAGTGCAATGGACTGATACAACAGGAGTTATGAGAACAATGCTTCCAAGTAGTGTTACTCGCGCTAATCAAGGAATTGCGCAGGATGAAAATTATCATTATTTATATGATGAACAAGGTAATATTGTTTACGCAGAAACTTCAGAAACTATAAAAAGGTATCAATCACGTAGCGAAGCAGAAGCCACAGCATTAGCTAGCACGTATTATTATAATGACTTTGACCAAAACAATAGCTTTGGGTATTTTGGGGCTAGATATGGCTTGCAACCAGAATACGCTAATATGAATGGTAATTTTGTATTAGATTTAGATGCGGGTCAAATATACTTTCCGTCTAGTATACCGCAAGATACATATGTAACTTTAACATATGTGTCTGACGGCTTAGGTGAAAATGGAGATTTTGACAACGTGTTAGTGCCTAAAATGGCTGAAGATGCTGTTATGTCTACTATGCTATACAACTTATCTAAATTACGCCCTTCCGCAATGGGCGCTGCCGCTCTGTATAAAAAAGAAGCTTATGCAAAAACGCGAAACGCAAAAATAAGAATTGCTAATATGAAAATAGAAGAAATGACTAATATATTTCGTAATAAAGCAAAGTGGATTAAACATTAACATAATTTTATGCCAGAAATTAAAAGAACATTTAATCGCGGTAAAATGAACCGTGATTTAGATTCTAGAATCGTGCCGGCGGGTGAATACCGAGAAGCTTTTAATGTTAACATAGGACAATCAGAGGGCTCAGACGTAGGTGCAATTGAAAATTTACTAGGTAATGAATTAGTAGCAGCTTCTAGTATTAATAATGGTAAATGCATAGGAGAAGTAAGCGATAATAAAACAGAAAAAATATATTTTTTTGTTACTAGCAATAACTCATATAACGAAACCAATTCTGGGCAACACGGTCTTTTTGAATATGATCAAAAAACAAAACAAACTACTACTTTAATTATAACTACTCAATTAAACTTGCATCAAGATTATCCTATTACGGGAATAAACATTGTTGATGATCTTTTGTTTTGGACGGATAATAGGAATTGTCCTAGAAAAATTAATGTTGTTACGGCTAGAAATAATATTAACTATTATACATCAGCAGCAGACATTGACAATTTAACTTCAGTCGCCAAGTTTGCTCCTTACGAAGCTCTTACTTTAGTAGAAGCAGTTAAAGATGCCAGCATAACATCAACGTTTATGCAGGATAAATTAATTAGATTTTCATATAGATGGCAATTTGATGATAGCGAGTATAGTACTTTAGCACCCTTTAGCCCTATAATATTTTCTAGACTAAGTGAAACTGATACAATTAGCTCTGCATTAGGTAATTTTGGTGAAATTGAAACTTTTGTAAATGCAATTAATCAAGTTAAATTGCAAATCCCAACCCCTACGGGTTATGGTATTACTAATGTAGAATTAATTTACCAAGAAACAGGAAACGGAACACTTTATGTTGTAGACGATTTAGAAGTTACAACAGAGCCTTTTGTTAATTTTACATATTCATCAACTGATCCATTTAGAACGTTACCTCCGGATCAACTTACTAGAGTATACGATGCGGTTCCTAGAAAAGCGTTAGCGCAAGATGTAGCCGGTGGTAGATTAGTTTATGGAAACTTTTTACAAAACTTTAATCTTCCGCAAATTGCTTTTACGGTAGCAAGAACAGGTGAAACATCTTCAAGAAATAATATACTTTCAAATCAATCTGTAAAATCTAGGCGTACATACCAAGTAGGTATTGTATTAGCAGATAAATTTGGAAGGCAATCTCCTGTAATACTATCAAGTTCTGGAGTAGACACTGTGTTTGTAGATCCAGGGTATGGTAATTCAGCATCTACAACGGCTTTTAACGCATTAAGAATTACATTTACAGACACTACTCAAATACCTGATTGGGCATATTCTTACAGGGTTGTTGTTAAGCAAAGAGAACAAGAATATTATAATTGGATATCAATTATTACTGGAGCAAATAATATTGAAAGACTAGGCGACAGTATAAATAAAATACCAAGAGATCCAACCGCTGTAATACCACCAAGTACTTCATCAACAATATCTCCATGTGATATTTCTGTGTATCCTAAATATTTAAACGGAGGTAATGTATATACTGCTGCATACGCTGGTTTAACTTCAGTGCAATCTATAGAAAATCCTACGGGGGATGCTTTAGTTACTACTGTAGATAATAGCGGTAGTGCTGTAAGCTCTGGATTATGTGTATTTGAAACAGAACCTATAAGCTCTGAACTTGACATATTTTTTGAAACTTCAACAGGAGGGTTAATAAGCGAAATACCAGCTACAGCAATAGACATAGCTTTTTTTAATTGTATATTATTAACTTTTGATCCAGGAGGAAGTGGAGATGATCATATAGAAATAAATAGAATTAGAGCTGGTTTTAATGAAAATGCTTTTAACGTGGGAGTTAGAGCATATGTTGTTAAAGAAAACTTTACAGAAGAAAGAAGAGGTAATACTTTAATTCACTCTAGTGGGCTTTTAAATTCACGAACAGGTATTAACTATATAAATCAATTTAACGAGAGTGAGGGCGGCTTAACAATATCCCTTGACCCTCAAGATGGCTCAGTGCAAAAGCTATTTACTGATGATACTTCAATAAATGTATTTCAAGAAGATAAAGTGTCTAGATCACCTATTAATAAAGACTTTATATATTCAGCAGAAGGAGGTGCAGTTCCAGTTACTAGTAATACACAATTTTTAGGAACAATAGCGCCGTTTGCTGGGCAATACGGTATTGCTACAGACCCTCAATCTTTTGCTTCTTTTGGTTTTTCAAAATACTTTACAGATAGAAACAAAGGGGTTGTTTTAAAACTTTCGCAAAATGGAATACAAGAAATTTCAACATCTGGATTAGGTGATTTTTTTAGAGACGCATTAAAATCAGCAGATGCAGTGATTGGTTCTTTTGATGAATATAGCAGAAATTATGAATTAACAATAACAGGCAGCGGGCTTGACGGCAATGCTGATACCAATGTGGCTACCGCCAGCGAAGGTTACTTAACAGTTTGCTTTGACGATAGATCTAATGGATGGACTTCTTTTAGAGGGTTTAAGCAAGAAGGAGGTTTGTCTTTAAACAATAGTTTTTATACTTTTAACGGAGGTAGTTTATGGCAACATCACAGTCCTAATGTAACTAGAAATAACTTTTACGGAACATCATCACAAGAATCTTATGTAATACCTATATTTAATGATGCTGCTTCGCTTGTAAAACAATTTAACGCCTTTTCTTACGAAGGAACATCAGGTTGGGAAGTTGACTATATAGAAACAGATATAAATACTATCGGTACTGTACCTACGGTAGCAACAACATTTAATACTACATTACAATTAAACGGAGCTGCTAGTAATTCTATATTTAACGGAGCAAACACAAGCGTTAATAAACAAGGTGAGCAAATATTTTGGGCTATATTTGTTTCTCCATTAAATTCTCAATACAAATTTTCTAATGTTAATAATGTTACATTGACCCAAGGTTCAGGAAGTAGTTTAACAATTGAAAGCCCCTCGTCTATTACAGATGAGCGTCTTGTATTTAGAATATCTCACGTTGTGGGTAGTTCTAATACTATTCAAACGCTTGACATTGGAGGCAATGGAGCAGAGTTGGCATTTACAGTGGCCTTATTAACAGTAAATACTGTAGATACTGTTTCAAATGCAGCATTAACACCAGCTTCTCAAATATTTAACTCAGCAGGAGCTAACTTTATACAATTTTCAACAGCAGTATTTAATAATTATTATGTTGACAATGCTAACATTACCATTAATACTAGTGGAATGCCTGCTAGCACCAATATAGGAGTGCCTACAGCAACGCAAAACGGAGATAATATTAATTATTCAGTTCCAGTTACTGTGCCAACATCTGCAACAGCAGGTGTTATAACTGTTACAGGATTTGCAATAATAAAACCAACGCTAACATGGACGGCAATAGCTAGTCCCGGTATTTTAACTACGCCAACAGGAACAGCTGCTGGAGTTCCATATTATATTGCTCCTTATGATAATGCAAGCTTAAGATTAGCAACTATTGTATATACTTGTTTAGCCAACGAAGTTTTAAGTGCTTCATCTAGAACGGTATCTTATGCTCCGTTGTCTCCAACAATTACAACTGTGTTGAGCAATCAAGATGGTATTTTAACATTTAATATACAATTTGCCAGCATTACTGTAGACACTGTAGCTACTGCTGTTTTAGGCGGCTCTGGAGCTGAGGTAGCAACATTAGGAGCAATACCTACAACAGGAAATTTAGTTACAGCTGGGACCGCTATAACTATAACAAATACTTGGAATGTTGATATTAGTGTAACTCCAGAAGAGTATCCAGCTTCACCAAATGGATTTGGCACGAACTGGATTAAATTTAACGGGAACATTGGTACATCTGTTGTTGAGCCTGGAGCTAGCTTTACTATTAGCGCGGACGCTAACGCCACTGGTTCTTCAAGAACTGTTAATGCAAGGATTGCATGTGATAATTCTAGAATAAATCCAGTGTTAGCTAATAAAACAATAACAATAACTCAAGCATAATATGGCAACAATAGTAAATTTTCCATTTCAAGAAAAAGAGGGTAAATATTTTGCACCTATAAGTTCATCTGAATCAAATTATATTGTTGTTAATGGTGTTTTAACGGCTACTGAAAATAAAATAGTTAGTGGTATTAAAGGAGCTTTTGCAACTGTTAAATTGTCTTTACCGGTTACTCAATCTTCAATTAAAAAAGAATTATTTGCATTTAATACAGAAACTATATACTCTTCAACTTAAATTATATGAAATTACAAGTACGAAAATTACAAGAATCCGATTGGGATTTTTTACCAAAATGGTGGGAAGCTTATAAGTCAGAAGGCTTTCCGCGCGACTTTTTGCCTGGTTCATTTAAAATAAATGATGATCAAAAAGAGGATAAAAAAGGTTTAGGCGGCTTTATGGTTTGCAAAGGAAAAGATCCTATTGCGGCTATGTGGCTGTGGATGACAAATAGTAAGACTGCAATTCCAGCTGTTGTTATAAGCGATAAGTTTTATCAAGATACGGACAGAAGTGATGCATTGCAACTCTTAGTAGATTTTACCACTGATTTTGCAGAAGACATGGGTTATAAATACGCATTTGCTTGGGCAAAAAGGGGTATATTATTAGAAAAATATAAAAAAGCGGAGTATTATGTAGATGAAACTCCATCTTATGAATTAATAATGAAATACTAATGGGAAGTATAGTAAAAGGAGTTGGATCACTTTTTGGCGGTCGAGCCAGAAGAAGAGAGCAAAGTGCTGCAAATAAAGAATTTGAAGCTGCAAAAAAAGGCGTTACAGAATTTAACTTTAAAGATCCGTTTGCGGATTTAGAAGCAAATAAACTTGGAACAGCCACTGAATATGATGCTATTAATGCAAAAGCAGTAGGCGATCCGCTTGGAGCTGCAAATCAAGCAAAAATGGGAAACATAAATGACTCTCGGGGGTTTGGGGCATTTACGGATAGTGCTGTAGGGTACACAGCACAAAATACTAATGTTGCGGGATTAGCTAGAGGAGCAGACACAGGACTTACTAATACGTTTAATCAAACACAAGTAAATACTGCGCAAGCTGCCATGGATGCTCAAGAAGCAGATCAAACCCTTGCCGCGTCTCAAGATTTAATAGCACAAACAGGTGGTGGAGGTGCAACAGCATTAGCTGCTGCGGCCGCAAAATCTAAGGCTGGTATAGCTGCTAGTATAGGTCAACAAGAATCGGCTAATGAAATAAGAAGAGCATCAGCTGAATCTACATTACAGCAACAGCAATTAGCTCAAGGAAATTTAGGTTCTCAGTTTGATTTAGGACAATCTCAATTTAATGCTACCGCTAGCAATGATCAAATGAAATTTAATGCTGGGCAAACCAACCAAATGGCCATGGCTAATATGGATGCTCAAAATCGAGCTGCTCAATTTGAAGCAAGCGCATTTAATACATCTAATTTGCAGCAATATGATTCTCAAAATAAAATGAATCAATATAACGTTACCGCGCAAAATGCTAATGCAGCTGCTCAATTTGGAGCAGATAATAAATTTGCTTTAGCCAATCAACAAGCGGGTATGGCGGCTGCTGAATTTGGGGCTCAAGCTCAAAATCAATTTGCAATGCAAAATCAAAAGCAATTAAATGCTTTTAATATAAGACAAGCTGATGGCGCTAGAGATATACAAGAAAGTCAATATGCCCAAGAAACAGACACGTTTGGGATTGCATCTGGTAGAAAAATGGCAGCAGACAATGCTAGAAAACAAGCAAAAAGCGACTTAATGGGCGGAATCACCGGGGCATTAGCGCTGTCCGATAGAAGGCTTAAAAAAAATATTAAATTAATAGGTTTATCGCCCTCTGGTATTAAAATATATAGATTTAAATATAAAGATAATAGCTTTGGAAAAGGAATTTATCAAGGTGTTATGTCAGATGAAATAACACAACAAGCTGTTGTAACAGGCAAAGACGGTTTTGATCGTGTAGATTATAGCTTATTAGATGTTGAATTTAAATTAATAAAATAATATGGCTGTAAAATCAACAATAAGGTGGGATAGATTTGGTAACCCATTTGACACTTATACAAACTTAGATAATATGGCCGCTAATGTCGATGTAGACATGGCTCGGCGTAAAAAAGAAGAACAAGATAAAGAAACTAAAAAATTAAGAGATTTAGAATTAGGAGCTATCAAAGCTAAAAATATTCAGTCTTTGATGATTTCTTCAGACACTGAATTTGAGCCTTTAGACGCTTATGCTCAAAATATGACTAGAGAAATGGTGGATAAGTACAGTTCTTTAGTAAATCAATTAGAAAAAGGAAAAATAGACACTAATTTTTTTGCAAAAGAAAGTGCAAAAATACAATCTCAAGTGCCTCAAGTAAAAGACTTAATTAAAGGTATTGAAACAACTGCGGGTAAATTTGCAGCTGGATTAGCTCAAGGTACGCTAAGTATGGCTATTCCACCCGAACAAGAGCGATTTTATAAAGCTATTATTAATAATCGAGGAAAATTTGGAATGGATGAAAATAATATTTTAACTTATTATGGTCAAACAGATGGAGATCCTCCAGAGGATTTTAGTATTCCAGCAAATCGCATGAATAAAATGCCTCAGCCTATAGAAAAAGTTGTTTCATTTGTTGAATTAACTAATCCAATAATAACTGCACTTCAAACCCCTGTAGATCAAATGATTGAGGGTAGAGCAGTTAAACGAAGTGTTCCGCTTGGAAGCAAGCTGTATCAGCAACAAATAGATGCCGGTTTTGATGCGTTTTTCAAAGAAAAAGGTAATGACGGGTTAAGATCCTTAGCAGCAGATCACGCGGGGTATACTCGAGAAGAAATTGAAAAAGATTTAAATAGTGGATTTTACGAAGCACCTGATGGTATTGAGTATACTAGTAAGCTAGAATATGATATGGATCAGTTATATCAGCAAACAGCTGAAGATAATTATGTAAGTCAAGAAGTGCAAAATTTTCAACAAAAATCATATGAGTTACAGGTTAGCAATGCTAATAAAAGAAACGCTTTACAAGCTGAGCAATTAGCAAGAGGAACCACTCTTAAACAACAAAGCGAATATAGAACGGCAAAAACATTACAAACGTTTGAAGCACCAGATTTAAATAATCCAGAATCATTTAGAAAATGGGGAAGGAATGCACAGAATGGTAAATCAGTTGTAAAAACTAAAGATGGTAAATTTGCTCTTGTGGTTACTAATAGCAGCGGAAAAAGAACTCCGCAGGAATTAATACCAGAAGAAATTATTAATAATCCTACTGAACTTGCTAAATATTTATCTGAAAATGTTCACGGGTTACCTATATATCAGCTTCCTGAATTTAATTACAAAAGAACAACTCCGATTAAAAGATTAGCTAAATTTTTTACAGGTAAAAAATAATATTATTTTATGGAAGAATACGATGAATTTGGAAACTTAATTATTAAAGAAGAGGAAGAAGATAATGCCCTTAGCAATTTAATTCTTTCCAGCGAAAACGACGATGAGCTTGACAAAAATCATTGGACTAATGATTCAAATTTAGAAAATGAAAACCCACCTTTACCTGAAATAGTACCAGAGAAAGCTACATATTTAGAAGAATTTTTTGGAAACGACGCTTTTGGTGTTGATTTTGTTAGCGACATGTACAGAGCCACTAAACAAGGGTGGGCATCTTCGGCTGCTGTTGATGAAACTTTTGAGGTTTTTAAAGGAAACACCGACGATGCTTCTTTAGATGCAATGAGGGCAGCTACAAAAAGAGCACAGAAATATGGCCAATCTGAAGAGGCTCAAGAATGGCAAATGCTTACTAATAAGTATAAGGAAGAAGGAGATAGCGGAGCCTGGGCTGGTTTTAAAGCTTTAATGCAAAATCCAACCTTTGGTGTAGAAACTGTTATATCTAGTATGGTAGGTGCAGGTAGTGCAATGTTGGATTCAGAAGAAGCCGCTGCTTTAGCCGGAGGCGGTGCTGCTATTGGAGCACAAAGTGGTTTTTTATTAGGCGCAGCTGCTGGAAGTGTCGGTGGTCCTCTTTCTTTTTTAACAGGAGCCATTGGAGCTGGTGGTGGTGCTGTTTCTGGAGCTTTTGCAGGTGCAATGACAGCTATGGAAACAGCAGCTACGTTTGCAGAATTACTTAGAGAAAAAGTAATAGCTAATGGTGGTAATCCAGACAACAACGATGATATACGAACTGTGTTGGAAAATCCAGAAGAAATGAGCGATCTTCGTTTCAAATCTGCCGGTAGAGGTTTAACCATTGGTGCCATAGAAGGAATTACCGGTATAGTAAGTGGTGGCGTTGGTGGTAAAATATTAACAAGTGGTGTAAAAGCTGGTAAAACTAGCTTAAAGCTAGCTGCTAAAGGGCTTGCTGCTACAACAGCTGTAGAAGCTGCTGGTGGTGCGCTAGGTGAAACAGCTGGTATGCTAGTTGCTGGGCAAGAATTAGCTGGTGAAGAAATATTATTAGAAGGGTTTGCTGGTGTAGCAATGGCTCCAGTTCAATTAAAAAGTTCATTAGCTGATGCTAAAAAAGCTATAAAAGACGCAACTCCGTCTTATACTTTTAATGGTGCTGAAACTACTAGAGATCAAATGGTTGAAATGCTTAAGGCTCCGGATGTTGATTTTATGAAAATGAAATTTAAAGCCACTAATGATCCTGATATAAATGCTGAAATAACAAGAAGAAGAGAAGCTATATTGTCTAAAAACAAATATAAGGCAATTTCGTCGATTTTGGACTTAAAAAACTCTTCTTTAAATGAAGAAGGTAGAAAATACTCTCAAGTAAATGTTAAACAACCTGATGCATTTCCTACTATAAATAAAGATATTGCTGAAGATAATGTAAAAGAAATAACGCCTAGTGCTATATCAGAAGAGTTTAAACAAAACCAAAAAGAAAAAAATAGATTAAAAGCTCAACTTAAAGAAACTGAAGTTATTAATGATCCTAATATAACTCAAGCTATTAGAGAAAAGTTAATAGAAATAGATCAAAAAGAAGTTGATGCAAGCGCTCAAATAGTAGATGCCATTACAAATCTTAGCCCTGAGCAGGGTGCTCAAATGATGAATCTTAATGATTCTATTGCAGTTTATCAAGACATCGTTAAAGATCCAGATCAACCTACTGACGTTAAGTCTATTGCTTTTGAAAAAATTCAAGATTTACAAAAAGAGCAAATGGCTATATTTACATCTCCAATGGTTAAAAATATGGAGTTGGCAGATAGAGCTCAAGCTCTTTATGACGAAAGAGGCGTAGAGGCTGTTAATAAGATAGTTGAAACTCAAGAAGGTACTATAAGAAAGATAGCTATAAAAAAGTTAAACTCTATACCTCAGAATAGACGATACGATGGTGATGTTGATGCATTAGCTAGTGAATTAAGATATGGACCTGAAGGTGTTGCTAGATTAGTAGAAACTTACAATCCAGCAACTAAAGTTCCAATAGCTGCTTACATAGCTGAACAATTGAACAAAAGAGTTCAAAGAGCAGCTGCTAAAGTTATATCTCAAGATAATATTGTAGATTTTAGTTCAGCAGAAGCTTCTAATCTAGCAGTTGAAGATCAAAATGACTTTGATGTAAAAATTGGTTCTAAGTTTTTAGCAGATCAGCTTAGTTTTCCTATATCTATGATTGATAAGGCTAAGAATATTATACCTGCTGGATTGCAAAAAGCTGTTAATGAATTACAAAACAACAAAGAATTAACTGCTAAAAAAAGACAAGCTTTAGCTGAGCAAGCTATAGCTAGTATATACAATAATCAGTTAGTTAAAGATATAAAAGCAGAGTTTGGTAAAAATACTAAAACTAAAGAAGATTTTTCTAATTATTTAAGCAAAAACTATAGAGCTTTAGCTACAGCTTTTATAGCTCAAAATGCAGCTCAAAAAGGAACTGGTATATCTAAACAATGGGCCATGTTTCCTCCAACAAGATCTGAATTTTTAAATTATTACGAAGGAAAAGACATAGCTTTAGATAAAAAAAATAGGTCTCAACCAATTAGTGACAGAAAAGACGCTTTAGCGCAAGCTGTGTCTCGTCAGATAGCAGAAGATGTTAGAGCTGAATACTTGTCAACTAATCCAATAGAAGCTAGACAAATAAATGAAGCTGCTAACAGAGATGTTGATGCTGATAAAAAAATAGTAATAGCTAGTGCTTTTGAAAAAGCTGTTAAAGAAGAATCTGATTCTGTTAAATTGCAACAATTTATAAATCGACCTCTATTAGCTAGTATGGCAAAATTGACAGAAGAAGAATTTGATGCTGTAGAATTTCAAGAAACATTAAACACATATAGAATATTTGAAAAATATGTTGATAAAAAGTTTAAAAAAGAAAATGCTAATACTATAAGCGGAAGAGATAATATTATATCTGGTTTAACAAAAGCAGCTGAAGGTGGATATTTAAGTCCAGCTTCTATAATATCAGCAAAACTAGCTAATTTTGGTGGATTATATTTAAACAAAAGAGTAATTGTAAATGGTGAAGGAAAGAGACAATATTTAGTAAAAGGAAAAGGAAAATCTACATTAAATCCAAATGCAGATTTGATGTCAAGTTTAAGTTCTAAAAAAGGAGAAACTCGTGTATTCAAAAAATTATCAAGTGTACCAGATTACAAAGATTTAAATGTTGTTTTAGAAGGTTCGGCTGAATATGACATAGCTTTTAACGAAGGTAGATTAATACCTAACTACTCAAAAGGTTCTATTTTTTATAGCGCAAAAC
>Ga0209535_1000354_pt1 | contig 32184 bp, 46 predicted proteins | sample LinPmetageLP28_FD_184041 | JGI IMG/M metagenome (GOLD analysis project Ga0209535, IMG submission 184041) | Marine viral communities from the Pacific Ocean - LP-28 (SPAdes) (version 2) | ecosystem: Environmental > Aquatic > Marine > Oceanic | place: Pacific Ocean | collected 2009-08-22
TATCCAATTGCGCCGTTTCTATAAAATCACCAAACGTTGATTCCGTCATTTTAGATTTTGGAAAAAAATATTCTTTGTTTTTGTATTTGAAACTTTTTTGTTCACCATCGATTTTTTCATTGTCCGTGATATTTGAATTTAAAAAATTCGTCATTGTCATTAAAACGTTTGACATTTTTTCCGCATTCGAATTGTTAACGATTTCATTTGTCAAACCCGTTAATTCTTGAAACACTAATTTGTTGACTTTTAAATTATTCAAATTGCGTTGTGATTCAATCACTTTCAATTGTTGATCCGTTTTGAATCCGTCTTCGTGTGTTGGTTCTTCAAATTCGTTTTCTTTTATTATTTCGTAAATCTTTGAATATTTGTCCAACGTGATTTCGTCCCACGAATTCGGGATTTTTGTTTTTGTTTTTCCTACTAATAAATTAATCATTTGTTTGTTTTTGGTTTTTGGTTTTTAATCTTTTTTCACGTCTGAATTTTCTTTTATCAATCATTTGTTCCAATTCATTAATTGTGTTTTGAATTGAATTGAATAACATTTCGGTTTGTTCGTTTACTAAATTTTCATTGTTTTTGTTTTTTATTGCGGACGCAAAACCGATTCCCGCGAACAACATATAATTTGGAAACATATAAACCCACTCCGATTCGTCAATGTTCATTGATTTTAATTCACGTCCAATGTTGTTGTGTAATTCTTTTGCGTTGGAAATAACGGGTTTAAAATTTTTGAATTTATAAAAATTTTGATCGTCCGTGATTATATAAATAAAACGTTCAACGTCATTGATAAATCCATTTAAAATTTTGCCGTGTTCTTTGTTCAATGTTTTTATTTCCATAATTTACAAAACTAAAAAAATGTTTTATATGTCCATCGCAATTTTTGGTTTATCCAAAATAAAGAATTTTCGTTTTACTTAATTCGAAATAATATCGCATAATCAACGCGTCCGACAAATCGGGCGATCGTCCCAATAATGATTTGATTTTGTCTTTTGGTGTGATTGACAATTTGTTGTCTTTGTCGATGTCGTGTTGTTTAACCATTTCAAATTCCATAATGATTTTGTTTTTCAATTCACCATTATTTGTGTTGATGTATATTTGTCCATTCATAACACGTTGCGCGAATTTATAATAACATTGTGTTTTTAAGTTTCTGAAATTTTCATTGTCCAATGCTTTTGAATTATTGACAAAAGATTTGCAACCCTTCAACATATCAACAAAACCACCACCCACGCCGTCCGAATCCGCGACAATGTTTGATCGTTGGACGTTGTGTTTCTTTGCCAACTGATCAACGATGTTTGCCAATTCGTCAATTGAATTTTTGTCAAACGTTTTGATTTCTTCACAACGCCAATCGTGCCACAAACAAACAACCGATTGATCCCGTCCATATCGCGCAACGTCAACGGAAATGAATTTTTGTCCAACCCCCGAAACATATTCATTTGTAAACATATCGTTTAACGCGTCAATTGAAAACAATTGTGTGTCGTCGTCGCTATATTCCCAATCGCCAAACAACAAACGTTTTTGTGATAACACGTCCAATTGTCGTAATTGGTTGATGTAATGTTTTGAAATGTTGGGATTGTCCGTGACTAATGATTGAACGAATTGTTTGTTGTCGTCCAATGTCCCGTCTTTGAATTTTTTGTAAAACTCCGAATAAATCCAACCCTTTGACGGATTGCACGTCATTAACAATTTGGGCGTCAATCCGTGTTTGTCTAAATTATAACGCATTCGTGATTGAATCACATTATATGCCGTCGTTGTTATTTCGGTTGCTTCGTCAATAAACGCGCCCGTGATTTCCATTGATCCCAACGAATCAAAATTTGGATCGGACGGATAATGGAACAAATCTTTTAATAAAATTTCGGATTTGGTTTGGTGAATTGTGATCAACGATTTTGTTTCATTATAAGTGAAATCGACATTCGCCGTCAATCCTTGCATTGAACAAACTTCAAACAATGATCGCAACGTTGTTTCCTTCAAATTTTTTAAACGTGATCGTCCAATCACATAACGCGTGTTTGGATATTTCAAACATTGTTTTAAAACCCAATATGCGCCCAACATTGATTTTCCGCCACCCGCACCCCCGCCGTATAAAATAACGTTTGTGTCGGTGTCTTCTAAATAATCAATCGCGATCGTTTGTTTGACTGATAATTTCATTCGTGGCGTATGTTTTTGTTTCGTTCCAATTAATCGGTTTTCCGTCTTGTCCCGTTAATTCTTGACGTTCAACATATCCACGTGATTTTCCTTTTGTTTTTAAATAAAATAAAATACACGGAACGTTGCCGTCTTTTATTTGTTTCCACAATTCGGATTCGCAAATGTCAATCGCGATTTCCGTTATATCGTCAACGGCTTTTTTAAATTCGTCGTCCGCGTTATAATATCGATAAAATGTTGATCGACTACATTTCCCAAAATGACACGCCAACGTGACGTTTCCCATATTTTGTTCCAAATGTTTTAATAATGTGTCCTTTGTTATTTCGGTGCGTTTCTGATCCTTTTTTTTAGATTGTCCCATTTCGTAACATTTTATTTGTTTTTATGTTTTTACAAAAGTAACAAAAGAAATCAAAATTGTTTCACAAAATAAAGAAAACATTTATTTGTCGTCTATGTCCCACCCTTCGAAATTGTAACCGCCTAACGAACTGATCGGAACGTTTAACGCTTCGACAATTGCAAATTCAAATATTTTTGATTTGTTATCATAACCCAACACGTCACCCCAATTTTCACACAATTGATTCCACATTTCGTGTGTTTCCTTTGTCACCTTTAATGTAATTACTTTGTCGAATTTTTCTTTTGGTTGATCCGTTGTTTTGTCTTCGGACAAATAATCATTTAATGATTCGTATTTTTTGAAATCGTCTTTGGGTTTGTATTTGTCAAATTCGTTTGTCATTGTTTTATTTTTAAAATGTTATTGAAAAAAGAATGGACGGCAACCACGCCGTCCACTCAACCAAAAAAAACCGACGATCGGGAAAACAAACAAAACGATCGCCAATTATTGAAATGTAAAATTACGTTTGTTTTTCCATTATGTTTTCGCAATAAAAGTTTATTTTTTCTTTTTTGCTTTTGTCTTCTTTTTATTTTCCTTTTTTAATTGTTCTTTACTCAATAACATTTTTGGATTCACTTTGTTTGCTTGTTCCTTTTTTTCTTTGTTTTGTTTATCCAATGCCGTTTGAACATTTCCCATATTTTTAAATAATTGATTCAATCTTTTTTGTCGTTCCATTTCGATTTCCATTAATGTTAATCCGAAATTATCCGATCCGTTGGCACGTTCAAATGTTTTAATCATTTTTCGACACGCTTTTAATTGATCGTCCGTTCGTGAACTCCATATTGTGCGCATAATATGCAACATTTGATCACGTGGTGTCAATGATTGTTTTGTTTGTTTTTCTTGTTCGTTTTGCCCTAATGCTTTAATTGATCCCATTTTCTTTTTTTTGTTTAATTAATAATTTTACGTCGTCCATTCTCAATGTTGTGTGTTTTGTTTCCAACAACATTATTGCGACGCGTTCCAATGTTTGGTTGTTATATGTTTTTTCGCCAATGTCCACGATGTCCATTAATTCAAACACCATTTGATTTTGATTGTTTATTATTTCGGATCGCAACACGTCCATTATTTTTTTTATATCGTGTTCACCTTGCAACAACACCCATTGGTGAAATGCGGTTGGTTCTTTTAATATAAACGTGCAATGTTCCAAACAATCCGAACATTCGTCCGTGTCTTCGTATATGCCACACGAACAACAATTTGAAATGACGTGTTCGCGATATTCGGGTTTTGATATTTCCATTTTTTAAAAATTTATTGTTATTTCTTTGCGTTCAAAATCTAATTCGACACGTTGAACACAAAACATATTTTGATCCGTTGTTTCTGATTTTAATTCAAAATCTTTTATTAATTCCGTCAAATCAAATGTTTTTTCATATAACGTTTCGTCGATGTCGTCCGCGTAATATTCAACCGAAATTTCCAATCCTTTTATTTGTGTTGCGAAAACGTCAAATGATTTGATCCCCCACGATCGCGTTTCGATATACGACGCCCATTCAATTATTGCGGACGGATTTGTTGAATCGATTTCCGATGGTTTGAATTTAAAATTTTCTTTTGCGAATTCATTAAATCCGAATAAATCGAAATCAATTTCCGTGTGATCGTTTGTGTGTGTTGTAAAATCCATATATGATAATTTTATTTTTGTGTTTGTTTCGTGATACGTGAAACGCATTGTTTTAAATTATAATTAATAATTGCGCAAAATCTAATGATTCGATCCGTCATTGATCGTTTGACATATTGTTTTCCGTGTTTGTCTAATTGTTCCAATGCGAATTCGGTTAAATAATTTTTTCCCGTTTCGTCCAACCATTCGTCCCAATCTTGAATGAAATAATCTTGATAAACTGATTCCGTCGCATAATCCCAACGATCGTTGTAAAATTCCAAATGTCCGCGTTGTTCGATGTCTTCGCGGAATGAATCAAAATTAGACGTTTTAATGAACTTAATTTCGTCCCCGTGATGATCACACCAAAAAACGATTTCGATTTCGTCACGATCGTTAAAATAGTAAATTGAACATTGTTTGTTGTCAATGGTTGTTTCGGTTTCTAATGTTTCCGATCCGTCATTGTAATATTGTAATTGTGCAAAATCTTTTTTCATTGTGGTTGGTTTTTTTTGGTTGGCGGGAATTTCACCCGCCGTTTATGTTATGCGTAATAAGACGCGATTTTTTTTAATTTGTTTTCCGCTTTGCGTAACGTTGTGAAATGTCCTTCACAATCAAATTCGTTGCAAACAAAATATGTGTTTGATCCGTTGAATGTTATTGTGTAAACTGAATTTCCGATTGTGGTTGTTTTGATGATTTGCATAATTGGTTTTTTTTGGTTTGATTAATAATTCTTTGACAAAGATAAAAGAATTTTTCATTCCGACAACAATAAATAAAAGTTTTTTTTATTTTTTTTCGTTATTACTGATTCGATCGTGAATTTGTATAATCCTTTTAAAACCTCGACGATCATTAATTCGTTGTCCGTTTGCAATAGTTTTTCCCCGTATGACATACAAAAAATGTTGTTCCAAAATTCAATGTAAACCACACCACATTTCGTGTCCGTAATCGCAATGTTTTTGTGTTTCTTTGCCAACATAACGTCATTGATTGCGTGTTGTTGCATTTGGGTTATCAATGGGAATTGATCCAAATTGTTTTTTTGATTCGCGTTGATCCGTTCCAATTCGCGTTGTGCGTTAAACAATTTGATAAATGGTTTGGACACATATTCGAATCCCGTTCCGTCATAACGTGCCACGCGGAATCCTTCGTTTGTTTCTTCAATTTTATTCATTGGGTGTTTTATTAAAACGGGTTTTGGATTTTGGTTTTCCACTTTTTGTTGTTTTGCTACACGTCGCGATCGTGTCGGAATTCTTGTTGATCAATCCGTGTGATCCCTTTTTTTCTTTTTTCCCGTTTATTTTGGGCGGGTGATTATTCCCGCCCTTTTTTTTTTATGCTTCGATTGTATAAGAACACATTAACAATTCCATCATTTCTTTTTCCGTTCCGTAATTTAATAATGATGTGATTTCAATTTGTCCGTTTGAATTTCTTTTTCTTCCAATTGCTGAAAATAAATTTTTGTCAATTGTTAAATCCATACACCCGTGTTGTGTTCCCGTTACCGACATACAACCTTCTGATTTTAAAATTGAAATGTCTTCTTTTGCGTATTGTGTCAACGCGTTGATTGTTTCGATTACTTCTTTTGTGATTTGGTTTTTTGTAGATTCTAACATTTTGATTTGGTTTTTTTTGGTTTGATTAAAACTTCGCGTTTCAATTATAGTGTAAAGATAAAACAATTTTTCATTCCAACACTATAAAATGAAAAAAACTTTCATTTATTTTTGTTTTACTCTGATAATTCGTCCGTTTCTTCGTTCAAATATGCGGTGATTTGTTCGATTGCTTCGTCAAAACCTTTTGCAACAACGGCATAATATCCGCGATCGTTCAATTTTTTGATCCATTCTTTTTGTTCTTTTGACGCGTAACCCTTTGAATCCGCTTTTAATTCAATGAACATTCCACAATGTTTTGCGGTTGGGTGCATTAATTGCAAATCGGGCATTCCCTTAACATATCCCGACGCCTTCATTTTTTTTGCAACACTTAATGACGTCCGCATTCCCCCCGCACTTGCGCAATAAAGCATTTCGGGGAAATTCCATTTGATCCAATTAACAACCGCGATTTGAACTTTCAATTCATTTTGTGCCATTACAAAACGATTTTTTCCAAATTGACTTTTTTATCTTTTAACATATGCAATGAAATTTTAATGTGTTCGATTTCAAAATTTGAATTGTTTGTTTTTCCCAATGATTCAACAAACGATTTTGATATGCGCCCACGATTTTTTTGTTTTTCTTTTTTTGATTCCAAATCCTTTTTTAATTTGTTGATCACCTTTTGATCGTCAACCAATAAATTATGTTTTTTTAATGTCTTGTAAACAATCCCCCCAAAATTTGTGATGTAAAGTGAACCCGACGAAACAAATGTGTTGTATGGTTTCAACAAATTGTCCGTTATAAAATTCACGTGCAATCGTTTTTTTTCTTCTTCACTTACAACGGGCGGTTTAAATTCTTGTTTTTGCGGTGCGTTTTGTTGTCTATGCGGAACGTTTGGCGCGGAACGTCCCCATTGATCATTTCCGAACCTTCGGTTCTTTGCAACCTCTATTTTCGCCCAATTCAAAAAATGCGATTTTGTTTCCTTAATTGATTTGAACGCGTCATCTTTTAAATTTTGTTCGTCAACAAATTGTTGCAATAATTTTTCCGTGTGAAATGGATTCAATAAAAGATACCGCGAACAATGTTCCAACCACATTGTTTGATTTTTTAATTCTTTTACGTCAATACAAATTGCGCCGTTAATTATTGAATTCACTTTTTGATTCATTTTTGGATCGTCCATTAATTTTTTGGTTTCAACTTTTGGTTCTTCTTTTAAAATTTCAAAATCTTTTTTTATATATTTTTTTTCTTTTTTAATTGTTTTATTAATTGTTTTATTATCTTGTTTATTATGTGTTAAATTTTCCGTGTGTCTGCTTTTAAGTTTTTTTAAACTCTGCATTTCCATTTTTTTAAAATCTGCTTTTAAAATGCGTGTGCGTCCGTCGAACGAAACTTGTTCAATGTAACCCAATTTTTTCAATTTAGAAACCGACGTTGAAATGGTTGTTTTGGTAACACCTAAAAATTCGGCGAAATAATCATTGGACGCAAAACACCCACGTTCGTTGTCCAACGATTCAATTTCAATCAATAAAATTTTATCCGTCCAACTTAATTTTTTGTTCAAATAAATTTCGCGGGGAATCCATATCCCTAAAAATTGGCGGTTTTCTTTGGTTTGTTTGTTTTCCATTCTGCAAATCTAAAAATTAAAACGGCATATCGTCGTCCGATGTGTGAAAATTATTTTGATTTGTTGAAACATTTTGTGATTGATTGTTTGTTTGTTGTTGTGGAACAAATTGTGAAACTTCGCAATAATGCGTCAATCCGTTTTCCGCTTTTTCACGACGTGATTTTATTTCCAATGTAATTTTTCCGTCACTTTTTGCGTGTTTTTTTAATTGATCCGCAAAATCAAATGCGTTAACAATTTCACATTTAATAATTGATCCGCCATTGTCAAATTGTTTTTCTCTAATGAATATTCCATTCATAAAAATTTTGTCTTCGTTCATTTTTTTTGTTTTTAATTATTTTTTAATTTTTCTTTTTTTGCAATATATCGTTCCGCATATATTTTGTTAATCGTTTCACGTGGCAAATTAAAATGGATTGACGCGTTTAAAATTGTTGATTGGTGATCCAATATCCATTTCAAAATTGTGTCCTTTTTGTCTTCGCTTAATGATTCGAACGACTTATAAATTCTTGGTTTCGGCATTGATTATGTCGTCTAATTGTTCCAATTTTAAATCCGTCATTTTTCCGATTGTTTTTAATTGATTCAATCGAAACATTGTTGGGTTTTCGCAATAACTTTTGATCGTTGGTTGCGACAATTTTAATTCCGTTCCTAAATCACGTTTTGAAACCCCGTGAAATCTTAACGTCTTTGAAAATTCGTTGTCTTTTTTCTTCATTTTTTTTGTTTTATAGTTAATTAAATACGCCACGTTTACACATTTCGCGGAATTGTTCGCGACAATCTTTGTGGTTTTGATTTTCTTTTAATTCAAAAACTAATTTTGACATTTCCGATTGACGCATTGTGTCAATGTCATTCAACATAATTTGTTTTTGTTCTTCGGTGTTTAATGAATTCATAATTAATGATTCAACAAATCCCAAATAATTAAATGATCCCGTTTCGGCAACAATTGGATCGTCTATGTCGTCCAATATGTCGTCAATCCATTGATCGTCATTTTTTTGATCGCTTGACATATTTTCGTTTTTTGTTTTTGATTATTGTTTTTTTGTTTTCTTCAACTTGTTTGTTGATTTCGTCTTTTATATATAATGAATAAAAGAATGGATCAACTTTTGGATCGTCTTTGAAAACTTTTTTGATCACGTCTTTTTCAATTTTTGATGTTTTTAAATTACGTGTTGACATAATTTTTAAACCTCTAATCAATCCGTTTGCAAACGCAACCGCAATGAAAATGAAAAATAAAATGATTGATAAAATAATGATTGTGATTTTTAACATTGCTTTTTGTTTTATGAATTATAATCGATAAACGCTTGTCCGATGTTCCCCAAATCCGTTTTTGGTTCGTCTTTGTCCGTTGGCGGTGTTGGTTGTGGCGGACGTTTAAAATCGTCGGCTTCAACTTCGGAATATACCCCCAAACTATAAAATTCCGTCAACATTAAAATTGCGCGTCCCTTACTTCTTTTTTCCGCCATTTCTAAATAATATGTTGATTTGCAATTTTTCGGTTGTGCGGTTGAATATGATTCAATTTCAATTGTTCCGTTTTCGGTTTCTTTTGTTGCCATACATTTAACCGCGCAAAAATCACGTTCACAAACAATGACTTCATATTTTAATTTGATGTTGTCGTGTGACATTATTTTTTCGATTCCCGTTCGTGTGACAATTGGGATTTTTCGTCCGCCCATTTTCATTGTGAAAATGTCTTCGCGATCCAATTTATAATGTTTGAATAATGTTTTCAAACGTTCGCGTTGTGTGTTGTTGTTTTCCATTTTGTTTTTTTTTGGTTCTACAAATTTAATAATAAAGTTTTATAAAATGCAATTATTTTTTATAAATGTTTCCGCCATATCGCGGGTTTGAATCCGCGTCAATGATTCCGTTTCCAACAACACGCAATCCATTAACAATGTCACCACGTGTTGCGTTCTTAATTAGACGTTCCCATTTTGTGAAATTTCGATAACCCGAATCGACACACGTTCGAAATGATCGTTCGCCATCATTGAAAAAAAGATAATACATTGTTCCCCCCGTTTTTTGTGACGGAACGGATTTTTGGTTTTTGTAATGAAATTGTTTTGACATAATTATTGTTTGTTTTTTGATTTGGTTTTTAAATAAAAAAGAATTGCATTCATTTGTTTTTGTTCTTCTTTTTTGTCTTTTGGTTTATTTTTTATTATTTCTAATAATTTTTTTTTAATGAATTTTTCCGTGTCCATAATTATATTGTTTTAATAGTTATGACGCCACGCCACGTGTCCAATGAATGAACGCAAACAACGCCCGTGTCCAATTGGATTGATTCAATAATTTGATGTCTTGAAAACAGGTTTTTAAATACTGATAATAAATTTTTCATTTTGTTTGTTTTAATATGGGCGGGAATCACACCCGCCCGTTTTTAATTATTTGTTTTTGATGTAATATGAAAACACGCGGTTTGGTTCGTCCCAACTATTTGTTCGGGAATCCCACGTGTCGAAAATTGTTCCGTTGATCATTGCAACCCAATGTTTGCGAACGTGACAAATAATCGTTTTGTTTTTTGGGATTAATTTTGAATTCATACGAACCATTCGTTTTCCAAACTTGATTCGTTCCCAACCTTGTTGTTCTAAATATGCAACACACGTTGAATCCGCGTTTGGGAAATTTCCCGTTTCCAATGATATTGAAAACAAATCGTTCCAAACTTTTTTGTAATCTTGATGTGTTGCAATTGCGATTGCTCGAATCACACAATCACCCGCGCGTGTGTCTGCTTTTGGAAATGCTTGTTTTCGTCCGCCGTCAAATTTTGTAAATTTCATAATTGGTTTTTTTTGGTTTGATTAAATGGGCGGGATTCGTTCCCGCCCTTGTTGTTATTATCTTGCAATTGCTTTTGCTAAAAATGTGAAAAAGTGCATAACGTCGCCGTTGTGAAAATCAATTTTTACCAATGTGTTTTTGATTTGGTTTTGTTCGTGTTGTGGTGCGATTAAGATGTGTTCAACAACAACGCCCAATGGGATAATGTTTAATCCGCTTTTTCCTTCAACGTCAATTGTTGTGTGAATGTTTAATCCTTTTTCTTCGATTAGTGTGTTGATCCAATTTTTCATTTTGTGGTTTTTTTTGGTTTTCGTCAAAACTTTGTGTCTTAACTTGGTGTAAAGATACAACAAAGTTTCATTCCACCAAACATTTTTTCACTTTTATTGAAAAAAACTTTCATTATCTGATAAGAAATTGGAAATTATTTCACCAAATTGTGCGCGAATTGGCATATTAAACCTTCGTTTTCGTCCCAAATGAACGCTTCACAACTACGAATTCCGCCCGTGTAACCTTTTAAATTGTGCCACGCGTCCGTTCCACTCAATGATCGCATAAAACGAATCGTGATTCCCTTTATTTCTTGCGTTGACATAAATTTTATTTCCTTTTTATGGTGTAAATGTCCAATGTGTATTTCACGAAATTGTGTTTTTGCCCATAATTTAGGGACTTCGGACGCCACCAACAACGGCAAATCAATAATTTTTTCATTGTTTCCGTGTGTGTATGTGATCAAACAATTTCCGAATTGATAATGTTTTCGCGGTGTTGGTTGATTGTTAACGTCAACGTTTGGGTTGTTGTGATACCAACACGACAAAACGTCCCCAACATAAAATGATCGTTCCCAATCGTGGTTTCCTTGCACAATTACAACGTCAACGGGCGCAACCTTTGACAAAAGATCAATTCCCGCGATCAACAATTCGCGTCCCGCCTTGAATGTTTTTTGCCACCTCACGTCCTCGTCTTGTGGTGTTCCCGCGCTTGTTTGATTCCAACGTGAATCCGAATTAAAAAAATCGTTTCCAACGGGAAAAACAACGCGTTTGATGTCGTAACCTTCCGAACGTTTAATAATGGCGGAAATGGCGTTTAAAAATAGTTTTGACGCAATTTTGGTGTCGTAATTGTCCCCCGTTTCCAACCCCCAACATAATTTGCCAAAATGCAAATCAAAAATGTTGACTTCTAATAATTGCCCGTTGTTTATTTTTTTATAATTATTCGGTTTGTAAATGGGCGCGAAACTTTTTATTTCTTCTAAAATTTCGTTTTTTATTTCTTTGATGTTTAAAACGTTGTTGTTTGGTTTTAACCACGCTTTAATTTGAAATAATGGTTCGACAATAATTTGTCCGTCAACATTTGATCCAACTTCCCATTTGTTCACAACGTAACGTTCAATTTCCCAAATGTCCAAATCAATTTGACAATGATTCACCAAATCGTCAATTGTTTTGATTCGGTTTGATTTTGGCGTTTCAATTGTTGCGCCGTTTTTATTTTGTGTGAAAATAGATTCTTCGCCACCTTCCATTGCTTCGACACATTTTTTCAAATAATATAATTGTGTCGGTTGTGGGTGTTTTTGAAATGCCGTGACAAATGGTTGCATTTCTTTTGAAAAATACGGGCGAAATGGTTTATGTGATTTTTGCCCTTTTTTCATATTTTAAAAAAACGTTTTATAATTAAAAACCCAACGATCAAAACAACACCAAAAATTGTCCAATCTTTTATTTGTTTTGTGATTGGTGATTTCTGAATTACTATTTTTTCAATTGGAATTTCGCGATCAATATAAATTGTGTCACCTATACATTCGCCCGTCAAATAAATTAACGAATCGGTTTTTATATATTTAATAATTAATTTGTCGCGTTCAACAATGATTGTGTCGTTTATGTTGCCAAAAACAAACGACGTGTCAACTTCGACGCTTTGAATGTTTATTGTGTCCGACAATCGGATCGTGTCCGTCGGTTGGATTAATTCGGGAAAACGTTTTGTTAATACAATGATTTTTTCCGATGCCCTTTGTTTTTGGCACTCATAACGATTGACGGGTGATTTTAACGAACAACAACCCGATAAAACAACCAATAAAAAAACTAATATGTTATTTTTTACATTCACAATTTAAACACGTTGAACCACTCGGACGTTTTGTTTCGCCGTATATGTAACCGATGACAAATGGTGACAAACTCGCAAAATATGTTGCCAATGACGTCAAATCCGTTCCGTTGTTAATTCCTTTGATTCCAAACACAATCCAACACAAAATCATAATTGATGTTATTATTGCGCGTTTTGATGTTATTAATTTTGATAAATTCTTCATTTTATGTTATTTTTTACATTTTTACGTTATTCATTGCCAAACCAATTTCACAACAAAAATTCGGAACGTCAAAAGACGGACACGCTTTGTTTGAAAATTGATTGTGTCCCGCAATCTTAATGTTTGGGTGACGCAAAATTTCGTGTTCAATGTATATTCGTAAACTATTTTTTTGATCGTTTGTCATTGTGTTTTTTGGTGATCCTTCTTTGTCTAATCCCCCAACATAACAAACGTGTTTTGATTTTTTATTAATGCCACGAACACCCCACGTCATTTCGTGGTTTTCAATTATTTGATCATATGGATTTGATCCGTCCGCAAAATGTAAATTGTGCAACGTGCCGTCGATTGAAATTAAATCGGAATATCCAACCCGCGTCCAACCACGCCCATTTTTTCCCATATGCCATTGACGGATCATTTCGGGTGTTACTTCGAAACCTTCTTTTGTTGCCGTGCAATGAATTATTAAATATTCGTATTGATGTGACATTGCGCAAACATAAAAATTTGTTTTATATTATTGTCGCAATTGTTGGTTATCGTCCCCCCCCCGCGTATGGTTTACGATAATTTTTTGATGTCTTATTTTTAGACGTTTTCGATTTGGCGTGAACTCCTTTCCGTTTGGTTTGCTTTGTTTTTTTATATGTGAAAACACTATTTTTCGCCATTCCAATTTTTTATTTCTTTTATTACTTTTATTGTTGTCCATACGATCGCAACCGCATATGACATAAGTTTTAATATTAATTCGGCGTCCGTCATTGAAATTGCTAATGTTGTTAAATTAATTGTTAATGTTGTTGGACAAAATTTGTTCGCTATATCAATGAATTTTTCCATAATATTATTTCTTAATATGTGATTTCTAATGTTCCCGTGAATGATGTTGTCCCGTTTGAATTTGTTTTTAAACCAATACAAAATTGATCATTGGGTAATACTGCGGTTAACGGGCTAATGGTAAAACAATGCGCACCACCCGCCGTGACTGAAATTGTTGTTGTTCCAATTTGTGTTGCGGTTCTTAATAAACTATTTTTGCAATCGGGACGCATTAAAAACAATGACATTACGCATTGCGTTGTTGTCGTTCCCGTTACAATTCCCGAAAACGAATCAACACTTCCATTTCGAACGGCACTCGCAAATGTCGCGCCTATTCCTTCCAATGGATTTGCCAAATTTATTATGGTTGCGGTTTGTTTTGTGTCAAATGAAAAATTTGTTCCGCTTGTAATTGATTGCAAAAACCAATTTGTGGACGGCTTTTCACCTTGTGTCAAATATCCTTTTGTTGTTTCGGTGACTTTGTCCGTTGACGATGGAATTGTTGCGTTAATTGTTACGTTTCCCGTTCCGCCACTTGGCGAAATTGTCACATTATTTCCCGCAATTATTTGTGAAACACCACCCGTCGCCGTTGAATTAATTGTAACCGCACCCGTTCCGCCCGTTGGCGTAATCGAAATGTCCGTTCCCGCGACAATTTGTGTCACACCACCGCCACCGCCCGAATCCGTCGCCCATTCCAACGCACCCGTCGCGTTTTTGATTAATTTTGTTCCGTTGGACGCATTCGCAAATCCTTTTGGAACGTGCAATTGAATGTCCGATAAATCTTTGTGTAAATTACTCATTGTTTGTTTTTTGATAAGTGAATTTTATAACCATTTTCGTTCCGTCTTCGTCCGTTTGTGTAACATATAAAACGCCGTTTTCGTGCAATTCGTCCATTTCTTGTTGTGTAAATTGCAACGCGTGATCATAATTAATTTCGTTTCCGTATGGTTTTTTTTCTTTTTTTGTTTCCCCGTGTGATTTTCCACACATAAAAGATCCGTCTTCCATTTGGTGTTCCCAACCATCGGGACAATCCGCGTTTTTTCTAACTTTTGGCGCGTTTTGGATTTCGTCTTTGCGATCCCATTGTGAAACACACACCGCAATTCGTTGTGTCAAATTTGGGAATTCATCTTTTGATTTTTCGTCTTCAATACAACGTGAAATGAACCCGTCTTTTGTTTCGTCTTCTTTTGGATTTGGTAATGGCATAATTTTAATAAATAATCATTCCGTGTTGTTTACTAACTCCGTTTTTTGTGTTTTTACAATCAACCGATGTTGTCGCGTTATATTGTGGAAATTCGTTTGCGTTGTCGTCTAAAAATTCGATCATTGCTTGTAACATAACGTTTCCGCGTCTGTATGTGTCTTGTTTATAAACGTTTAATGTCTTTGCGTCAACCGCTTTTGAAAATTCGGGCATATTTGTAACAATTCCCGCCGACGTCGAATTGTCTTGAATTTCGTTGATCACTTCAAAACGAACAAACCACGCAAACGTTGGAATTAACCATTCCGCCAAAAAATTTGTTTCCGCCGTTGTTGGTGATCCCGTCGGTGTTGAATTAAAAATCTTTTTTAAATGCAAATAAAAATCACTTCCGATTGCACTTTTTAAATGTGCAAATTCTGACATTTGAATTAAATTGTTTGATATTAACGTCAAATCCGTGTTTTGATTCGTGAATGAATATGTCACAACTTGTTGCGCACTAATTAACGGATCATATGATAAATAATTATTTGTGATTGCCATATTAAATTGTTTTTGTGTTTGTCAACATAACGTCGCCAAATTCCGTTGCTTCGAAACCTAACACCAAACGTTGTTCGTTGATCGTTAAAACTTGCGATGGGACTATGTCCGACAAAAAAGACACGGGCGGTTCATAAACAATTTCGAAATCGTCAATGTCTAACGATGTGTTTTCTTTAATTATTTGTTGAATTTTTCCAAATATTAAACCTTCAACGTCTTTAATAATTGTTCCCATAACCATTTCCCACGCAACGCGAATTTCATTCCCCGTGTTGCTTAATTTTCCCGCGCTAACGATCCCCGACATTGCGGGTTGCCAACGATGGGCGGTGATGATATTTTGTGACGTCAATTTTTGTAAATCCATAAATGATCCGTCCGATCCGTCTTTTATTAATGTAACATTCGCGGGTGATGTGTCCCCGTTTTTTACTAAAAATAAAATTTTTGAATTATTGCCTTTGCCCGTCCATTTTTGTTGTGCGTCCTTAACTAATTTTTCCGCTTCTTCTTCGCCCATATCGCCGTTGATTTCAACGATTGCGGACGGCGTAAAATTGTTTTTGAATTTACTTTCATTATATGTTTGCAATTCCCAATCAATCGCCAACCACGACATCGCACCGACGAAATCGGGCAAACCATAATAATTGAATGTCGGTTCGTAATCTTTGAATTGAATAATTGATGTGTTTTTTTCAAAATTTGGATAAACGGGAACAATTGCGGTGTCTTCTTTTGATTGTCCATATTTCGCCCAATCGGGGTGAATGTAAATGTGTTTTTGATCTTTTGAAACACGACATTTTGTGGAATCAATATGATATAAATTGATCCCGCCTTCATACCTTACAATTTGCATATAAGCATTTCCGAACGTATAGTAATCACCAATTATTTTTCCGTAAACTTCACGCAATGATTCGCCCGTGTTCGCGTCATTAATAAATGATTGCACATTTGGATTTTCTGAATGAAATTGTTTCCCAATTGATAAAATTTTCTTTTGCCCTAAAATCGAACGATGGGTTGGCGATTGTCGCGCAACTTCCGCCAAAAATTGTGGAAATAAATTGTCTTCACCATTTGGAATGAACGGCGTTCGAATTGTTTTTAAATCTACGTTTTCACGTATTTTTTCGGGAATTCCTAAATTAAAAATGTCAAACTTTGTGAATCCAACTTTTTTTGCAACGTTTTTAATCGTTTGTTTCGTTGTTTTCTTTTTTGTCATTTTTCGTTGATTTTTTTGATTCTTTTAATTCCGTTACATATTCGAAACCTTCTTTGAATAATTTTTTCAATAAAGATTGATCAACATTTTTGGTTTCATATTTTTTCCCATCATATCGAAATGATGTTGAACCCTCGACGTCTTTGTGTAATTTATATTTTGCCATTTTATTAATTTTTTGTTTTGTTAAAAATACAACTTTTTTTCACAATTGGAACGTTGAACAAAAAAAATTGGGAACACGTTTAAATGTCCCCAATCTAATTTGAATTCAAACAATGAATTTATGCAATTAATATAATTAAATATTAAACGGGAATTGTTCCCGTGAATGCTCTTGGGTATTCACCTTGTTGTGTTGTTATTGTGATCGCCGTTCCGTTTGCGTCTTGTAAACCAACACCCGTTGATTCTTCACCCGATGTGAATTCCATATATGCCGTTTCTTCGAAAATCTGATCCCAACCTAAAACGAATTTGTATGTTACTGCGGGTGACGCGCAATCGTCCGCGTATGATTCAACAATTGCCGTAATTCCACAACTTGTAACTAACTCCATTAAATCATAATTAACTTCGCCCGTCACTTTTGGAATGTAAAATTCTAAAGAAACTTCAATCAATGTTGATCCGTTTTCCCTTGTTGCGTTCGCCGTAAAACCCGCCGTTCCTCTTTCAAATTCCCATTTATAAAATGTTGTTGCGCCCGACATAACAACCGCCGTATATCCGTGCGATCCCGCCGTTGCGTCTAATGTGAACGATGTAATATCGTCCGTGTTTGCTAAATGTATAGTTTTTAATCCGCCACGTCTATTTCTATCGCAACAAACCACATTGTGTCCACTTGTAATGCTCATATCTTTATTTTTTTAATGTTATTAATTTAATATCCTATTTGAACCAACGAATCGTGTAAAAACTGAACACCTAATTTGAAATATGCTCTTACATAAACTTTTTCCGTTAAATCGTCGTAAAACATTTTCATTTCGCCTTCGGGATCGTTTGTGTCCGTTCCAACCGCTAAATTTTGTTTTGCTACGTAACACGCACGAACGTTGTCCGCGATCAATCTTTGTGACGTTGCAACGTCCCAATCATACATTGGGATAACTTCAACACCTCTAAAATAAACTTTCAATGATCCGTCAACTAATTGTGAAAATCCTTCGGCGTTTCCTAAATTTTCTAATGATGTCAAATAATCGTCATACATTAATCTTGAAACGTAAATTCCTTTTTCGTTGTTTGGAACACCTTGTAAAGCACTCGGCGCACTCGCCCACATTGCACGTAATGCAACAATTGCGTCACCCGTTGCGAATGTTGCTGAATTTGCGATTGCCGTTTTTCTTCCGTTAATTACTGAATCCGCAATTAAAAGTTTCCACCAACCATCGGTTGAATTGTAACAACTTGCGCTGTCCCCCGCTTCTTGCGTATCACCGAACCACGCCAAACGTGTAACGTCTTGCGAAATTCCGTTTCTTACGTTTGCCAATATTGTGTCCATTAACGCCGTTCCTTCTAAATTGAAAACGTTAACACCATTTTTGAATGATTCTTCCAAAAACGTTCCAAAAAATGCGTCTTGACATTGTGAAACCGCAACCCTCATTCTTCCCGCCGTGATCACTTTGTCGTTAATATTGAAATCGCCCGATTCCGCACCACCACACGTTGTGTATTTTTTCACGATACAAGACAATGCGTCCGCCGTGTATAAATTCATTTTGTGTTTTACGTTCGGTATTACTCTAAATTGCATAATGTCCGAATCCCTAAAGATTGGTTCTAAAAACAATTCGTTAAATTGTGCGCCACTATATGTCGCCGTGATGTTGTCTAATGCTACGTTTGCCATTTTAAATTCTTTTTTTAGTTAATTTTTTATTTGTTATGCTTTGCGTTTTAATGTGTTCACCATTGCGTTGAAAAATGCCATATTTGGATCAACAACCGCGTTTTCGATCACGCTTGGATCGCCGTTTGGTTTTACGTCGGTTTTACCCGCTTTTAATTTAGAAATTTCAACCGCTTTGTTTTGTATTTCTTCGTTTGCAACTTCTAATTCTTTTGTTTTGTTTTCAACTTCGTTTTCCGCCATTCCCATTTTTTCCTCGATGTCGTGAATTGCGTTTTCTAAATTGTCAACCCTTGATTTTAATTCTTCATATGTCAACGCCCAATCCGCCTTTTCTGCGGGTGTGTCGTCCCCTTCGTGTCCTTCTTCGTGTTCATTTTTAACACCTAACATTGATTTGATTTTGCCTATTAAAGACGCGTCGTTTGAAACTTCTTTTGTTTCAACAACGTTTTCATTTTGCGTATTTTCCGCCATAACAATTGTTTTTGATTGATTAATAATTTTGTTTATTTTTTCGTTTGAAATATTTTCAAATTTTGAAATGTCATAATTGTTTTCGATTTTTAATGGTTGTGTGATCCCATTAATTAATCCCATTTCCAATGTTTCCGTTGAATTAAACCACGTTTCGACGTCCATTAAATTAATATAATGATCCGCGTTGTGTTTTGATTTTGACGCGTAAATTCCCGCAATTTCATTTCGTATTTTATCTAAAATGTTTGCGGTTTTTCTTAATTCGTTTGCGTCGCCACCACTCATTGCAAATGGATTGTGGATCATAAACAATGAATTTTCCGCCATTTCTATTGTGTCACCCGCCATTGCAATAACTGACGCAATGGACGCCGAAATTCCTTCGACTTTGGTTGTCACTTTTTTTGAATGATTTTTTAATGCGTTGTAAATTGCCAATCCGTCAAACACCGATCCGCCCAATGAATTAATGTGAACGTCGATGTTTTTGTCTTTTATCGTTTTTAATTCGTCGATAAAATTTTTCGCGTTCACGTCGTGTCCGCCTACTTCTGAATAAATATAAACGTCCGCCGTTTCCGACTTTGCGTTGTTTTGTATTTCGAACCAATTTTTCATTGTGACAAAAATAAAAAAGGTAAAAAAAAGTTTTACGAAATAACGGGAATAAAAAAACACGGGTTGTTTGCCCGTGTCTTTTAATGTTTGTTTTTGTGGATTACATATCCGTCACAAATTGGTGTTTTAAATTTGTTGTGATGAATTTTCTTCCTTCACGTGATTTTGAAATTCTTGACAATTTGTCCATATCCGCAAATTTGAATTTGTCCATTTTCATAACATATTCGTTTGTTTTGTTTATTGTTGGTTTTCCGTTTTCAATTTTAAAATTGTCCGTTGGCACGATGTCAACTTTTTGAAAACCGCCACAATGAATTGATGTTGTTGTTTCTATTTTATTGATCAACTTTAATCCATCGGGACAAACAAATTCATAATAAAAATTTAATGGACGTCCATAATTTGATTCCGCGTCCACTTGTTCCGTGAATATACGTCCCCATTTTTCACACCCTTTAATTTTACGCGTCAATACGCTTGGACAATAGTATGAAAACATTTCTTTTAATTCTTTTGAATTTCTTAAATCGTCTTTTGAAATTTCTTTGACTAAACGTCTTGTTGTTCCGTTAACTGATTCGATTGTTCTTTTTGTTCCTTCGTTTAATTGGTTGATTAATTCTTGATTTGACATTTTATTTGGTTTTTTTTGGTTGTGGGATTATTCCCGTTGTTTGATGGTGTAAATATACAACCTTTTTTTCATTCCGTGCAACTTTTTTTCACTTTAATTGCATAAAAAAAGGGAATTATTTTGTTTTCCCTTGTAAATCAACGACTTAACGACGATTTTTTTTGTGTATTTTCTTTACTTTTATCTTATAATCACCCAATATTGTTTCATTTTTGGTGAATTTTGGGCGGTATTTATAGACGATTCCTTGAATTTGTCGATCACTTAGATTGTATTTTATTGACAAATCCATAAATGTATGTGTGACGTGTCCTTTGTTTTCCCTCAATATTGTGTCAAAATCCGCAATGATCAAATAATTTCGAATTCGTGTTGGTTCACACAACCCGCGTTCCGTTAAATGATAAACAACGTCTTTTGGCGTCGCGAATTCCCCGAAACGCGTTTGCACTTCGTCCCATATTGTTTCGATAAAATCAATCACCAATGTTATGTCGTTTGGTTTTGCCATATTTTGTAAATCGAAAACATATAATCAACCATTTTTTTTGCGCAACCCCCACAACCAAAAATGTTTCCCTTTGTGTTTGGATCAACATATTTTTGGAAATATGGCAACAATTGCATTCCTTCCTTTCGCGGTATTTGCCACGCACCCCGTGCGTCTTTGTGTTCAATGAATCGAACCATTAAACGTGTAATTTCTTTGCGATCGTCCGATGTTATGTCTTTTGCGATTTCGGTTTGTTTGTTTTCCATTTCGTCAAATTTACTTTTTTTATATATTGGGAACGTCATTAATAAATGTTTTTTTTAACAAATATATGTTTATTTTACCATTTGCCAATTGGACATTTCCCGTCAAATTCTTTTGTGACACTTGTTTTTGCACTTAATAAACATTTACAAAGTGAACACGAATCGTAATTTAACACGCGTAAAAACTTGTTTGATCGATGGGCGCATTTTCTGCAAATGTCCATTCTTTTTTTCTTTGTTTTTTTATCTACTATAAACATAAATTTATTTTTTAAAATGTTATTCTTGATTCAATATTTTTGACATTACGTTGTGAATTTGTTACGTCCGCTTCAACTAACAACACTTGTTGATTCGACATTGCTTCGGTTAATGCTTCGAAAATATCGTTGTCACCCGTTAATGTGTCCGTTTGGAAAACCATTCCCCCGTCCGCAAATTTACGTCCGCCACCCGCAACATTCATTTTTGACAATATAGGTTTAAACATTGCCGTTGATCTTTTATTGATCACCGCTTCGCCACCTTCTAATTCCGCAACACGTCCGCCAACACTAAATTTTTCACCACCTTGTGCGTGTGATCGTCCGTGAACCATTCCGCCCATTTTGAAAAATGAATCGTCCATAACACCCCCCAATTCCGCCGTTGGCGGTGCTTGTGCTTTTATTGTTGCTAATTGAAACGCCGTTGTTGCAACAACACCCGCGATCATAACACCTTTTATGATTGCGTCCGCAATAACATTATTCGTTGCCGAACCCGCTAAAATTCCCATCACCGCTTGTGCGCCACTTATAATTGCTTGGGCGGTTTGTAATTTTTTGTCTTTTTCGAATTGCTCAATTTTCAACGCCAACATTTTGTCGTCGTGTTTTGTCTCTATTTGTTCGATTGCCGTCGCTTGTTCTTCGGCACTCATTGACGCGAATTCTTCGGTTTCTTTGTATGCTTCAATTTCTTTTGATTTTTCCGCTTCAATGACACCCAATCGTGTGTTTAATTGTTCTTGTTGTAATTGATTGAATGACGCCATAACGTCCGTGACTTGTGATAATGTCATATCAATTGCACCGATCAATTCTTCACCCGTGAAAATTCCGCCTTCTTCGTTCGTCCCAAAAATTGCACCTTTTAAGAATCCGCCCGACGCGCCTTCACTTTTTAATGCAACTTCAAATTCTCCGATTTGTGCTTTTAATCGTTTGATGTCTGCAATTTGTTGATCGGTTGAAATTCCCGACGCTTCCGCCGTTTTCAATGCCAAATCCAATTCCGCTTTTGCAACTTTTAACGCCAATGAAATTCGTTCTTTTGCAACGTCCGCACCCGCGTCTTGCAAATCTTGTAAAATCTTTAATTGTTCTTTGTCCGCGTCGATCACCTTTTGTCCCGCGTCGCGCAATTCCAATAATTTATTTGTTTGCGTTTCTAAATCATTGTTTATGATTTTGTTTTGTTTTTCGATTTCGTCGTCAACAACTTTCAAATCCTTTTTTGCTTTTAATACGTCGTTTGTTGCCTTTGTTACTTTGATCGCGGTTTGCGTTTCAATTTCTGCAACACGTGTTGCGCGATCTTCGACACTCATTTTTTGCGCTTCTTCGGAATTTATAAACGCCGTTTTTGCTTGTTCACCAATAACAATTTGTTTTGTTAATTCTTCTTCATATCCTTTGACTTCGTCTTTTAACAATTGATATGCGGTTTTTAAATTTCCCGTCGCAAATGAATGTGTGTTTGTGGTTTGACTTAATCCCGCCAAAACTGAATTTTGATCCGCATAAACTTTTTTAATTTGTTTGTTTATGTTTTCCAATTTTGTTGATGATACCAATAAACGTGTGTTGAATATATCCGCATTGCTTTGTGCTTCGTTTTTATCATTTATTATATTAATGACGGCTTCTTCTGAATTTTGAATTGACAAATTGGATTGTTCCGTTGCCGTTGCGTTTTCTTCAACTGCGGTTGCTTCTTCTTCTAATGCTTGGACAATTAACGCGGTGTTTGCACTAATATTATTTCCACGCGTGTTGACGTTTTGCGCTTGTTCGAAATAAAAATCCGTCATTTTTTCGTTTTCCGTTTTTGTTGCGTTTGTTCGTTCTTCGCTATCCGCGATAAAATCCGCCGTTGATCTTGCGCCAACTTTTTGTCGTTCTTCGTCCAACTTTAATATGTCATTGTTTATTTTTAACAATGTTTCATTTGGTGCGATTGCTTCTTCTTTTGCTTTTGCCAATTCTTTTTCCGCAATGACTTGTTCTTTTATTAATTCCGTGATTGATTCTTCGGACGCTTGTAAAACGATTTTTCTTTTGATTGCGTCAACCGCATTTTTATAACTCGATTCCAATTGTGCAACAATTGTTTTTTCGTCTTGTAAATTTGAAATGTTTGTTCCCGCTAATTTGTTAAATTCGTTTAATGCTTTTTCACGTTCTTTTAAATCTAAATTTGCGTTTTTGATTTGTCCCGATAATGCTTTTAATCGTGCGATTTCGTCCGCTTGTTGTTTGCCGTTCTTTTTTCTTATGTCCGACAATTTAGATTCCAACCCAATTGTTTTTTTGGTTTCAACGTTTGATTCCTTTTGAATTTTCGCGCCGTCTTCCGTTTCATCGTTCCACGACATTAAAATTGCAATTCCCGTTGCTAATGCGCCAACCAACAATCCAATTGGATTTGCTTTCATTGCAAAATTCCACGCCACTTGTAATGCCCTTGCACCCTTAACAATTAAATTCCACGCCTTTGTGACAAATCCCGATTTTAATATTGACGCGGTGAATCCTTGTTGTGCAATTGTTGACGCGATAACAACCGCCGTATATGCACCAACACCAATTGCAATTGCTTTGAAATTTTCAATTAATGTTCGCAATGCGTTAAACAATAAAGAAATCCCGTCAACGATTAATTCAATTGCGGGTGCTAATGCTTCGAACAATTCAATCACAAATCCGTTTGCACTTGACGACGCTTCGTCCAATGATCCTTTCAATGAATCACGCATAACGTCCGCAAATTCTTTTGCCGTTCCCGCCGAATTTTCTAATGAATCCGTTAAAACTGAAACTTGTTTTGCGCCACTTGCTAACGTTGCGAATGCCGTAACCGAACGTTTGTCCGTTAAACCTAACATTTCTTCGACGTTCGCGCCACTTTCGAACAAATCATTCAATGCGGGTAACAATGTATCAATTGACGTAACCGATCCCCCAAACGCTTGTGATAATGCCGAATTCGAATCCGCTAATTTTAAAAATATTGATCTTAACGATGTTCCCGCCGTTGACGCTTCCAATCCCGAATTTGCTAACTCACCCAACAACGCGGTTGTTCCTTCTAAACTAAAACCCAATTGTGACGCAATCGCACCAACTTTTGGAAATGCAACATTAAATTTTTGTAAATCCAACGCCGTTGAACTAAACGCCGACGCCAAAACGTCCGTCACCCTTGTTGCTTCGGACGCTTCTAATTTATAAGAATTTAAAACAACACCGACAATTTCCCCCGTTTCCGCAATATCGTTTCCAAATGCAAATGCCAAATCCAATGTCGCACCCGTCATTGCTTCAATTTCGGTTGGATCAAAACCCAACTTTGCCAATTCCTTTTGTAATCCCGCAACCTCACCCGCCGTGAACGCGGTTGTTGCGCCCAATTCTTTTGCGCTATTCGACAATAATTCTAATTCTTCGGCGGTTGCGCCACTAATAACACCAACTTGTTTCATTTGAAATTCAAAATCGACAAACGTTCCCAACACACGTTGAAATGTTTTGAATGCTATAATCGCACCACCAACCGCCGTTGCAACACTTGTGATCGCTTGTTTATAATTTCCGACGTTCCTTTGGTTTCGTCCCATTTGCGCGTCCATCGCTTTTAACGATGTGGTGTTGACTTTTATTTTTGCACTTAATTTTTCGAATTCCGCTTTGTTTTTACCTAACGGATCGGACAATTTCCGTAATTGTGCGGACAACTTCGCGTTTTGTGCGGTTAATGAATTATAAGATTTATCGGTTGCGTTTACGGCTTTTGCGTTTTTTATTAATTCGGTTTTGCCTTTGTTCAATTCACCGCGTAATCCTTTTAATTTTGTTTCCGCCGTTACAACACGGGCGTTGTATTCTTTTAATGTTTCACCCGTTCGTTGCCCTTCACTTTTAAATTGCTTTAATTCTGCGGACGTGTTATCGATCGCGTTTTTTAATTGCGCCATTTTATCCGTCCCCGTGACTTGAATGTCTAATATTGTGCTAATCGTTGTCATATTTAAAATGTTGTTTGTTGATCAAATATTACTAATCGTGTATAATGTTTTTTTTGTGTTCGGTTGTTTATCACTTCAATTTTTGAAACAACAATGTTATAATTTCCGCCCGTTCCACTTCTTGCCGTTGCAATCACATTTGAATTTGCGTTTGGTTGAAAAACAAATTCGGCGGTTTGTGGTGATCCCGTCAATGTTGTTCGTGTTTGTCCAACTTTTAATCCGCCCGTGTCGCTTGTGTTGTCTTGCCAACGCCAAACCGAACCCGCCGTTCCATTAAATGAAACTTTCAATGTGTATTCGTCGCCGACAATATATTCAATCGATTGAACAAAATATGAAAACGCACCATTTGTGGGAACATTTATTGTTGCGGTGTTGTTTGCAATTGTGAAATTTGTTCCCCCCCAATTTGAATTGTTTTCAAAATTTCCATTTTTAACACGATCGCCCAATGCAAAAGGAACACCAATTGGAACGCCCGTCATAACTTCTTTGAATTCACCCGTTGTTGCGTCTTCATAATAAACATTTCCCCCGCCACCTTCTTTGATCATTCCCGTTGTGTCAACGGCAAATGCGGTTGAATTGTTTTGTGTTATTGCAAACGGCAAATTCGAATTTACGTTGTTACCTTCACCCAAAATAATTTGATTACTTTTTGTGTTTTTAATATTATTTCCAATTGAAATTGAACCAACATTGATGTTGTTGTTTTTTCCAATATTTGACGAATTTAAAAATCCGTTTGAAATTAATTTTCCGCCGTCGTCAAAATAATTGTTGTCAATAAATTTATTCACTTTGTTTGGCAACGAATCCGATTGGACGCCGACGTTAAGTAATGGAATTTTTGTTGGACTATACACACCCAAATTTCCCGACGTGATTAATTCGTTGTTCGGAACTTTTGTGATTCCGTGATTAACCAATTCCGCCACGTGATCCGTCCATTGGTGCGTGTTGTTATGTCCCCAACCTTGATTGATATATGGAAATTTAATTTTACTCGGACGAACATTGTTAAATTCGTATAATTCAACTTGTGTCAATTTATTTTGTCCCGCTTGAAAATCCGTGATTTTGTTTAATATCCAATATGTGTCCGATTGTTTCCCTTGTATATGAATTAATTTTTTGAAATCTAATTCCGAAATGTCTTTTGCGGTTAATTTGAACAACGCTTTTTTAATTATTGGACGTTCGATCAATGACAAAATATTGTTTTCCCAAAACATTTCATATAATCCCGACGTCACGTCATATGGCGGTGCGGTTGAAACCGCGTTGATTTCTGAATTTTCAAAATATAATGACGGCGCGTCATAATCAACACCATTGATTGTCAATGTCCCACCCAACGAACCGACTTGATCCGAATAAACACCCGCGAATGGATATTCGGTTTCGTTTGTATATGGTGACGAATTGTTGTCGTAACCCCAACGCCAAACATTTGAATTTGTGATTCCGTCTTCTTGGTTTAATGGTTGCAATCCATACCAACACAAAATTCGTGGCGAATATTCATTGTTTTTTTCGGGCAAATCCGCGTTTGTTGTCGCACCCCAAATTGCGGAATAATCCGAATGAATCACGGGAACGAACGGAACTTTATATGTTCCATTATTATTTGAAATCGTTTTGTCGTAAAACATATATGTTGGCGAATAAAATTCCGATCCAATCTTTTGTTCTTCATTAATATACAATTCACCCAAATTCAATGTCTCCGATCCCAATTCACATTTTTGCCCTTTCCTTCGGTTTCGTTCTTCAACAAATCCGTCCGTTCCGTCATTTTCATATGTGAAACACAAATTCCGTTTTAATGCGTCGTATAAATATTCGTTCTTTTGATCCGTTGATTCGTCTAATTTGTCCGTCCATTCAATCGCGTTTGAAATTGGATTGAAAAACATATCGCGCGGTTCAACTTTTATTGTCTTTGCGATTTCGTCCGATTCCCACATTAAATTGAACAATCCCGTTAAACCATTGATCCAACTTAATTGTGTAATGTCACACGGCAAAATTTGCGCCAACGAAATGTCCCCGCCGTCAATTAATGATGACGTCAAATTTCCTTTGAAATATTGTCGATTACACTTATATTTCATTTGTGTTAATCCAACAACTTTTTCATATCCAAAAAATGTTGCGTCCGCATATTCCCATTTTTCACATTGAACTTCACCATATGCAAACACTTTGTCGTTGGCGTGTAAAATATCTAATTGAACACCAACAAATCCTAATGTCGATTTTAAATTTGTGTTTCCCAATGGGTATGAATCACAATAATATGCGGGTGCGCTTGGATTGTTTGGATTATATTTTCGATCACTTTGTGAAGAAACAACGTGATATTTTCCCGTTGAATGTTTGTAATGAATTAAATAAACATTGAAAACATATGTCATTCCTTTTTTATATGTTTCAAATGTTCCGTCGGGATCTTGTCCGCCCGAAATACAATCCGCCGTCGTCCCACCTTCGCCCGTTCCTTGTGTGTAAAGTGATTGCACACCACCACCCGCGTTCGTTGGTAAATCAAAAGGTGACACGGGATCGTTCAATTCATATGCGTTGTTCATTTCCAATTCCATTGATCCGTTGAATTCGTATGTCCCCAAAAAATTTGTTTGGAATGTTGATGTGTCTAATTGAATGGATTGTGTCGAATTCCCTTGTGTAATATCACAAGAAACACAACTCCAATCCATACCAACAATTTGATTTCCGCCACCACACGGATTCGGACGATTCCACGCCAAACGTCCAAACGATGAATTCCCTTCACCATAACACCCCCAATACCAACCCGCCAACGTTGGCAATGCAACCGATGACGCGCCCATAAAATTATACGGACTTAACACGTCAAAATTTGGTGTCAATTGTTGTGTTGTGATCAAACCTTGTGGATCACACGTCGGACAAACTAATGTTAAATTTGTCATTTGCCCGTGCCAATTATTCCCAACAACCGCACCGCAATTGTTTGACGATGTCGGATCATTATAATTCAACGGCGTTTTCCAATCCGTTGGTGTTCCGTTTTGATATTCGAACGAATAATCTGAAATTAATGTGTCGGGATTAACGAAATCTTCTTTTGGCAAAAAAGACACCAAACGTTTGAACCATTCCGTTTCAAAAAATACGGAATCCAACGTGTAACCTTGTTGTGCAAAAATGCACTTTATCATATTATAAAAATAAAATGCGGGTGTCATATCCGACGGACTAACAAACGCCGTTCCGCCGTCCGTATAATTCCATTTTCCCGTGTTTACTAATGGATAAACAATGTGCGTTTGAACACCACTTATTGTTTCCCCCGCTTGTCCAAATTTCCACGTGTTTTCAATTGCTTGACGTCCGAACGTTGCCGTTGCGGGTGCGTTTGGAAAAAAGTTTCCCGCCGTAAAATCTATGTCACACAAATTCAATGACGATAACGCGTTCACCCATTTAAAATTTTCACCATAAACATTGCATTCATACGATTTCGGGTGTCCTTTATATGTTGTTCCTTTGACTTGGAATTTACCTTGCAAAACAATTAATCCGTCAATAAAAATTTGGGCGTCATAATCTTCGATATATTGGAACGAATCATAAAGTGAATCCGAAAACAACATTTGCAAAATTGTATTATTGTTTTTTGTTGCGGGAATCGAAAATGTTTTTGAAAATGAACCTTTTGATGACGACGGATCTTGGACGTCCTTAATTGAATAAGTTAACGCCAACGGAAAATCCGTTATTTTTGTAATATCCAAATCGTAAATGTCACGATTGGATTTTTTAATTATAAATTGAATGTTTGGTGTGTATTGCGCCATTTCTTTTTTGTTTTAATAACGTGGTTGTCTTTGGTTTACCGCCCTTGTAAATTTGAATTTCAATTGTGTTAAATTATCCGTCGTTTCGTCAAACACGGCGGTTGCGGGTGTTATAACAATTGGAACAAAATAATATGGTTGTTCGCGGTTTGAATTTGCAACTTCATTGTTTGAAACTTGCAAAAATCCATCGTTCGGAACTCTTAAATAAACTTGTGTTGACGAAAACATTTCCGAAAAATGCTTTGCATATTCGGGTTTCATAAATTGTGTGCTAACTGAATATTCGGTGATTGATTCATTCGCCCAATTTGAATTTCCAAACGCCATCGGTGTTTTCCAATTTTCGTAACCTAATGTTTGTTCAAAATTTTGAAATTTGTTTTTTGTTCCTTCTTTATATTTTCCCGTTGACGAAACCATATCATAACCGCCCATTGAATTTTTGAAACAAAATCTTAAATATCCTTTGTTTTTTAAACAACCGCGATCAACATTAAAAACATATTCCGTCGCCGTAAATGTAGAAATCCCACCACCCGCGTTGATTAAATAATCAACCACATAAGAAACGACGTTTGCAAAATTTCCACCTTCCGTTCCCACATTTGCGGTGAATCCATTAACAATGTCACGGAATCCAACACACGTTGTGGACACGTTTTTTTCACTTGATGTTGTTGTGATTGCGTGTGTTCCCAATACTACGCCTTCGCCGTTGGGTTTTCCATATGTTCGAATTCTTATTTCCCCCGCGCCTTGTTGATTGCCGTAAAACATTAACATATATTGTTCTTCTTCGTGAATGTTGACAAAACTTTGATATGCGCCCGAATTATATTGAATCGGATAATTTGTGAACCATCTTTTGCGCGTAACGTCGGATTCATATTTGAATTGAAAAAAATTGAATATTGATCCGCCCGAACCATTCGATCGAACACGTTGTGTCAACCATCGACGATCGGGGACGCCTTCGTGAACATAAAAAATACTTGACGAAACTTCGGTTGGATCTAAAACAATTAAACCCGTTGTTGCGTCTAAATATTCACGTTGAAATTTTACAACAACTTTAAATGACGCGACGTCTTGCCAAACTTTGTATAAATTCGGCGCACCACTATTGTTTCCCAATTGTTGATTGTTCGGCATATCAAACAACGTGTATTTTGTCAAATTGTTGAATACTTCGGACGCGTCAAATTGATAAGTATAATTTATATTCGGGACATTTGCCAACCTAAATTTTCCGCCCAATGACGTTTCAACACCCGTGTTTTGATCTATTTTGTAACAACGCGCAACAATGTTTGTTGTGTCCGCCGTGTTTTCAAATACTTGAAAAAGTAACGGAACTAATGTTGACGTCAAATAATTTGTTAATGGTTTACGTTGTATAATTATTGCCATATTAAATAATAATTTGAATGTTTGGTTGGAATGTGTCACCAATTATTTTGACAACTTCCGATTGATAAATTTGTGTTATTTTTTCCAATTCTTTGTTGATCTTTGGTTGTGATTTTCTAACGAATCCCAATTTTTGTTTGTCCATTGGATTTCCCAAACCAAAACCACCACGTGACGTTGCCGTTTGTTTTGTTGCTATTGCGAACGCCATTCCACGAATCACGTCGTTGTCACTTGAAATCCCTTTGTCTTGAATCCATTTCATTAATCCCGCTATGTATTCGGAATTTTCCGCACCCGTTCGTGTTCGTGCGTCATACGGAATATTGTTTGCGTTCACTCCATATTCAACAACACGCCAATAATCCAATCCCATTATTTGCATATTAAAACCGAATTCACCTTGTGGGATAATTTGATGTGACAACGAATTTGTCAACGCGCCCGACGCGTTACGTTTCAACGCCAATAATTCCAAACCTAAAATGATTTGTATTTGTGTTGCAATGTTGTTGATCGGTTGTAAATTCATTTTTTATAAATTATTAAAATTGCAATATCTGAAAAAATCAAAACCCATTGTGACTTTTATTCCCAACAAACGATCGTTGGTTGATTCTTTTAATCTAACAATTTGAATCGGTGTTGTCATAACAAAATCAATTCCTTGCGACGTAAAATGTCCCCACCACGATTGCAACCAAAACAAACATTGATTTTCCATTGTGTCCCATAATTCCAAAATCTTTGTGTCGTCCGTCACATTATATGTTGACGGGAGATTGTTGTAAATCGTAAATGTCCAATTTGATTTCATATCAACAACGTTTGAATTGTAATTTGTCGCGGACAATGTCATTGTTGGCGGGTTCATAATCATTAACGGGAATTGTTTGTTGTGTATGTTGTCAACTTCCGATGGATAACCAAAATAAAATTGTCCCCCCGTTGTTGTCAAATTCCAATATGATTTCATTTGATCAACAATTAAATTTGAATTTGTTATTGCACTCATTTTTTTATCTTTTATTATTTCGTTTTGCGTTTGCCTTTTGTCTTGATTCCGCGTCAACCGATTTGCGAACTTCGGATTCATATTCATTGTGTGCGGACTTCCACGACAAATAAGTGAACACGACAAATAAATTTTCCGCCCTTACTGAATCAATCGCGTTGTTTGGGTGCTTTGTAAACAACCCCGTGTTTGCAACGTCATACAATGTGTTTAACCAACCATATGGTTTCATAATTTCCCAATTTTTTGTTGCGTGTCGGTTTTCGTTTCTGATTCCGCTTTTAAATACGTTCGGGAATTTTTCTTGTAAATGTTTGTTTGTTTCGTCAAAAAAAAAACGAAATTCCAAACAACGTCCATTGTCAAACCTTTGAACAACTTTGATTTTTTCAAAACCTTTTGTTCGTTATAAACTTCGCCAACTTCACGACAAAGAATCGCCATTTGTTCCGCGATCACTCCAAATTTTCCCGCCTTGTTTTTTTCGGTTAACATATCCAATTGCGCCGTTTCTATAAAATCACCGAACGTTGATTCCGTCATTTTAGATTTTGGAAAAAAATATTCTTTGTTTTTGTATTTGAAACTTTTTTGTTCACCATCGATTTTTTCATTGTCCGTGATATTTGAATTTAAAAAATTCGTCATTGTC